>LNFM01010348.1_pt1 | contig 13174 bp, 9 predicted proteins | sample 596031 | NCBI WGS metagenome assembly LNFM01 (sample SAMN04254537, study PRJNA301005) | activated carbon metagenome | isolation source: dual media filters at the Ann Arbor, Michigan drinking water treatment plant | place: USA: Ann Arbor
CTGTGGATTACCAAGATGAGCCGTTGCGGCCGAACCCGCACGCATGATCTGTGGCGCTGCAACAGCTATCGGCCCTGACCCATGAATACTGCGCCAAAAAATCCAGCCAAGCTCGACCCGCGCGCAGGCGACCGGCTGCCTTACACAGGGCACGTCAACGATCATACCTTGGTCACGCGCACCGGCGAACTGATTCAGATGATTCAGCTCGATGGCATCGCTTTTGAGACCGCTGACAGCGAAACGTTGAACCATATGGCGGCGGTACGCGACGTGGTTATGCGCGGCATCGCCAATTCGAACCTGATGCTCTACTGCCATGTGATCCGCCGTCAGGTTGCGGCAGAACTCTCGGGTGAGCAGCCAGCAGGGTTTGCGCGCGTCCTCGATGCCGCATGGCAGACGCGCCTTCGCGGCAAGCAACTATATATCAACGACCTCGTGCTGATGCTCGTGCGCCGTCCGGCGCGCGGCAAGGTCGGTTTTGTCGAGCGGCTCACCAAATGGGGGGGCGGCAAACGTGGCAGCGCTGAACGTATGGCTGAACAGGCCCGTGAACTGCGCGAACTCGACGCGGCGCGCACCAACCTGTTTTCGGCGCTGACCCGTTATGGCCCGCGCGTGCTCGAACGCTATCAAGGCGCGGGCGGCATTTGTTCTGAACCGCTCGAAATTTTGTCCGCGCTCTTTAATGGCGAGATGCAGCCCGTGCTGGAACCGACCGGCGATGCTGGGCATTACTTGCCCTATAAGCGGATCAGCTTTGGCCTCGATGCGCTGCATCTGAAAGGCGCAAGCGCCGATACGTCGCGTTTCGGTGCGATTGTCTCGATCAAGGATTATCCGGCCAACACCACGCCCGGGATGCTCGACAATTTGCTGCGCTTACCGCACGAACTGACGCTGACCGAGAGCTTCGCCTTTGTCGACCGCCAGATTGCCGATGAACGCATTGGCCTTGCGCTGCGCAGGTTACGCGCTGCGTCCGACGAAACCACCACATTGCGGTATGGATTGCTCGGCGCGAAAGACGAATTGACCGGCGGTGCTGCAGCCTATGGCGAGCATCATCTCACCGTCCATGTTCGCGCGCCGAGCTTGTCAGCGCTCGATGCAGCGGTTGCCGATGTGCAAGCCTCGCTCGCCGATATCGGTGCGGTTGCGGTACGCGAGGACCTGAACCTCGAAAGCGCTTTCTGGGCGCAGTTTCCGGGTAATGCCGATTTCATCGCGCGCAAGGCGCTGGTGTCGACTGCCAATCTTTCGGGCCTCATCTCGCTTCATGGCTTCCCGATAGGCGTGCCCGCGGGCGGGCCTTGGGGCGAGCCTATCACCGTTCTCGAAACTACCTCAAGCACGCCATATTTCTTCAATCTGCACAGCGGCGATTTGGGCAACTTCACGCTGATCGGGCCATCGGGTTCGGGCAAGACCGTCGTGCTGAATTTCCTGATCGCGCAGGCGCAAAAGTTTAAACCGCGCACCTTCTTCTTCGACAAAGATCGCGGTGCGGAGATTTTCATTCGCGCGATTGGCGGCCATTATGATGTGCTGCGGCCCGGAGCACCAACAGGTTTCAATCCGCTACAACTGCCCGGCAACGCCGCAAATCAGGCATTTCTGCGTCAGTGGCTATCGCAAATCCTGACGCCAACCGGTGGCCAGCTGACCGCTGATGAAAATGCGATTATCGCAAGCGCGGTCGAAGCCAATTTCGACCAGCCCGCCGAACATCGCCAATTGCGCTACCTGGTCGAATTGCTGGCAGGCGGCGCGCGTCCCATTCGCGGCGACCTCGCCTCGCGGCTTGCACCCTGGTATGGAGCGGGCGAACATGCCTGGCTGTTCGACAATGCGCGCGACCAGCTAAATCTCGACACTCGCACGGCCGGGTTCGACATGACGGCCCTCCTCGACAACCCAATGCTTCGCACGCCTGCGATGATGTATCTGTTCCACCGCGTCGATGAACGGCTCGATGGCACGCCGTCAATGATCGTCATCGACGAAGGCTGGAAAGCGCTCGACGACGAAGTGTTTGTACATCGTCTAAAGGACTGGATGAAGACCATCCGCAAGCGCAACGGGGTTGTCGGCTTTGCCACGCAAAGCGCTAGCGATGCGATCGAAAGCAAGATTGCAGCGACGATCATCGAGCAATCCGCGACACAATTGTTCATGAGCAATCCCAAGGCACAGGCGTCGGACTATTGCGATGGCTTTGGCCTGACCGAGCACGAGCTCGACCTGGTCCGTTCGTTGCCAGAACATTTGCGCTGTGTGCTGATCAAACAGGGCGGTAACAGCGTAGTCGCACGGCTTGACATGGCCGACATGCCCGATGCAATCACGGTCCTGTCGGGCCGCGAAACGAGCGTGCGCAAGCTTGATGAATTGCGCCGCGATCATGGCGATGCACCTGCCGACTGGATGCCGCAATTGTTGCAGGCTGCCGATGAGGGCCCATCGGTCCTGTGGGCAGGAGCGCGCCGCTGATGGCAAATTGCGCCGCCATAAATCCCGCTGCGGGCTCGGCTGAAACAATGATCAGCACCGTCGATTGCTACATGCAGTCGAACGTCCAGGCAGGCTATGCCAATCTACTCGGCCCCGGCAGCATATTCAGTTATGCCCTGACCATTGCGCTGACACTCTACGTCGCTTTGATCGGATATCGGCTGATTTTCGGTCGCTCGACGCTCAGCATGGGCGAAATGATGCCGCGCATGGTCATGATCGGCGCGGTGCTCGCGCTGACCAGCAATTGGGCGACGTATCAAGTGCTGGTCTATGACGTCCTGACCGACGGCCCGCAGGAAATTGTGAGCGCGATCAATCCCACAGCTGGAAAAGCAGGCAGTATTACCGAGCGCGTTGATATGCTGTCAGGACGCATGGTCGATCTTGCCGATGCATGGACCGAATTCGATGCCCGACCGGAACAGACGATGCCCGCCGGGATAATTGCCGAACCCGAAACCTTGCCTGCAGCCGCCACAGGCATTACCGCCTTTGTTGCGCCTAAGGATTCCCTCGGGCCCAATATGCTATTGCTCAGCGCGCTGTTGCTGGTGCTGGCCTCGGCAGGCGTGCTGGTGGTGGCAAAAATCATCCTCGGATTGCTCCTGATGCTTGGCCCGATCTTCGCCGTGCTGGGCCTGTTCGCCGCAACGCGCGGGCTGACGCTCGGCTGGGGCCGGGCAGCCGTATTGATGGCGCTTGTGCCGGTAATGGCGATGATGACTTCGGCTGGCGCAGTTGCGCTGCTGGAGCCTTTGCTTACCGAAATGTACGTGGCAGCGGGCCAAGGCATTTTCTCACTCCGCTCTGCACTTGCTATCATGGTCGTTGTGATGGTGATGGTCGCGGTTTCCGTGCAGCTGTTCCGTATCGGCCGGACGATTGTTAGCGGTTGGACATTGTCATTCGGCCAGAATCGAGCTGCCGATAATGCGCCGGTTACAGTACAATCACATCACGACAGCGTGCAACCTGCCAATCTGATTTACAATGAACGCATGCAGTCGCTCGTCGGCTCCATCGAGCGATCGGCGATCGCGACCTCAAGCAGCAGCGTGGCCAACCAGCGCGCAATCCTTCTGCCGCAACGCTTCGATGGCGACAGCGCACAGGCACGCCAGGACAATTTCAATGCCGACCGGCGCATTTCGCGGGGCCGCGTGACGGCGGTTCGCGCGCCGATCAAAGCCATTAGGAACGCCGCATGATCAAAAAACATCTTGGCGCCGTGCTCGCATGCCTCATGTTTGCTGCACCTGCGACCGCGCAATTTGCCGAGGGCTCGCAGGTTGCTCCCAACATTCGTTATATTGAATATAACCCCGACGCCATCATCCGCCTGACTGGTCACACCGGTTACCAGATGATGCTGGAGTTCGAGCCCGGAGAGAAAATCGAAACCGTCGGCATCGGCGATTCCTCGGGCTGGCAGGTCACGCCTAATGGTGCGGGTACGATCATGTTCCTGAAACCCGTCGGGACACCACCGACCACCAACCTGTCGATCATCACAAACCAGCGCCGGTATAATCTGGAGCTGGTGGCAAAATCGGGACTGCGCGTGCCGCAAAGCCAGATCGTCTATGCCGTACGTTTCCGCTATCCGCAAAAACCCGCAGCGGCTGAAGTCGCCGCGACCCCGCCGCCGCTGATTGCGACCCCGCCCGAATATTGGAATCGCGCCTACAGCTATGACGGTGCCAAGGGCAACGTCCCCGAACAGGTGTTCGACGACGGCAAGGCGACCTATTTCCGCTTTGCTGCCGGAGCTTCTGCGCCTGCAATTTTCAGCATTACGCCTGACGCCGGTGAGAGCATCGTCAACTTTGCGGTGCGAGGCCCCTATACCGTGGTCGAGCAGGTCGCGCCGCAATTTGTACTGCGCCACGGCAAGGAAGTGACCATCATCTTCAACGACGCCTATGCCGTGCCAACACCCGGCCCCGACGCACCGCGTGCGCGGGCAAAACAGAAATGCGGACTGTTCGGCTGCAAATCGATGGAGGCTAAGCCATGAGCGTATTGAAGTCCGGCGGTGCCGATCCGCGCGCCGCGATGGATACCGAGGCGCTCGATGACGCCAACCAACCGGTGTTTTCGCCGGTCGCTATGCCAGCAGGGCTTTCGCCCGGAATGAAGCTTGGCTTTGTCGGGATAGGACTATTGGGAATACTGACCTTTACCACGCTGGCGACAAGTCGCGGCGATGCCAACCAGGCGACCGCGCCCACGCCCGCCGCTGCAAGCGTTGCAACCGTCATCCCTCAAGGCGGATTGGTGCCCGAGGCAGTACTGAAACCCGGACCGCCCGAATTGCCCCCGCCTTCGCTGGTACCGCCTCCACTCGACGCAAATGGTGCGCCGCTAATGGGCGTGGTGGGGCCGCGTGCAGTTGGCGCAAACCGCTTCCAGTCGCCCGGTGTTGTCGTCGACCTGACGAAAGGCGGCGTAGCCTTGCTGCCGCCAACGCCAGGGCTTGCGGGCGTGAAAGACAACGACCTGAGCGCCGAAGACAAATTCGCTGACCGCGTAGCTGCAGCAGAAAATGCGCCAGCGCGCGCAACCCGCATTGCCAACAGCAGCTACACTGTGCCGCAGGGCGCGATCATCGCCGGCGTGCTCGAAACAGCAATCAATTCCGACCTTCCCGGTTATGTCCGCGCGGTCGTTAGCCGCGACGTTATGGGTTTTGACGGCAGGCGCGTACTCATCCCCAGCGGCAGCCGCCTTATCGGACAGTATCGGTCAGGCCTCACCGCCGGGCAATCGCGCGCATTCATTGTCTGGACGCGCCTGACGCGACCCGACGGCGTTACCATCTCTTTGGGCTCGCCTGCTACTGATACGCTTGGGCGGGCCGGGCTTGGCGGCAAAGTCGACAGCCATTTCCTCAAGCGTTTCGGATCGGCGATTTTGCTATCGGTAGTGCAGTCTGGCCTTGGCCTGTTGCAGCGCGGCGGCAATGATGTTGTGGTCCGCACTGCAGACGACGCCAAAAGCGTTGCCGGCATCGCCTTGCAGCGCGACATCAACATCCCGCCGACGGTCAAAGTCGCGCAAGGCACTGCCATTCGCATCTTTACCGCCCGTGATCTCGACTTTTCGGGCACCGACGGCGGCCCGCAATGAACATGATGACCCCGGTCGCCGGGGAACCAAACAACATCTATCTCAACAGTTACCTTGCGCCATTTGCGCAGTGGCTCGATGCTGGCGATGTGACAGAAATAATGGTCAATCGGCCGGGCGAGGTTTGGGTCGAGCGCATCGGCGCGGCGCAAATGGAGTGCTATGATGCGCGGTCCATCGACGCGCAATTGCTCGAACGGCTCGCGCACCAGATCGCGCGGATAAACCATCAGGGGGTCAGTCGCGAGACACCGTTGCTGGCAGCTACCCTGCCCGGTGGAGCCCGCGTGCAAATGGTCCTTCCACCCGCGACCCGCGGCGATGTGGCGCTCGCCATTCGCAAGCATATCGTTCACGACCTGTCGCTTGACGATTATCTCAAAACCGGTGGCCTCCGTGCGCCCAACAGTGGCAACGAGCGCAACCATGATGTGGCAGCGTCACTTAGCGCAACCTTGGCGGAGGGCGATATTTTACGTTTCCTGCGCGATGCGGTCGCGGCTCGGAAAACCATATTGCTTTCGGGCGGAACGTCGTCGGGTAAGACGACCTTGCTCAATGCATTGCTCAAGGAAATTCCGGCAAACGAACGCGTTATAGCAATTGAAGATACGCCGGAGATCAAACTGGCGCGCGCCAATGCAATCGGACTGGTTGCAGTTGCGGGGGATCAGGGCGAGGCACGAGTTACGATCGATGACCTGATGCGAGCGTCAATGCGGATGCGGCCAGACCGACTGATGGTCGGTGAACTGCGCGGCGCCGAGACGGTAACGTTTCTTCGCGCGATCAACACCGGCCACCCTGGTTCGCTGAGCACTATTCACGCCAGTTCCACCGAGGGCGCTTTCGAACAGATCGCACTGATGTGCATGCAGGCAGGCCTAGGCCTGTCGCGCACCGAAACAATCCATTACGCAAAATCAATGATCGACATCGTCGTGCAGATGGAAAAACATGCAGGACGCCGGGAAATAACCGACATTCTGTTTCCATCACCCACACATAGTTAATCTGTGAACTGATTTATCAATCGTCTCGGCCGCGCGCACTTGCGTCAGCGGCGCAAGCAGGGCCTGCGCAAAGAGGGCAAGCTGCGCTACCGGCACAGGGATGTTTATTTGCCTGATCGCGGGAATAGCTGAGGCGCTGGCTCAGCGCGTGGATCCTTAATGGCAAGGAAGTAACTGCCTGACGTCAGGAGAATTGAGGAAGAAGGTAAGAGTGGAAAAAAGGATCCGCTCGGCCTTCGGCCTCACCAACCTGAACGAAGGAAATTACCATGAACACTAAAACCATTGCCCCCGCGCGTCGCGGGATGCTGAGCGACGCCGAAGCGGATCGCATGGCCAGGCAGGTACATCAGCATCCTGACTATCGTGTGCTGCGACGCGTTGCTGATCCTCATGCCTCAGGGTCATGCGAAGTGCCGCCCGGCGGCATGCGGCTTGCAATCGTCGATTGCGAGACGACAGGTCTGAACCCATTAGCCGATCGTATCATCGAACTTGCAGTGATGATCGTTATTGTCGATGCGAGCGGTCATGTTGTCGGGCATGAAGAACCAGTCTCATGGCTCGAGCAGCCGATGTTCGATCTCGATCCTGCGATCACGCGGATAACCGGGATTACCGATGAGATGCTCGAGGGCCAGCGCATTGACCGCGATGCCGCGCTGGCGATGCTGTCGAGCGCTGAGGTCATTGTTGCGCATAATGCTGCGTTCGATTTGACTTTCGTCGAGAAGATGCTGCCTCAGGTCAAGGATAATGCATGGGCTTGCAGCTGCCGTGAGGTCGATTGGGCCGAGCGCGGTTATGAGGGCCGCGTGCTGGGCTGGCTGTTGATTCAGTCGGGCTTGTTCACCGATCCGCACCGTGCAGCGGCTGATGTCTGGGCGCTGTTTACGCTACTCACCCAGTCTGACTTCGATGGGACGACCGCGTTGCAGGTACTCCTGGCAACATCTCAACGGTCAACTTTCCGGATCGAAGCCACGGGATCGCACATCGACGACAGGAAATGGCCCAAGCAATGGGGCTATGCGTGGGATGCGGGAAAAGAGGTTTGGCACAAAACAATAACCGCCGACGAAATTGATGCCGAGCGCGAACAGCTTGCGCTCATCGGTGTCAACAGCCCGAACCTCATCGAGCAGACGGCGCGCGAGCGCCATCGAAGCTGAGTGGCGTTAGGACGCAGTCATAACCACCATCACTGTCACACCCTCAAGGCCCGCGAAGAGCGGGCCTTCTGATATCCAACAAGGAGAACTCCCATGACTAACAACACATATTTCCGTCCGTTCAATTTCCGTCCTGTAATTGCCGTAAGCACACTTCGGGCGACACATCGCACCGCCTATGCTTCATATTGCTACATCAGACGTGAGCCCGACACCGACCTGTACGGGCCCATGCCAAAGGAATGGGCGACGCGAGGCGACCTTGTCGCAACCGGGCGTATTCGTCCGGCACAAACGCCCGCTTGGGCCCATTCCGGTCCGAAAATCTGGAAAGATGCCGACGCCTCGGTCACGCCGTATCACCTCACCGAAGCCGCTGCGTTCCACCTTGTCCTCAGTCTGCCACCAAGCGAAGACGCAGGTGAATGGGTGAATCTTATCGAGACGTTCGGTACAGAACAGATCGCCAATCAAGGGATGATTGCCGACTGGGCGATCCATCACAAGCCGGATGAAATCGCACCGCACGCTCACCTACTCGTTACAGCACGCGGTTGGCGTACCGATCGGAATCCTGGCCGGAGCCATCCGCGCTGGTTTACGAGCGCAACTGCCATTCGGGCCGCCGAGCGGGCGTGGATCGATATTTCAGGGCTGCGCCCGATCGCCAGCTTTCCCGTACTGCCATCCAAACGCATAGCGATAGGAGAAGTACGGAAGTGAACCGACTAGCTCGTAGGCTGTTTGGAAGTAACAAGCGCCAAATCGCAAAATACCCGACTAGTTCGTCAGCTATAGAATCGTTCATCGATCGTGAAGTCAATCAAAACAGACAGACCGAAGCAGTCCTCGCCATTGTTGGATTCAGTGATGGAACAATGATGGCTCTTCATGTCGGATTGCGCAGGCCACGCCACGTCGCTTAAATCGATGACTACTACGGGATGTTGACCGGCGGGCACAAGCTTTCGCACCTGCCAATTACAAAGCGCCGGTGCGCCTCATCCATAGCTCGGAAAATCCAATCGTGCCCATCACCGTGCTGCATGCTGCCAAAACAAGACTGCAGGAGCTGCGCGATATCTCAGAAGTACCGGGGAACTAAAACTTGGAAAGCCGAGATTTTCCGGTATTTTAAATTATTGTTTTATTAGGTGACAAATAGCCGCAGTACTTGACTATTTTCAGCCCGCTTGAATTCAATCCGACAGTGGCTCTGCCCCGCGAACTTTTGTCGACGAACAAATTGCAATGTAAATTTCACATATTCCTAACGGTCTGTCGGCAAACCCCCTTCATGATTAAACGAGATACAGACGGTAAAATTAGCGACAGTGTTCGCCGTACGCAGGCGCTTCCCCTCAGCTGGGATATTCCGGCGGCGACTGAAATCGAGAACTTGAGGTTACAATTATGGAAGCTGACCGATCGCGGAAGTCTACCTCCTGCGCCGACCTGTATAGAAGGTGCGATCTTGCTGGTTCTTTGCATGCAAACGGGCGAGAGTTCCCCGGCCCTATTTGGTGCGCTTCGAGGATCAGGTGCCCCTGCTCCCGCACCATCTCTTTTGCTGACAAGCGCAGAAGGAAAATCGACTATCGCCCTCAGGCCATTGGCCAACGCGCCCCCGATTTACCTGCCGCAGACGATGTTGCTTACGCGACTGCTTGCGATGCTACCGCCGCTTTCAGAGCCCTATGGTCCGGTGTTCAACCCACCTTGGTCCGACGTCGAAGATGCAGCCTCCAAACTAGTGCGCAGCGGCGATGATTGGCTAACCCGTACTCCTAAGGCAGCACGCTCGCTGCTAGCGCATAGCCGGTGGCTCTTTCGTCGCCTGCGAGAGGCAAGCAACGGGGACCCAGCTCTCGTTGCAATGCTGAAGCCTGACCGTCACGCTGCGGAAAAAACACTTACAGCGTATTGCGCGGTTCCCCAAAAAACGCTTGTGCAGCGTTATCGTCGTGCAATCAGACCTCTTGGTTGCGTCTCCCCAATGCCGCAAAACAATGAGTGCGACGAATATCTGACTGGTAGTATCAAGCTTCCCAGCGACGATCTATTGAAGCACGACATTTTGGGAATTCGCAAACGGCTCGCAAGTCCCATGATTGTTAAATCGAATGTTATAAAAGCCGACAAGCTGCTTGGCCCCCTGCCCATCACGCGCGACTGGCACATTGCCATGATGGCCTACACATATGTTCTCACCACTTTTGGAACCGGACAGAGGGGCAAGAAGGCTCCTTGTGGCGAACTTGCCATTGACCGTGAAAGCGGATTTTCTTGGGTTGTTGAAAAAGGCAAACCTGGACTAGGTCTTGCAGGTGCGCGCGGCGTTTTCCATTGCCAGACGGTTCGAGAACAACTTGCGCGATATGAAGATTATCTCGATATTCTTATGCAAATGTTGGAAGGGCAGGACGGATGTCTCGCGTCAGATCTGCAAACATTACGTGGTGATGGCAAACAGCTCGCATTTTTTGACATTAGAGCGGGCAAATTGGTCAAGCTGACGCCATATGGATTATGCAAGGCAGCTGGTGCGATTGGCTGGCAACATGATGCTGGCATGGGCCGGCGGTGGCTGCGATCGCAACTCACGGCTGCTCTGCCAAGCGACGCACTCGGCGCTCAATTTGGCCACAATCTCGACGGGGTTGACGTTTGGTCACCGCATTCGGGGCTTCAAGTCAGAGCTCTACCTGCTATCCTCGGTCCAGCTATCGAGCGTCGTCTGTCCGGAATCGGATTGGAGCCGTCCTCTGCACGGGCCCCTGAACACAGACCCAAGCTGGATGAAACCCCCGACACCGAGATAATAATTAAGAACACCCGCGAGCGTTCAGGACAGTTGCTGGCGAGTATGATATGGCATGGCGCTCTTTTGCAACCCGATCAACACGAGGCCGCACTTGAGGCACTGAAAGGGTTCGATCCGTCACAAGATCCGTTGCCGTGGATTCTGCTAGACGCGCCATTTAGAGACACCGAGCGCTGGGTGCTAGATCCCGTAACTGTGCGCTTAATGAAGCGATATCGTGAGAATAATTTACCTATTTCATCTAAACTCGATAAAGTTATAAATGAATATTTCAAATCCCGCTCAAATTTTGACGCCTTCGTAACTGCTGCGATGACGCGATGGCGATACAAATTGCCCCCCATTCTGTATGCCAAAGCTGTTGGAAATTTGAAAAATTCCGATCTTCCCAACGATCAGGTTCAAAAGCCTCTAAATGGGAAATCAAAATCGCCAGACCCAAAACTGCAAAGACGATCATTTACCCCCTCGGCGTGGAATATGATAGACTGGCTGACGAAAAGACAGTTAATTAAATGCGACCGCAAAAGAGGCTATAAGCGCCTACTATACAGTCAATTACGTGCTGAGGTTACTGAGCAAACATTTTGGGCTGAAATGCCCATGTTGGAACGTTGGCTAACCTTGGCAAGCATCGAGCTGATCGTGGCAGACCGTGGCAAAAAGAACACAGCTGGATATGCTCTGTCGACCATCATCGAACAGGCAAAGCGTGTGTTCGGCCATTTCGCAAACCAAGACGTCGCTAAATATAGAAACTTGGCACTCGATAAATGGCAACCCGAACAAATCGAGCGATATCTGCCGCAGTGGCCTTTTCGCTATGATGTCGCAATGGATCTAGACAAGCTGATCAAGGCATATGCTGGCAAAGATGAAAATGCTGATATTTTGGATATGCTGAACAAAGTGGTAGAAAATCGTAAAAGTTTTGTGGTCACACACGACCTGTACAGAAAGATTTCAGCTAACGAACATCGACCCGATCAGCGAGTGGCTTTGGCACTGTGCTACAAGGCCGGAGTTCGCCTTGGTGAACTACATGCCATAGATAAGGACATGTTTGCAGATCACGAGGCCACATTCACCCTTCGTCTTGATCACAAACCTAATCGTCGGCTAAAAACCTTTCATAGCCGCCGGATCATCCCGCTCGATGTGTTCCTGGACGTTGATGAACAAGAATATCTGCGTGCTCTGTTGAAGAAGACCCAGAAATGGCTCTTTCCGCTCTGGCATCGCGCAGAGCACGTGCTAAAAGATGCGGTGAAGCTTGCTGCTCAGCCACTCGAGATTAGCGCTTGGGCCTTGCGCCATAGCTTTGCAACGAACGCTTATGCATCACTTCTTTGGCCAGATAGTCAGCAGCCGTTGCATGCGGCATTCTTCGACCCCGTCTTCCTTTCTGGCAGCAATGCTGTACGAGTACGTCTGTGCGGAAAAGCTTCGCTTGGGGCAATCGGCCCTCATGCGCTGGCGACCGTAATGGGGCACACCTCTCCATCGCGCACGTTGTACAACTACGCCCATAATCTAGAATTCATCCTGGCAGCCCATGTGGCCACGTGGCAGAAAGATAAGTCATCGCTTCACACATCTCTAAGGGCTGAAAGCTACACGAGCCCGCCAAATAGGGTGCAGCGCATCGTCGTGTCGCCTATTATCGGTACTCATGAGGCGGTGCCTAGCACTGGCCCACGATGACAGGCCGAAGTCCTCATTGTCATTCTTCACGGCACCGATATTGACCTAGGTTGGGCGCAGTAACGTTGCAGGGTCCGGTCAGACAAAGGCCTGCCCGGTCCAACGTCACTTTGCGGTTTGTGCCGCTGGCTTCGCTGTGGTCGGCGCAAAACCGTCCTGATAAGTAATCTTCGCTTTTGCTTTTGCTTCGTCAAGGCGAGCCTGAAGGACTTTGCCGAGATTTTCGGCACGCATCGATTGAGCTGCCAATGGCGCCACTTCGCGTTCGTTGACGGAGACAGGCTGACGCCCTGTAATGACGCTCACGACAACCTTACCCTGCGTCGGGATGATGAAAGGCTCACCGGCTGGCAACGCCAGTATCTGTTTCAGGACAGGAGCCGGAACGCTGAAGGAATCGATGCTATTCTCACCCTTTCCAAAAGGGATTTTCAGGCTCTGCAGAGTCTGTTCGACTTCGGCCAGCGTTTTAGTCGACTCCAGCTGTTTCAATACGGCCTGATCTTCGGGAATATCGAAACTGATTTGATCGACGATATATGCGGTCCTCTGGCTAAACTTGTTCGGGTTGGCCTGCATATATTTTTGGACGGCGGCGGAATCGGGAACGCGCGTAGCATCGGCGGCTTTCTTGCCGTACATCTGCACCAGCAATTCTTCCTGAAGACGGCGTTCGCGGATCACGTAGAGCGGATCGCGATCGATCCCCTCCTCTTTTGCTACTTGAGACATCAGCCGACGGTCGACTATTTGCTGCAATATCTGCTTGCGAATGGCGCTCTTTTCCCCGGTTGGTTGCGACTGGAGCTGTT
>LNFM01010350.1_pt1 | contig 13170 bp, 14 predicted proteins | sample 596031 | NCBI WGS metagenome assembly LNFM01 (sample SAMN04254537, study PRJNA301005) | activated carbon metagenome | isolation source: dual media filters at the Ann Arbor, Michigan drinking water treatment plant | place: USA: Ann Arbor
TTCATGCCCGCCGACCCCGAAGATTTGAAGGCGTCTTTCTTGTGCGCTGCGATATGGGTGCGGCGGCGTAGAAGCTTGAGGCAGAAGCGTCAGCATTCTGGTCTTTCAGAACTTCTGTTCTGGACCGACAGCCGTAGGTGGGGATGCCCTCATCCCTCATCCCTCATCCGTCAGCGCATCGAGCAACTCCGCCTTGAGCTCGAGCAGAGGAACTTTCAGTTCGCGAGCGACTTGGGTGGGTGGCCTGTCTGATGTGACACTGACGTTGAGGGCGTAGGTCCGCTCGCTGCCCAGCACGAGTGGAGCGGCGACCGCCACGACTCCGGGTTGCCACGCAGCCCAGCAATAACCTTGCTTCTCCACGCTCGCGATCGCCGTCTCGATTTCGCACTCCACAATGTTCCAAGACTGCGGGCGGATTGGCTTCAATTGGTGGAGCAGCCGGCGTCGGCTCACCTCGCTCAGCGATGCGAGGTACGCGCGGCCGAGTGAAGTCAGTTCGATCGGAACACGCTGGCCGGCGACGACGTTGCGCAAGGAGAGTTTCCGATTGTATCGAAAGGACTCGAGATAGACCATCGAGTCACGGTCAGGCGCCGCAAGACCAACATTCACTCGCTGTTTCTCGGCGACTGCTCGCATCCTCGGGCCCGCGATGCTCAAAATCGGTGAGCCGATCCGCATGGCGTGGGCGAGAGCGAGAACAGGCGCTGCCAGCCGATATGCACGTTCTGCCGCCACATGCTCCAACATGCCGCCAGCGACAAGAGTCTGCGTAAGGCGACTTACGGTCGCTTTCGACAATCCTGTTCGCTCGGCCAACTCGCCGTTGCCGAGCAAATCGACGCCCTGACGGAAGGCGCGGAGCAGTTCGATCCCACGCTCCAGGGAGCGGTTCTGGGCGGGGCGAGGGCCACTACTGGGATGTCGTTCGGACTTCATCGAATTCGGTCCAACGGCTCGCAACTGCCCCAAACCCAGCTCCTATGCCGACAAACCGCTCGGCAGCGCCATCATACCCGAACACGACATTAATTCCATCAGATGGAATTGGAGGGATGAATGAAGCGACCAGGGAGTGTACCTGAGCCCTGAAAGCTCGCGGCGAGTTGTTCGGATGCAATGGTCCGCCACGTGCTTCGAAGATGAAAAGCGCCCTGGGTGCCGAGCGGAGGACGACAATGAGCAAGCTGGTCGAAGTTCAGGTCGATGCCGGGATCGCAACGATCGCGCTCAACCGGCCCGAGAAGCGCAACGCGATGAACGATGCGATGCGCGCGGAGTTCATCGCGGCATTGGAGCATGTCGCGGCCGATCGCGAAGTTCGCGCCGTCGTGCTGACCGGTAACGGAAAGGGCTTCTGCTCAGGCGGCGACGTGGCGGGCATGGAGCAGCGCCTGAAAGCGCCGCAGGGCGAGGTCGCCTTCAATGGCTGGTCGCGGCAACAGCGCGTGCATCACTGCGCCATGCTGCTTCATGCCATGCCCAAGCCGACGATCGCCGCCGTCAACGGCGCGGCAGCCGGCCTCGGTGTCGATACGGCGCTGTGCTGCGATTTCATAGTGGCCAGCACCGCGGCGACTTTCGCGTGGTCCTACATCAAGCGCGGGCTGATCCCCGACGGCGGCGGCATGTACTTCTTGCCACGACGAGTCGGCCTTCCGCGCGCGAAGGAATTGATTTTCAGCGGTCGCACGGTCGAAGCCGAAGAAGCCTTGCAGCTCGGCATCGCGGACCGCATCGCGAAGCCGGAAGCGCTGCTCGATGAAGCGCGCACATGGGCGCGCGAACTGAGCCAGGGATCACCGACAGCGCTGGCGCTCGGCAAAACCATCCTCAATCAGACGTTCGAGCTGACGGCGGAAGCCGTGTTCAGCCGAGGCAGCCAGGCGCAGGGCATTTGCTACACCAGCACCGAGCACCGCGAGTCCGTCACGGCATTCCTGGCCAAGAGCGCCGAGAAGCGCGCGAAGTGATCGAGGGGCCAAGGACATGAACGCCATTTCCCATCTGCTCGCTCCCCGCAGCGTCGCCGTCGTCGGTGCTTCCACCGATCCGGCCAAGACGGCGGGCAAGCCCGTTCACTTCCTGCGCAAGCATGGCTTCACGGGCGAGATCTTCCCGGTCAATCCGCGCGTCGAGACCATCGATGGATTGCGCTGCTATCCCAGTATTGCCGCACTGCCGAAGGCGCCGCACGTCGGTCTCGTCCTGCTCGGTGCCGAGCGGGCCATCACGGCAGTTCGCGAACTCGCGGAACTCGGCACGAAGGCCGCGATCGTTCTGGCAAGCGGTTATGCCGAGGTCGGCGGGGATGGACATCGCCGGCAAGCCGACCTCATCGCCGCTGCGGGTTCGATGCGGCTGCTTGGTCCGAATACGATCGGCCTCGTCAACGTGACGGACCGCATTCCGCTGTCGGCGAGTGGCGCACTGGACATGGACGACTTTGCGGCCGGCCCGATCGCATTCGTCTCGCAAAGCGGCGGAATCCTCGGCTCCATGTTGTCGCGTGCGAGCGGACGGGGGATCGGCCTTTCCAAGCTCATTTCCACGAGTAACGAGGCGGATCTCGAGGTGGCGGACTTCGTCGATCATCTCGTCGATGACCCGGCTACCAGCGTTATTGCGCTCTATATCGAGAGTATCCGCGATGCCGATCGGTTTCGTAGAGCGGCGCTCAAAGCGGCGGCGGCCGGTAAACCGATCGTCGCTTATAAGATCGGGCGGTCTGAAGCGGGCGCCCAAGCCGCCGTGTCACATACCGGCGCGCTTGCCGGCAGCGACAAGACGTACGACGCGTTCTTCCGGCAGGTCGGCGTCATTCGCGCCGAGAACTTCAGCGATCTCCTCGACATTCCCCTGACGCTTTCCAAAGGCCGCAAGCTCAGGGGAAAACGCGTCGCAATTCTGACGTCGACGGGCGGTGCGGGAACATTGGTGTCGGACAATCTCGGTCTGTACGGGTTCGAAACGCCGCCTCCAGATGCAGTGACCGCCGCCCGCCTCCGGGCCTTACAGACCGGTGATCAAGCGGTGCTCGATCGCAATCCGATCGACGTGACGCTGGCCGGGCTGCAACCCGAATTGCTGCGTGGCGCGATCGAGGCGCTGCTCGACAGCCCGACCTACGATGCCTTGACGATCATCGTCGGCTCGTCGGGGGTCGCGAACCCGGAGTTGATGGCCGGTGCCATCGCGCCCTGCCTGCCCAAAAGCGACAAACCCGTACTCGCCTATGTCAGCCCGCACGCTCCGCAAGCCGCCGCGTTGCTGACGTCACACGATGTTCCGGCCTTCTCGGCGCCCGAAAGCTGCGCCGTCGCGCTCGACGGTCTTCGCCGCGTCGCTCAGTGGCAGGCCCCTCTTTCCGGGGCCAAGCAAGATCAGATCTCGCCGCCCGCCGATCTCGCAATCGGCTCGCTCGACGAAGCTCAAGCCAACGCGCTGTTTGCCCACTTCGGTGTTCCTTGCGCGCGCGTCAGGGTCGTGGCGTCGGCAGCCGAGGCAGAGGCCGCGGCACGCGAGCTTGGTGGGCGCGTGGCGCTCAAGCTCTTGTCGAAGGAGATCACCCACAAGAGCGACGTCGGCGGCGTCATCGTCAACGTGACACCGGAGACGATGCAGGACGACCTGAAGCGGATGACAGCAGACGTGACAGTCAAGACCGGCATCAAGCCGTCCCGCTTTCTCGTTCAAGAAATGGTATCCGGCGGGACCGAGCTGATCCTGGGCTTCAAACGTGACCCTTTGGGAGCCGTCATCTTGCTCGGCGCCGGAGGTACGGCGACGGAAATCTTCAAAGACACTGCGATGCGACTGCTGCCAGCCGGCGGTACGCTCTCGACCGTGGAAGCACTCGAGCTTGCCCGCGAGTTGAAATCCTGGCCGCTGCTCGATGGTTACCGCGGCCGGCCCAAGGCCGACGTCGACGCGCTGGCCGCCGCCATCGTTGCATTCTCGGGGATGGTCGCCTCACTCGGCGAACGGCTCGTCGAAGCCGAGATCAATCCGATCTTCGTCTTGCCGCAAGGCCGAGGTGCACGCGCAGCCGATGGAGTTGTCGTGCTGCAAAGCTGAAATTCACTGTCATCGACAATGCGAACAAGATTGGATGAAGTGGAAGGAAAGACGTCGAACATAGATCAAAGAGGCGCCTTGCTAGCAAGTGTCGCTCTGACTTCTGCGGGACCTGTTGCCGGTCTGGGACCGGCGCTCGCTTAGAAGTATCCCGAATTGGCCCGATCGGTTGTGGCCTCCACTTGTCCAGTGTGCGCGGATGATTCCCTGCACCAAGCTGGGCGACGAGGAGACTGACGCCTACGATCTCTGGCCTAGAGACTCGGGCTTGCAGTCGATCCTCGCAGCTTTCTGGTCTGCAGGTCTGCAGGCAAGCTGTGGACCGCATGCGGGCCGTGGTCTACGCTCGGCATTACCGCCACTCATGGCGCATCAACTCGAATCTCCAAGAAACACCGGTGAGGCGATGGCAAAGAAACGCATGGTGCTCGAGATCGGCATGGGCACCGATATCCGCGGCTCGGATTCGACCAAGGCTGCCTGTCGCGCGCTGCGTGACGCACTATGGCACAATTCGTTGTCGATCGCCCCGGCCCTGGGTAAGCCGTTGGAAGAAATGATCGTCGACGTGCACATCGGCGTGCCCCGGCCCGAGACTGTCGACAAGGCCGAGGTCTTGAAGGTGATGCCCTACGGCAAGGGGACGGTAACTGTCGTGGAAGGGGGGCTCGAGATTCCAAACGATTCCGGTACCGGCAGCACGCTGATTGCCAACGCCTGTGCCGTCGTCAGTCTCGACATCGAGTGAGAGAACCAACCATGCCCAAGACCCGCGTGATACTCGAACTCGGCACCGGCAACGACCTGCACGGCTCCAACTATACGACGGCAGCGCTACGTGCGGTGCAGGATGCGCTGCACCACAGCTCGCTCTCTTTCGTTCGCTCCTTGAAGATCGACAAGACCAAGCTGGAAGTCGACGTCACCATCGGCGTGCAGCAGCCCGACAAGGTCGACATCGAGAAGGTCCGCGCATCGCTTCCGATCGGCCGCGTAACGGTAAAGGCCGTGAAGGGCGGTCTCGATGTTCCCGATCCCGAGAACAACGACCCCGCCGTCATCGCCAGCGCCGCGATCGCCGTGCGCATCGATGTGCCTTGACCGGGCGAGGTCCGCCACCGTCTGAGCAGCGACGGAATGATCAGCGGCGGGGCTTCATCGCGCCTTTCAATAGCGCCGCTACGGCTCGCTCCTTCAGGTTCTGAGGGGCATCGAGCGCCATGCGCTTCAACGCGGCATCTGTGGCGGCGTCAGAACAGTCCGCGCGCGCTCCGCGCCAGAGAAGCTGGGCGATCCCGAGCGGCGACGCGCTTTTCAATGCGCCCAAGGCCGGGATCAACGCCTGCTCCGTCTCGGTCATTTCAGTGCCGAGCGGAAATACCGGCAGCAGTCCGTCATGCCGCGCGGGACCGAGCGCCGCCGTGATTGCCCCGGGCGTGTTGTTGGCAGCCGAACCCTCGAGCCGGAAAGCCGCCCCGATCTTGCCCGCGCCCGATGCTTCGCGCTGCAACTCCGCCTGGAAGCGGCTGTCCGCGATTGCCAGCATGGCTGCGGCGACCTCTCGATCCGACCGCCCGCGCACGTCGGCCACGCCGTATTCGGTGACGTAGATGTCCCTTAGTTGGCGCGGGATGCTGACGTTCGCATAGCGCCAGACGATGTTCGACGTGACTTTACCCCCGGCGGCCCCGCGGGTGGCCCGCGCTGCGATGACCGAGCGAGCGCCGGGTAACGCATGTGCTTGCACCACGAAATCGCATTGCCCGCCGATGCCGCTGATCACGCGCCCGTCGTCGAGTGCATCCGAAGACGCAGCGCCGAGCAGCGTCAGGACCAGGGCTGTGTTGACGAAACGCGCATCGCGGCGCTGCGTGACTTTGGTTGCGGTATCGCCCGAGAGCGTATTCGTGAACGATATCGCCGTCATCGCGATTTCGGCGAGTTCATCTTCCGGCATCGCGCGCAATTCGTCGTAGAATTGGCGGCTGCCCAGAAAGAATCCCGCGTGGACGACCGCCCGGCCGTGGCTCGTCTCGACACGCCGCTTCAGCACGCCCGCGCGCTTGAGAGCGAGAAATCCGTCCACCAGCATCTCGCTGCAACCATAGAGCCCCTGATCGAACGACGCGAGTTCCGCGCCCTCCGGTAGCTTCTTGCCGAGCCTCGCCACGAGCGCGCGAAACTCCGCATTTCGCGTATGTCGAAGGACGAGCGCGTGGCACAATGCATCCGCGAACGAGCCGATGCCGATCTGCAGCGTTCCCCCATCCTTGATGAGAGTGGCTGTGTGCAGCGCCATCGCGTAGTCCGCCAGCGATACCGGCTCCTTCGGCGGCGCGAACAACTCGAAGTGTGGTCGCACCGGATCCAGCAGCAGATCCAGGTCCGATGCAGGAATGTCGGCAGCGCCGGTCATGTAGGGAAGGTTGTCGTTGATCTCACCGACGGTCACGATTGGCGCCCCAGACCGCCGCCGCCGCTCGATATAGGGTTTGAGATCGAGCGCGATATCCGGATTGGACGACAGGCTCAGGCGGTCCCGCGCGCCGCCGGATCGTGTGGCCATCAGCTGCGCCAGCACGTTCACACCCTCCCGCTCGAGGTGAGCGGCGACATGGGCATAGCTCAGGCTGGCATAGCTCTGCTGCATCCCCGAGTTGGAGAGCCATTGACCCGCCTGCAGAAAGAATTCGTGGACCTCGACGTTGGATGGAAGTGTTCCGTTCCTTATCGCTTCGACATAAGCGAGATCGGGCCAGCTACCGAACTGGCGGTCGAGCAGCGGCGCCACGAACCGGCGCTCTGTATCGCTCTTGTAAACCGGTCGGACGAGGCTTAGCCCAGTCAGGATGCGAAGCGTGATCGAACGATCCGCGAGAGCCATGGCGTAAAGCGCGTTGACGAGCAGGTTGGGCTTGCCGATGCCGACGGGAATAGCCAGCACGATCCGACGCCCTACGCGGTCGACGATCGCTTCTGCGGCACGAGCAGGCAGAGTGTATGTGATCGGATCTGGCATGGCTCTCGCTGGGATGTCGGCCGCAATGTCGGCCATTGTCGATTCCAACTAGATTGCTTCAAAAAGCGGACGACACCGGGGTGCTTGATCATGTTTTGAGCGGTGGTGCGGCGCAACAATTCAAGGGGCATCTCACATTGTCGACAACTGATGCGACAGATTGTGCCGTATCATCTCCAGATGTGCTAAAAGAGTTTTCAAATCCATCGAAGTAGCGCCACCAATTTCATTCAGACATTGGCAAGTCGAGCTGGACATTTGAGTTGGGAGGCCAAGCCCATGCTGTCCAAGCAGTGTTGTCCGCATACGGGCATAGTGAACTTCTTCACGCAGAACGATCCGTTCATGTCGGTTGGATCGATCATGAAGCAGGGCGACCGCGAAGGCGCGTACTGCTGGCGCTCGTACGATGCGTCGCGAACGATTACGGGGATAGCCACCGATTTGCGGTCTGCCGAGGAGCGCTTGCGGCAAGCGCACAGCACTCGTTCTGTCCGACCGGACCAGCACGACGCTCGCGACTGACCGAGCGCCGAAGCTGTTGTGTTTCACTCGGTGCTCAAGGCATGTCAGGCAAGGCATTTCTGACCGGACGAAAGCTACGTCTGTGATGGACGCAGACGCCGAGTTCGGACAACGCAGCCTTGTGCTCGGGCGTTCCGTAACCCTTGTGGCGTTCGAAACCGTAGCCTGGATGGGTGCGGGCGAGTTCGAGCATGATCCGGTCCCTCGTCACTTTGGCGATGATGGAGGCGGCCCCGATCGACAGTGACGTGGCGTCGCCGCCGATTATCGCCCGCGCGGCGCACGGCAAATGCGGCAGTAGCTTGCCATCGACGAGCGCAAGTCGCGGCTTCGTCGCCAGGGCGTCGACGGCTCGGGTCATCGCCCAGAACGTGGCGCGCAAGATATTCATGCTGTCGATTTGCTCGACGCTTGCTATTCCGACACCGACCCCGAGAGCCGATGACATTATCGAATCGAAAAGCTGGTCGCGCCGCTCGGCAGTCAGAGTCTTGGAGTCGTCGATACCCGCAGGCAGGGCGCGCGGATCGAGAATGACGGCAGCCGCAACCACGGGCCCCGCCCACGGCCCGCGCCCGGCTTCGTCGATTCCTGCAACCGGAGCTTCGCCGGCTGCCAGTGCGCGTGCCTCGACATCGAATGTAGGAGCGCCCATCCGACCGCGAAGAGTTGGAGAAACAGCAACGCTTTTCATTACCAAGCGCTAGACAGGCTACATCCCTCTTGTCGAGGTTCCAATCTCGCTTTTCCACGGCGCATTGTGAGGCCGCACGCCAAGATACCCCATCAGATCGCCAATCAGAGCAAGCTCAACTGTTCCCCTCCGGCCCCCGGACGTCGGAAGAGATCGGTGCGCAAGGGGGGTCTGTCCCGATTGAGACCCAGCCTCTGGAGGGTGAGCCGGAACCGCAGCGCGATCTGTTGCGCGTAAGGCCCCGAGCCCTTTTGCCTCGCGCCGAATTGCGCGGAGTAGTCCTGTCCTCCATGCATCGCCTGCACCAGATGCATCACACGGTCGGCCCGGTCGGGATGGTCGGTCGCAAGCCATTCGCGGAAAATATCTTTCAATTCGAGGGGCAGGCGCAGCATCACGTATCCGGCAGCGCATGCCCCTGCATCTCGCGCCGCTGTCAGGATGTTCTCGATCTCGTGATCGTTGAGACCCGGAATGATCGGCGCGACCATGACCTGTGTCGGAATACCTGCGGCTGTAAGTTCCTTTACGGCCGCCATCCGCTTCGATGGTGTTGCCGCGCGGGGCTCCATGCTCCGAGCGAGATAGCGGTCGAGGGTCGTCACCGAAAGCGCAACCCTCACCAGGCCATCTCGTGCCATGCGCGCGAGAATATCGATGTCGCGAACCACCAGCGCCGATTTCGTCACAATGCCCACGGGATGCCGCGCAGCGGCCAGCACCTCGAGAACACTCCGCGTGATGCGATGCTCGCGTTCGATCGGCTGATAGGGGTCGGTTACGGTTCCGAGCGCGATCGTCTTGGGCAGATAGCGCCGGCTCGACAACTCCTTCGTCAGCAGCTCGGCCGCGTTCGCCTTTGCGTACAGTTCAGACTCGAAATCGAGGCCCGGCGAGTGCCCGAGATACGCGTGGCTCGGCCGCGCATAGCAGTAAGAACACCCGTGTTCGCATCCGCGGTACGGATTGATCGACTGGTCGAAGCTGATGTCTGGGCTGTCGTTGTGCGCGATGATGCTGCGTGCGATCTCGCGGCGGACCCGCGTGACGAAGGGCCTGACGTCGCCGAGGCCCTCCCATCCGTCGTCGAAAGCCTCGCGTCGTTCAGCCTCGTAACGGCCGGATGCATTCGATCGGGCGCCCCGTCCACGCCTGAACTCTGCTTCGACCGGAATAGACACCTGACGGCCAGCTATGTTGATCCCACGTGTGCCGGAGCTGTCAAAGTCGGGCAGGTGCACTTCTTCCATGTCGACGACCCCGCCCGAGTTCCAGCAAACCACGAATAACATAACGCACAACGGAGAACAATAAAAGAACAAAAAGAAAATATATAGGGTCTGTCCCTAGGTTTTAGCGATCCGGTAGACTGGCGCTGCCGCCGACACCGGATTATGTCTCCGCTCCATGATCACCGTCGTCATACCAACATTGAACGCCGAGACGTCACTTGCAGCGACGCTCACGTCGCTCGTGCCGGGTGCGGTCGACGGCGTGATCCGGCAGGTTGTCATCGTGGATGGTGGCTCTGGCGATCGTACGTTGCGGATCGCAGAGGATTCCGGTGCCGACATCGTGCGTTCGGACCCAGGCCGCGGCCGGCAAATGCAGACCGGCGCGGAGGCTGCACGCTTCCCCTGGCTGCTCTTCATTCACGCGGACACGGTTCTCGATGCGGGTTGGGAGCGAGAGGTCGCTGCATTCATGGAGCGCGTCGACGTCGGACAGCGTCCGCTGTCCGCCGCGGCATTCCGCTTTGCGCTCGACGACACGGGGTTCCTGCCGCGCCTGATCGAGGTAGGAGTAGCGATGCGATGCACGATGCTGCGCCTGCCCTACGGAGACCAGGGACTGCTCATCCCTCGCCGCTTGTATGATCAGATCGGCGGCTTCAAGTCGCTACCTTTGATGGAGGACGTGGACATCGTCCGCCGGCTCGGCCGCCGTCGTACGTTGATCCTTCGCTCGTCGGCTGTCACCAGTGCGATCCGTTACAAGCGCGATGGGTACCTTCGCCGCGCTTCCAGGAATTTGACGTGCCTCGGCCTTTTCCTCTTGCGCGCACCCTTGCCTTGGATTGTCCGCCTTTATGGTGGAAGGAACGGTTGAAGTATCGGGGCTCGCCATGTCGGCGTCGAGCCCCGACAAGAATGTGAGTTGCCTCTGGCTCGACCTGACGCGACAAGAGGCGATGTCCCTCGTTCATGGATTTGGGAGAACACCACATGCTGCAGATGAATCGCCGTAATTTCGTTCTTTCGGCCACGACAGCCGGCCTCGTATTCGGCCTCGACAAGCCGCTCGAGATCATTCCATCGGCTATGGCCCAGGCGACCGGCCCACACCCCATGAATCCGAAGGGCGCCAAGTTCCACAAATTCAAGGTCGGCGGGATAGAGGTCACCACCGTTTACGACGGCGACATCTACCGCCAGCACGACGCAGCCTTTATCAAGAACGCGTCGATCGATGACACCAAGGCATCGCTCAGGGCGTCGAACCTCCCCGACGACCGCGTTCCGAATGCCTACACGGTGACATTCGTCACCATCGGCGGCCGCACTTACATGTTCGACAGCGGCAACGGAGCAGGTGGTGCTCCGGGGACGGGCACGCTCGACGAGAACATGAAGGCAGCCGGCATCGACGCTTCGAAGCTCTCGGCCATCGTCGTCGGCCACTTCCACCCGGACCACATCTTCGGCCTCTTCACCAAGGACAACGCCCAGGTTTACGCCAACACCGAGATCATCGTGCCGGAAGGCGAGTACAAGTTCTGGACCGATGCCACAGCCCTGGAGAAGCTGCCGGAAGCCCGCCGTGGTCTCGCTCGCCGGATCCAGGCGACCATTCCTCAATGGAAGAACATCAAGCAGGTAGCCGGCGACAAAGACGCTGTTCCGGGCATTCGGGTGGTTCCGACACCGGGCCATACGCCGGGGCACACGAGCTTCCTCGTCTCCGATGGCGGGGGACAAGTTCTGGTGCTCGGCGACGTCACCAACCTCCCCGCGATCAACCTGCGCAATCCAGGTTGGCATGTCGCTTTCGATCAGGACGCGACGATGGCGGAAGCCACTCGCCGCCGTACCTTCGACCGCGTGGTCGCCGACAAGCTCGTCTGCACCGGTTATCACTGGGGCATGCCCGGAGCCGGAAATGTCGTCAAAGACGGCAACGGCTACGCGCTCGTTCCCGTCGCCTGAATAGCAATCGAGTCCGCCGGCTGAACGACATGCAGCGACATGCTTGGACTGCCGTCCGGACTGCGACGGGACAACGACGTCGAATGTCGAGCCGCGCCTTTTCTCCGCGTCTTGTCGTGATGGTGAAGGAGCCTCACGCCGGACGCGTGAAGACCCGCCTCGGCCGGCAGATAGGCACGGTTGCCGCAACGGGCTTCTATCGCCACGCCGCATTGGCCGTGGTTCGTCGTCTGTCGTCCTCCTCACGCTGGCAGACGTGGCTCGCTGTCGCCCCTGACGATAAGGTCGCGAGTTGCTTCTGGCCGGCCACGGTGCCCCGTCGCACGCAAGGCCATGGCGATCTCGGCCAGCGCATGCAGCGCATCATGGACTGGCCCGGACGCGGCCCCATCATAATCGTCGGCACCGACATTCCCGCCATACAGCCTTGCAACATAGCCGCCGCGTTCAAGGCGCTGGGGCGATCGGATGCCGTGCTGGGCCCCACGCCCGACGGCGGATACTGGCTCGTCGGCTTCAAGAGATCACCGGCCCTTCCGAAACCATTCTCGAACGTGCGTTGGTCGAGCGAGCACACTCTGGACGACACTCTGTCGAACCTTGCCGGCTCGAAGATCGGTATTGCAGCAACCCTGTCCGACGTGGACGACGCCGCTGGGTGGCGCGAAGTGCGGGGCTGGTCCGGCCGCCTCATCCAGCCCACGGCCAGCCCGGCTTGACGTCTTGCTTCGGCAGGACGACTTGTTTTCCGAACCTCGTGAAGCTCGCCAGGGCCGCCTGAGCGAGCAATCGTCACGAAAACGGCCTGCTTCTGCAGCGATCTGGACGGGCTTCTAGATGTCTGATTTGACTGGTGGCGTTTAATCGCGAAATTCGTTCGACGCCTGTTGCAGAATGTGACGAATTTCGCGATCACCAAACCAGAGAGAGCGGAGCCCCTATGCCTGACTACAAGACCATCGCACCCGCGGGCTCGTTCTCGCAATGGCCCGCCGGCATGGAAGCCGAGATGCGCGCGAGCCTGATGAACGCTATCGTCGGCTCCACGCTCGTTTCCGAGACCGACAAGGTCCGTGTCTGGCATCTCCAGATTCCGGCTGGCAAGCGCTGCGGTTTTCACCGCCACGTCCTCGACTACTTCTGGACCTGCCATACCCATGGCACGGCACGCGGCTACTATGAGGACGGGAGCATCACGGAGTCCGTGCATTTCCCCGGCGATACGCGTCACCTCACGTATGGCAAGGACGAGCACCTCGTGCACTGCGTCGAGAACATCGGGACCACCGACCTGCTGTTTACCACCGTCGAATACAAAGCGAGTGCCAACCAGCCGCTGCCGGTGCCCGAGGAAGTCCGCTTGAAGCTCCCGCAGGCTGCGTGAACTCTCCGGTATTTCGACCTCCATTGACGTTGCCCGGATTCTACTTAAGTTAGATCGACAGTCTGGGTGTCTAGGCTGCCAGATAAATTCTGAATTGCCCGAGGAGACGAACCATGACGAAGGTTTGGAGCAAGCCCGAGATCACCGAAGAAGACGTCGGGATGGAAGTGACGAGCTACGAGTCCGCCGACATCGACATCGAGATTTGAAACTTCTGCCGGCATCTATAACGCCCGGCAGGTGGTTTTGACGGCGGCCGACA
>LNFM01010351.1_pt1 | contig 13170 bp, 11 predicted proteins | sample 596031 | NCBI WGS metagenome assembly LNFM01 (sample SAMN04254537, study PRJNA301005) | activated carbon metagenome | isolation source: dual media filters at the Ann Arbor, Michigan drinking water treatment plant | place: USA: Ann Arbor
CGCTCGTCGGCGGCCCCTTGGCTCTGGCCTACCTCAATCGCGGCCTGTCGGAGAGCGGGGCGGGCAGCCCGGCGCGCTCCAAGGCCGATTTCAGAGAAGCGATCCGGATTTTCAACGAGGCGATCAACGCCCAGCCGACCAATCCCTACCTCTACACGCAGCGTGGCGTCGTCTATCAGACGATCGGCGAGGCCGACCGGGCGATCGTCGACTACAGCGATGCCATTCGCCTCGCACCGCGCGAAACCTATCCGCTGATCAATCGCGCCGTCGTCCTCTACACCCGAAAGGACAACAATGAAGGAGCGATCGCCGACCTCAACGCGGCACTAAAGATCAATATCCGCGAGATCAGTGCTTGGATCAACCGCGGGATCGTGCATCGAAAGAAGGGTGACCTGAACAAGGCGATCGCCGATTTCACCGAAGCGATCAAGCTCCTGCCGCCCAAGATCGAGCCGGTGCGAGCCACTTTGTTGCCGGACTCGGTGACGAGTCAGCTGGCGCCCCAGGGCAAGGACCAAAACCGGATCGCGCTGCAGGCGGCCTTCGTCTATTTTCAGCGCGGCTTGTCCTACTACGACAAGAATGCGTACGACCAGTCGATTGCCGATTTCAGCGAGGCGATCCGCCTCAATCCGAACGACGGGTCTTCCTGGGTCGGCCGCGGTGCCGCGTACATGTACAAGAACGATCTGAAAAAGGCGATCGCGGATTTCGACGAAGCGATCAAGCTGGCGCCGGGGCAGGCGTTCACCCATATGCAACGGGGAATCGCCTACCACCGGATCGGCGATGCCGATGCAGCGATCGAGGATTACACGGCCGCCCACAAGCTCACGCCCAAGGACCCGACGCCGCTCGTCAATCGCGGTATCGTTCTCTTCACGAAGAAGGGCAAGTTCGACGAAGCGATCACCGACTTCGATGCGGCGCTCAAGCTCAATCCCAAGGAGGTGAACGCACTCATCAATCGTGGCGTCACCTATCGGCAGAAGAACAATCCCGATCGTGCCATCCTTGATTTCACCGAGGCATTGAAGCTCGGCATGCAGACCGCCGAGATTCTCCGGCTTCGCAAGGAGGGTCCGGGTGCCATGGACGGCGAGAAGGCGCAGGCCGCGGATCAGGTGGCCAATGCCTACTACCAGCGCGGCATGGCCCAGGTCGACAAGCAGGAATACGACGAGGCGCTCAAGGACTTCGAACTGGCCATGCAGATAAATCCCAAGGAACCTCGCGCCTTCCTCGGACGGGGCGCCACTTACCTGAAGAAAGGGGATAGCGCACAGGCCGTCAAGGATCTCGACGAGGCGATCCGGCTGGCGCCCGGCATGGCCTTCGCGTATTTCGAGCGCGGCACCGCCTATCATCGCATCGACGACTACGATCGTGCGATCGCCGACTATACCGAGTCGATCAAGATCGATCCGAAGGAGCCGCTGACATTCATCAATCGCGGCATGGCCTACGTTTTCCAGAACAAGGTAGACGCCGCCATCGCCGACTTCGACTCGGCACTCAAACTCAGTCCTGACAATTTCAGTGCACTTACCCAGCGCGGCTATGCTTATGCGTTGAAGCGGGATTTCCCGCAGGCGTTCACCGACGTCAAAGACGCCGTGAAACTGAGTCCGACTGACCCGACCGCTCACTACTATCTCGGTCTCGTCTATTCGCTTCGTGGCGATACCGCGAAGGCGCTCGAGGAAATCACCGATGCGATACGCATCGACCCCACGAATGCCCGCTTCTACGGCAGCCGGGCGAGCATCTATTCGGGCGCCGGAGAATACGACAAGGCCATCGAGGATCTCGACCAGGTGATCAAGTTGCGTCCCAGAGACCCCGCCAACTTCCTCAACCGCGGAATTGCCTACTTCAGCAAGGGCGACTACGAAAAGTCGATCATGGACTATACCGACGCTCTCCGCCTGGATGCGAAGATGGTCCCGGCACTGAACAACCGCTGCATGGCCCACGCGGTTCTCGGCAAGAACCTGACCCAGGCGCAGGCCGATTGTGCCGAGGCCCTGAAGCTCGAGCCGAAGGATTCCTTCGTGCACATCAATCGCGGCCTCATCGAGCTGAAGTTGCACCAATATGGAAAGGCGATCGCCGAGTACGACGCTGCGCTGTCGATCGACCCCCAGCGCGCCCGCGCGTACTACGGACGCGGCCTGGCGAAGGTCAAGACCGGCGACAAGGCGGGGGGCGAAGCCGACATACTCACGGCCAAGGGCTTGCAGCCCAACGTTGGCGAGGAGTTCGCGCGATTTGGGGTCAACTAGGCCATAGCGACGGTCGTTGGCGGATGGGGTGGGATTCGAACCCACGGTGAGCGTGAACCCACGCCGGTTTTCAAGACCGGTGCCTTAAACCGCTCGGCCACCCATCCGGGATGCGTTTGTTACTCCGTCCCGAGCGGCCGGTACATATCCCGAATGTCGCCACGAATCCTGCTAGAATTGCAAGGATCTGTATTTGGTTCCTCCCGCCGCTTCACCCCACGGGCGCTCATGATCAATCGACGAATGTTATGCACCCTGGCTGCGCTAATGCCTTTGCCGGCGCTGGCCCAGACAAACGATGCCAAGTTCGCCACATGGCTGCGTGGCGTGCGCGCCGAAGCGGCGCGCGCCGGCGTGGACGAGGGCACGCTCGCGGCCGCACTCGATAACATCGAGGAGATCCCGAGGGTCCTCGAACTCGCGCGCAATCAGCCCGAATTCAAGATGACGTTCGAGCGCTACCAGGAACTCGTCGTCTCCCCCGAGCGGATCAACCGTGGCCGGACGCTCCTGAAAGAGAACCGGAGCGCCATCGACCGTTTTGCCGCGCCCGCGGGGATTCCGGCATCGGTCGTCGTGTCGTTGTGGGGAATCGAAAGCAACTATGGCGCGCGTCTCGGCGATTTCGATGTCGTGCCGGCGCTGGCGACGCTGGTCTACAATGGATTTCGCGCCCAGTTCTTTCGTGCCCAGCTCATCGCGGCATTGAAAATTCTATCTCAGGGCCATGTTGGCCTGCAGGCGATGAAGGGTTCGTGGGCCGGCGCGATGGGCCAGTGCCAGTTCATTCCGACCAGCTTCGTCGCCTACGCGGCCGATGGCGATGGCGACGGTCGGATGGACATCTGGACCAACAGAACCGACGTCTTCGCCTCGATCGTGAACTATCTCCGTCGCGTGGGCTGGCGGCCGGGCCTCGAGTGGGGCGAGGAGGTGCCGGCGGGAACGGCGGCGGGGCAGGGTACCCGCATCGTCCGGCCGGCCGGCCCCGGCGGACCGGCCTTTCGGACCACTGAGAATTTCCGCGTCATCCTGCGCTGGAACCAATCAGACTTCTTCGCTCTAGCCGTTGGCTTGCTCTCGGACCGGATCGCGGCCTGATGTCCTGAAACCGGGTGGCTCCACCCGCCGCCCAAGATGATGTATGATGGCGCCATCATGCGGCTACCCCTAGTGAGTTCCAGCTTTGATTCCATGGCACTTCTTCGCATCTCCGGCGCCCTGCTGATGATCGCCTGCCTCGGGGCCTGCGGCTCGAGTCCGGGCGGCAAGGGGAGCCCAGCGAACGCCCAACGTGGCGCCTACAAAATCGGCAACCCCTACAAAATCGACGGTGTCTGGTACACGCCCAAGGAAGATTTCAACCATGTCGAAACCGGCGTGGCCTCATGGTACGGGCCAGGCTTCCATGGCAAATCGACCGCCAACGGCGAGCGCTACGATCAGAGCGACCGCACGGCGGCGCACCGGACCTTGCAGATGCCATCGATTGTCAGGGTCACCAATCTCTCCAATGGCCTATCGACCGTGGTTCGGATCAACGACCGTGGCCCGTTTGCGAGTAACCGGGTGATCGACCTGTCGCGCACCGCCGCTCAGGAACTCGACGTCATCCGCAACGGAACGGCGCGTGTGCGGATCGAGCAGCTCCAAGCCGAGAGTCTCGCCGTGAAGGATGTGGCGATCAACGGCGGCGGACCGGCGGAGCAGAACGACGCGGTCGCCCAGCTGGCGTCCGGCCGGCGGGCACCGCAGCCGCAGCAGCAGGTCGTGGCGACAGCGCAGCCGGCAGCGGCGCCTTCGGGCAGGAGCGGACCTGCGGTTGCGTCTCTGGCATCGGCACCTCCCACCCCGCCGGGGGGCGGCTTCTACGTTCAGACCGGCTCTTTTTCGACAGCCGAGAACGCCGGACGCCAGCGCGATGCGGTGCGCAGCTACGGTTTCTCGGAGATTTCACAGGCTTCGGCCAGTGGCCGCGATATTTATCGGGTCCGGTTGGGGCCCTATACGACCTCCGACGCCGCCGGCATTGTCGCCGACCGGCTGAAGCGGTCAGGTTATGGTGATGCCCGTGTTGTTGGGGATTGATCGATTGCGCCCCGTGATGGCGCTTTTCGCTGCGGCCGTGCTCGTCGGCGGCGCGACGGCAACTTACGCCCAGCAAGCCGACCCGCCGCGACGTCAACAGACTCAGCCGGCGAAGCCTCCCGCCAAGGCCAAGCCTCCGGCGGCCAACTCTGCCAAACCGGCGGCGCCGTCTGCCGCGGCAAAGGCCGAAGCCTTGCCGCCTTCGCAAGTCGGCATCGGCACCCATGCCAAGCAAGCCTTCATGGTCGACCCGCAAACGTCGACGGTGATGCTGTTCAAGGATGCCGAGCAACCGATGGCGCCCTCGTCGATGTCGAAGATGATGACCATCTACATCATCTTCGAAGAACTCGCCGCCGGCCGCCTCAAGCTCGATTCGCGCTTCCGGGTGAGCGAGCGTGCGCGGGCGATGGGCGGATCGCGCATGTTCCTCGAACTCGGCAGCGAGGTCTCGGTCGAGGATCTGATCAAGGGCATTATCGTCCTGTCGGGCAACGATGCCTGCGTGGTCATCGCGGAAGGCCTGTCGGGCAGCGAAGAGAGCTTCGCCGAGCGCATGACCAAGCGTGCGCGCGAACTCGGCATGACCAAGTCGGTGTTCAAGAACTCCTCGGGCTGGCCCGCCGAAGGCCAGTACACCACGGCACGCGATCTTGCTGTGCTCTCGTGGCGCACGATCGACGACTATCCGAAGCTCTATCGCTACTATGCGGAGAGCAACTGGACCTACAACAACATCCGCCAGGAAAACCGCAATCGCCTGCTCAAGATCACGCCCGGCACGGACGGACTGAAGACGGGCCACACAGAGGAAGGCGGCTACGGGCAGGCGACGTCGGCGGTCCGCGACGGCCGTCGCCTCATCCTGGTGGTCAATGGCCTCACCTCCATGGCCGAGCGCGCGCAGGAGACATCGCGGCTGATGGAGTGGGGGTTCCGCGAGTTCACCAACACGACGATCTTCCGCGCTGGCGATACCGTCGCGGAGGCGCCGGTCTGGCTCGGCGCCCAGGACAAGGTGGCGTTGGTCGTCGGGCGTCCAGTGCAGATCACGGCACCCTCGGGACAGACCGTTTCGCCCCGCGTGGTGGCGCGGTTCGAAGGGCCGTTGCCCGCGCCGCTCATCAAGGGCACCAAGGTCGGCGTCGCCGCGGTGACGCTGCCCGATGGCAGGGTCATCGAGTATCCCCTCGAAATCGGGTCGGATGTCGCCCGCATGGGCGTCGTCGGCCGCGTCGCGACGATGATCCAACACTACCTGTTCGGCTGGCTGTCGTGAACGTCCCCGCGTCGGGGCGTTTTATCACGCTGGAAGGCGGCGAGGGGGCCGGCAAGTCGACCCAGATTCTGCGCCTCAAGATGTGGCTGGAAAGCCAGGGACATGAGGTCGTGGCAACGCGAGAGCCCGGGGGCGCGCCGGGCGCAGAGATGGTGCGGAAGCTGCTGGTCGAAGGGCCAGCCGAACGCTGGGACGGCGTCACCGAGGCGTTGCTGCATTTCGCCGCCCGGCGCGATCACCTTCGGTCGACTGTGTGGCCAGCCCTGAAGCGCGGCGCCTGGGTGATCAGCGACCGCTTTGCCGATTCAACCATGGCCTATCAGGGCTACGGCCACGGCGCGGATCGCACGATGCTTGGTGGCCTATACGACATGGCCGTCGGTAAATTCTGCCCCGACCTCACGCTGATCCTCGACCTGCCGGTCGAGACCGGCCTGGCGCGGGCAGCGGCGAGGCGCGGCACGGAAACCCGCTACGAGAGTCTACCGGTTGCTTTCCACGAACGTGTCCGGGCGGGATTTCTCGACATCGCAGCGGCCGATCCCGAACGCTGCGTCGTGATCGACGCCAGCCGCGACATCGAAACCACCGTGGCGGCGATTGCCGAAGCCGTGACCAGCCGACTGGACACTTGAGGCGATGGCCAGGGGCAAGACCAGCGCGGATCCGGCAGAGCTCGAAAAGCTGGAGTGGCCCTATAACTGGCTGCCGCCGTGGCGCACCCAGCGTTTGGTCGGCCATGACGATGCAGAAAAGACGATGCTGGCCGCGCAGCAAAGCGGGCGCCTGCATCATGCCTGGCTGCTGACCGGACCGCGCGGCATCGGCAAGGCGACGCTCGCCTGGCGCTTCGCGCGCTTCCTTCTGTGCGGACAGCAACAGGGCGGCTTGTTCGGCGATGGCCCTGCAAACTTCGACGTTGCACAGGACGCGCCGGGCAGGGGGTTCGTCGATGCGCGATCGCATCCCGACCTGTTTCATCTCAGGCGCTCCATCAATCACGATACCGGCCGCATGCGGGCCGAGATCGCCGTCGATGATGTCCGAGCGCTCGGCGCCTTCATGCACATGACGCCGGCGATGGGCCAGTGGCGTGTTGCCATCGTCGATTCGGCGGACGAGATGAACCGCAACAGCGCCAATGCGGTTCTGAAAATCCTCGAGGAGCCGCCACCCAATGCCGTCCTGCTGATCGTGGCGCACGCCCCGGGACGCCTGCTTCCCACGATCCGCTCGCGCTGCCGGCGGCTGGCGCTGCAACCGCTTGCCGACGAGACCGTCGTGCGCCTGGTTGGCGAGTATGCACCGGACACCAGACCCGAGGAGAGGGTCGCCTTGGCACTCTTGGCCGAAGGCAGCATCGGGCGTGCCCTGGAACTCGCCGGGGCAGGGAGTCTCGATCTCTACCGCGAGATGATCGAGGTGCTGGCGACGTTGCCCGAACTCGACATGCCGCGCCTGCACACCTTCGCCGAGCGCTTCGCCAAGCGCGGCGAGGAGGCTAACGCCGACTGGCGGTCTCTCAATTACCTGTTCGACGGCTGGCTGAAGAGCCTCGCCCGGCATTGGGCTTTGGGCACGGAAGCTGCAGCCATCGTGCCGTCGGAGAGCGGCCTGAACGGGCGTTTGCTCGCTGCCGCCAGCCTTGATCGCTGGATGGAGGCGTGGGAAAAGGTCGTCCACCTGCTGTCCCGAGCCGATGCCGTCAATCTCGACCGCAAGCAAACGGTTCTCGGCAGCTTCCTGGCCCTCCAAACGGCAATGCGCTGAAGCGCTGAACCCGGCGTCCCCGGAAGAGTGCCGCGGGAAGGGCGACGGTTCGGAGTTCGGTCATCATGTCGGGTCGCAGTACTTTTTACGTCACCACGCCGATCTACTACGTGAACGACGTGCCCCATATCGGTCACGCCTACGCCACGCTGGCGTGCGACGTGATGGCCCGTTTCAAGCGCCTCGACGGCTACGACGTGCACTTTCTCACCGGCACCGACGAGCATGGCCAGAAGGTCGAGAAGGCCGCCGAGGCCGCCGGCCTGTCGCCGCAGGCCTTCACCGACAAGGTCAGCCAGTCGTTCCGCGACCTCATCGGCGTGATGAATTTCAGCCCGGACGGGTTCATCCGGACAACGGAGAAGCGCCACTATGCCGCCTGCCAGGCGCTGTGGGAGAAGCTCGTGGCCGCGGGCGACATCTATCTCGGCAAGTACGCCGGCTGGTATTCGGTGCGCGACGAAGCTTTCTATGCCGAAAGCGAAACCGAAGTCGGCACGGACGGCAAGCGCCGGGCCGGACCGGTCGGCAATGAAGTCGAATGGGTCGAGGAGCCGTCGTACTTCTTCAGGCTCTCGGCCTGGGGCGACCGGCTGCTCGAGTTCTACGACAGGAACCCGCGCTTCATCGCGCCGGAAAGCCGGCGCAACGAGGTCATCAGCTTCGTGAAGGGCGGCCTGCAGGATCTTTCGGTGTCTCGCACCAGCTTCAACTGGGGCGTGCCCGTTCCCGGCGATCCCAAGCACATCATGTACGTCTGGCTGGATGCGCTCACCAACTACGTCACGGAGTGCGGCTATCCGGACGAAAGCAATCCGCTTTGGCGATTCTGGCCGGCCGATCTGCATGTCGTCGGCAAGGATATCATCCGTTTCCATTGCGTGTTCTGGCCGGCCTTCCTGATGGCTGCCGGCGTAGCGACACCTCAACGCGTCTTCGCCTCGGGCTGGTGGACGACGGAAGGCCAGAAGATCTCGAAATCGCTGGGCAATGCCATCGATCCCGTCGCCGTGACGGCGGAATTCGGGGTGGATCCCCTGCGTTACTTCCTGCTGCGCGAGGTGCCGTTCGGCAACGACGGCGATTTCCAGCGGCGCGCATTGATCGGCCGTCTCAATGCCGACCTTGCCAACGCCTACGGCAATCTGTGCCAGCGTGTGCTCTCGATCGTCGCCAAGAACTGCAACAGCAGGGTGCCCGCCACGGGCACGCTGATCGACGCCGATAATGCGCTGCTCGATCGCGCTAAGGGCCTGCTTGCAGCGGTGCGGGGCGACCTCGGCGAACAAGCGTTCCATCGCGCACTCACCTCGATCTGGGAGGTGATCGCCGACGCCAACCGCTACGTCGACGCTCAGGCGCCCTGGGCGCTCGCCAAGACCGACCCGGTGCGCCGCGACACGGTGCTGTGGGTACTGGCCGAGACCATCCGGCGCGTGACGTTGCTCGTGCAGCCCTTCATGCCCGACTCGGCGGACAAGATCCTCGACCAGCTCGCCGTACCGGCCGATGCGCGTGCCTTTGCAGCGTTCGATCGCGAACTCGTGCCGGGAACCGAACTGCCCAAGCCGCAGGGCGTGTTTCCGCGGTTCGTCGAACCGGCAGCCGCGGCGAGCTGACATGCTGATCGACAGCCACTGCCATCTCGATTTTCCCGAGCTCGCCGGCGACGAGGCGGGGGTGCTGGCACGTGCCCGGACGGCGGGTGTCGGCGGCATGCTGACGATCGGCACGCGGCTCGACCAGTTCGAGCGCGTGCGCGCCATTGCCGAGCGCTACGACCACGTCTGGTGCTCGGTTGGTGTTCATCCACACGAGGCGAAGGACGAAGGGCAACGCACGCCCGACCGGCTGATCGAGGCCACCCGGCATCCCAAGGTCGTGGGCATCGGCGAGACCGGGCTCGACTTCTACTACGAGCACAGTCCGCGCGACGAACAAGTGGAGAGCTTCCGCGCCCACATCGCGGCGTCGCGGCAAACCGGTCTGCCGCTGATCGTCCATACAAGGGACGCCGACCGCGAGACCATCGATATTCTCGAGGAAGAGGCCGGCAAGGGCGCCTTTCCAGGCCTGATCCACTGCTTCAGCTCCGGGGCCGAGGTGGCAAGCCATGCGCTAGCCCTTGGGTTCTATATTTCGATTTCGGGGATCGTCACTTTCAAGGCAGCCGAGGCGCTGCGCGGCGTCGTCCGTGACATTCCCCTGGACCGACTGCTGGTCGAGACGGACTCGCCCTACCTTGCGCCCGTGCCGAAGCGCGGCAAGACCAACGAACCGGCCTATGTCGCCCATACCGCGGCCAAGGTCGCCGAGTTGAAGGGGGTGGGCGTCGGCGAACTCGAGGCCGCCACCACCGAGAATTTCTTCCGGCTGTTTGCCAAGGCGGGGCGTCAGCAGTGCGGGTGACGATCCTCGGCTGCGGCACCTCAGGAGGCGTTCCGCGGCCGGGTGGCAAGGACGGGAAGGGTGAGTGGGGGGCGGCCAACCCCGAGGATGACCGCAACCGGCGCCGGCGCTGCTCGATCCTGGTCCAAGACAAAGGCAAGACCGTGTTGGTCGACACCTCGCCCGACCTGCGATCACAGTTGCTGGATGCGCGCGCTGAACGTGTCGACGCGGTAATCTGGACGCACGAGCATGCCGACCAAGTCCACGGCATCGACGATCTGCGGCCCTACGCGATCCGTCAGGGACGAATCGAGGCCTGGGCGGACCCGCGGACGCTGGCGATCCTGCGCCAGCGCTTCGGCTACTGCTTCGAGGCCGAGGGCAGCGGCGTCTACAATCCGATCTATCAGGCCAACCAGATCGATGGGCCCTTCGAGGCCGCCGGTATGCCGGTCGTTCCCTTCGTCCAGGATCATGGCCTGGCGCCGTCGATGGGCTTTCGCTTCGGACGGCTGGCCTATGCCAATGACGTTGTGACGCTGCCCGAGAGCGCCTTTGAGACGATCGCGGGGGTCGAGGTGCTGATTGTCGACGCCATGAGATATCGGCCGCACCCGACCCATGCCCACCTGGAGCGGGCGCTCGAGTGGATTGCGCGGGTGCAACCGGCCCAGGCGTTTTTGACCAATCTCCACGTCGATATGGACTATGCTGAAATCGACCGGCTGACGCCGCCGAACGTGCATCCCTGTCAGGACGGTCTGGTGATCGAAGTTGATTAAGATATTCTTTTTATAATAAATACTTGGAAGAACATCCTTATATGGAAAATGAAGTAAAACAAAAGGAGTCCGGCCGCCGGCTGTTCCTGGCGACAGTCGGCGCAGCGCTTTGCGTGACCTCACCGGCGCGCGCCAGCGACAGGCTCGATTCCGGCGGCCTGACCTTCCTCGACTTCGCAACCCTCGACAACGGCGCGAGCTTTTCCCGGGGCGACCCGATCATCGCAGGCGGGCCCAATATGCCCGTTGCCAAGGTCCTCGGCATCGACGGCGCCAAGGGCTTCGCTCGCATCCGTTTCGACCAAATCCGGGTGACCATGTCCTTACCGCTGGGCTGGCAGGCGACCGAGGATTGGGAGCGGGGCGTCGGCTACAGCAGCGACAGGCGTTACCGGACAGTCGTGTGGCGGGTCGATTTCGACTACGAGAGCGTGAAGGACGCCGAGCACTATGCCTCGACCAAGGCCGGCGCCATTCAGGCACGGCGTCCGGGCGTTAAGGCACAGGCACGCAAGCTCGGCGATGGGACCTTTCTCGTGGTGTTTGAGAACGCGCCGAAGGCCCAGGGCGATGCCGAGCAGCGGGTCGTCTTCGACGTTGTTGTCCCACAACCAGGCAAGCCCAAGCTTGGCGTGCTGTTGACGCTGGGCGTGCCGGCGAGTGAGAGCGGTCGCGGCATCAAGCTTCTCGCTCTTCTAAGAGAAAATATGAGAATTGACTGGTAGATAATTGATATAAGGCAAATATTGATATTTGTCATAATATATATTATACGATAATTTGATATATGGTGCAAAGTGAAATGGCCTCCAAACGTCCCACCGCCGACAGCCTCCCGAAGCAACCATTACCACGGCTCCTCGCCGTCATGGCTTGCCTGCGCGACCGCGAGCATGGGTGCCCCTGGGACATCGACCAGACCTTCCGGACGATCGCGCCGTACACGATCGAGGAAGCCTACGAGGTCGCCGACGCCATCGAGCGCAACGACATGCCCGCGCTCAAGGAGGAACTGGGCGACCTGCTGCTCCAGGTCGTCTATCACGCCCAGATCGCCCAGGAGGCCCAGGCCTTCGGCTTCGCCGACGTCGCTGCCGCCATCGCCGAGAAGATGATCGACCGCCACCCGCATGTGTTTGGAGACGTCACGATCGATACATCCGAGGCCCAGACCGTGTCGTGGGAAGCCCGCAAGGCCGCCGAGCGCGCGGCAAAGCAGACCGCCCAGCCCGCCGGCGCCCTGGACGGGGTGGCGCGTGCCCTCCCCGCTCTTCTGCGCGCCGAGAAAATCCAGAAGCGCGCCGCCCGGGTCGGCTTCGATTGGAAGGAAGCCGCCCCCGTCATCGACAAGATCGAGGAGGAACTGGGAGAATTGCGCGCCGAGATCACGGCCGGCACCGTCGATCAAGGCCGGTTGACCGACGAGTTGGGCGACGTGCTGTTCGCCGTCGCCAATCTCGCCCGGCACTGCAAGGTCGATCCCGAGGCGGCCCTTCGCGCCACCAACGACAAGTTCGAGCGCCGGTTTCGCTATATCGAACGCCAACTGGCCACGCAGGGCCGCAAGCCCGCCGATGCCTCCCTGGCTGAAATGGAATCGCTCTGGCAGGAAGCCAAGACGCGCACCTAGGCTCGCGGCGCCAGCAACGGCATCCGGACCATTTCGAACACCGCCCTCACCTCGGCCAATGTCGCCTGCGAGGCCGCGCTGATGATGCCAGCGTTGACCGGCTGAGCCGGCCCATAGGGCGAGCCGTCGAACCGCACAGAGGCGCCGCCCGCCTCGACCATCATCAGGGCGCCGGCGGCGTGATCCCAGGGCTTGGTGATCCGATAGAGGCTGAAAGCCGAACGGCTCGACAGCATTTCCAGATACTCGGCACCGGCACATCGCAGTGTCGAGACCCGCCCGAGCCGCTTGCGCTGGGCCGCTGGCAGCTGTGTGTCGAACGCCTTGATGACCTTGTAGCCGACGAAGCCATCGGGCGCGCCTGCCGGCGACGAACCGACCGCCGGAGCGCCATCGAGCGTGACGCCCTGCCCCTTGAGCGCGATCGCCATGTGCCCGCGCGGCGCATCGTAGATCCAGGCGCCGACCGTTGCCGCGTTCTGCACCAGGCACACGATGACGGCAAAGGTGTCCTTGCCGGCGGCGAAGTTCGCCGTCCCGTCCAGAGGGTCGACGATCCAGCACATCTCGTCCGGCCGGCCGATCAGGTCGAGCAGGCCGGGATCGCTCTCGACCGCCTCCTCGCCCACGACCGGCACGCCCGGCAGAATCTTTGCCAGTCCAGCAGCCAGCCGCCGCTCGGCCGCAACATCGGCCACGGTGACCACATCGCCCGGCCGCTTCTGGCGGATATCGTCCTTGGAGAGGTTGCGAAACCGCGGCAACAACTCTGCCGCGGCGGTGTCCCGGATCAGGTCGGCGACCCGCGACGGGTCACCGTTGCGCAGCATCGTGCTCAGCCAACAACGCCGAAGAGATCCTCTTCCTTGAGGATGACGTGGTCGACGCCGCCGATCTTGACCTCGGTGCCCGACCACTTGCCGTAGATCACCTTGTCGC
>LNFM01010352.1_pt1 | contig 13170 bp, 14 predicted proteins | sample 596031 | NCBI WGS metagenome assembly LNFM01 (sample SAMN04254537, study PRJNA301005) | activated carbon metagenome | isolation source: dual media filters at the Ann Arbor, Michigan drinking water treatment plant | place: USA: Ann Arbor
ATCGGCGGTTCGGGCGGCTTTGGCGGCGGTTTCGGTGGCGGCTTCTTCGGCGGCTTTTCAGGTGGCGGCGGTGGTAGCAGCGGAACTGTCGTGATCTCGTCAACCTCAAGCAGCACCGGCGGAATTTCCAGTTCGACTTCCTCAGGCGGCTCGGGCGGTTCGAGCACATCGACCGGTGGCTCCAGCACTTCGAGCACATCGGGCGGCGTTTCGACGTCAACCGGTGGTGTTTCGACTTCAACCTCAACGGGCGGCGTATCGACTTCGACCGGCGGCGTCAGCACATCAACGGGTGGCATCTCCACATCAACCGGCGGCGTATCGACCTCTTCTGGTAACGTCAGCACATCAAGCGGCGCGGTTACGAGCTCGGGCTCATCGTCATCTTCCAGTTCGTCATCTTCGTCATCGTCCAGTTCGTCATCAAGCAGCAGTTCGTCTTCGGGCGGTGATGGCGGCAGCTCGGGTAAACCAGGCCATGGTTCGTCCAGCTATGGCGGAAGCTCCGGTAAGCCGGGTGGATCGGGCGGCCACGGGTCGTCAAGCTACGGCGGCAGTTCGGGCAAGCCAGGTGGCTCTTCCAGCTATGGCGGTTCGGGCGGTAGCAACGGGTCCAGCGGATCATCGGGCAGCTCGGGTTCGAGCGGCTCTTCAGGTAGCTCCGGCTCCAGCGGGTCGTCCTCGTCTTCCAGCTCGTCGTCCTCGTCAGGTTCGTCGTCATCTTCCGGTGGTTCGTCGAGCTTCGGCGGTAGCGGTGGCAGCACATCGTCATCGTTCGGCGGCAGCACGTCGTCGGGCGCATCGTCGAGCAGCAGCTCTTCGTCATCATCCAGCTCTTCGTCTTCGTCATCGAGCGGTGGTTCTACCGGTGGCTCAACAGGCGGCACCGATGTTCCGGCTCCACCGATGGTATTGCTCTTCGGCGCAGCAGCAGCAGGCCTCTTCGCCCGCCGCCGCGTGGCCAAGAAAAACAAGGACAAGATTGCCGCATAGGGGGCTATGCATCTTGTTCTCAAAAGGGCGGTTCGGGGGAGCCGCCCTTTTTCGTTGCGAAACCGAAGGCGGCTCGGCATAGCCAGCGGCCATGCACGATCTGAAATATATACGCGAAAATCCTGAGGCTTTTGACGCTGCGTTGAAGCGGCGCGGGGTGGATTCGATATCAGCTGAAATACTTTTGCTGGATGAAAAGCGCCGCGCTTTGCAAACCGAATGGCAGGCAGGTCAGGCGCGTAGAAACGAAGCATCGAAAGCCATTGGCGCAGCTAAAGGCAAAGGCGATGAAGCAGCCGCAGCGGCTTTGATGGACGAAGTCGCAGGGTTAAAAGAAGGGCTGCCGCAGCTTGAAGAACAGGAGCGCGCGGTTGGCGTCGAATTGGAAGCACTGCTTGCGGGCATTCCCAATCTCCCAGCCAACGATGCACCTGACGGCGCTGACGAAAACGAAAACGTTGAGCTCACCCGTGTAGGCACGCTGCGTAATTTTGATTTTACGCCGAAAGACCATGCCGACATCGGGCCGCCCCTCGGGCTGGATTTCGAAACCGGCGTCGCTTTGTCGGGTTCGCGTTTCACCTTCATGCGCGGGCAGATGGCGCGGCTTAACCGCGCGCTGGGGCAATTCATGCTCGACCAGCACACGGTCGAGCGCTGCTATAGCGAATGTGCTACGCCCTATCTGGTGAAGGATGAGGCCGCCTATGGCACGGGCCAGCTGCCGAAGTTTTCCGAAGATCTGTTTCAGACTACCACTGGCCATTGGTTGATTCCTACGGCAGAGGTATCGCTCACCAACAGCGTTGCAGGGCAAATATTAGATGAGGCCAAACTCCCAATTCGCATGACCGCGCTAACGCCGTGCTTCCGCTCCGAAGCGGGAGCTGCGGGCAAAGACACGAAGGGCCTGATCCGGCAGCACCAGTTTGAAAAGGTTGAGCTGGTCTCGATCACGCGTCCCGAAGACAGCGAAGCCGAGCATGAATATCTGACCGCGTCAGCCGAGGCCATCTTGCAGGCGCTCGAACTGCCCTACCGCAAAATGCTGCTCTGCACCGGCGATATGGGCGCATCGGCTCGTAAGACCTATGACCTTGAAGTCTGGTTGCCGGGGCAGGGGCTTTACCGCGAAATTTCGAGCTGCTCGAACTGCGGCGACTGGCAGGCGCGGCGGATGAACGCGAGATATCGCCCGACTGAGGGCAAGGGCAATATCTTCGTTCACACACTCAACGGCTCGGGCCTTGCGGTTGGCCGCACCCTCGTCGCGGTGCTAGAAAACTATCAGGAAGCTGACGGTTCTGTCACCGTCCCGGCAGCTTTGCTCCCCTATATGGGCGGCGTCACCAAATTGGAGCCAACGGCCTGATGCGTATTCTTTTGACTAATGACGACGGGGTCAACGCGCCGGGCCTGAAGGTGCTCGAAAGCATCGCGCGGACGATCAGTGACGATATCTGGATTGTCGCACCCGCTGAGGAAAATTCCGGCGCGGGCCATTCGCTGACTTTGACCAAGCCAGTTCGAATCCGCCAGCACGGCGAAAAGCATTATTCGGTCGCTGGCACGCCTACCGATTCGGTCATGCTGGGCCTTGGCGTTATCATGAAAGATGCAAAGCCCGACCTTATCCTGTCTGGCGTCAATCGCGGCGCGAACCTCGGCGATGACATCACCTATTCGGGCACTGTATCTGCCGCGATGGAAGGCGCGCTGGCCGGTGTTCGGTCGATAGCGATGAGCCAAGTTTATAGCAAAGAAGGCATGGCTGACAGCGTGCCCTTTTCTGCCGCCGAAGCATGGGGTGAGCGCGTACTGCGGCCTCTGCTGGATATGCCCTTTACGCTGCGCACGCTGATCAACATTAACTTCCCGGCGCTGCTGCCGCAGAACGTCAAAGGCATCAAGGTAGCGCGTCAGGGCTTCCACGATTACAGCCGTGGTTCAATCGTCAAAGGCACCGACCCGCGCGGTTATGATTATTATTGGTTCGGCTTGCACGGGATGGTGCATACGTCGGGGCACGATACAGACCTTGAGGTTATTGAAGACGGCTATATCGCGGTGACGCCGTTGCAACTTGACCTGACGCACCGCGAATCGATGGGGGCGTTGCACACCGCTTACAACGACTAAGGAAGGGCAGGGGGCATGCGGGGGAGATTGTTTGCGCTAGGGTCGACGTTAAGTCTGGCTGCCTGCATCCCGCCCGGGGGTGATGATTACCGCATTGGGCGCAATTCCGATGCGCCGCTGCCCGAAAATTCAGAGCCGCAACTTGTGCCTGAAAAAGCTATCGTAGCCGAAACGCCCAGCTGGAGCGCTGCAGTGGTCGAACGAAATGCGCGCCATGTCGCAACGTCGGCTTATATAGTCCAGCCGGGCGACAGTCTGTTTGCCATTGCGACCAAGACCGGCGCTGGCGCAACCGCCATTGCCGATGCCAACAATCTGCGTCCGCCTTACCCGCTGCGCGCGGGCGAGCGGCTGCAAATACCGGGCGGACTTTATCATAAAGTGGGTAGCGGCGAGACGGGTATAGCGATTGCGCGGGCTTATGGCGTTGTGTGGGCCGACATCGTTATGATGAACGCGCTGCAGCCGCCCTACACGCTGCAGGTTGGGCAGAATCTGCTGTTGCCTTCAGCAGCTTCGGACAGCGCGGCACCGACCGATATAACGCCTGAGATGCGTGCAGCGGCGTTCAGCCTCAACATTGACGATATTATGACCGGTGGACAACCAGCGGGACGGCCATCTGTCCTGCCGGCGACAGCAGCCAATTTTACCGGCCGTTTTGCATGGCCGCTCCAAGGCGCGATTGTCGCTCGTTTCGGTTCGCAGGGCGGCGGCCGGGTCAATGACGGGCTCAACATATCAGCGGTCGGCGGTACGCCGGTTCGCGCTGCAGCACCCGGCACCGTCGTCTATAGTGGCAATGAGATAGGCGTTTTCGGCGGGCTCGTCTTGATCGATCATGGCGGCGGATGGGTGACCGCTTACGGCCATCTTGGCAGCCTCAATGTAGCCAAAGGCGACCGTGTGACTGCGGGGCAGGCGCTCGGCGGCGTTGGCGAAACCGGCTATGTCACTCAACCGCAGCTGCATTTCGAAATCCGCAAGGACAGGAAACCAATTAACCCGCAAGCCGTTCTACCGGTGAATAATGCGACCGGCTAAACCCCTTTACCGATTTACGGCACCGCTAAAGCGGGCGAGCAGTCTGCCGGTTTGGGCCGATGTCTTGCTTCGCTTGTCGCTTGCGTTCGCGCTAATCGGGTTCGTGATCCTGATCCACTGGTTCGATCGCGAGGGGCTGAAAGACTCGGTTGATGGACATATCAGCTTTCTCGATGTTGTTTATTTCACGATGATTTCGGTCACCACCACCGGTTTTGGCGACATCGCGCCGGTTTCAGATCGCTCGCGCTTTATCGAGGCGATCATCGTCACGCCGGTGCGGATTGCGGTTCTCTTCATTTTCGTAGGTACAGCCTATAATTTCGTCCTCAAACGCAGCTGGGAAAAATGGCGCATGGCACAGATACAGAAAAACCTGACCGGGCATATCGTGGCGCTGGGTTTTGGCACGAGCGGGTCCGAGGCGGTCCGCGAGCTCATCGAACGCGGGACCGAACCGGCCAATATCGTCGTTGTCGATATGAACGAAGGCCGGCTGGCACAGGCCGAAGAATTGGGCTGCAACGTGCTTAATGGCGATGCAACACGCGATGAGACGTTGAACGACATCCGCATCGCGCAGGCATCTTCGGTCATTGTTTCGGCGGGCCGCGATGACACCGCAATCTTGATGGTACTAACTGTCCGCCATTTGGCACCCGTAATTCCGATCAGCGTTGTTATTCGGGCGAGCGACAATGAACTGCTCGCGCGGCAGGCGGGTGCGAATACGGTGATCAATCCGGTCAGCTTCACCGGGCTGTTGCTCGCCAGTTCATGTCACGGCGAACATATCGCCGAATATCTGACTGACCTGGCTTCGATAAGTGGTCATGTGTTGATGGAAGAACGGCCCATTGCCACAGACGAAATCGGTATGCGCCTTCGCGATTTGCCAGGAGGTCTTGGCGTAAGAGTTTATCGCGGTGGACGTGCCTTTGGTTTCTGGGAACCGCAGGCGATGGCGCTTGAGGCAGGGGATGTGTTGGTCCAAATCGTACCAATTACGCCAAACGGGGCAACGAAGACTTAAGTGCCCAGCATCACGAACACCGCACCCATCGCGGCGTAGAATATCAGCCAATATCCCGCATCAATCGCGAACAGCTTGCCAGATTTGCGGCTGAAAAGGTAATTGGTGCCAATCGCTGGCACGATATAGCCCAGGGCAATGCCGATCGAGATCATCATGGTCGATCGCGGGCTGGTATCGAAAAATGCCAGCAAATGGCCCAAAAACACCGCTGACAACACGCTGAAAGCAAATGTCAGGCCGTAAATTTTCAGCATATTCGCCTTTTTCAGTTCTTCCTCTGTAAAGCCGTGCTCGGTCATCCACGCCTTGCCAAATAACGGCCCGTACCAAAGCCCGCCAACCAAAAATCCTGCGGCAGCGGCAATCAATATCGCCAGTAGATTTGCATTTGCCATGTCGGCTTCCCCCACAATCGTAGACGTAATCATGCGCCTGTTCGCGGCCCGTGACAAGCGTGCGCAAACCCGCTATGCGCGCGTCAATCATGGCAACTCAACTTCCTGCAGCGCCCAAAGTGGGCATGGTTTCGCTCGGCTGTCCCAAGGCATTGGTCGACAGCGAGCGGATTCTCACCAAATTGCGCGCCGATGGCTACGCGATGTCGGCTGACTATGCCGGTGCCGATGTCGTGCTGGTCAACACCTGCGGATTTCTGGATTCGGCCAAGGAAGAAAGCCTTGAGGCGATTGGCGAGGCGCTCGCCGAAAATGGCCGCGTGATCGTCACCGGATGCCTTGGCAACGAAGCCGAAATGATCCGAGCGCGCTATCCCAAGGTCTTGGCGATTAGCGGCGCGCATCAATATGAAGCAGTGGTGGGTGCAGTTCACGAAGCCGCCCCCATGCCGGTCAACGCGTTCATCAATTTGGTGCCCGAAGGCGCGCTGAAACTGACACCGCGCCATTATTCGTACCTGAAGATTTCGGAAGGCTGCAACCACCGCTGCGCCTTCTGCATTATTCCCAGCATCAGGGGCGATCTCGTTAGCCGCCGTATCGATGCGGTGCTGCGCGAAGCCGAGAAACTGGTCGCGGCTGGTACCAAGGAATTGCTGGTTATATCGCAGGACACGTCGGCCTACGGTGTAGACACCCGCCACGAACCGCGCGAGTGGAAGGGGCGCGAAGTCCGTGCGCATATGACCGATCTGGCGCGCGAACTGGGTGGTCTGCGGACATCGGAAGGCACGCCGCCTTGGGTGCGCTTGCATTATGTCTATCCCTATCCGCATGTTGATCAGGTCATTCCGTTGATGGCCGAGGGGCTGATAACGCCTTATCTGGACATCCCGTTCCAGCATGCCGCGCCCAATGTGCTTAAGGCCATGAAGCGCCCCGCGAACGAAGCCAAGGTGCTTGAGCGAGTTCACAAATGGCGCGATATCTGCCCTGACATTACCATCCGCTCGACCTTCGTTGTGGGCTTTCCTGGCGAAACCGAGGCCGATTTCGAATATCTGCTCGACTGGTTGGATGAAGCGCAACTCGACCGCGTCGGCGCGTTCCGTTTTGAACCCGTCGAAGGGGCGGCGGCGAACCTGCTCCCCAATCCGGTGCCCGAAGAGGTCAAGGAAGAACGGTACCAGCGCATCATGGAAAAAACCGCCGCAATCAGCGCGGCCAAGCTGGCCGCTAAAGTCGGACGGGTTTTGCCGGTGATCATCGATGAAATCGGCGAGGCTGATGAGGATGGCAGCATCGGCGCGACTGGACGCTCACAGGCCGATGCGCCCGAGATCGACGGCAACGTATTCTTGCGCGATGTGTCCGCTACCTTGACGCAGGGCGATATCGTCAATGTCGCTATCGAGGATGCCGACGAGCATGATTTATTTGGGGTAATTTCGGCTTAACCACCCGCGCCGCTTGCCGCCCAAAAACTTCTGCGATAGTCCGGCTGAAACTCTTTCAGCCGAAAGCATATGATGTCCGACGATACCCCGCTTCCCACCGGTTACCAGCTTTCGGCGCTCGATCCAGTCTATCGCGAAACGCCGTGGGAGCCGCTTGGCCGCTTGCGTGAGGCCGATCCGGTGCACCATGACCAGCAATTGAACCGCTATTTCTTCACGCGAGGTGCCGAGGTCGAGGCTTTGGTCAAGAACCGCCATCTGGTTGTTGATCCCGCCAAAGCAAATGAAGGCACATTCACCAAGACGCTTTACGGCCAGAACAGCAAGGAATTGTCGTTGCTGATGCTCGATGACCCCGACCATGCGCGGCAGCGCAATCTGGTGTTGAAGGCGTTCAACAAAAGATCGGTCGATGCACTGACGCCGCGTATTCATGAAATCGCCAAGGAACTTGCCGACGATATCGAAGCGGCTGAGGGCGAGTTTGACTTTGTGCAACTGTTCGGTTCGCCGTTGCCGACCACAGTGATGGCCGAATTGCTTGGCATTAACGCCGCCGATCGCAAGGATTTCAGGCGATGGTCGCTTGGTTGTATGCAAGCGCTTAACCCGTTTCGCACTTCCGAGCAGACTGCGATGTATGAGGAATCGACGACAACATTGGCCGACTACCTAACGGCCGAAGTCGAAAAACGCCGCGGCAATGATGCCGAGGATCTTATCAGCCGCCTGGCACGCGCGGAGGAGGAGGGCGATACGCTGACTACCACCGACATAGTGTTGCTCATTCGCCTGCTGCTGATTGCGGGGAACAGCACGACGACCGACATGATCGGCAGCGGTATTGTGCAGTTTCTGAAAAATCCCGACCAGTTGGCCAAGCTAAAGGCTGACCCATCGCTGATCGACAATGGGCTCGACGAAATCCTGCGCGTCGAACCGCCCGTAGCTCAGGCGCTGCGGACTGCGCCGGAAGATATGCAATTGGCAGACAAGCTGGTGAAAAAAGGGGACACGATCCACCTGTCCTTATTCGGCGCGCATTACGATCCGGCGCTTAACCCCGACCCGCGCAAATTCGATATCGGGCGCAAGGATATCAAGCACTTCGCCTTCGGCGGGGGAGCACATTATTGCCTGGGGGCAGGCCTTGGCAAAGTCCAAGCAAAGATTGCGCTGCCGATGCTGTTTGACCGTTTCCCGAATCTCGCCTTCGCGCCAGATCGCGAAATCAAACACAAGATCGCACCTGCGTTCAACGGCTATGGCGAAATCTGGTTGGCGAAATAAACTTAGCTACGCTTGAACTTACTATCGAAGGTGATTGTGTCATCCTCACGAAATGCGATCAAAACCAGCGTCGCCGCAGCAAGGCAAAGCGATGGGAAGAAAAGCAACTGGCTGTCTTCGCGTGACAGCAAATACATGCCGAACGGATCGAGCAGATATTTCCAAATCGCAACGGCGCCAAGGCAGAGGATCGCGGCCTGCAACGGATAGACATAGCGACGGAACAGTCCCAATATTACCAGCACACCCACGATGACCTGAAAGACGCCCCAAGGCGTCTGGAGCATGCTCATGCCGCCGACGCCGCCATAATATTTATTGGCAACGCCGACGCCAACCGCAGGCATCACGGCTTTGACCAACCCCCATAAAATGATGAGCATTCCGGTCGAAAACCGCAGAAATAAAAGGCTGTAAGCACGCATGATGAACTCCCTTATCGGGATGGTTCGCTTGGAAGCGCCCGAAAGTTACATCATGCTTTTTTCGGCGGCCACGGAAAAAAGCCAGAGGTCCGCGCCACATATTCCGCATAACCCGGCCGCGTTTTCTTCATTCCATATTCAAGCAATGGCTTGCCCGACCATTTGGTCAGCGTGAAGGTCAGGAAAATCGGTCCGATGATGCTGATCCACCCCGGCAAACCCGTCTCCGCCGCGACCAGCCAGATGCCCCACCAAGTGCAGGCATCGCCAAAATAATTGGGATGGCGGGTGTAACACCACAGGCCGGTGTCGAGAACTTTGCCCTTGTTCGCAGGATTCGCGCGAAAGGCATTGAGTTGCGCGTCACCGATAGTTTCGAATGCGATGCCGATAATCGCTATCAACGCACCAGCCGCGCCTAGCGGACCGATAACTGTTCGCCCTCCATCGCTGGCCCAAATTCCGAGCTGCGCTGGTAGACAGGTAATGAACAGCAATGGCGCTTGAGTGAGGAACACCGCCAGCAGCGACGTCTTGGACCAGCTCCAGCCGGTTTTTTCCATTCGCGCGCGCATAATCTTTTCGTAACGCGGGTCTTCACCATGCGCGCGCCAACGGGTCCATAGGTGCCAGGACAATCGCAGGCCCCATAATGTGGTCAGCCCTAGCAATAAATGTGAACGTGCTCCGGGCTGCCCCGACTGCGACCATGTCGCCCAACCCAGTAGCACCATACCGAAAGCCCAGAACGCGTCGATAAACGACACATCTCTTATCCGCACCGAATAGGCCCAAAGCAACAAGATGGCCGCCAGTAATGCGGCAGCGTTTAGCATCAATACTATTGCCACGCCGCTCAACTCTCATCTCCTGTTATAGCATATTTCATGCCGTTAGACGGATGTTTGGGGGTCACTGTAGCGTAAATCTCGGCGAGCTTGCCCATATCGGATTTGTAGTCACCTGTTGGCCAAATTGCAGGGCCAAGCCCTCCGGTTTTTTTACCATAATCCATCATGCCGACTACAAGTGGAACGCCTGCACCCATTGCAATATGATAAAAACCAGTCTTCCAGGCCTTCACCGATCCCCGCGTGCCTTCAGGCGCAATCGTCAGCATGAATTCCTTGCGCCGCTGAAATTCGTCGATCATCTGCTGGACATAATTTTTGCTTGACGAACGGTCGACCTCAACCCCGCCCATGTCGCGCATGAAATTACCAAATGGCCAGCGGAAAAGCGTCGTCTTCGCCATGAAGTGTGGCTTGATACCCAGCTCGTCGGTAAGCCCTAGAAAATACACGAAGTCCCAGTTACTGGTGTGAGGCGCTGCAATCAGGACGAACTTGCGCGGTTCGGGCACATCGCCATGCGCGTGCCAGCCATGTCGTTTGTAAATGCCAACAAGCGCACGGCGAAACAGGCGCGATAACAAGCTTGGCCTGCGCTCATCCAATGACATATTCAAACTCTCCCTAGCGCCAAGCTTAGCGATGTTACATTCCACTGCAAACGCTTGTTTCATAGATACGCAGACGCTAGGCATCTGGCTTCAAAATCAAAAAAAGCGGGAAAATCTCATGTCGCAAAGCGGCCACACTGCAATACCGGTTATTTCCTCGACCGGACTGTTCACTCCATCCGATACCATTAGCAACGAGGAGCTGGTAGCCAGTTTCAACGCCTATGCCGACCGGTACAACGCGGCAAACCCCGACGCAGAGCCGTTGACACATAGCTCGGTCGAATTCGTCGAAAAGGCGAGCGGCATCAAGTCGCGGCATGTCATAGACAAGGCGGCGATACTCGATCCCGACGTTATGGAGCCGCGCTATCCCGAACGGCCGAATGACCAGATTTCGCTGATGGCTGAAATCGGTGTCGCAGCGTGCCGTAATGCGCTGGAGCGGGCTGGGCGCGATATTGCCGATGTCGATGCGGTGCTTTGTGCAGCCTCGAATATGCAGCGCGGTTATCCGGCGATGGCCGTAGAAATCCAGCATGAACTGGGCATGGAACGCGGTTTCGGTTTCGACATGAATGTTGCTTGCTCGTCGGCAACATTCGGCATTCAGACTGCTGCCGATTATATCCGCAGCGGCAACGCGAAATCGGTGCTTGTAGTCAATCCTGAAATTACCTCCGGGCATCTCAATTGGCGGGACCGCGATAGCCATTTTATCTTTGGCGATGTGGCAACGGCGATACTGGTGGAAGCCAAAGACATTGCGCCGTCTTCGCATTGGGAGATATTGGGCACTCGGCTTAAAACCCAATTCTCCAACAATATCCGCAACAATTTTGGCTTCCTCAACCGCGCGCATGGCGAAGGTCCGATCGACCAGAGCGGCCCGCGCAATGACAAATTGTTCGTTCAAGAAGGCCGCAAGGTGTTCAAAGAAGTCGTGCCAATGGTCGGCCAGATGATCCTGGAACATGCCGAAAGTCTTGGCCTGTCTGGTGCAGACCTACGCCGGATGTGGTTGCATCAGGCCAATACTGGCATGAACAGGCTTATTGCGCAGAAGGTGCTGGGCCACGAGGCATCTGACGATGAAAGCCCCACCGTGCTTGATACCTACGCAAATACGTCCAGCGCTGGATCGATTATCGCATTCCACAAACATCATGAGGATCTGGCGGCCGGCGATATCGGCCTGATTTGCTCATTTGGTGCCGGCTATTCAGCAGGTTGCGTATTTGTCCAAAAGCACGCTGGATAATTAACTCACCAGCGTCGGGTGCTGTTTGGCAATGTGTTCGAATATCGATTCGTGCAGCGGGTGGGTAAATTCACAGCCATAATAGACGACATCGTTCCAAGCGACCCGCGCCTGCAAACTCTGCATGCCGGGCATGCTTAAATATACCTTGCTGCCCACAGGAATGTGATTTCCCGTTTCGATACGGAAACCTGTTCGTGACAGATCATTTACCGAAACTTTAAAACGTGGACCTGAAGAAACCAGCAAATCTGCCCTGATCGCCACGGCATTGCGCAACGATTTTCGTTTATTCTTTGCGAGTTTCCATTCTGGCTATTCAAACTTGGAAGCCATATTATTTTCCTGATGCGACCTATTTTATGGTCGTATCAAGTCTGCAGAAGGTTGCTATGTTCCAAGTATATTCGAATTAAAGGTTGCGCGGCCCCGCTGTTTCGCGCCATTCCGAAGGTCGCGCGAATGATCCGGCCCAAACACCCCGTTTCAATTCTTTCGCTCTATCCTCTTCATCTGGATAGGTTCTTACACCAAAATACTCGTGCGTTATGGCCATTCCAGCCCTCACCTGCGCGGCTCCAATGTCGGCTATGGACGATGTCGAACATACCGCAATCAATCTGCCATATTGATCGGTCGCATCGGTCTTACAGGTAAGCCCAGGTTGTTGGAGCATCTGCTCCAACGAAGCACGCGCAGCCTTACCGCATTCCCAAAGCACCGCTGACCGGTCGGCGCAAGTCTGCCGGTATTCTGGTGCATCGATCCCGTCGAGGCGGATCTTTTGGGCACCTAAGGCGAAGCTATCGCCATCGGCGACAATAATGTTGGCGTTTGAGGAGGATATGATTCGCGGTGGGTCAGCCCATTCATCGATCAAATATGCCGCGACGGCTGCGATGACCAAAAATATCAGCCAGCCCAATAGTCTCAGGAAGCGGCGAACAGATGATCCTTCCGTGTTGGGGTAACCGACATTACTTTGCGGAAAGCGTGTCAGGGGCTATGTCTCAACGTGGGATAGGCGCGAATGATGTGATCGTACACTGCCTCATGGAGCTTCTGTTTGAACTCGCATCCATAATAGTCATCTTCGTGCCATGCGATCCGGGCTTCGAGCGATTCCAGCCCCTGCATGGTCAGGAAGACTGTGCGGTCGTCGGGGATCAGGAAGATACAATGCATGCGAAAGCCCGAGCGCGACAGATCGATAACCGAGACTTTTTGCCTGCCGGCTCCTTTTTCGCGGATATCGGCCGGAATGCTCACCGCATCACGCCGGAACTCTCGCGAAAAATATTGAGGTCCACTGTCGCTCACTCAATTGCTCTGCACGTATTTGACAGCAGGAGGCAAGTAAAAAGCTCTAATATGGATCAATCCAATATCATCGCCAGCAAGATGTAAATCAGGATCGGCGAGCCGAAACCAATCAATGTAGCAACTGCGAAAATCAGACGAACGATCATTGCGTCCATTCCCGACCAATTCGCAAGTCCTGCGCAAACGCCGAGAATTTTCTTGTTGGCTTTATCAAGCGTCAAACGTGACATGTAAACTACTCCCTATCTATTCAGTCGTGGATGTTAAGCCGCTTTAAGCGACAAGGCCTGCGGCGGGTGCAACTGCGGGTGCTACACTGATGCCAATCGTGATGAATGCACAGAT
>LNFM01013844.1_pt1 | contig 13170 bp, 11 predicted proteins | sample 596031 | NCBI WGS metagenome assembly LNFM01 (sample SAMN04254537, study PRJNA301005) | activated carbon metagenome | isolation source: dual media filters at the Ann Arbor, Michigan drinking water treatment plant | place: USA: Ann Arbor
ATTCATGCGGACTGTGATAAATTACGCCATCAATCACCCTGCATTGTATATGAAGACCAAAGCTGCCAATTTAAAAACACCGCACTGCCCGTGCAGCAGCGGCAAACAATATACCGGCTGCTGCGGCCGCTATTTGGATCAGGGTGAATCCGCCGCTTCAGCGGAACACCTAATGCGTTCGCGCTACACTGCCTACACACTGAATCGCGAAGACTATCTGCTGGCAACCTGGCATCACAGCACGCGCCCCGCAGCACTCGGACTGGAAAATCAGCCGCGTAACCAATGGCTGGGTCTTACAGTGAAACGCCACGAACAATCCGCTCCGGATCTAGCGATTGTTGAATTTGTCGCACGCTATAGAATCAATGGCCGCGCTGACCGGTTACATGAAATCAGCCGATTCGTACGTGAGGGCGGATTATGGTTTTATGTTGATGGGGATATTTTACAAGATTGAAGAAAATTACAAAGTGAGTTCGCCGTTTTATCCAGGTACACGGCGCTCACTTCCCCGGTCAGCGATACAATGGCAAAGCGGCAATGCGTCTTTCGATATCGTCCATCATGCGCTTATAAGGGGACGAGCCGATACCGCCAAAGCGTTTCTTAAACTCGGTCTCCGGCATAAATTCCGGCAGATCCGCGACTCTCGGCAGGATATCTGAATCACGGATACCTGCGGCAATCTGGCGTTGCAATTTTAGCGCAGATTCTTTGTTGCTCACTGCAAGTTCGCCAAAGCGCGTGCCAGCACGGTCGGCAGCAACGTCGTTGAAGCTGAATCCGCTGCCATTACGCGAATCGTCGATTTCCTTGTAAAGCCCAATGGCATCCGAGAGCGGCGCGGCGGCATTGGCGGCGATGGCTGCGGATATCGTGAAATGCTGCGAAAAATCCTCACGCCCATCCAGTAATACCTTGCTTGACGGTAGTTGCGGCCAGTCTCGCGCGGCAGGCACAATGGCGCCGAGCCCCTTACCATTCACAAAGAACGCCAGCACAACGATCGCAGCGCGGTTTTCCGCTACGGCATCGCCGCTCGTGGAGCGTTCGGCTGCCAACCCGAACAGCGGCACCATCACATCTGCAAGCGCCATCGTAGCCGCCCCTGAGCCGCTGCGGACATTCTCGGCAAGCCGCTCCTGATAAGCCTTCAACCGCGCCTGTTCTTCATGCGGTAGAAGAATACTTCTGATTCGATCCGGCAGGTCTGCCTGCCAGGCATAGGTTACGGTGAATCGACCATCCGCAACACTGATTCTCTTAATGGTCTCACTCGCGATTTGGTACTCTTCACGCGTGCTGAGTAGTTTTAGTGCGTACTCGAGCAACGTATCCGCAAGCCACCCCGGAACCGGTAACCGCCCGATTTGCAGCAGATCGAAGACCGGAGGCCCATCGGTTTCATGCAGCACTACCGAGATGTTCAGAAACTGTCCAAAGGGATTGGGCGGCGGTTCGAAGCTCGCGGAGAGCATCACCCTGCCCGGCTGCAGTACAACACGAGAACTGCCGCGTGCATAGCGGCTGGCAAGATAATTGACGGTCAGGTCAACCTCTTCCTGAGAAAGCGCAAACGTACGCAACACGCCTGGTTTCATCGTGCGCGGATCATTTTTTTTAATGATGTGCTTGGCGCGCTCAATATGCGCCGGTGTGAATTCTGCGGCACGGTTAACCGTGGGCTGATCCGCCATCACCAGATGAAGAATGCCGACCACCGCAAATGGGATCGCGATCAGCAGCAACAGGAATGTATAGGCGATGAATCTTATCAATTCAGATCCTCAGAGATTGACTGAATCTTAAGTAGCCAGGTTAGTAAGCGGAGTCTGGCAATCGAGTTTCATAAAGCCACGTAGCGGATCTCGACCACTTCCAAATCTTCCACGCCGACAGGCGTATGCAGCTTCACCGTATCGCCTTCACGCGCCTTGAGCAGCGCCTTGGCCAGCGGAGAAACCCAACTGATACGGCCGCGGCCGGGGTCTACCTCGTCCAGGCCGACGATACTATAGGTATGTTCCTCGCCTTGCGCATTGCTGACGGTCACGGTAGCGCCGAAGAACACCTGATCGCATTCACCGCGCTGGCCAGGATCAACCACTTCGGCGTTTTCCAAACGCTTGGACAAGAAACGCAGGCGGCGGTCAATTTCACGCAAGCGCCTTTTGCCGTAAATATAATCGCCATTTTCCGAACGATCACCATTGGAAGCCGCCCAGGTAATAGTTTTAACCAACTCCGGGCGCTCCACTTTCCACAACTGATCGAACTCCTCCTTCAAGCGCTGATGCCCGGCCGGGGTGATATAGTTCTTCAAGAACTGCGGTAATTTCGGCGTGCCGTCAAGTTCGTCGTCGTCTTCGCTTTCCTTGGTGAATGCTTTACTCATATTGATAAATCTTCATTGGAAACGCACAGAGCGTTAAGATAGCGGTCTTCTGTCATCTATTCAAGACAACTTCCACACTTAAGTGCATATTCTGCGATATTGTGAAGAAACCTTGCATCCGGCAATGAATCTAAAGAATAGATTAATCAGGAGGTCATGATCATGTTAGTGAACCGGCGCCAATTTCTGGGCATGTCTGGCGCAACGGCCCTAGTGGCCGTATGCTCACCTCAAGCACTCGCAGCGCAACCGCTGACGCAGGGCGCGCAACAAAACGTTTCCGCCACACTGAAAGCGATGCAGCAGCTCGCGCAACAAAGAAACCGGCTACTCGGCTATCCGATTAATATGACTACCCCGCCAGAAGAATTTTTCGCTTGGCGTAACGAACTCGCGGCCGCGGGTTTCAATCAATTTTCTTTCAACAATGTCGGCAATCCTTACGATCATAGCCATATCCCATTTAACTGCCATCCGTTTGAGAAAGAATTGATCAATCGTTTTGGCGCAGTGTATGGCTTCGCACCGGATGATATTTGGGGATTCCTCAGCAACAGCGGCACCGACAGCAATATGCACGGGCTGTATATGGGACGTACGATCCTGAAAAGCCGTACCGGTGTAATGCCGAAAATCTATTTCACCCGCGAAGCGCATTATTCGATTCAGATTCTGCGCGACTTATTACATCTCGACTGGGTAGTAGTAGCCACTCGACCTGATGGCGGCATGGATACCGATGATTTAGAACGGCAATTGAATGCCAACCCCAACCACCCCGCCTTGGTGGTCGCAACCATTGGCACTACCTTCAAAGGCGCGACGGACCCGGTTGATACTATCCAGGCCAAGCTAAAAGGACGCGCCGCCTACCTTCACTTGGATGCCGCGTTATTCGGCGGCTATTTGCCACACACTGCGTTTGCCGGCGATTTGTTGCATAGCATCGTTGATCCAATTTCCAAAGCAAAACTGCAACGCTACGATTCAATTGCCGTTTCCTGCCACAAATTTTTTGGTTTCCCCTCGCCCGCCGGATTGTTCATCACCACGCGCACGAACTTTGAATCGTTTCGCGCGCAATTCAGCCAAATTCATGACCCGGAATACATCCAGCAAGTACCGGGCACGATTACCTGCTCGCGCGATGCGGTCAAACCGGCCGAGTTTTATTTCTTCAGTTCGGAATCGGCGTTTGCACGGCAAGCTGCCGATGCCAAAGCAATGCTGGATAATACCGGCTATTTGCTGAAGGAAATGCGCAATCACTATAGCTACCTGCAGCCAGTGCGCGCCAATGACCGCTCAAATACGGTTTATTTCATCACACCGAGCAAAACCGTGGTCGATCATTATTCATTAGCAACCATGCAAATCGACATTGAAGGAGAACGGACGCCATGCGCACATGTCGTGGTAATGCCGCATGCCAAGAAAGAAATTCTTGATCAATTTCTCACCGATCTGCGCAAAACCTGACGATTATCAGTGCGCAACGGTACGGGAAAACACATTAATCACGGCAACGCCCGCGACAATCAATGACAAACCGATTAGCGCGGGCATATCCAGCGATTGACCAAGAAAAAGCCAGCCGCTCAGCGCGATCAATACGATGCCAACACCAGACCAAATCGCATACGCCACGCCGACCGGAATGGTTTTAAGCGTCAAGGATAGTAAATAAAAAGCCAGCAGATAGCCCGCGACAACCACCACTGACGGCCAAAAACGGGTAAATCCCTCGGCTGATTTGAGGAACGATGTTGCGATCACCTCGCTGATGATGGCGACAGCAAGAAAAATCCATTGTTGCATTGGCATCACTCCCTGTATCTTGATGGTCACACGCACCGGTTTCAATCTGATGCGTTGGATTATTCTTACTATCTTACCAAACAATGGTGACTTACCGGTGCACGAGTAGCAAGCAATCAAATGAGTTGAAGCAATACACAGCAAGAATCGCTGTACGGTTGAAGATCAATGTAGTGACTGAAGGGTTGATATCAGTCTGATGAACTTTGAAAAAACCGGCACTCGTGTGTAACTGAGTGCCGGTTCCTTTAGAAGGCCATTCCATTGGTCTGCTAGAACGATTTATAACAATTCTTACAATCAGACTGCGGCAGCCTGCTTACGGCGATATCCGACAAAGCCAAGCAACCCGAGACCTGCTAGCAGCATTGCATAAGTTTCAGGCTCTGGAACGGGAACAAGGTTTGCAGCAACGTCAGGTCCAACGATTCCCATCTCTCCTGAGTATACAAGAACCGAATTATCAGCAAAACGAACAGAGGCGGTGATCACTGTTCCAGACAGGTCGGCAACCGTTGCACCGTAACCGCCATTACTGGCAACATCCGGATCCCAGGAAAACTGGAATAAATCGAGTGAATCGTAACCGGTGAAGTCAAAACCGAATACTGTTGAGCCTACTGCACCAAATAATGCAGATGTTCCATTTGCAGCCGGGTCATATATAAAACTTCCGCCACCCGAACCACCGAATACCAGCGACTCTCCCGGTATGCAACCTGCATTAATACAATGCGTCCCGGACAGATCGAAAGTAAGCTTCTCGATCTGTCCGCTGGTACCGTCAAAAGCAGCGGTATTGATGCCGAAAGAACTTAACGGCCCGGGGTTTGTCACTGTGATCGACCCTGCTGGCGATGCATAGCTTACCCCGCTCATAAGTACGGAAATGCCAAGAACAGCAACAGCTTGTTTGGCGCCTTTCATGATTTTCATTGTTTTTCTCCTTGAATTAAAAGAATGACCGAATTGATACCTTGTAAACATATTACCTGTTAGCCGCACGCTTGTTTCTCAGTCGCTCGCGGCATTAAATAATGCCTTAATGCCTAATGGCATCAGTGAGTTTTGCTCATAAAAAATCCCTCTTCTATATGTAGGAATTTTCCTGTCAATTCTACTGTTTTTTTATTACTTGAATATTAATTTTGTACTACTTTGGTACCAATTTCGTACTACTTCGGAGTGTAATTCAGTACATCGATAATCTGGTTGAAAGGTTTATTTTGTAAAAAGTTTCCAATATTGCCCGCCAATTGATCCAGCAGCCGCTGCCTAGATTCCCGGCTAGCCCAGGCAATATGCGGCGTGATAATCAGGTTTGCCGGTTGTTGCTGCAGGATCGGATTGTCCTTGCCCGGCGGTTCTTCCTGTATCACATCGATGGCGGCACCAGCAATCCGGCTTGTGGACAAGCAATGCAGCAGATCCGCTTCATTCACCAGCTGCCCCCGCGCTGTATTAATCAGATACGCGGAAGGTTTCATCAATTCAAATTCCCGGCGGCTGATCAAATGATGCGTGTCCGGCGACAGCGGACAATGCAGCGTAATAAAATCCGCCTGCTGCATGACTTCGTCAAATGCCATTCTGCCAGAACGCGGCAATTTATCTTTGTGATCTGCGATCAGCACCTGCATGCCGAATGCTTGCGCGATTTGCGCTACGGCATGGCCCAGTTCGCCGAATCCGATGATCCCCAGCGTTTTACCGGATAGCTCCTGTATGCCGAAATCCAGCGGACAGAAAAACCGGCTTTCCTGCCAGCCGCCCCGTTTCACCAGTTCCTGATAGTCGACGAAATGGCGCGCCAGATTCAACATCAGCATAAAAACATGCTGCACCACCGAAGGCGTGGCATAACCGCGCACGTTGCATACCGGAATGTTGCGCTCAAAGGCGGCAACGAGGTCGACATTGTTGTATCCGGTGGCGGCCACGCAAATGAGTTTCAGATGTTTCGCTGCGGCAATCGCCGCGCGGCTGATGAATACCTTGTTGCTGACAATCACCTCAGCTTCGCGGATTCTCTCCAGCACTTCCGCTTCGGAAGAATCGTGATGATACTGCCACGGCGATATCGCCCGCTCCAATGCCGCGCAATCCATATCGCCGCGCGTTACGGAACCAAAATCCAGAAAAACAGCGCGCATTTCAATGCTCCAATTGTGTTAAGAAACCTCCAATCAACATCAGTCCGAGCACGGCGAAAAATCATTGGGTTGATCACCGAAGATTCCTCACTGCGTTCGGAATGACAAATACAAGTTACTCAGTGTTTCCCTAAAAACTACTTGGCGATCGTGATACTCGGCACGCCGACACGCGGAATGTCGGTGACGGTCATTTGAAACAACAGGAATAATAACTGGAAGGCATCGCGGTTCCAGCGGGCGTAAGGGCCTTTGGTATTCACCGCATAATACCGGCCATTCCAGCGGATAGAGAAGTCGGTTTCCGCAGGCGCTGTGTTGGAAACCACAAATTCCATGGTGCGGTCAGGATTCTCGTTGTCGAGTATCGGCGGTGTTCTTGGATCTTTCTCGACGTGATATCCTGTTTCATGGCCAAGCGCTTTACCGAGGAAACCGAGAATCGAGTGAAAGCTCCTGAGCCGGAAAACACCATTCATCGGCCATTCCCCGCCATACTGGCCGGGCCGGATATCAAATGCGATATCGCTGACGTCCCATTCTCCCGCCCGGTCGTTCAGTTCGTCTCGCTCTGCTTCAGATAACGTATTGGGGTCGTAGTTGGTGATCAGAATCGGCCCCGGCGTATGTTTACGGAGCGTGTAGGTATTATCGTTTGCGTTGTACAATACTACAAATTCCTTTTGCAGCGCCTGAAAACCTTCGGCTGCTATTGCGCTAGCCGGGATGGTCCAAGTGTGTATCAGCGGCAGTGGTTCGGCGTACAGTTGATTGTTATCCTGAATCGCGGAAAGATGCAGCACTACGCGACGAAACATCTCATAACCGGCTTTATCCGGCGGGCTATTGCGATAGCTGCTATGTTGTTCGGCAGCATTTCGCAAACGCACTTCCTGCGCCATCATCCGTAATAACAGATCGACATCAAAACGCTGGCGCAGCAGCAATGTTAATTTGCTTTGTGGAAACGGCGTGAGCAAGCGTTTGGTAAAATCCTCCCCCTCAATCGGAACGATACTGATGGTGGGACTTTCCGCAACACTACCACCAAAAATTGGCAGTATCGACGCTCCGGCAAGTCCGCCGAGTGCAGGCATCGCCCCTGCATTCGCTTGAAAATTGAAAGTAGCGGCGATATTTGAAACGCCGGTGAAATGAACCGGCTGACGGTGATGCGCGCGCACAATATTGATCAATAACTGTTGCGATATGGCGTCGGTAACGGCATCATCATAAGCGATAACAGCACGATTCAACGCCATCGGCGAGATACAACCGGCAAGGACACCCAGGATCAAGATGCACGGCAACAATCGCAGCAAATACCGCAAAAAAATCCAATTAATAATATTCTGGCCGGGCATGGCTTTCAAAACGGGTGTATTCACCCAAGAAAGTTAAATCAACCTTTCCGATCGGGCCATTGCGCTGTTTACCAATAATGATCTCAGCGATACCTTTGTCTGGCGAATCCGGGTTATACACTTCATCCCGGTAAATAAAGAGAATAACATCAGCGTCTTGTTCGATCGCACCGGATTCGCGTAAATCCGACATGACCGGGCGCTTGTTGGGGCGTTGCTCAAGACTGCGATTAAGCTGAGATAACGCGATGACCGGCACTTTCAGTTCTTTAGCCAATCCTTTTAACGCGCGCGATATTTCTGAAATTTCCGTGGCGCGATTCTCTCCTTGGCTGCTGGAAGACATGAGCTGCAAATAATCCACTACAATCAAACCCAATTCACCATGCTGGCGATAGAGCCGCCTGGCGCGCGCCCTGAGTTCCAAAGCATTCAGGGCCGCAGATTCATCAATAAAAATCGGCGCTTCGTTCAGTTTGCCTAATGCATGCGTCAACTTGGGCCAGTCCGCATCTTCTAGGCGGCCGGTACGTACCTTATGCTGATCCAGCTTTCCGACCGATCCCAGCATACGCATGGCAAGCTGGGCTCCCCCCATTTCCATACTGAATACCGCGACTGGTTTGTTCAATTCCAGCGCAACATGCTCGGCGATGTTCAGCGAGAAAGCGGTTTTACCCATGGATGGCCGCCCCGCCACGATGATCAGATCCCCAGGTTGAAATCCGGATGTTTTTTGATCGAGATCGTGAAAGCCCGAAGCAATACCTGTGACATTGCTTGGATTATCCTGGCTGTAGAGTAGCTCTATCCTTTCAACCACTTGTTTCAGGAGCGGTTGAATATCCATGAAGCCTTCTTTGCCGCGAGCGCCTTCTTCGGCAATTTCAAAAACTTTCTTTTCCGCTTCATCGAGTAAATCCGCTGCAGAACGTCCGGCCGGACTATATGCAGAATCAGTAATCTGCACACCGATTTGTGCCAGATTGCGCATTATTGAACGCTCACGGACAATTTCCGCATAGCGTTTTATATTTGCCGCAGAAGGGGTGTTTTGTACAATTGCGCCAATATAGGCAAGTCCGCCGATTTTCTGAAGCTCAGCCGATATTTCCAGGGATTCTGCCACCGTAATCACGTCAGCGGGTTTGTTGTGTTCTATCAGTTTGCAAATATGATGATAGATCAGACGATGATCCTGCCGGTAAAAATCGCTATCCGTAATAACATCAGCGACTTTCTCCCAAGCATGATTATCCAGCATCAATCCACCCAAAACAGACTGCTCACTTTCAATAGAGTGAGGAGGCGTTTTATAGGAATCCACGAGCTGATCTTGATTAATGCTGAGAGTTGACGCCATTGGTATCCGTGAAATACAAGAGTGATGTTTGATTCTATCACTTGCTGAATAGATCGGGTAGCAGGCGAGGTCACCCTCGCCGCCTCCCGCAAGATCGGACGTGTGGTTCATTGAACATACCGGAGTCGTCGCATCGTATCAAGTAGCGACACCAGCCTTAAACTGATCAAAGCATAACTTCGGGAAGACTTGGTTCACGTGGCTTGAACCACTGTTCCACCACGCACCTCTTTGGTTACAGGCAAAGCATAACGCCCGTTCTCCCGTCAATCCCGCTTTCCTCAGGTTCTTCTTCGCACGATTGTACGGACAGTTTCCTAGGATATACAGCGTTGCCCTCGCTAGGTTTCTGGCGGGCTTAGAGTGCCTCCATTGAAGAGGTGCAGGTGCAAAAAGCGTGTTTAAACACAAAAACCGATGGTTAAACTTTTTTACGTCGCGATGTAAAGCCAACCAGCCCTAATCCTACTAGCAACATCGCATAGATTTCAGGTTCTGGAACACTTGACACAAGGACATTGTCGAATTGGCCATAGCCGCCGTCACCAATCGATGTTTGCCAGCTTACACTCGTCAGATTGGTCTCATTGAAAACAAAAGTCTGAAGGCCGATTAAATTATCCAGCGTGACTGACTGGGAAGTGGTGGCCACACCACTGTGATAAAAGGTAAAATCAATGGTTGATGATTCGCCGGAGTTGTAAGCATCCGCCAAGTCGATCGAAATCAGATTAAATGTTCCGCCGTCAGTACGATTCATCGATGTTATGGTGAAGCCGCTGTTAACAAATATCGCGGCGTGGCCAGGATCCGCCTGAGCTACATGATCTTTACCCCACACGCCCAGGCAATTCGATGAAGAAATGCAATTATTGGTGAAATTGAATCCTCCTGAGATCAGAGGATCTACAAAGTATGTGTCATCAGACGTCAGTTCATTGAAATCGATAACACTTGTAGTACTTGCCATAGCTGCTGGTACAAACAAGGCTCCTGCTAACAATGCAGCAGCGACATTAACCTTCACATTCATTTTTTTCATAATTTTATACAATAGCTAAGTGCCACAATCTATAGTTACTTAGTACCCTTTTTGTACTAGATATGCCCTGATGTATTGACGCTAATCTAGAGCTGACCAGCTAAAGCCGATTGTGCTAATTGAAATTTGACCCGGGAATCCACGCATCTTGCCTAATTACGCTAACCTGAGAAATCCCCGTCAATCTTTATTCTGGAGCAGTAACTTTGATAGGTGGATGGTATTGCCGCCAAGTTCGTCTTCCAATAGACGAATAGTTTTATACGATCAGTTTTGTTGTTACTGCTAACCCTTGATTAGAAAGATTGTTTAGCCTATTAGACGACAATTAACCTGACCGGTCAGACGGCACGGCAAATTTATTCCAACTCAAAGCAAACTTAGTTGAGTTGAATTAAACGTCTTCCGTAGATAGTCGAATACAAACGAGTATTTCTGTTTAACTGTTGCATTTTTTGAGCGGCGCTGGATTTTCCGCCGGAGATGAACTGAATAGCACCGGCTGCAAAGCGGCGCAGACGAGGGATGTTTTCGAGGCCGTGCCCGTCCGGATACGACTTCGATCATCATCAAAACTCCAATCGATCGCATAGTGGCAGCGATTCTCAATTGTCCAATGGCCGCGATTCAATTCAAGGACTCGCTTGATCCGGAGAACGGCTGGTCATTCCCAATGCAACTTCAGTAGAGACTTTCCCGTTATTCTTGCGGATTACCTCCCGTTCAGTCAGGAATACTTGTCCGGCATGCGAGAAGTCGAGATAGGTGTTGAGCGCGGCACTGCACCAGATACGCCGGGTCTCGCTTCGCCCATGAGCCAGTGACAAAAAAGCGATGAAATCAGGCGCTTTGCGATTCTGGAACAGTTGCGTTAGCAACGCATCGGTGGTGATGTCTTTGCCCTTGATATCGATGCCATCCAGCAGCGGGATGAACATTTCGATTTCATTGGTCAGCTTAGGATCGAAGCAGTCTGCTACAGGCAATGTGCCGATTTTTCGCTCATGATGTGAACCACAAAAAGCACATTGGCGCGGCACTCAAACCATTACTGGCAAACGATGCAGTTCTCTGTACTGATAGCGGCAAGTCATTGGGTGCCGCAGTGCGGGAAATCGGCATCGCCCACCGCCCAATCCCCAATCAATCTGGCTGCAGGTGTCCGGGATGCCGGCAAGATCTATCACGTGCAAAACGTGAATGCCTATGACAGTCGCCTCAAAGAATGGATGCGCCGATTTCACGGTATCGCCACACATTACCTTGACAATTATCTCGGGTGGCGACGGCGCACCAGATTTGCGTTTTGACCGCATTCTCGCTGTTGCCGATGAAGCGTTTGATACGCAGATGTTACTTGATCCACTTGAAGAACAATTCGCCAGCTAATTTAACCGGACACTACTGTTTATGAGTAATTCTTAAAGGAATTACAGCTACGCTTGGAAATCTGTTATCTTCATTCTGGAAATAACAGCAAGATTTAGCCAGATGAGTGGGTCAAATGTACTAAGAGAAAGGGTGAAATGACCTATGTACAGCACAATTATTTAGTCATAGCATTGGCCCTACTAATGCCATATATCTCTCAAAAAGGAAAAACATGAGACTAGATCAATCCACCAAAATTTTAAGCACACTAGTATTTAGTATCATAGTAATCTTATCGAGTGATATTTTTGCAGAAAATATCGCCTTAAAGGCATCTTCAACCTACGTGATAGGCAAAACAGGTCCAGGTGGAGGTATCATATTTCACGTTAGTGGTGATGGAAAACATGGACTAGAAGTTGCGAGGAAAGATCAAAGTGCTGGGATACTATGGTACAACGGAACTTTTAAAGAGACCATGGCAGTCAAGACCGGACTTTGGGATGGAAGCTTTAATACAGATCGTATTATAACTACCCTGGGAAAAGGAAACTATGCCGCACTACTGCCCGCAAATTATAATGGCGGAGGATACGGCGACTGGTACTTGCCATCAAAAGATGAGTTAAATTTAATATACAAGAATTTACACCTTAAAGGATTGGGTGGTTTTGCTGGTGAAAGATATTGGAGTTCTTCCGAGGACTCTAGCGGAAATGGATTTGTGTGGCACCAGAATTTCTCCGACGGTAATCAGTTTGCCGACGATCAATTTAATCTGAAGAGCAGAGTACGTGCGGTTCGGGCTTTTTAACTATATAGCGCCAACCCGAAAATCCTCCCTCCGAAAAAGAAACAACAGGTTGCCCGAAATTATAGCGATGAAGATTTCTATAATATTGAACCAACCTGTTGTTATCATGTAGATCTGTTGAATTTTAAAGCAGTAACTCCAAACCTCGATTGAAAACGGCGAAAATATAGTTGTCAGAAAAAACTTCTCTCGATTTGAGATCCTGAGATGACATATCGAAGATATTGCGTGGATTACAACACCCGTATATGAACAAGGAATTGCGCCCAAGGTTGTAAAAATTTAACTGACAGGCTCATGTTTTGAGCCTGCGATCAGGGATAATGACTGAGTGTAGGGCACCTCTAAAAATTCAAAGTTCTAAACAAAACGAGGCACAAGAAAAAATGATTACGCAGCATAGGTATGCTATGTAAGGAAACATTTTTTTCGAGCAACAAAGTATCGTGACGAAATTTGGATCTTTAGAGATGCCCTGTAGATTGTTTCTACATGGAGGCATGATGTCACGACGCGTATTCCTGAAATCACTCACAGCATTGCTCGGCGGATATTCCCTGCCCGCAATTGCATACACCAAGCCGGACCCGGCGTGGAAGACCTTACAAATTTCACCCGTAGCCGGATTCCAGTATTACCAAGGCGAAACGCTCTGGCCGCAACTGGCCACCGGTCAGTTTGTCACGCTCGTGCGCGAAACCGATAACCCCTACGATGACCGTGCAGTCCGCATCGACTGGCAAGGCCATCAGCTCGGCTATATTCCCCGGATGGACAATGCCGCCATCTCGCAACTGCTGGATCGTGGAGAAAAAATGTCGGCTTTGATAGTGGGGTTGAAAAAAAG
>LNFM01016567.1_pt1 | contig 13170 bp, 13 predicted proteins | sample 596031 | NCBI WGS metagenome assembly LNFM01 (sample SAMN04254537, study PRJNA301005) | activated carbon metagenome | isolation source: dual media filters at the Ann Arbor, Michigan drinking water treatment plant | place: USA: Ann Arbor
GCAATCTCAACCCGGGCAAGCAGGCCTGGAAAGAAGGTATGGCCCTTCAGCACGGCGTCTCCATCACCGATGCCTGTCTCGGCTGGGATGAAACCGAGCGACTTCTAACCGAACTCGCCGACATGATCGTGACCAAACCTGCCTAACTGGTTGGCAGGTTTGCTTCGTTGATTTGGTCTATCTGGTTAGTTTCATTCAACCAAAAAACCGAACAGACCAAACAAACCAGACCAACCAGATACCCCGCATGTTGATCGACACCCACACCCATTTGGACGACGCCCGCTACAATGACGACCGGGAGGCCATGATCGCACGGGCGCACGACGCCGGTGTCGATGCCTTCATCACCATCGGCTGCGATCTTTCGACCAGCCAAGCCGCCGTGGCCCTCGCCGACCGCCACCCCTTCGTGTATGCCTCGATCGGTGTTCATCCGCACGAAGTCAAACACATCGGCGACGGCTGGTACGGCGAGTTCCGCCGCCTTGCCAACAACAAGAAGGTTGTGGCCTACGGCGAAATCGGCCTGGACTACCACTACAACCACTCCTCGCCCCAAGAACAGCGTGAGCGATTCCGCGAACAGGTTCAGCTCGCGCGCGAGCTACGGCTGCCCGTGATTATCCACACGAGAGAAGCGCAGGAAGATACGATAACGATTTTAAGGGAGGAAGGTGCGTCGGAGATCGGCGGGGTGTTTCACTGTTTTTCCGGAGATGCCTGGCTGGCAAAAGACGCACTGGAACTGGGGTTCTACTTGTCTTCGTGAGATTGCGAAGACCGTACCGCTGGATCGGATCCTGATTGAAACCGACTGTCCCTATCTCACCCCGGCGCCTCATCGAGGGAAACGAAACGAACCGGCCTTTGTGGCTTTTGTCGCCAAGCAACTGGCGGCCATTCATGGACCAGCGCTGTCTCTCCAGCAAATCGAACGCGCCACGACTGAGAACGCAAAACGGCTGTTCAAAATCGCTTGAGCTGCCTCGCACGCTGACGAAGCGCCTTGGGCAGCTTTCGAGGATTACCCTTCTTCTTCGAATCACGTGGAGGAGTCGCTTCCTCCTGCACGTCCAACTCCTTGTGTGCGGATCCTCCGCCACGCGGGACAGCCCGGAGCTTCCCTGCAAACTCCTGCGCGCCGATCACTATGGCGCCGGACACCCGCGCCGACCTCGCCACTTCCTGATCAGAACTCACCACCGCACAGTCCGCCCCATACTCCCGCGCCAGCCGCTGAATGACTTGATCCGCGCGCTCTCCACGTTTCGAATAGATAACCTCCACGCCGGCCCGATGCTCGCGTCCTTCCGTCGGCTGCCCCTGCTGCCATCCGTCGAAGACAACGGTGATGGGATGATTCTTCCGATGGCGATAGGCAGCAAGATCACGCAGCAGAGATTCGCGCGCCGACTCAATGTGGCCCGAGAGTGTTCCGAGACGGCCCAGCACATTATATCCATCAATAATGAGGTGTATCGGCATATACTTCACGCTATCGCGGACCGGAACGCCCTGTCAACGCAGCCCTTGTGATCGGCCGACCGATGGAATCCCTTGACAAGACACATGACATCTGAGAATAGATTCATGTCTGCCTATTCTATGGTTGAAATCCATGCCTATGCGTCCCCGGCAACAATTTCTCTCGATAGGGCTCACCGCCTTGATCTTAGGCGGATTTTTCTCGATCTTGACCAGCGTTATCTCGATTCCCGCCATCTCGGCCGCGCCACTGGCCGATCAAGATCAGCGCCCACGCACATCGAAATCTTCAAAACCATCGAAGCTCAACGCGACAACCGCCTCTCTCGCACCCGTGGTCGTCCACGACTTCCGCATTCTCACGAGCCCGGAAAAAACCCGACTCGTCCTGGATTTGGATCGCTATGCCAAGGCCATCGAGCGGCGGACAAAGAGCCCCGGCCGCATCGTGCTCATACTCCCGAACACGTCGCTGAGCCACGCTGCACAGCTTAAAGCGAGCGACGGGACCCTGCCTTCTCCTTTCACCGTCACACAATCCACGTCTCATACCGTTGCTCTTTCGATTCCGACCGGCTCCTTTCAGACCTACAAACAATTCACGCTCGTCAATCCTCCGCGCCTGGTCGTCGATATCACACGCCCGTCCGAGCAGAACCCGCCTTCGAACATCGAAACACAGCAACCATTTCCACCTTCAAGCTTTCCGCCGATCCAACCTGCTGCGCCGCCGACGAAGGGCTATACCACCATCGTCATCGACCCAGGCCATGGAGGAAAGGACTCCGGCGCGGTTGGGCAGCGCCAGACAGAAGAGAAAGACATCACGCTCAAAGTCGGATTGAAGCTCAAAGAACTGTTGAGCCAACAGCCGGGGGTCCGCGTGCTTATGACGCGGGATCGTGACATCTTCATCGAGCTGGAAGAGCGGGCCAAGTACGCAAACCGCCACAATGCCGACCTGTTTGTGTCGGTCCATGTCAATTCGCATCCTTCACGCTCCGTCAAAGGAATCGAGATCTATCATTTCGGCGAGGCCAAGGACCAGCGTGCGCTTGAAGTGGCCGCTCGTGAAAACGGCACCCCTCTGAGCAGCACCGGCGTCGGATGGGAGTATCTGGTGGCCGATCTGCTGACGACGAAGAAAATCGAGGCCTCACTCGAACTGGCCTGGACCGCGAAAGAATCCATGATCACGCACATGAACGGGCACTACGCCATCAATGATCACGGTGTAAAAACCGCTCCATTTTACGTACTCCGCTTTACAAGCATGCCGAGCATTCTTGCGGAGATCGCGTATATTTCCAACCCCGACGAAGAAGATTTACTCCGAAAGCCGGCGTTCGTCAGAGACGTCGCGCAGTCGCTATTCAATGGCATCAGCGCATTTCTCGCCAATAACCGGATGTAGACCTCGACAACGTGCCCACCATCAAGCTCATTCTCGAATATGACGGCACTGCCTACGCAGGCTGGCAGCGCCAGCCTGACCAGCCCACGATTCAGGAGACGATCGAAACCGCGATCGAAGGCGTGACACAAATACACGTCCCTGTGATCGGCGCAGGACGGACCGACGCGGGCGTCCATGCTATCGGCCAGACAGTAAGCTTTCGCATCGACCGGGCCATGACGCCCTATGAATGGACCAGGGCGCTCAATGCGCACCTCCCGGACACCGTCGTCGTCCGATCGGCCGCCATCATGCCCGATGAGTTCCATGCCAGGCATTCTGCGAAAGGCAAACTGTATGAATACCGCCTTCTCAATCGAGGAGAGCGTCCGGCGGTAAACCGACAATACTGTTGGCATATCCATAAGCCGCTGGACGACGTCTCCATGAATCGGGCCGCAGCGGCACTGACCGGCTCGCACGACTTCTCGTCATTCCAAACGCAACCGACGGACAACGACGACCCGATCTGTCACCTTCAGCATCTCACCGTTGTGCGTGAGGGAGATCGCTTGCGCATCCAAGCCTATGCCGACCGATTCCTGAAGCAAATGGTGCGCTCGATCGTCGGGACTTTAGTTGAGGTCGGCCAGGGCAAACGGCCACCGGACAGTCTCACAACCATCCTCAGTGCGCACGATCGCTCAGCTGCCGGGAAAACAGCCCCTCCACAGGGGCTGTTTTTGATACGCGTCGATTACGAGTAAGTGGCAGGAGGAGTGTCGGTCAAAAATTGCCCGCCTGAACCACATCATCGAGGCTGTTAATGTCGAGCCAATGGCCAACCGTATACAGCACTCGAATGGGATACTGACGCTTCAGCAATTCTTGCAACAGATGAGGAATACCTGCTTTGCGGTTGGCAGAATCAGCCAGAATCGCAGGAAGGATTGCCTGAAGCTGGAAGGTTCCGGCAGGAGATACTTTGAGAAAGCCCATCCAGACGCCATGGGTACGTTCCCTTGACACGGTGTTTCCCAACTGTCTCAGATAGATCTTGGCATTAAAGGCCTTCTTCGAATTCGGCAGAGAACATTCGGCAAAGCCCCCCAGGCGGGCATAACTGCTCTGGTTCTGCCAATCGCTATCCACAAAGATCACGAAGTCCTCTTTCTCCTGGCAGAGAGCCTGAGGGATGTACGTATTGAACAACACATCGCCGTACGAAACGATCAGATCTTTGGCATGGCCCTTCTGCGCGCAGAGGGCCTTGTGAAGTGAATCGAGCTCGCCGGTTTCTGCAAACGCATCGTTGTCCAGATACGTCAGATTAGGCAGCGTCACCGCCTCCTTCTTATAGCCGCGAACGACCGTGATGTCCTTGATTCCCACAGCATTGTAGGCATCGACGATATGGGAAAGGATCGGCACCCCTTGAATTTTTACCATCGTCTTCGGCTGATGCTCGGTCAGCTCCCGGAGCTCCTCGCCACGAGAGGCGGCCAGTACGATCGCGCTGGTGTTTTCGGCGCCTCGGGGAAGATACCGGTCTTCGGCATCTTGCAGTTCCGCGGCATTTTGCAGGCGGAAGACTTCGGACACCGGCGCGACTTTGTCTTCGATCGAGAGCAGATGCTCCTGCTCCTTCAAAGTCCGCGCAGTTTTTTGCATGGCAGCCACGGCACTCCGTAACATGTGATTCGCCCAAATCACCATCGCAAATCCATGCTGCCGAAACACATCGGTCGGCGTGGCGTAATACTTGGTCGGAACGATCACGACAGGGCATCGGAACGAAAGAATCTCATCCGGCACCGAGAGTGCGCTATGAATCAGGATGCCGTCTGCGCCTGCCTGACGATAGGCCTCAGCTCTGCGCAAGGCTTCCGCCAGTCCCCAACCACAAATAAAGGCTTCCACTCGGGCAATGATACAAAAATCAGGATCAGTTTGGGCATCCTTGCCGGCCTTGATCTTCCCGCAAAACTCTTGCATGTCCGCCATCGGCTGGGCATCCCCCTTGATGAAGCTATTTGTCTTGGGGAAGAGCTTATCCTCAATGCACACCGCAGCGATCTGGCGTTGTTCCAGCTTTCGGACGAGCCGCTGCATGTTATTGAAGTTACCGTATCCCGTGTCGCCATCCAAGAGAATCGGGATCGTCGTCGCGTCGGACATGAATTCCAGGTTCTCCAGCACCTGAGTCCAACTGGCCTCGTTGTTGTCACGAACTCCGAACTGGGCCGAGATGGAAAGGCCACTCGCCCAAATGCCCCGGAAACCGGCTTCTTGAACGATCTTGGCGCTGAGACCGTTATGGGCTTCACAGATGAATTCCAGCTGCTCCGACAAGAGGAGCTTCCTAAATTGGCTCGACCGTGTGACGCGTGGGGCTGAACTCATAGATTCCCTTCCTTGATCCTTCAGAAACGACTCAAAACCGTGCCGCCGCGTGGCGCTGATCCACTCGACAGAATACCCCATTTCCCATAGAAAAATCTCACGCCTTCAGGTTGGAAGGAACCTGAACGGAAAGACCATCCGGTCGATGGGGAAGAGAACGAAACGAGCGGATGGTAATTACAGAGATCGCGGTAGGCACTTAAGAGGCGGGGGAGAAAAAGCTGATGGGCGACGAGCGGAACCAATTCACGAGTGATTGTCTATCGAACTGGCCTGGAACTTACGGCCTAGATGGCCATGGATTGAACACAATGTCGACACAGATGAGTGTTTGATCGGACGCCGGGGGATATTGCGTGAGTCCAAAAGAGTAATCGGCAGAGTCAGGAATTGCGGTCGTCCACTTTCTTGCGAAGCTCGATCAATTCCTGTTCGAGTGCCAGGAACCGGTCACTGATAGGGTCCGGCAGATCGACTTGGTCCATGGTCGCATCCGGCAGGCGTTCACCCTGGGATTTGATCACACGGCCCGGGACACCGATCACCGTCGAGTTGGCTGCAACGCTCTTTAAGACGACGGAATTAGCCCCGATCTTTACGTTATCGCCGATCGTAATCCCGCCTAAGATCTTGGCGCCGGCACCAACCACCACATGATTCCCGAGCGTCGGGTGCCGCTTGCCTCGCTCCTTCCCTGTCCCTCCCAACGTCACCCCTTGAAAGAGCGTCACGTAATCCCCGATCTCAGCCGTTTCGCCGATCACCACGCCCATGCCATGGTCGATGAAAAACCCTGTTCCGATCGTAGCCGAGGGATGAATTTCAACTCCGGTCAGCCAGCGAGCCAGTTGTGAAATTGCGCGAGGCAGGAACGGGATTCCCATCGCTTTGAGTCGATGCGAAATCCGATAGGCCAGCAGCGCATGGAAGCCTGCATAGGTCAGGATGACTTCCAGCCTGCTGGTCGCAGCAGGGTCTCGGTCAAAGACCGCTTGGAGATCTTGTTTGATGGCGAAAAGCATAGGGGACGGTCCTCAAGTCGTCAGGTCTTCAAGTCGGAAGGTCGAATACGCTGAGTTATCAAGCCAGGAGGTCATGACATCACGCAAGACCCTTGGGGGCCAAGTAGCTGATGAACCTAGACAACGCCTTCGACGCTGCTTCCGCTCTTGAACGGAGATCGTAAAATTCGTCGGTTGTCACATAACCCAAGTCCATGGCCACGAAGAGATGACTCCGCACCTCACCAGCGGACCCTTTGGCGATATAGAGAAACCGATGAAACTCCCTGTCAGATCCTCGTTCAAACCCTTCGGCGATATTGGACATGACCGATACGGACGCGCGCCGAATCTGGTCGCGAAGCCCGAAATCCTTCCCGAATTTCCCTTTCCCACTGACGTGATACACCACCGATACCAATTCTCTCGCCACCTGCCATGCCTTGATATCTTCAAATTTCTCAATTTTGGCCATCAACTCATCCTAGACCTGATGACCTCAGGCTTTACGACTTTAAGACTGATTCGATCACACACACCGCATGAGCGATCATGCCTTCTTCTTTACCGACGGCATCAAGTCCTTCTCCGCTCTTGACCTTCACATTGATCAGATCAGGATCAATCCCCGCGGTTTCCGCCATCTTCTTCTGCATCGCCGCAAGATGCGTTCCAAGCCGCGGCGCCTGCGCCACAATGACCGTATCGATATTTCCCACCCGATACCCCTTGGCCTTCAGCTTCGACATGACATCTTCCAACAATTTCAGGCTTGAGATCCCCTTATACTTGAGGTCGGAGCTCGGATAGTGCCGGCCCAGATCGCCTTCCCCCATCGCCCCCAAGAGCGCGTCACAGACTGCGTGGACAAGGACATCGGAATCGGAATGGCCGAGCAGTCCCTTGCTGTGCGGAATTTCCACTCCGCCCAGAATCAGTTTCCGCCCGGGTCCGAGCGGATGTACGTCATAGCCATAACCAATTCGCATCGAACATCCTTTCGTATGATGAACATATCCACAAGTCGTAAAGTCAAAAGTCGTTAAGTCGCAACTTAGAGACTTGATAGACTTTCAGACCTGAGGACTCTTTTGCCGGACGACCTTCAGACTTTTTGACTGCCTTTCCGCGCCGCCAAAATCGCTTCGCCGATGATCATGTCTTCCGGCCTTGTTACTTTAATATTTTCTCCACTTCCCTCGACCACCGACACAGGATGTCCGTACCATTCGATCAGGTACGCATCATCGGTTGCCCGAACCCCTTCCGCATATGCCTTCCGATGAGCAGCCAGCAACCAGTCTCGACGAAATGCCTGCGGAGTCTGCGCCAGCCACAACGACTGCCTATCGACCGTGCGCTCGATGATATGATCGGCCCCTACCTGCTTGACCGTATCCTTCATGGGAAGCGCAATGATCGCCGCGCCCTTTGCATGGGCTGTTGCTACAACCTCCTCCACCATGCGCTGTGTGAAAAACGGTCTGACCGCATCATGCACCAGCACCACCTCGACATCGTCACGAGTCGCCTCAAGCGCATGCCGAACTGAATCTTGCCGTTCCTGCCCTCCGGGCACTACTTTTGTCACCTTGGTGAAGCCATGTTTGGCCACGATCTCCGTCAGGCAATAGTCCATTTCACTCTGGGGAACAGCCAGAATAACCTCACCAATGACAGGAGAGGCTTGGAGGACGCGGAGAGAATGAAGAATGAGGGGCTGCCCGCCGAGCGCAAGGAACTGTTTCGGCACCGAGCCGCCCATGCGGAGCCCTCGCCCGGCGGCGGGCACAAGGGCAACGGCTAGCGGGGTCTGACGGGGAACAGCGTCTGTCTGGTCCATCTGGTTTGTTGGTTCATCCGGTTCGCTTCATTCAACTAGACACACGAGACAGACCAGACAGACCAAATGAACTTCAGCCGATCATGGACGAAGCGTAAGATAAATCGTTCGCCCCTGTCGTTTCAACAGAAGCAGCACGGATTGATCCTTCGGTAACTTGCCGGCCATTCGCTCGTACGCCTTGACCGAGGTCACCGCCTGGCGGTTTATTTCCATGATCATATCGCCTTCACGAACGCCGAGCTCTTCGGCGGAGCTTCCGGGTTTCACCCGCACGATAACCACACCGCGCTCCCCGGACTTCAACCCGTATCGGCTTGTGAGTTCTTCAGTCAGCTCCCGCACGTCGAGACTGGACAGCACGCCGGTCGGTGTTGCCGAGTCACCCGCATCCTCCTCGCCCGATCGCGTCATCGACTTCGGCTGTTCGGCAATGGTCAACTCGATTGTCTTGGGCTGCTTGTCACGGAGGATCTTGACCGCGACTTTCTTTCCGACCGGTGTCTGCGCCACTGCATTGCGGAGATGGGCCGACGAATCCATGGGTTTGCCGTCATATTCAAGAATGACATCGGCTCGCTCGAAGCCTGCCTTTTTGGCCGGACTGTCGTCCATGACATCACTGATAAGCACGCCTTTTGTCTCACTGACCCCGAACTGAGACGCTAGTTCAGGCGTGAGATCTTGTATCGACACACCGAGCCAGCCTCGTACAACTTTTCCGGTCTGCACCAGCTGGCCCATGATCGACTTGGCCATATTGCTCGGCACGGCAAACCCGATTCCCATGTTACCGCCGCTCTGGCTGAAAATGGCCGTATTGATCCCCACCAGTTCGCCTCGCACATTGACCAGGGCACCACCGGAATTGCCCGGATTGATCGCCGCATCCGTCTGGATGAAGTCCTCATACTCCGCAATACCTGCGGCCCGCCCCAGCGCACTCACGATGCCCAGTGTCACCGTCTGCGTCAGTCCGAAGGGATTGCCGACAGCCAGGACAAACTCGCCGACTTCCAATTGATCCGAATCGGCCCAGGCGACGGTCGGCAATCCTGTCGCATCGATTTGGACGACGGCGACATCCGTTTTCGGATCGGTGCCGATCAGCTTCGCCTTGAACTCCCGCTTGTCAGACAGCGTGACGCGAATTTCATCCGCCTTGCCGACCACATGGTTGTTGGTGATGATCAGACCGTTGGACTCGACAATGACGCCTGACCCCAACCCCCGCTCCTTGCGATCCTTCGGCTGCTGCTCAAACCGCCTGAAAAACTCATCTCCAAAAAACTTTCGGAAAAGCGGATCGTCGAGCCCCCCCCCATGCGGGCCCTCTCCGCGTCCACTGCTCTTGCTGGCATAGATATTAACGACCGCCGGCTTCACCGCCTTGGCGATCTCAACGAATGTCTGTCCACCACCGCCTGACAAGACCGGTTGCGGGGCTGTTGCGACCGGTCTGGCGATGGGAACGGACGAAGCATCGGGAACGGCATGGCCGGTCGGCAGCCAACCAAGATCTGACGCGACGACGAAACCGATAATCATTCCCGCCGTCAACAATGACGCCGTGACGATCCACTTGCGGCCCCCTTGCGGAGGCCTCTGTTCTTGATCCAACTGATTCATCATGCCTGGTCCATGCTCTTCATATTCGTACGGCCTTACCGGATCTTGCCTGCGTAGATGTCCATGATCGTGTGAAGAAACGTAATCGCCTCTGCCTTCGGACGTTGGAACGAATTTCGGCCGATGATGCTACCGAATCCTCCCCCGTCGCGAATGGCCTTCGCTTCTTCAAACACGTTCTTATCTTCGCTTTTCGCGCCGCCTGAGAAAATCACGATCCGCCGCCCGTCGAACGAACTCTGCACCACATGTTGGACACGCTCCGCCAATGTCTTGATCGGAATCTGCGTCGCTTCATAGACCTTCTTGGCCGCAGCCTGTTCCAGATGGGCAGTCGGCAACTTCACCTTGATGATATGCGCACCAAGTTGAGCCGCAATGTGCGCCGCGTAGGCGACTACATCGATGGCGGTTTCTCCTTCTTTGCTGAGCGCGGAGCCACGCGGATAAGACCAGACCACGACGGCCAACCCGTTCTCCTTTGCCTCCTCAGCAATCGCCCTCAACTGCTCATACATGGCATTGCAATGGACTGAACCGGGATAAACCGTAAATCCCACGGCGCTGCAGCCCAGCCGAAGGGCATCTTTCACGCTGCCGGTGACCGAAGGAAGCGGATCTTTGTCGTCATGCAGCACATCATGATTGTTCAACTTGAGGATCAGCGGAATCTGCCCGGCGAAGTGGCCCGCGCCGGCCTCTAAAAATCCCAGCGGTGCCGCATAGGCATTGCACCCGGCGTCAATAGCGAGTTGAAAGTGATAGTGCGGATTGTAGCCCGGCGTGTTCGGCGCAAAGCTTCGTGCCGGCCCATGCTCGAACCCTTGGTCGACCGGCAGAATGACCAGCTTACCAGTCCCCGCCAGCTTGCCGGATCGCAGCATGCGCGCGATATTGGTCTTGGTGCCGGCATTATCACTGCCGTACCAGCTCAGAATCTCCTGAACCCGATCTCCCATACGTATCCTCCCCGGCTACATCTCTGGTCGTTGTCCGAATCAATCACTCCGCTGTCGAACCGTCACAACTTGCTGCATTACGGAAATAGTAACCGAGACGGGCGTGGCGCGCAACCGATCGTTGTTATGCTCTGCCCTGAATGAAGGCTTCCGCCGTTTCTACGTCCTGCCGGCTTCCGATGATCAACGGTACACGCTGGTGTAACTTCTTGGCTTCTACCTCCATGATCCTCGATGTCCCTGTCGAAGCTTTCCCCCCTGCCTGCTCGACGACGAACGCAAGTGGATTGGCTTCATACAGCAAGCGCAGCTTCCCGTCGGGCTTGTCGGTTTCGCCTGGATAAAGATAGATCCCGCCTCCGATCAAGAGACGGTGGACATCGGCCACCAGACAGCCGGAATACCTGGCGCTGTATGGACGGCCGGTCGCTTTATCGCCGACCTTGAGAAAGTCGAAATATTTTTTCGTTCCGGCCGGCCATTTGTGGTAGTTGCCCTCATTGGCAGCATAAACCTTGCCCTTCTCAGGAATAGTGATCAGTGTATGCGACAACAGATATTCGCCAAGACCAGGTTCAAGTGTAAAACCATGGACGCCTTGTCCGACCGTGTAGACGAGCATCGTGCTCGATCCGTACAACAAATAGCCGGCGGCCACCTGTTCCGTACCTCTGCGCACTAACTCCTCATCGGTCGGCAACCGATCGGCCCGGTCATACTTGAGCACGGAAAAAATGGCGCCGAGCGGCATGTTGTTATCCGTATTCGAAGAACCATCGAGCGGGTCGAAGAGCAACATATACTTGCCCTGAGGCCAATTGCCCGGCAGTGAGATCGGTTTTTCCATTTCCTCCGACGCCAAGGCGCAGACATATCCGCTGTGTTGAAAGACTTTGACAAAAGCGTCATTGGCAATGACATCCAGTTTCTTGACTGTTTCTCCCTGTACGTTGGAGCCACCCGTCGTTCCCATAATATCGATAAGCCCGGCACGCCGAAGATCTTGCGCGATGAGCTTCCCGACCAGGCCGATTTGGGTCAGAAGGCTGGTAAACTCCTCCGTCGCACCTTGATGCGAGGCTTGGTTCTGGACAATAAAGCGGCTTAAGGTAAGAGGAAATTCTCTCATGATAAACAACAGTATAGCGGGTTTGCCCTGCCTGAACAACAATCAATGATCCTGCGCTTATTTCGCAAGATCGACCCCGAAAACCCCATCAACCAGATCGGCGACGATCGATCCCAGAATTACTTTCGCTTTCATACGCACAGGAATGCGGCGTTCATCGGTGGTCAGCCACACCCGGATATTCCCTTGGTTCATGAAGAGCCCGTGGAACGGCATAATCACCAGCACTCGCGCAGTCTCCATGTCTCCCCAACGGCTTTCGATCGTCTCAATCCCCTCAACCCGCACTTCGACCGGCCGATTCTTCTTGTCGTGATACACATTTATCCTCAGCGATGCACCGGGCTTCAACGGCAAAACACTTCTCGTATAATAGAGACAGGAGATGATGTCCTGGGTCCCTACAGGGATCGGCAACGATTCCGTAGTGCCTCCTCTGACTGCTGTGACGGTCCCCTCCTGTTGATGAAACACATACTCAATGTCCTCTTTTTTCTTCCCTTCCCGTCGACGGAACGTCATATGCTTCGGCACGAGGGTGGTGAAATCGATTTCGGATTCGACCCGATTGTCGACAGGGAAAAAGGCAGTAAGAACCGGCCTGGACTGCGCAGTTCCGACCAATTTGGCGAGCGTATGACTTTCGGCACGCTCCATACCGGCGATTTCCATCACGGCGGTAGCCGCAGTGATATGAAGCCACGACACTTCGTATGTCAGACGTTCACCGATCCGAAATGGATGCGTGGAATCAGCGGCGTGAACAGGCAGGGATAGGCCCAGTAAGGCCAGAGCGAACACGTGGTGCCAGCGCATGGTGTACACACCGGATGGAGAGGGAACAATGGCTAGTGGCCGAGCGTCCGTCTCGCATGAGATAGTTCCTGATCAATCAGCGAGCGGATGGCGTTCATGCGCTCGGAGGATACCGCTTCGAATCGCAAGACCAGCGCGGGCTGCGTGTTGGAGGCCCTGATAAGCCCCCACCCTCCGTCGAATACGGCCCGGACACCGTCGATCGTGATGAGGTCGCGGAGCACCAGATCGCCAGGCCCCAGAGTTTGCTTCGTCTTTAGATAGTCCGCAAATCTTGCCTGAACCGATCGAACCACATCAAATTTGACGGTGTCCGGCAAGTCGACACGAATCTCCGGAGTCACCACTGTCTTCGGCAAGTCGGACACCAGGGCCGAGAGCGGCTGCGTCCCTTTCGCCAGAATCTCGATCAATCTGCAGGACGCATAGACGGCATCGTCATATCCAAAGTACCGATCGGCAAAGAACATATGGCCGGACATTTCACCGGCGAGGACGGCGGACTC
>LNFM01010353.1_pt1 | contig 13169 bp, 13 predicted proteins | sample 596031 | NCBI WGS metagenome assembly LNFM01 (sample SAMN04254537, study PRJNA301005) | activated carbon metagenome | isolation source: dual media filters at the Ann Arbor, Michigan drinking water treatment plant | place: USA: Ann Arbor
AGGCCATCTACGGCGACGGCACGCTGGAAATCCTGCCGGATGGCTTCGGCTTCCTGCGCAGCCCGCAGGCCAACTTCCTGCCCGGCCCCGACGATATCTACGTCTCCCCCGCCCAGGTGCGCCGCTTCGGGCTGCGCACCGGTGATACGGTGGAAGGCCAGATCCGCGCGCCGAAGGATGGTGAGCGCTACTTCGCCCTGCTCAAGGTCGACACCATCAATTTCGAGCCGCCCGAGACGCTCAAGCACCGCATCAACTTCGACAACCTGACGCCGCTGTACCCGACGCGGCGCCTGAAGATGGAGAATGCGGAGGCCGAGGCCCAGGCCAAGGGTCCGACCAAGGACTACACCCACCGCATCATCGACCTGGTGGCGCCCATCGGCATGGGCCAGCGCGCCCTGGTCGTGGCCCCGCCGCGCACCGGCAAGACGGTGATGCTGCAGAACATCGCCAAGTCCATCACCGCGAACCACCCCGACGTCTTCCTCATCGTCCTGCTGATCGATGAGCGGCCGGAGGAAGTGACCGACATGGCCCGCACCGTGCGCGGCGAAGTCGTGGCCTCCACCTTCGACGAGCCGGCCACCCGCCACGTGCAGGTCACGGAAATGGTGCTGGAGAAGGCCAAGCGCCTGGTCGAGCACAAGCGGGATGTGGTGATCCTGCTGGACAGCATCACGCGCCTCGGCCGCGCCTACAACTCCGTCGTGCCGTCCTCGGGCAAGGTGCTGACTGGCGGCGTGGACGCCAACGCGTTGCAGCGCCCGAAGCGCTTCTTCGGCGCCGCGCGCAACATCGAGGAAGGCGGTTCGCTGACCATCATCGCCACCGCGCTGATCGACACCGGCAGCCGCATGGACGAGGTGATCTTCGAGGAGTTCAAGGGCACGGGTAACTCCGAGCTCATCCTCGACCGCAAGCTCTCCGACAAGCGCACCTTCCCGGCGATCGACATCACCAAGTCGGGCACCCGCAAGGAAGAACTGCTGGTGGACCGCGCGACCCTGTCCAAGATGTGGGTCCTGCGCCGCATCCTGAACCCGATGGGCACCCAGGATTCCATGGAGTTCCTGCTGGACAAGCTGAAGTACAGCAAGACCAACCAGGACTTCTTCGACGCGATGAACACCTGAGCCGCTGCGGCGGGGTGGTGCCCACCGCCCCGCCCCGGCCAACCGGACCAGAGAATGGACCAGCCCACGCCCACCGCTCGCCTGATGCGTGCCGCCGTCTTCGCCGCCCGCGTCCATGCCGGCCACCGCCGCAAGGGCGCCGCGGCCGAGCCCTATGTGAACCACGTCCTCGAAGTGGCGCAGATCCTCGCCGAACATGGCGCGCCGGAGGAAGCCATCCTCGCCGCCCTGCTGCACGACACGGTGGAGGATAGCGACACCGACCCCGACCCCATCACCCATGACCGCCTGGTGGCCGAATTCGGCGCCGAGGTGGCGGGGCTGGTGGCGGAGGCGACGGATGACAAATCCCTGCCCAAGGAAGCCCGCAAGGCGCTCCAGGTGCGCCACGCGGCGGGCCGTTCGCCGGCCGCGAAGATGCTGAAGCTGGCTGACAAGATCTCCAACCTCCGCGCCATCACCGCCAGCCCGCCGGCGGGCTGGGACCATGCGCGGCGCGTCGAATATGTCGGCTGGGCCGGCCGCGTGGCCGCCGGGCTGAAGGGCGCGAACCTGGCGCTGGATGCGCTGTTCGATGCCACCTACCGCGACGCCATCGCCGGCCTGGCCCGCGACGCATGACGCCGCCCGGCATACTGGAGATCGAGCAGGCGACGCTGACCGCCGTGCCCGCCCCGATCCTCGCCTTCGACGGCCCCTTCGTGCTGCGCCGCTTCCTGGGCGGCACCGGCCGCGCCAATGCCGCCTGCGGCCTGGACCCGCGCCCGGACGCCGACCTCGCTGGCCGCATCGCCCGCGCCGAGGCCTTCTACGCCGCCGCCGGCCAGCCCTGCCGCTTCCGGTCCACGCCACTGGACCCCGCAGGGCTGACGGATCTCCTGGCCGCCCGCGGCTACACCGCGCATGACCACAGCCAGGTGATCGGCGGCCCGCTCTCCGCCTTCGCCCGCCACGACGCCGCGGTGCGATTCCTGGACGGCCCCGCCCCCGAATGGATGGCCGTGGTCGCCACCGCCGAGCATCAGGCGCCCGCCCGCCGTGCCGAGAAATCCCGCATGCCGGAGCTGATCGGCGTCCCCGCCGCCTGGGTCCTGCTGGAGATCGAGGGCACCGCCGCCGCCTGCGCCTTCGTCACCGCCCAGGGGCGCTGCGCCGGCCTCTTCGACCTGGCCGTGCGCCCCGATTTTCGGCGCCGCGGCCTCGGCCAGCGGGTGATGTCCGCCGCCGGTGCCTGGGCGGCCGACCAGGGCGCCGACTGGGCCTATGCCCAGGTCTCCTGCACCAATGTCGCGTCGCTCACCATGAATGCCGGGCTCGGCCTGACCGAGCACTACCGCTACGCCTATTGGCTCAGGAAAGGCTGATCACACGGGCGGCGGCAGGCAGGCCGCCGCCAATTGCCGAAAAGCCGCGGCGCGGTGGCTGATGGCGTGCTTCGCCTCCGCCGTCATTTCCCCAAAGGTTTCGGTGCCGCCATCCGGCACGAACATCGGGTCGTAGCCAAAGCCATTGGCCCCGCGCGGAGGCCAGACCCAGGCGCCATGCGCCTCTCCCAGAAAGCCCTCCATGTGCCCATCCGGCCAGGCGAGCACCAGGGCGCAGGAGAACCAGGCGCGCCGATCCACCGCATGCCGCGCCAGTTTTTCCACCTTGGCCATGGCCATTGCGTAGTCGCGGCCCGTGGGCGTCTCCGCCCAATCCGCCGTCCACACCCCCGGCGCGCCATCGAGCGCCGCGACGGAAAACCCGCTGTCATCCGCCAGCGCCACCATCCCCGAAGCCTTGGCCGCCGCCAGCGCCTTGATGCCGGCATTGCCCAAAAACGTGTTCTCGGTCTCCGCCGGCTCCGGCAGCCCCAGCTCCTTGGCGCTGACGATCGCAATCCCATGCGGCGCCAGCAACGCCGCATTCTCCCGCACCTTCCCCGCATTGTGCGAGGCCAGCACGATCCGGGTCTCCGTCAGCCGCCGATGCGTCATCCGCGGATCGCCACCTTCTGCATCTCGAACAGCTTGCCCGTGCCGGCGCGCGCCAGCGCCATCAGCTTCAGCAGCTCATCCTCGGTGAACGGCGCGCCCTCGGCGGTCGCCTGCACCTCCACCACGCCGCCCGAGCCGGTCATGACGAAATTGCCGTCCGTCTCCGCCTTGCTGTCCTCGGCATAGTCGAGATCCAGCACCGGCGTGCCCTGCCAGATGCCGCAGGAAATCGCCGCCACATGATCGCGCAGCGGATTGGCCTTCAGGATGTTGGACTTGATGCAATGCTGGAAGGCCAGATGCAGCGCCACCCAGGCGCCGGTGATCGCCGCACAGCGCGTGCCGCCATCCGCCGTCAGCACATCGCAATCGAGGGTGATGGACATCTCCCCCATCGCCTTCAAATCCGTCACGGCCCGCAAGGACCGCCCGATTAGCCGCTGGATCTCCTGCGTACGGCCGGACTGCTTGCCCTTCGCCGCTTCCCGGTCACTCCGCGTATGCGTGGCCCGCGGCAGCATGCCGTACTCCGCCGTGACCCAGCCCTGCCCGGTGTTGCGCAGGAACGGCGGCACCCGGCTCTCGACACTGGCGGTGCACAGCACCTCCGTCAGCCCAAACCGGATGAGGCAAGACCCCTCCGCATGGCGCGAGGCCCCGGGGGTGAGCGTGACCTCCCGCATCGCATCGGCAATGCGGCCAGAGGGACGGACGAAGGGGGCTTTGAAGCCGGCAGGGAAATCGATCATGGGGCGGTGCGTATCACGAGGCAGCAAGACGGGGGAGTGAACTCCCCCGCGCCCCCTCCTTTTTTCGGGACAAAGTGGGGCATGTGCAAGGGGTTTCCCCGTGCCTGTGGAGACGACCCACCTCGGCCTCCACACCAGCGTGGTGCAGTGCTGCAGCTATGAGTACGCTGAGCCACCACCTCCCTAAACCACGGGAACCCGTTGCAGAACACTACAGCTTGCGGAAGGGACGAGATGGAATCCACCTCTGATGGCACCTTGAGCGCCAATCACCCAACTCCTCTTTTGGTTCAGCTAAGCGCCTTTAATTTTTTAGGCTTTAGCCTGGAAAATGTAGGCCCGGAGTCCACAGATATTACTGTGCTGACCTCTTTCACCATGACGTCGGATCACCCCGATTTTCACCCATATATGTGGGGAATCGCCGCCGATCTGAATGAAAAATTGCGTTCTCTGGGCCACGACCGATTGATCGAACGTTCCAACGCCTTTGCTGTCGTTGTGAATTCAGATCGCACCGCGGCGCTTTACATCGATAACCTGAGTGCTCAACTAGACGTGGTAGTGAAGCGGAGCGTGATCGCTGGAGAACAGGTTTTTAAAAACGACGTCGGCGATATACGCCGCGTCAGACTAAAGAATATAGACCTTACTGGAAAAAGCGGCGTAATCATTTCCATCAGGTATGGCTGGAAGTTCCTGCTAGTGTTTGATCTCACACCCGGGGTGGCAATTGATGTTGACAAGATAGAAAGGACATTAGGGCTCGGGCTGAGGCGCTTAATGTTCGAGGAAACATACCAGGCACTTGAGAATAGTGGCTCACTGGCCCGGCTGCTGCAAGCGGGCTGGTTTCCCTTTAACGAACTTCTTGGCAGCGAATTTGAAAACATCCATCGAGCCGTCACTTCAGATTTAAACGTCGCCTCGGTCGAGCGTGAGGTTATTGCGAGTTTCAGTGCGTCTCGCCTCCGGAAATTAGTGGAAAAATGGTGGCGTCACCCGCTGTTTGAAAAACGCAAGGATCTACTAACAGAAGGAGTCGAGTTATTTATTGAGGGACGCCACATCGCTTCGTTAAAGGTCTTAATCTCTGAGATTGAGGGGATACTTTATGACATATGTGAGGGGCGTCCCGCCCCGCGTCGCGGTATAGAAAAAATACTCAAAAGTGCGTTCGAGGATATTATTCAGGCAGTTAGCGCCGACAGCCTTTATTTTCCGAGTCACTTCCTGGAATATCTTCGCAGATCAATATTCATTTCGTTCGACCCAAATATGCCAACAGGGGAGGCCACTAGGCATACTGTAGCTCACGGCAGGGCGCCAGTTGAAAAATATACTCCTGTCCGCTCACTACAAACTATCCTGGTACTAGACCAGATCAGCCGATTCATTTGCCTGCAACAGGAAAGCTAGTCCTTTGCCCGATTAATCTGAGTCCGGTTTCTTCCCGACTAACCCCCGCCCGTCCCATCCTCATGCGCAAACTCCGGCACCAGCGCCGAGAGCCGCGCCAGCGCCGCGGCACCATCTCCCGCCCCCGCCAGCCCCGCGATCTCGTCGATCGCGCGTCCCATCTCCGCCACATCCGTCGTCCGCGGCACCGCCACCAGTAATCCGGGAAAGTTCGTCGGCTGCGGCGGCTCCTGCCCGTGGAACAGCTCCTCGAACAGCTTCTCGCCCGGCCGCAGCCCCGTGAAGCGGATTTCCACATCCTCCTCCGGCCGCAGCCCCGCCAGGCGGATCATGCGCCGCGCCAGATCCACGATCTTCACCGGCTCGCCCATGTCGAGCACGAAGATGCCGCCCTCGCGCAGCTCCTTCGGCTGGTCGGCGCGGTCGGTGGCGCCCACCACGCTCGCCTGCAGCACCAGCCCCACCGCCTCCCGCACCGTCATGAAGTAGCGGCGCATGTCGGGGTGCGTCACGGTCAGCGGCCCGCCGCGTTCCAGCTGCCGGCGGAACAGCGGCACCACGGACCCGGTGGAGCCCAGCACATTGCCGAAGCGCACCGTCACCAGCCGCATGCCCGTCCCCGTCGCCCGCGCCGTCCGGTCCAGCGCCTGGCAGTACATTTCGGCCAGTCGCTTCGATGCCCCCATCACGCTGGTCGGGTTCACCGCCTTGTCGGTCGAGATGAACACCATCAGCGAACAGCCGGAGGCCCTGGCCGCATCCGCCACCACGCGCGTGCCCGCGGCATTGGTCAGCAGCCCCTCCATCGGGTCGTTCTCGACCATCGGCACATGCTTCAGCGCCGCCGCATGGAACACCAGCTCCGGCTTGATCTCGGCAAACAGCCGCCCGATCCGCTCGGCATCGCGCACATCGGCCAGCACGGCGCGGCGCGGCACGGCCGGATGCCGCTCCCGCAGCTCCAGGTCGATCTCGTACAGCACGTATTCGCCGTGATCGAGCAGCGTCAGGCTGGCAGGACCCAGCGCCGCCACCTGCCGCGCCAGCTCCCCGCCGATGGTCCCGCCCGCGCCCGTCACCAGCACGCGCTTGCCCTGCACCAGCCGGGCCATGCCCTCGCGGTCCAGCGGCACCTGCGGGCGGTCCAACAGGTCTTCGATCTCCACCGGCCGCAGCGTCACGCGCCGATCCGGCTCCGCGCGTTCGCCCGGTCGGCGGCTGGCCGGACCCAGCGCCGTCACCCGCGGCGCGCGTTTCACCGGCACGCCATGCCGATCCGCCGCATCCAGCAGGCGTTGCAGGTCGCCGCCTTGCAGGTCGGGTGTCGCCAGGATGATCTGGGCCGGCAGCCGGCCTTCCTCGCGCAGCCCGTCCAGCACGGTCGCCGCATCCTCCACCGTGCCGAGGATCGGCAGCCCATGGATGCGGCGCCCAAGCTGCCGCGCCCGCTGCGACAGAATGCCCACCACCCGGTAGGCCGGGCTGCGTTCCTGGGCGAGCGCGCGGATGAACAGATCCGCCCCATCCCCCGCGCCCACCAGCAGGGCCGGCTGCGCCGGCGTCTCGCTCAGCGGCCCGGCGCGGCCGGCATGCTGCAACCGGGCGCCGATCCGCGGGGCCGCCAGCAGCGCCGCCAGCACCAGCGCATGGATCACCGGAAAGCCGATATTGCCCGAGCTCCAGGCCCCGGAAAAATACAGGCCCGCGGAAAACAGCACCGCCCCACCCAGCGCCGCGCCGGAGCTGGCCAACAATTCGGGCAGGGACGCAAAGCGCCAATATTGCTGTGGCAGCCGCAGCGGCAGCCCGGCGAGCAGCAGCGCCGCCGCCGCCCCCGGTATGGCCCCGAGCCACCAAAGCCCCGGCGGCCAGCTTCCCGGCATGGCGAGCCAGACCGCCGCCGGCAGGGCGAGTGCCGCCACCAGCGCGTCCAGCCCCAGATTGAGGAGAATTCGATCCCGCGCCGATGCAGCCATGCTGCCTCCATACCCCTGCGCGGGCCTCCCCGGAAGCCAGCGCGTCCCGCGTTCGACGCCGCGCCAGCTTCGTGCCAATTTCCGCACACGGCAAAAGGGCGGGACAGGATATGGCCGAAGGCAGGCTGGTGATCGGAACCAAGCGCTACTCCTCCTGGAGCCTGCGCGGCTGGCTGATGGTGCATCTGGCGCAGCTCGACGTGGAGGAGGTGGTGATCCCGCTCGCCGGCGGCGGCGGCACCCAGGCCATCAAGGCGGTCTCCCCCAATGCCCTGGTGCCCTACCTCGAACATCGCGGCGCCCGGGTCTGGGAAAGCCTGGCCATCGCGGAATACTGCGCGGAATTCAAGGCGAACCTCTGGCCGCGGGACCGCACCGCCCGCGCCCATGCCCGCTCCATCGCCTCGGAAATGCATGCCGGCTTCCGCGGGCTGCGCATGGCCATGCCGATGAATCTCGGCCGTGAATTCCCGGGCCATGGCCGCAACCCGGACAGCCTGGCCGACATCGCCCGCATCGAGGCGATCTGGGCCGAGGCGCTCGGCCTCCATGGCGGCCCCTTCCTGATGGGCGCCGAATTCGGCCTAGTGGACGCCATGTATGCCCCGGTCGTCGCCCGCTTCCTCACCTGGCAGCCGGTGCTGACGCCGCCGACCCAGGCCTATTGCACGGCCGTCCGCGCCCACCCCCTGGTCGATCGCTGGTACCGCGAGGCCGCCGCCGAGCCCGCCGACTGGCTGCTGCCGAAGTATGAAAGCCCCGCCCTGTGAGCGTCGCCACCACCCTGGACCATATCGGCCTCTGCACCGCCGACCTGCCGGCGCTGACCGCCGCCTGGGAACGCATGGGCTTCGCGCTGTCCCCCTTCGCCCAGCAATCCGGCAAGCGCAGCCCCGAAGGCCCGGTGGAGCCCTTCGGCACCAGCAATCGCTGCGCCTTCCTGGAACACGGCTATATCGAGCTGCTCGGCTTGGTGGACCCAGCCCTGCACGCCAACGGGCTGGACGGCTTCCTCGCCCGCTACACCGGCGCCCACATCATCGCCTTCGGCATCCAGGACGCCGAGGGCAATCTGGAACGCCTGCGCCGCGGCGGGTTGCTCATCCCCGGCGTGTCCTGGCTACAGCGCCCGGTCGAGGAAGGCGGCCCCATCGCCCGCTTCGCGCGCCTGCCTTTCCCGGATGCGCCGGAGGGCCGCATGCAGCTCATCCAGCATTTGACGCCCGAACTGGTCTGGGATCGCCGCTGGATGGGCCATCGCAACGGCGCCGTCTCGCTGGAGACCACCATCCTGGCCGTGGCCGACCCGGCCGCCACCACCGCGCGCCTGTCCCAGCTCACCGGCCAGCCGGCGCGGCCGGATCCGCTGGCCGGCTTCGTGCTGACCCTGCCGGGCGCGGCCGGCGGCGCCGGGCCGTTTTCCCCGGCCCTGCCCACGCATCTCCGCATCCTGCCGGAGGCCGCGCTGGAAAAAGTGCTGCCCGGCGTCACCGCGCCCACGCTGCCCTTCATCGCCGGCCTGGTGATCCACACCAGCGACCAGGGCCAGGCCGCCCGCGCCGTGCTGGCCGGCCTGCCAACTCGGGAAACACCGGACGGCATCATGGTGCCGCCCGAACAGGCCGGCGGTGCCGCGGTGGTCTTCGCGTGACCACGCTTGCGGCCATCCGCCACTCACTCCGCACCTACTATGGCCCCGGTCGCGCCGCCGCGCTGGACGCGTTTCACGCCCGCTTTCTCGGCCGCGGAGAACTCGGCTTCGACATCGGCAGCCATGTCGGCGACCGCAGCGCCAGCTTCCTGCGCCTCGGCGCCCGCGCCCTGGCGGTGGAGCCGCAGCCGCGCCTGGCCCGCCTCATCCGCCTGCTTTACGGCCGCACCCCGGGCTTCACCCTGGTCTCGACCCTGGTCGGCGCCGCGCCCGGCACCGCCACCCTGCGCGTGAACTCGAAAAATCCCACCGTCGCCAGCGCCTCCGCCGATTTCATCGCCGCCGCCGCCGGTGCGGAGGGCTGGGAGGGCCAGGTCTGGGATACGGAGCTGACCCTGCCCGTCACCACGCTGGATGCTCTGGCGGACGAACACGGCGCGCCCGACTTCCTCAAGATCGACGTCGAGGGCTATGAGGCCGTGGCGCTGTCCGGCCTGTCCCGCGCCCCGCGCAGCCTGTCCTTCGAATTCACCACGATCCAGCGCGACGTGGCCGCGCAATGCCTCGCGCAGCTGTCAGCCCTCGGCTACCGCCACTTCAACGCCTGCCTCGGCGAGGGCATGTCCTTCGCCCATCCCGCGCCGCTCTCGGCCGAGGCCATGGCCGGCTGGATCGCGGCCCTGCCGCACGCCGCCAATTCCGGTGATGTCTATGCCAGCCTGGAGCCCGCGCGGCTGATCCCCTGACCCATGCAACTCCACGCCCTGATCGAGCACCTGGCCTTCGCCACCGGTCTCGCCCTTCTCTCGGCCGCCGTGGTGCGGCTGATGATCGCCTTCCCGATCCTCGACACGCCGAACGGACGCAGCGCGCACAAGACGCCGACGCCGCGCGGGGGCGGCCTCGGCGTGGTGCTGGCCTTCGTCACCGGCATGCTGGCGCTGTACCTAACCGCCCGCTTCGCCCGCATCGCGGATATGCAGTTCCTGGGCGTCATCCTGGCAGCGGTCGCCATCGCCGCCGTGGCGCTGGTCGATGATGTCCGCAACCTCTCCGCAAAACTGCGGCTGGCGGCGCAATGCGGCGCGGCGCTGGTGGCGGTGGGCAGCGGGCTGGTGATCTCGCGCCTGGCGCTGCCCTGGATCGGCGTGACGGATCTCGGCCTGGTCGGCGTGGTGCTGACGCTGGTCTGGATCGTCGGCTGCACCAATGCGGTGAACTTCATGGATGGGCTGGACGGGCTGGTGGGCGGCACGCTGCTGATTGCCGCCGTGGCGCTGGCGCTGCTGGCGGCCTTGCAGGGCGGCTGGTTCGTCTATGCTGCGGCGCTGTTCCTGGCCGCGGGCTTTGCGGGGTTCCTGCCCTTCAACCTGCATCCGGCGCGCATCTTCATGGGCGATGTCGGCAGCCAGTTTGCCGGTTTCATCTTCGCCACGCTGGCGGTTGCCGCCGCCCGCTTCGACAGCCAGCAGGTCTCCTTCCTGATCGTCCCGCTGCTGATCTTCGGGCTGCTGTTCGATGCCGGCTTCACCCTCGCCCGCCGCGCGCTGATGCGGGAAAGGCTGGCCGAGGGCCACAGGACGCATCTGTACCAGCTGGCGCAGCGCGCCGGCGTGCCGGTGCGCGCGGTGGCCGCCCTGCACTGGGGTTTTGCGCTGTTCCATGCCGGGCTGGCGCTGGTCTTCCTGCAGATGACGCCCTCCACCAAGCCGCTGGTGGTGCTGCCGGCCCTGGCGGTGCAGCTGGCCTGGCTGGCCTATGTGATGCGGCGGATGCGCCGGGCCGATCTCGGCTGGCGCTGAGACGCCGCGCCCCAAAGGGCGCCGGTTCAGCTCTGCTCGATCGCGCGGGCGGCGGCGTCGAGCGCATCGGCAATCGCCCGCAGCTCCGTCTCGGTCAACGGCCCGCGGCCGAGCCGCAGCCGCATCGCCATGCGAAGGTTTTCCGTGGCGCGCAGGATGCCGGGGTGCTGCCCGCCGGCGCTTGCCAGCTTCGCCGCCTGCATCCGGGCCAGCGCCACATCCACGGCCGGCCGGTTCGCCTGCATCCAGGCATGGCCCTCCGCCGTCAGGGTGAACAGCTTCTTGCCCTCCCGCTCCTCGGCGCGGGCCTGGCCCAGCTCCTCCAGCAGGGTGAGGGTGGGGTAGATCACGCCGGGGCTGGGGCTGTAGCTGCCGCCGGCCCGCTCCTCGATCTCCTTGATGATCTCGTAGCCATGGCGGGGCTGTTCCGCGATCAGGGCCAGCACGACCAGGCGCAACTCGCCATGGTCGAACATCCGGCCGCCGCCGCGGCCATGCCCGCCGTGCCGGCCATGCGGGCGATCCTGGGTGAATTCGCCGCGCATGCCGGCCCGGGCGAAGCGACGCGCGAAGCCGGGGTGCTGGCCGGGATGCTGGCCGGGATGCTGGCCGGGGCCGTGGTGTCTGTGGTGGTACATATGTATCTAGATCCTATTTCGATATAACGAATGTCGAGATATATCTAGACGCGGTCGATCTCAAGCCGCGAAGTGTAACAGGTGCCTGTCAGCCGCCGCAGCGGAACGGCACGAAGCTGCTGGCGGTGCCGGCATTCATGGCCGCGATGGTCATCGCATCGGCCAGCGCCAGCTCCTGCGGCGACCTCGGGCAGACCTCCGCCCGCGACCGGCAGGCGGAGGCGAGGAATTCGGCGTGGCGGCTGAGAAACTCCGCGCTCAGCCCCTCCCGCCCGAACATGCCCAGGGCCTGTGGCCACATGGCGGCGTAGCGGGCGCATTTCTCCGCGTTCCAGTCGCGGCTGGCGGGTGCCTGCGCCCAGGCGGGCAGTGCGAAGGCCAGCAGCAGCAGGGCGCCTGCGAGCCTCATGGCCCCTCCACCACCAGCACCGCATCGCCCACCCATTGCCGGCTGCGCCGCACCCGGCCGGTCGCGGCCTCCGCCTCGAAGCGGTTCTCGAAGCTGGTATCGGGGCCGGTGCAGGCCTCCGTCACCACCAGCCAGGCGCCTTCCTGCGTCGCCGAAAGCCGGCAGGACAGCACCACGCCGAACCGCAGCCCCGCAGCCTCCCCATCCGCGCCGCGCAGGTCGATGCTGCGCTGGACCCTGGCCGGCTGGCCCAGCAGGGCGCGCGGCGTGTCCAGCGGGTCGGGATGGTCCAGCCGCGTGGCGGAAAGGCCCGGGCTGCCGAGCCCGGCCACGGCGGTGATGCGCGGCCCCTCCGTGGACAGGGCCGCGCCCCCTTCGGCGCGCCACAGGCGGCGATCGCCGCTTTCCTGCACCAGCGTGAACAGAAAGGGGCGCCGCGCCCCGCTGACCCGCAGCACCGGCCCGGCGACCGGGGTGGCGGCCGGGGTGGCACCGGCCTGGATCGGCTGCGGCGCGCTGCCCCCCAGCGCGGCCGCGATCGGCGTATCCCCGCAGCCGGCCAGGCCCAGCAGGGCCAGCGCCGGCAGCAGCACGTGCCGTGGCCTCATGCGGGACGCGCGGTGGGCCGCCATTGCAGGGCCAGCAGCCCCACGGCCAGCGCCATGCCGATCAGGTGCGGATAGGGCACCAGGCCGGGGGCGATGGCTTCCAGCAAGGCCGGGAACATCATCAGCACGCCGGCCACGGCCAGCGTCCAACGCTCCCACGTCGCCAGCGCGTGGCGGAAGAAGCCCTGGCACGCCACCGCCAGCGTGCCGAGGCCGATCACCGCCAGCATGAACTGCCAGGCCACGTCGCCCCAGCCCATGTCGCCGCGGAATTGCAGCAGCAGCGCCACGCCCTGCGGATCGGTCACGAAGACGAAGGGCATGACGAAGGCGGGCAGGGTGTATTTCCAGGCCTGGAAGGTGGTGCGGTACGGCCCCGCCCCGGTGATCGCCGCCGCCGCGAAGGGCGACAGGGCCGTGGGTGGCGAAACCTCGCTGAGCACCGCGTAGTAGAAGACGAACATATGCGCCGCATAATCCGGCACGCCCAGCTTGATCAGCGCCGGCGCGGCCACCACCGCGCAGATGATGTAGCTGGCCGTCACGGGCACGGCGAGGCCCACCACCCAGACGATCAGCGCCGTGTAGATCGCGGTCACCACCAGCGATCCACCCGCCGCCTGGATCGCGATATCCGAGAATTTCAGCCCGAGCCCGGTCAGCGTGATGACGCCGACGATGATGCCCGCGCTGGCGCAGGTGGCCGCGATGCCCACCGCCTGCACGGCGCCGGCGGCCAGCGCGCCGATCAGCTTGCGCGGCCACAGCGCCTGTTCCGGCCGCACGAAGGACAGCACCACCG
>LNFM01020895.1_pt1 | contig 13169 bp, 12 predicted proteins | sample 596031 | NCBI WGS metagenome assembly LNFM01 (sample SAMN04254537, study PRJNA301005) | activated carbon metagenome | isolation source: dual media filters at the Ann Arbor, Michigan drinking water treatment plant | place: USA: Ann Arbor
CCGCGGCCCAGCTCGGTGCCGTGATCGCGGATGCGGGCCCTGAACTCGAAGCGACGCTCGGTTGCTACGGCCGGCATCTCGGCACGGCCTTTCAGCTCGTCGACGATGCGCTCGACTACAGCGCGACCGACGAGCAGCTCGGCAAGAACATCGGCGACGATCTCGCCGAAGGCAAGCCGACGCTGCCCCTGCTCTACGCAATGTGGCGTGGTTCGCCGGCGCAGGCAGCGATCATCCGGGAGGCTATTCTCCAGGGCGGACGCGAACGGATAAAAGAAATCTCTTCCGCAATTGAATCGACGGGAGCCATCACTTACACTTTCGCCCTCGCTGAGGCGGAGGCGGCAAAAGCCCGCACCGCATTGGCGTCCGTTCCGGCCTCTCCTTATCTCGATGCCTTGCAGGCACTGACGAGGTTTGCAGTCGAACGGCAATCGTAGCGCATGTCGGGGTGTAGCTCAGTCTGGTAGAGCACTGCCTTCGGGAGGCAGGGGTCGCAAGTTCAAATCCTGTCACCCCGACCAATTCGCGCAACGATTCTCAGAGGGGCAACGCGGCGCCGGCGGCACTGAGGCCACCGGCGTCACAGGGCGAAATCGTCGAAGTATCATCGATCCATGATTGGCGCCGCCCCCCCCTCCCCCGCTGACGAACGCTTTCAGATCTCGATCCTCCAGGGTGTGTCGCGCACCTTCGCGCTGACCATCCCCGTGCTGCCCGACGCGTTGTCCCGGGCGGTCGGCAACGCGTACCTGCTGTGTCGGATCGCCGATACCATCGAAGACGACGCCGGGCTCGATCTCGCGGCGAAGCAGCGCTATTCCGCGTGGTTTCTCGCCGCGGTGCAGGGCGAAGAACCCGCCGAGGGGTTTGCCGCCGAACTCGCGCCGCGCCTCGCCGCACACGCGACCGCAGCCGAACGCGAACTGATTGCGAACACGCCGAGCGTCATCCGCATCACGCGCGCGCTCGCGCCAGATCAGATCGCAGCGCTCGCACGCTGCGTGCGCGTGATGTCCGACGGCATGGTCTATTACCAGGGCCAGGAAACACTCGACGGACTCGCCGATCAGCGCGCCATGGATCGCTACTGCTACTACGTGGCTGGGGTCGTGGGCGAGATGCTGACCGAGTTGTTCTGTCATCACTGTCCGTCGTTGCAGCCCCGGCGCGAACACCTGCTGAAGCTAGGCATCTCGTTCGGCCAGGGCCTGCAGATGACGAACATTCTGAAGGACATCTGGGAAGACCGTGCACGCGGCGCGTGCTGGTTGCCGCGTTCGGAGTTCGAACCGCGCGGCATCCAGTTGAGCAAGCTCATGCCCGGCAGCGGCGGCGACGCGTTTGCCGCGGGACTGCGCCGGCTGCTCGCCGTGGCGCACGGCCATCTGCGCAATGCGCTCGAATACACGCTGATGCTGCCGCCGTCGGAGACGGGTATTCGAAAGTTCTGCCTGTGGGCGCTCGGCATGGCCGTGCTGACCCTGCGCCAGATCAACCGTCATCCGCATTTCGCGTCCGGCCAGGAGGTCAAAATCTCCCGTCGCAGCGTGAAGCTGACGATCGGCGCGACCACGCTCACGGCGGGCAATGACTGGGCGCTGCGCGCCCTGTTCGCCGCGGCCTCCGCCGGTCTGCCGCAGGGCATCGTCACGCCGACGGGCCCCATCTATATCGACGGCATGGAAGCCCGGCACGGCTCCTGAATGCTCGCCACTCCCCTGCGGATGGTGGACGCGCGGCGGCTTGGAATCGTGATTGCGCTGCCGGCCGAAGCCCGCACCCTGAATGCGATCACGACCTCTGAACTCGACATTGCCATCACCGGGCCGGGACCGCGACGTGCCGAAGCCGGCGCGCGCGTGCTCGTCGAGCGCGGCGTCGGCGCGCTGCTGAGCTGGGGCACATCCGGCGCGCTCGTGCCCGATCTGCGCGCCGGCCAGCTGTTGCTGGCCGAGCACGTGCGCGACGCGCAGGGCATCGAATACACGAGCGATGGCCACTGGCTCGCACTCGCCGCCGGCGCCCTGTCCGGACTGGACGCGCGCACGGCGCGCTGCGCGACCGTGGAGCGGCCCGTGACGACACGACAGGCGAAGCAGCGGCTCGCCGCCGACAGCGGTTGTATCGCCGTCGACATGGAAGCTGCGACGGTCGCCGCGATGGCAGCGATGAGCGGGCTGCCGTTCCTCGCCATTCGCAGCATCGTCGATCCGGTGGACTGCGACCTGCCGCGCAGCGTGCTCGCCGGGCTCGACGCGGCCGGCGGCACGAACGTCCCGGCGCTGCTCGGCTCGCTGCTGCGCCGGCCGTGGGAAGTCGCCGCACTGCTGCGACTGGCGCTGCATTTCGGCAGCGCACTGCGTACCCTGCGCGAAGCCGCGGTGCTGCTCGCGCCACCTTCAACGTCAACGCGATAATCATGAACGCCACCCCATCCAAACCCTACGACGCGCGCCTCGCCGCCTGGCTGGTCGCGCCGCTGATCGACAGCCGCATCACCCCGAACCACCTGACCTTCGTCCGCTTCGTCGTCGGCGCCGCAGGCGCCGTGATGTTCGCGCTCGGGTCGCATCCGAATGCCGCGGCAATGCTGGTCGTGGCGTCGAACTTTCTCGATCACACCGATGGCGAACTCGCGCGCATGAGCGGCAAGACGAGCCGCTTCGGACACTATTTCGATCTCGCGTCCGATGCGCTGGTCACCGTTGGCATGTTCATCGGCATGGGACTCGGCCTCGTCGGCAGTCTGGGCAGCAAGGCCGCCTGGATGGGCGCCAGCGCGGGACTCGCCGTGGCCGGCATCTTTCATCTGCGCAACCTCATCGAGAACCGTCACGGCAAAACGGCCACGCGTCAGCCCCGCTTTGCGGGCTTCGAGGCAGAGGACGTGCTTTACCTGATCCCTGTCGTGACCCTGAGCGGCGGCCTGGAGGGCTTTCTGTACGCTGCGGCGATCGGTGCCCCGATCGCGTTCTGCATCGTGGTCGTGCAATTCATGGCGATCGGCCGTCAGGAGACCCGCGCATGACGGCGCTCGTCACCGGCGCGTCCGGGTTCGTCGGCAGCGCCGTCGTACGCCAGCTGCTGGCGCGCGGCGAGCGCGTGCGCGTGCTGGTGCGGCCGGCCAGCGACCGCAGCAACGTGCAGTCGCTGGCGGTCGAGATCGCGCAGGGAGACCTGCGCGAACCGGCCAGCCTGGCGGCGGCCTGTGCCGGCTGCTCGGCGCTTTATCACGTGGCCGCAGATTACCGCCTGTGGACCCGCGATCCACGCGAACTGTATGCGAGCAACGTCGAAGGCACGCGCCACCTGATGCGCGCGGCGCTCGAGGCCGGCATTCCGCGCATCGTCTACACGAGCAGCGTCGCGACGCTGGGACTGCACGCCGACGGCAGTCCGTCGAACGAGGACAGCCCGGTCACGCTCGACAACATGATCGGCCACTACAAGCGCTCGAAGTTCCTCGCCGAGCGCGTCGTCGATGAACTGGTCGCGCGCGAGGGGCTGCCGGCGGTCATCGTCAATCCGTCGACACCGATCGGACCGCATGACGTCAAGCCGACCCCGACCGGCCGCATGATTCGCGACGCGGCCGCCGGACGGATCCCGGCCTACGTTGATACCGGCCTGAACATCGTGCACGTCGAAGACGTGGCGCGCGGCCATCTGCTCGCGTTCGAGGTCGGCCAGGTCGGCCGCCGGTACATCCTCGGTGGCGAGGACATGGCGCTGCGCGACATTCTCGCGGCGATTGCGGGCCTGGTCGGACGGCGACCGCCGACGATACGTCTGCCTCGCCCCGCGCTGTTTCCGGTCGCGATGGTCGCCGAAGCGTGGGCCTGGCTCACGCACGGCGCCGAGCCGCAGGTCACGCGTGACGGTCTGCGGATGTCGCGCAAGAAGATGTTCTTCGATTCCGGCCGCGCGCGACGGGAACTGGGCTACGAGGCGCGGCCGGCGCTGACAGCCATCGCAGACGCCGTCGCGTGGTTCCAGCGCGGCGCCTGAGCGCCCGCTCAGCGCTCGCGATCGCTTTCGACCACCGCTGCGCGCACCGTCGTGGTGGAAACCGAATACAGCGACCCCAGCGCGAGGCTCAGCGTGATCCACACCAGTTCCCGGGCTCGCCGTACCAGCGCCACCGACATGCCGAGGCCCGGATTGCCGATCAGTGCGCCACAGGTCAGCATCAGCGCGCCCTCCTGGCTCCCCAGTGCGGCCGGAATGAAGAAAGTCGCCGTGCGCACGAGCTGGGTCATCGATTCGATGATCCAGGCGTCCGTGAAATCGATCGGCTGGCCGATCAACTGGAAGATGAGATAAATCTCGGTGACACCGAGCAGCCAGTTGAGCATGCCGTAAAGCGTCGAGAGCACCAGTTCGCGCCGATGCGCCGCGTAGTAGCGGGCGAAGATCACGTCCATGTCCTGCAAGGCCATCAGTGCGCTCGACAGCCGCGCGCCGAGCCGCGTGCGACCGAGCCTGGTCGCGGCGAAAGTCGACAGCTTCCAGTGTTGCATCAGGAAGAACACGACGATGAACACGGTCAGCAGCGCCAGGCTCGCGCCCGCCAGCAGCTTGTGGGTCGACGACAGATCTTCACGCAGCATCACGAGCACGAAGCCGACGCCGACGAACAGCACGAGGCCGACCATGCTGGTCGTCTTCGCCAGCACCAGCGATGCGCCGGAATCCCGGTAGGCGATGCCGTGATTGCGCTTCAACAACCAGGCCTTGATCGGCTCGCCGCCCATCGAGGCCATCGGCGTGATGTTGTTGTAGGCCTCGCCAATCATGCGGATGCCGTACAGGCGCCCGGTCCAGGCGAGGCCGGCGCCTCCGGTCGGCAACGTCAGCTGCCAGCTCGCGACATCGGTACCAAAAGTCAGCGCATACAGCGCCATCACCAGCACCATGCCCCACACCCCGATCTGACCGGCCTCGGCGAGCACCGGGCCGAGATCGGTCTGACGCAGCAGCAGCCAGAGCAGGCCGGCACCGAGCAACAGAAAGGCGAGTTTCGCGAACTTCATCGGGCAGTATCGTGGCGGAACACCGGTGGCGTGACGCGGATGTCGGCGAGGGGGCGATGCCAGGCCGGTCAGGCCGCGACAGGCGCGGCGGGCGCGATGATCGCACAGTGCCCAGGGCGCTGCCAGCGAGCCCCGTCGTCGCCCTCCGCATGCGGGTTGCCGCTCCCGTGACGGGACGCTAATCTGCCATCCGCAAAAAGACCGGCTGGCACATTCCGGCGAGGCACATTCGACACGGACCGCAGCGAACTCCGTTGGGGGAGGCGCATGCACCAGCACCGGGATTCTTACACTACGGCTCCGCGCGTGTGCCGCGTGGCGGCTTTTGGTGCAACGACATGACCGTACATCACCAGATCTTCCCGGTGGCGGAGTTGGCCCGCGGGCTTTCCCGTCACGACACGCCGGCGCTGCGCCGCCAGTTCCTGGCGCAGAACGAATTCATTGCAATCGAGGACTTCCTGCCGGCTGCGTGCCTCGCACAACTGCTGGCGGAACTGCCGGCGCTCGAACCGATCATTCATCGCAACTTCATCCCGAAGCACAAGAAAGGCGGCAGCATCAGCCGCTTTGCGCTCGACGAAGCCGCGCCGGTCTTCCAGGAATTCTATCGCGCGCCCCGTTTCGTCGAATTCCTCGGCGAGGTGGTCGGCGAAAAGCTGCTGTTCTGTCCCGCCGACGATGCGCACACTTATGCGCTGTACTATTACACCGAGGCGGGCGACCACATCGGCTACCACTACGACACCTCGTACTATCGCGGCAGCCGCTACACGATTCTCATTGGTCTCGTCGATCAGTCGAGCTGCCGGCTCGAGTGCCAGCTTTACCGCGACGATCCGAATCGCGCGACCGAGACGGTCAGCCTCGCGCTGAAACCCGGTATGCTGGTCGTCTTCAACGGCGACATGCTCTATCACCGGGTCACGCCGGCAGGCCAGAACGAGCGGCGCGTTGCGCTGACACTGGAGTACGTGACTAGCACGAGCATGAATCCATACCGGCGCTTCGTGTCGAACATGAAGGACGCCATCGCCTATTTCGGCTTCAAGCAGGTATTCAAGGTCCGACGCCACTGACATGGAAGCTCTGATACTCGCCGCCGGGGTCGGCAACCGCCTCGGCGAACTCGGCGATCGCCCGAAATCCCTGCTCGAATTCGCCGGCCGCTCGCTGCTCGCGCGGCACCTCGACTCGCTGCATCGCATCGGCGTGACTCGCCTGACGGTCTGCGTGGGCTATCGTCAGCGGAGATAGCCCGGCATGCGCGCCTGCCGGTCACCACCGTGCTGAATCCGGACTACCGGGAGGGCAGCGTGCGCAGCCTGTGGACCGCGCGCGAGGCGCTGCGCAGCGGCGCCGAAGTCCTGCTGATGGACGCGGACGTGCTCTACGCCCCAGACCTGCTCGCGACCCTCGCCAGCAGCCCGCACGCGAACTGCTTCCTGCTCGATCGCGATTTGCCGCCCGGCGACGAACCGGTCAAGATCCGCGTGCGTGACGGCCGCATCGTCGAATTCCGGAAGAAGCCGGACCCGGCGATCGCGTGGGACTACGCCGGCGAATCGGTCGGCTTCTTCAAGTTCGGCCCGACCGCCGCGGCCGAACTCGCCGCCACCACCGAACGCTACATCGAACAACGGCGCCAGACAGAAGCCTACGAAGAAGCCATCCGGGACATGATCCTGGCGGGCAGTCAACCGCTCGGCTTCGAGGACATCACGGGCACACCATGGATCGAAATCGACTTTCCGGACGACGTACGCCGCGCACGCGACGACATCCTGCCGCGTATCGCGCATGAGTGATCGCAACTCCGGCGGCCCTGCCGCGCGCAAGACCACCCGCCTGCGGCAGATGCTGCAGTCCTCCGAGCTCGAATTCATCCTCGAGGCCCACAACGGCATCAGCGCCCGTATCGTCGAGGAAGCGGGGTTCAAGGGCATCTGGGCCAGTGGACTCGCGATTTCCGCGCAGTTCGGCGTGCGCGACAACAACGAAGCGAGCTGGACGCAGGTCGTCGACGTGCTCGAATTCATGTCCGACGTCACGTCGATTCCGATCCTGCTCGACGGTGACACCGGCTACGGCAACTTCAACAACATGCGCCGCCTCGTGCGCAAACTCGAGCAGCGCGACGTCGCCGGCGTGTGCATCGAGGACAAGATTTTCCCGAAGACGAACAGCTTCATCGGGGGCGAACGCCAGCCGCTGGCCGACGTCAACGAGTTCTGCGGCAAGATCGCTGCCGGCAAGGACAGCCAGATAGACGACGATTTTTCGATCGTCGCGCGCGTCGAGGCCCTGATCGCAGGCTGGGACATCGCTGAGGCCCTGCGCCGCGGCGAGGCCTATCGGCAGGCTGGCGCGGACGCGATCCTCATCCACAGCAAGCTGTCCCGGCCGGACCAGATACTCGAATTCGCACGCGAATGGGCCAATCGCTCGCCGCTGGTCATCGTGCCGACGAAGTACTACAGCACGCCGACCGAAGCCTTCCGGCGCGCGAAGATCAGCCTCGTGATCTGGGCCAATCACATGATTCGCAGCGCCGTATCCACGATGCAGTCGACTGCGCGGCAGATTTACGCCGCCGAGTCGCTCGCGGACGTCGAGGATAAAGTGGCCTCGGTCGACGAGATTTTCCGCCTGCAGGGCGCGGACGAGCTCGAAGCGGCCGAAGAGCGCTACCTGTCGAGCCGGCGCGAGGAAACGCGGGCGATCGTGCTCGCCGCCTCGCGCGGCGAAGGCTTTGCGTCGCTGACCGACGATCGCCCGAAGGTGATGCTGCCGATCGCGGGCAAACCACTGCTGCGCCACCTGGTCGACAAACTGAAGAAGCGCGGCCTCGACGACATCACGGTCGTCGCCGGCTACAAGGCCGAAGCCATCGACGTGCAGGGCATCAAGCTGCTCGTCAACGCCGCGCACGACACCACTGGCGAACTCGCCTCGCTCGCCTGCGCGCGCACCGCGTTCTCCGACGACATGGTCGTGATCTACGGCGACGTGCTGTTCCGCAGTTACATCCTGCGCGATCTGGTCGAAAGTGACGCCGCCGTGATGGTCGTCGTCGACTCGAACGAACCGGCCAGCGGCAGTGCCGCTGATTTTGCGTACTGCGACGAGGCCGACGACCGCTCGACCTGGGGACAGGCCGTGCGTCTGCAGCGCATCGCCGCGAGCGGGACCCTCGACGGCCGCGCCGCCGATGGCCGCTGGATCGGCATGGTGAGGTTCAAGGGCGAGGGCCTGGCGTGGCTCGAAGCTGCGCTCGACGCGCTGCGCGGGCGCGCCGACTTCGCGCAGCTGGGCCTGCCCGATCTGCTCAATCATCTAGTCGCCGACCAGAAACCCGTGCATGTCTGGTATGTGCATGGCCACTGGCTCGACGTCAATTCGGTACAGGATCTCGAACAGGCCGGCAATTTCGCCGCCGGCAGCAACTGAGGCGGCATGATCAACGCGCAGGCATTCGTCGAAGCGGCCCGCTGCGCGGGCTACACCTGGTATGCGGGCGTGCCCTGCTCCTTTCTGACGCCGTTCATCAACTACGTGATCGGCGATGACAGCCTGGTCTACCTGTCATCGGCCAACGAAGGCGACGCCGTCGCTGCGGCAGCCGGCGCCCGCCTCGGCGGCAAGCAGGCTGTCGCGATGATGCAGAACTCGGGCCTCGGCAACGCGGTGAGCCCGCTGACATCCCTCACGCACGTCTTCCGCATTCCGCTGCTGGTGATCTGCACCCATCGCGGCGCACCCGGTGTGCAGGATGAACCGCAACACGAACTGATGGGGCAGATCACGGGCCAGATGTTCGACACGATGCGCATCCCGTGGGAAGACTTTCCGGGCGAGGAAGCGGCCGTCGCCGACTGCCTCGACCGGGCGCGCGCCCACTGCGAGCGGGAGCAGCGACCGTATGCGCTCGTGATGCAGAAAGGCGCCGTGGCCGCGCATCCGCTGAGCAATCGTCCGGCCACGCCGCGCGCGGCCACACCGCCGCCGGGCGGCGAACTCGCGGCCGCCGGCGCCCCGCGTCCGTCCCGCGCCGAAGCGCTCGAGCGCGTGATCGCCGGCACCCCGCCCGGCAAATCGGTGGTGATCGCGACGACCGGCTTCACCGGACGCGAACTCTATGCGCTCGCCGACCGCGCGAACCAGCTCTACATGGTCGGCTCGATGGGCTGTGCCTCGGCGCTCGGCCTCGGCCTCGCGCTCGCGCGCCCCGATCAGCACGTGGTCGTCGTCGATGGTGATGGCGCGGCGCTGATGCGCATGGGGAACTTCGCGACCCTTGGCGCCTACGGTCCGCCGAATCTCTCGCACCTGGTGCTCGACAACGAAGCGCACGACTCGACCGGCGCGCAGGCGACGGTCACGCGCACGGTCGATTTCGCGGCGATCGCGCACGCGGCCGGTTATGCCGACGCACGCCGTGCCCGTGACGTGGCCGACATCGACGCCTTCCTGGCGCGCGCACGGGGAACCGGCGCAGGCTTCCTGCACCTGAAGATCCGCACCGGCGCAATCGACAACCTGCCGCGACCGACCATCGCGCCGCCCGAAGTCGCGCGCCGGCTGCAGGACCACCTCGCAGGCCGCGCATGAATTCGCCCCCCCCGATGATTCTGCTGAACCCGGGGCCGGTCACGCTCAGCGCGCGCGTGCGCGAGGCGATGCTGCGGCCCGACCTGTGTCATCGCGAACCCGAGTTCGCGACGCTCCAGTCGTCCCTCCGTGCCCGGCTGCTCGACGTGTACGCACTGGATCCCTTGGCGTGGGCAGCCGTGCTGATGACGGGATCCGGTACCGCGGCGGTCGAGGCGATGATTTCGAGCCTGGTGCCGCGCGGCGCCACGCTGCTCGTTGCCGAGAACGGTGTGTACGGCGAGCGTATTCGCACGATGGCGGAGCGTCACGGCATTGCGGTGGAGACCGCGCGCGCCGACTGGCAGGGCACGATTGATCTCGCCGGCGTGCGCACTGCGCTCGCCGCCAACCGCGCGATCACGCACGTGGCCGCGGTTCACCACGAGACGACGACCGGCCGGCTCAACGATCTCGCGCCGCTGGCGGCGCTGTGTTGCGAGTTCGGAGTCGCGCTGCTGCTCGACACCGTCAGCAGTTTCGGCGCGGAAATGCTCGATTTCGCGCACTGGCCGATCGCGGCCTGCGCGGCCACCGCCAACAAATGCCTGCATGGCGTACCGGGCACCTCGTTCGTGATCACGCGCCGCGCGGCGCTGGCCGCCAGCGACGCCAGGCGTTCGCTGTACCTCGACCTGAGCGCCTATCTCGCCAACCAGGATGGCGGCGGCACACCGTTCACGCAGTCGGTGCAGACCTTCTACGCGCTCGATGAAGCACTGGCGGAATTCTTCGACGAAGGGGGATGGACGGCTCGCCAGGCGACTTATCGCGCGCGGCAGGCAGTCATTCGGGACACGCTGGCGGGGCTGGGCGTCGAACCGTTGCTCGACGCGACCGCCTCGTCGTGCGTGCTGCAGGCGTTCAGATTGCCGGCAGGCCTGACCTACCCGGCGCTGCATGACGGGCTCAAGGCTCACGGCTTCGTGATCTACGCCGGGCAGGGCAAGCTCGCGGCCGGCATCTTCAGGATTTCGGCGATGGGCGCAATCACCGACGGCGATCTCGCGCGCCTGCAGGCCGCGCTGGTGGCCGAAATCGGCCGCTGACGCGCTAGCTGACGCTCTTCAGCGAGCGCGCGCCCGTGGCGCGCTCGAGGTGGCGCCGGATCGCCGCCTCGACCTGGTCCGCCGTCAGCCCCGCTTCGCGCAGCATGTCTTCGCGCGCCCCGTGCTGGATGAAGCGATCGGGCAGCCCGAGGTGCAACACGTGCACCACCACGCCGTGGGCCGCCAGCGCTTCGGTCACCGCGCCGCCAGCGCCTCCGACGATGGTGTTCTCGTCGAGCGTCACCAGCAGCTCGTGCGACTGCGCGAGTTCGAGCACCAGGGCCTCGTCGAGCGGCTTGATGAAACGCATGTTGACGACCGTCGCGTCGAGCCTGTCGCCGACTTCCTGCGCCAGCGGCACCAGGCTGCCGAATGCGAGCAGAGCGACAGCGCGGCCCTCGCGCTTCACGTCGGCCTTGCCGATCGGCAGCGCCGTCATGTTCTTTTCGATAGCCACACCCGGCCCGTTGCCGCGCGGGTAGCGCACGGCGGCGGGGCCTTCGTGCTGGAACCCTGTGTAGAGCATCTGCCGACATTCGTTCTCGTCGGCCGGCGCCATCAGCACGATGTTCGGCAGACAGCGCAGGAACGATACATCGAAGCTGCCATTGTGCGTCGGACCGTCGGCGCCGACACAGCCGGCGCGATCGAGCGCGAACAGCACCGGCAGGTTCTGCGTGACGACGTCGTGAATGACCTGGTCGTAGCCGCGCTGCAGGAAGGTCGAGTAGATCGCGACCACCGGCTTCAGGCCATCGCAGGCCATCCCGGCCGCGACCGTCACCGCATGCTGTTCGGCAATCGCGACGTCGAAGTAGCGATCGGGATGTTCGCGCTCGAAACGCACGAGCGCCGACCCTTCGCGCATCGCCGGCGTGATGCCGATCAGGCGCTTGTCGAGGGTCGCCATGTCGCAGATCCAGTCACCGAAGATGTCGCTGTAGGTCGGCTTCGACGGCTTCGTCGACGGCACGATGCCGACGTCCGGATCGAACGGCGACACGCCGTGGTACTTCACCGGATCCGCTTCTGCCGGCGCGTAGCCCTTGCCCTTGCGCGTGATGATGTGCAGGAACTGCGGGCCGCTGAGGTCGCGCAGATTGCTGAGCGTCGACAACAGCGTCGGCAGGTGATGACCGTCGATGGGTCCGATGTAATTGAAACCGAATTCCTCGAACAGCGTGCCGGGCATCACGAGGCCCTTGACGTGTTCTTCGGCGCGGCGCGCCAGTTCCCACACATTCGGCATCTGCGACAGCACTTTCTTGCTGCCCTCGCGCACCGTCGTGTAGAGCTTTCCGGACAGCAGCTGCGCGAAACGGTTCGACAGCGCACCGACGTTCGGCGAAATCGACATGTTATTGTCGTTCAGGATCACGAGCAGGTCGGCGCCGATGTCGCCCGCGTGGTTCAGCGCTTCGAAGGCGAGGCCGGCGGTCAGCCCGCCGTCACCGATCACGGCCACGGCGCGGCGGCGGCTGCCGGTCTGTCGCGCCGCGATCGCCATGCCGAGCGCGGCGCTGATCGAGGTGCTCGAGTGACCGACCCCGAACGTGTCGTACGGGCTTTCTTCACGCTTCGGAAACGGCGCGAGCCCCTGGTACTTGCGTATCGTGCGCATGCGGTCGCGGCGGCCGGTGAGGATCTTGTGCGGGTAGGCCTGGTGGCCGACGTCCCACACGATCCGGTCGTCGGGCGTGTTGTAGAGGTAATGCAGCGCGACGGTGAGCTCGACCGAACCGAGGCCGGCGGCGAAATGGCCGCCGCTCTGGCTGACCGACTCGAGCAGGAAGGCGCGGACTTCCCTGGCCACCTGCTCGAGCGATGATTCGGGAAGCTGTCGCAGGTCGTGCGGTGAATCGATCCGCGACAACAGCGGATACTGGCTTTGATCGGTCATGTCTGTTTCCGCAGCCAGCGAACCGGCGCAGCGCGAACGGGTAGATTGGGCGATGGATTATGAATTTCGAGCATGGGGCTTGCAAGCTTCCCGCCCTTCCTGTTGTCTGGACAATATCGTAAGATGCGCCGGCCGCAAAACCTTCAATCCCTTGAAACAAAAGTGGTTTCCACTCTTACCCTGAGGGCTCGTCACGCATGAGTGTTCCGTTAATCCAACAATATCGCGTCGCCAAGTACATCATCAGCAACAAGCTGCGTGGCGTGAAGCGGTATCCGCTGGTCCTGATGCTCGAACCTCTGTTCCGCTGCAATCTCGCGTGCGCGGGCTGCGGAAAGATCGACTACCCGGACGAAATCCTCGACAAGCGCCTGAGCTACGACGAGTGCATGCGCGCAATCGACGAATCCGGCGCGCCGGTCGTCTCCATCGCCGGTGGCGAGCCGCTGATACACAAGGAAATGGCGCAGATCGCGCGCGGCTTCATCGAACGCAAGAAGTTCGTGTACCTGTGCACGAATGCGCTGCTGCTCG
>LNFM01010354.1_pt1 | contig 13168 bp, 12 predicted proteins | sample 596031 | NCBI WGS metagenome assembly LNFM01 (sample SAMN04254537, study PRJNA301005) | activated carbon metagenome | isolation source: dual media filters at the Ann Arbor, Michigan drinking water treatment plant | place: USA: Ann Arbor
CGGGCCTACAACACGGTCAACGGCACGGCCATCTTCCGCCTGCAGGAGCACACCGAGCGCCTGTTCAACAGCGCCAAGATCCTGCGCATGAAGATCCCGTTCACCCAGGAGCAGGTCAATGAGGCACAGAGGGACGTCGTGCGCGCCAACAAGCTGGAGAGCTGCTACCTGCGCCCGCTGACCTGGATCGGCGACAAGAAGCTGGGCGTTTCTCCGAAGGGCAACACCATCCACCTTATGGTCGCGGCCTGGGCCTGGGGCGCCTACCTAGGCGAAGAGGGTCTGAAGCGCGGCATCCGCGTCAAAACCTCCAGCTACACCCGCCACCATGTCAACATCACCATGACGCAGGCCAAGGCGGTCAGCAACTACACCAACTCCATCCTGGCCAATATGGAAGCCACGGACGACGGTTACGACGAGGCCCTGCTGCTCGATTCGTCCGGCTTCGTTTCCGAAGGCGCGGGCGAGAACCTCTTCGTCATCAAGGGCGGCGTCATCTATACGCCCGACCTGTCGGCCGGCGCGCTCAACGGCATCACGCGCAACACGGTGTTCCACATCGCCAAGGACCTGGGCCTGGAGATCGTGCAAAAGCGCATCACCCGCGACGAGGTCTACATCGCCGACGAGGCTTTCTTCACTGGCACCGCCGCGGAAGTCACGCCCATTCGCGAACTCGACCGCATCGAGATCGGCATCGGTTCGCGCGGCCCGATCACGGAGAAGATCCAGACCGCCTTCTTCGACATCGTCAACGGCCGCAACCCGAAGTACGCCCACTGGCTCACGAAGGTTTAAGGAACAAAAGATGAGCAAGTCCACGATCGAGCTGCTGGCCACGGACCTGAACGCCCAGGGGGGAGTCTACTGCCCCAGCCCCAAAGCCGACATGAAGCTCTGGAACAACCACCCCAAGGTCTACCTGGACGTGGCCCACACCGGCGAGGCCAAGTGTCCTTACTGCGGCACCGTGTACAAGCTGAAGGCCGGTGAGCATTTCGCCGCCCACCACTAAAGCACAGGGCCGCGACACCACGGCCCTGGTCATTGCGCCCCAGTGGATCGGCGACGCGGTCATGACCGAGCCGCTGATGCGCCGCCTCGCCGCGCGCGGCGAACGCCTCACCGTCGGGGCCCTGCCCTGGGTGGCGCCGGTCTACCGGGCCATGCCCCAGGTGGCCGAGGTGATCGAATTTCCTTTCGCGCACGGCGGCCTGCAGTTCAAGGCGCGGCGTGCGCTGGCCCAGCAGCTCGAAGGTCGTTTCGAAGCGGCCTACGTGCTGCCCAACTCCCTCAAGAGCGCGCTGCTGCCTTTCCTGGCCAGCATCCCCCGGCGCGTGGGTTACCTGGGCGAGGCGCGTGTGGGTCTGCTCACGCACCGTCTGAAGAACCCGTCCAAGGGCAAGCGCCCGCCCATGGTGGCCTTCTACTCGGCCCTGGCCGGCGAGCCCGACATCGAGACCGACCGCCCGCAACTGCAGCTGGCGCCGGCCCAGGTCGATGCCGTGCTGATGGCGCAGGGCCTGGCCCGCGGCGGTTACTACGTCTTCGTGCCCGGCGCCGAGTACGGCCCGGCCAAACGCTGGCCGGTGGCGCGGTATGCCGAACTGGCCAGGGCGCTGGATGCACCGGTGCTGGTGCTCGGTTCGGGCAAGGAGGCACCCCTGGGCGTCGAGATCTGCGCCCTGGCCACCGGCGCCGATTGCCACAACCTGGCAGGGGCCACCAGCCTGGCCGAGGCCTTCTGCCTGATCGCCGGTGCGCGCCGGGTCATTAGCAACGACACCGGGCTGATGCACGTGGCCGCGGCACTGGACGTGCCGCAGGTGGCCATCTTCGGCTCCAGCAGCCCCGAGCACACGCCGCCGCTGAGTGCTCTGGCCCGCGTGCTCTGGCTCAAACAGGATCCGGCCTACCAACCCCCGCTGGACTGCGCACCCTGCTTCGAGCGCGAATGCCCGCTGGGGCATCTGCGCTGCCTGAACCACATCACCGCGGATCGCGTGCGCGCAGCGCTCTGACGGCGCGGCCCAGCCGAAAAAAAAGCCACCCTTGCGGGTGGCTTTGAAAAGTCCTCGAAAGGACGTCGTTGGGATCGTGAATGGCGGCTCCCTCTTTGGGGTCTGGCGGGGAACCGGCCTTAAGCCTTGAAACTTGACTGTGACAGCAGTACGGGCACCAATGTAGCCGGCCCCCGGCTTCAGGCATATCCCACAAATTGGGGATATGGCGCCCAAAGTGTCGCGAAATAAGACATTCAGGATGCTTTTTCAGGCCAGCCGGGCGGGCGGGCCGGCGCTGAACAGGGCTTCGAAGGCCATATTGAAGGCCTCGGGCCGGGAATCGGAGATGAACAGGCCGAACTGGTCCAGTTCCACGACGTACATGGTGAACTGGCTCAGCAGGTTCTGCTCGACCTTCAGGCCGCGGTAGCTCTGGTGCCGCGTAACGAGGGTCGAGCGGTCCGGTTGCGGTGGACGGGTGTGGGTGGTGTTCATGGTGTGTTCCCCTGATCAGTCATTACCTTAGGAAACAAGAGCCGTTTGCGCCAGTCCCCGCGGGGGTGTCGGCGTGCGATTTTTCACGCCCGGCGCGTTTGCCGGATGCGCGGGCTCAGCCGGCCAGCGGCAGACGCAGCACGAAGCAGGCACCGCCGCCTGCGCGCGCTTCGCAGTGCACCGTGCCGCCGTGGCGCTGGGCGATCGAGCGCACCAGGGCCAGGCCCAGGCCCACCCCCCCCTCCCGCTCGGACGCGCCAGGCAGGCGGAAGAAGGGCTCGAAGATGCGTTCGCGCAGGGCCGGCGGCACGCCCGGCCCCTGGTCACAGACCCGCAGCTCGGCTTGCGCGCCCCGGGTCTGCAGGGTCAGGGTCACGGTACCACCGCCGTGCCGGCGGGCGTTCTCCAGCAGGTTGCGCAGGGCGCGCCGCAACAGACGGGACAGGCCGGTGACCAGCATCGTGGTGGTGCCGGCGGGCGCTTCCAGTTCGGCGCTGGTGCGGGCGCATTCCTCGGCACACAGGCCAACCAGCTCCACCGGCTCCAGCGGACCCAGATCGTCGGGGCTGGCGTCCAGCCGGCTGGCCAGCAGGATCTCGTCGATCAGCTGGTCGAGTTCGTGGATGTTGCGCGCGATTTCGGCTTGGGCTGTCGGGCTGGGCTGGGCCTGCATCAGCTCCAGGCCCATGCGTATGCGCGCCAGCGGCGAGCGCAACTCGTGCGAGGCATTGGCCAGCAGGGCCTTGTGCGAGAGCAGCAGGGCCTGCACCCGGGCCGCGGCGATGTTGAAGCGTTGCGCCAGGAAGGCCACCTCGTCCCGCCCGTCCTCCGGCAGGCGGCGCGACAGGTCGCCTGCCCCCCAGCTTTCCACACCCTGTTGCAGGGTTTCGAGCCGTTTGGTCAGGCGCCGCACGATGGGATAGGCGCCCAGCGCCACGGCCGCAGCCACCAGGCCGAGCAGCACGAGCAGGTTGTAGGGCGGGGGCAAGCCGGTCGGGCCCAGTGGCGGCGACGGCGGCGGGCGGTTGCCGGGGCGGGGCAATTGCACGAAGACGGTCTGTCCATCGCGCAGGCGTACTTCGAACTCCCAGCCCTGGCCTGGCACGCGGTTGCCACGGGCCTGGGCCTGGCCCAGCACCTCGCCCTGGGCGTTGCGCAAGACGATCTCGCGGCCCGGGCGCTGGGCGCGCTCGCGTTCCGCTTCCTCGCGCCAGATCCAGCCGAAGATCAGGGTCAGCAGCACGATGGCGGCCACCACGGCCAGCCAGATGCGGATGTAGAGGCGCTGGGTCAGGGGGGTGGACATAGGGGCCTGCTCACACTCATTTCTCAAGTGCGAATGGGGTGCAAACGGCGCCAATCTAGGCGCACGACGAAGCCCAGACTGGCTGTCTGGGTGAGGAGTGCAACAACGAGTGGCGCCGTTTGCACCCCATTCCCTTCGGGTTGCGACCAAAAATGCCATGCGCGGCGTTGCGAAGCCTTGCCGGGGGGCGACCCCGGCTGCGTTTCACGCCTTGCGCATGGCCTTTTTGATTCGCAACGCATCTTGAGAAATGAGTGTGAACAGGCCCTAGTCCTGCTGGCGGGCAAAGACGTAACCGACGCCACGCACGGTGAGGATGCGTTTGGGGGCCTTGGGGTCGGCTTCGATGGCGGCGCGGATGCGGCCCATGTGCACGTCGATCGAACGGTCGAAGGCCTCCAGTTCGCGGCCGCGCACGGCTTCCATGATCTGGTCGCGTGTGAGCACACGCCCGGCGCGTTCGGCCAGCGCGACCAGCAGGTCGAACTGGTAGGAGGTGAGTTCGCAGGCCTGGCCGTTGACGGTGACGGTACGCGCGTCGCGGTCGATGGCCAGCGAGCCGAAGCGCAATTGGCTGGCCGGCGCCGGCCCGTTGCCGCCACGGCGGCGCAGCACGGCGCGGATGCGCGCCAGCAGTTCGCGCGGCTCGAAGGGCTTGGCCAGGTAGTCGTCGGCGCCCATCTCCAGGCCGATCACGCGGTCCATGGGGTCGCCCTTGGCGGTGAGCATCAGGATGGGGGTTTGCGCCAGGGCCGAGGGCAGGGCGCGGATGCGGCGGCAGATTTCCAGGCCGTCCATGTCGGGCAGCATGAGGTCCAGGATCAGCAGTTGCGGCGCCGGGTTGCTCTGCTGCAGCAGGTCCAGGCCGGCTTCGCCGCTGCCGGCGACGCTCAACGCAAAGCCAGACTGTGCCAGGTACTCGCTGACCATGGCGGCCAGGCGGGCGTCATCCTCGATCATCAGCAGGGGCTGGTTCATTTCGGCAAGTCTATCGCTCATGCCCTCATGATGGGCGGCGGCCGTCAGCCGCCCTTGTCGCTGCTGTAAAGAAAGGTAAACGCCTCAGTGGTGGGTCCGCCGGGCGGCGCGTGCCGCCAGTCCCACCAGCAAGAGCACGGGCAGGCCCAGCAGGGCGGTGGAGACGAAGAACTGGCTGTAGCCGTAGGCGTCCACGTAGTGGCCCGAGAAGCCGGCAATGAACTTCGGCGCCAGCAGCATCATGGAACTGAACAGCGCGTACTGCGTGGCCGAGTAGCTGATGTTGGTCAGGCTGGAGAGGTAGGCGATGAAGGCGGCCGAGGCGATGCCGCTGGAGAGGTTGTCGGCAGAGATCACGAAGATCAGCGCCGTCACGTCATGCCCGCGCGAGCCCAGCCAGGCGAACAGCAGGTTGCTGGCCGCGCTGAGCACGGCGCCCAGCATCAGCACGCGCATCACGCCCAGGCGCATGGCCAGCACGCCGCCCACGAAGGCACCGACCAGGGTCATGATCACGCCGTAGACCTTGGTGACGGCGGCCACCTCGTCCTTGCTGTAGCCCATGTCCACGTAGAAGGGGTTGGCCATGATGCCCATGACCACGTCGCTGATGCGGTACACCGCGATCAGCGCCAGGATCAGGCCGGCCTGCCACTTGTAGCGGCCCAGGAAATCGGTGAAGGGCGCCACCACGGCGCCCTGCAGCCACTCGCCCAGGCTGCGCGCCGGCGGCAGTTCGCGACGCAGCGGTTCGTGCGAGAGCAGCACGGTGAGCACGCCGGGCAGCATGCTGGCCGCCATGACCAGGTAGGCCGTGGCCCAGGCTGCGTTCTGGTAGCCCGTGGCCTGGATCTCGGCGCGCGCGGCCAGCCACAGCACGCCGGCGCCGGCCCAGATCATGGCCATGCGGTAGCCGGTCTGGTAGGCCGCTGCCAGCGCCGCCTGGCGCTCGGCCCCGGCCGATTCGATGCGGAAGGCGTCCAGCGCGATGTCCTGCGTGGCCGACGCAAAGGCCACGGCCAGCGCACACCAGACCACGGCATGCAGGCCGTTTTGCGGGTTGGCCAGCGCCATGCCGACCAGGCCGGCCATGATGGCCATCTGCGAGAGCAGCAGCCAGCTGCGGCGCAGGCCCAGCCAGCGGGTCAGGCCCGGCAGGGGCAGGCGGTCCACCAGCGGCGCCCAGGCCCACTTGAAGGCATAGGCCAGGCCCACCCAGCTGAGTTCGCCGATGGTGCCGCGGTCGATGCCGGCCTCGCGCAGGCGAAAGCTCAGCGTGCCCAGCACCAGCAACAGGGGCAGGCCGGCGGCGAAACCCAGGGCCAGCATGCGCAGGGTGGTCGGTTCGAGGTAAACACGCAGCGTGTCGGCCCAGGAGGGCTTGAGTTGGCCCGGTTCGGGCGCACTTGAGGACATGGCCGGCATCATAAGCGCATCATCCGGCATGATTTCGTACACCATGACCCTGTTCAAACGACATTGCATCCTCTCCCTTGTCGCCTTGCTGCTGGCCGGGCCGCTGCAGGCTGCGCCCGAACAGCGCGAGGGGGTGGACGTGGGCAAGAACTCGGCCTTCACCAAGCTGGCCCCGGCGGAGGAGGTCGAGCGCATGGCCCTGCAGCAGTACCGCCAGCAGTTGTCCCAGGCGGCCGAAAAGCGCGCCCTGGCACCGCCTGACCATCCGCAGCTCAAGCGTCTGCGCGCGATCGCGCAACGTATCATCCCGCACGCCCTGGCCTGGAACCCGCGGGCCAGGGACTGGCAGTGGGAGGTCAATCTGATCGGCTCCAAGCAGATCAACGCCTATTGCATGCCCGGCGGCAAGATCGCCTTCTACACGGGCATCCTGGACCAGCTGCAGCTGACCGACGACGAGGTGGCCATGATCATGGGCCACGAGATCGCCCATGCCCTGCGCGAGCATGCGCGTGAGCGCATGGGCAAGAGCGCGGTGACCGAAGGTGTGGCCAGGGTTGGGGGCGCCGTGCTGTCCGCCTGGCTGGGCATCGACCCGCGCCTGACCGACGGGGTGGCACGTGGTGGCGCCAACCTGGCGGTCCTGAGCTTCAGCCGCAGCGACGAGACCGAGGCCGACCTCGTGGGCATGGAGCTGGCGGCGCGGGCCGGCTACGACCCGCGCGCCGGCGTGACGCTGTGGCAGAAGATGGGTGCGGCCAGCAAGGGTGCGCCACCGCAGTGGTTGTCGACCCATCCCGCGGGCAAGACGCGTATCACCGAGATCGAGCAGAACCTGCCCAGTGTGTTGCCGCTGTACGAACGGGCCCGCCGCGAGCGCCAGCGACCGTGACAGACGGTGCCACCGGCGCTGCTGCTCAGTAGCGGTAGATCAGGCCCAGGGACACGCTGGGCAGGTAGCGGAAGCCCAGCATGCCATTGCTCTGGGTTCGCCAGCCGTCCAGGCCCATGGGCGAGCTGCTGGCGCCGTTGCCCTCCAGCTCGCTGGACAGGGCGCCCAGCGCGACGCCCATGTCGGCGTAAAAGCCCAGGCCCTTGCTGGCCAGGCCATGCTGGCCATAGCCGATGCCCAGATAGGTGGAGGAAGTCGGGGATTTGGAGCGCAACTGGTAGGCGCCGAAGCCCAGGCCGGTCCAGGCGCTGCCGCCCAGAGAGTTCGACAGGCCGGCGGGAGTGTCGCCGAAGCTCAGGCCACCGACCAGGCGGAAACCACTGCTTTCGAAGGGAAACCAGTCTGCATAGAGACTGGCCCTGCTGCTTTCGTACGCCGGACGCTGGCTTTCAGGCCTGGCCCATTTCAGGCCCGGGCTGTAGTCGCTGCGCAAGGCCCAGCCGCCGCTTTGCGGCAGCGCATGTCCCAGGCTGTAGGGACTGGCTTGCAGGGATTGAGCCGACGCGGCGCCAGCCGTCACGGTAAAGACGGCCAGCGCCAGCAGAGCGGCGCGCAGCGGGTTCATGAAAAGTCCTGTGTTTCAAACTGGATTTGATTATTCAGGATATCGGGCTGGCCAGGGGCTTACTTAACTACGGCCCATGGTCTCTGTGTCGCATCTCAACATGGGAGAAAAGACAGTAGCAGGCGCTTACGTTCCGCCCACGAAAGGATTGGTCTGGCGCTCGGCCCCGAACGTGCTTTCCGGGCCATGGCCGGGGATGAAGACGGTATCGTTGCCCATGGGCCACAGTCGCTCGGTGATGCTGCGGATCAGGTCGGCGTGGTTGCCCTGGGGGAAGTCGGTACGGCCGATCGAACCGGCAAACAGCACGTCGCCTACAAAGGCGCGCTGGGCCTCGGGGGAGTGGAAGACCACGTGGCCGGGCGTGTGACCCGGGCAGTGCCGTACGTTGAGGGTGCAGTTGCCGATGCTCACCGTGTCGCCGTCCTTCAGCCAGCGGGTGGGCGTGAAGGCTTCGGCCGCGGGCAGGCCGAAGCGGCGGCTCTGCTCGGCCAGGCCGTCGATCCAGAACTGGTCGGCCGGGTGCGGGCCGATGATGGGCAGGTCGAGCTGGCGCGACAGCACGGCCGTTCCGCCGGCGTGGTCCAGGTGGGCGTGGGTGAGCCAGATGGCCTTGAGCGTGACGCCCAGGCGGGCGGCGGCGGCGGTGATGCGCGGCAGGTCGCCGCCAGGGTCGATGACCGCCGCTTCCATGGTTTCGTCGCACCAGACGATGGAGCAATTCTGTTCGAAGGCGGTCACGGGAACGGTCTGGTACTTGAGCATGGCGGGTCGGCAGGCAGGGACGGATGAAGAAAACGGCATTTTGCATGGCGACGTCATGTTCTGCCGGCAAAATAGGGGCATGGAAGTGAACGCCTCTGCCGAAACCACCCGCCTGCTGCCCGACGATGACGCGCTGCGTGCCATGCTGCACAACGAGGTGCACGCCCGTCCGTCGGCCCGCATCCGCCTGCCCGCCCTGGTCGTGTACGTGGCCGTGCTCAACGAAGGCATCAGCCGCGAGCAGGAGTGCGAGCACCTGCGCCGGCTGCCGGGCCAGCAGGACCTGACGCCCGAGCGCCTGCAGGGCAACTTCCTGCGTCTGCGTTTCGAGGGCTACACCGTCAAGTGGGAGCGGCACACCGAATTCACGCGGTATTCCATCGTCCAGCCGCTGCCCGCGCATGCGCACCTGGGCGCCAGCGATCCCGAGCTGCTGTCTGCCCTGGTGGTGGCGCCGCAGTGGTTGCGCGAGATTCCGGGCCGCACCATCGCGGCCATCAAGCTGGCCATGGTGCACGGCGACCTGAAGGCACCGGAGGCGACCATGGCCCAGGCGCGTGACTGGTTCGGCGGCCATCCCCTGGTGGCCTCGGTCATGGGCAACAACGGCCACTCGCTGGCGGTCACCGACTTCCAGCTGCGCGACAGCGGCTTCGAGCGCCTGCTGGTCATTGCGCCGCCCGCCACCAGCGAAACGCGCGCCGGACGGGTCTCGCAGCGCCTGCTGGAGCTGGAGACCTACCGCCTCATGGCCCTGCGCGGCCTGCCCGTGGCCAAGGGCCTGGGCGCCATGCTGAGCGAAGCCGAGCGCCAGCTGGCCGACATCACCGCGCAGCTGGAGAACAAATCAGCTTCCGAACAGGCCTTGCTGGCCACGCTGCTGTCGCTGGCCGGCCGGGTCGAGCGCGCCACCGCCGAACACGACTACCGCTTCTCGGCCACCCGTGCCTACGACACCCTGGTGGGGCAGCGCCTGACGGAGCTGCGCGAGCAGCCCGTCTCCGGCACCCAGACCCTGGGCGAGTTCCTGCAGCGCCGCCTGTCGCCGGCCATGGCCACGGTGGTCGCCACCGCGCAGCGCCTGGCATCCCTGTCCGAGCGCGTGTCGCGCGCCAGCGCCCTGCTGCGCACGCGCGTGGACATCGCCACCGAGGTGCAGAACCAGCAGCTGCTAGCCAAGCTGACGCGCGGGCAGGAACTGCAGTTGCGCCTGCAGTCCACCGTGGAAGGCCTGTCCATCGCGGCCATTTCCTACTACGTGGTCAGCCTGCTGTTCTATGGCGTCAAGGCACTCAAGGCGGCAGGCGCGCCGCTCAACCCGGAAATCGCGACGGGCGCGCTGATCCCGCTGGTGCTCTGGGGCGTGTGGCGCACGACGCGGCGCATCCACCAGAGACTGCACGCAGGCCGCTGAAACGGCGGCCGGTGCCGGCGGGTGCTGGCTTAGGTGTTGCCCTGCGGTGCGCCACAGACCCGGTTGCGTCCCGCGTCCTTGGCCTCGTACAGGGCCGCATCGGCGGCGAGCAGCAACTGCTCGGGCGTGGTGCTCTCCGTCGGCACCCAGCTCACGCAGCCGATGCTGACCGTCACCACGCCAGCCACCGGCGAGCGCTGGTGCGGCAGGGCCAATTCCATCACGGCCAGCCTCAGTTCCTCGGCCTTGGCCTCGACCCCTGGCCCGTCGGTGCCCGGCAGCAGGCAGACGAACTCCTCTCCGCCATAGCGCGCCAGCAGATCGTGCGGGCGGCCGACACGCTTGCGCATGGCCTGGGCCAGGAACTGCAGGCAGGCGTCACCGGCCTGATGGCCGTAGTGGTCGTTGTACAGCTTGAAGTGATCGACATCCAGCAGCAGCACCCCCAGCGGGATGCGCTGGCGCAGGCACTGGCGCCATTCGGTGCGCAGGTTCTCGTCAAAGCGGCGCCGGTTGGCCACGCCCGTCAGGCCGTCCAGGAAGGCCAGCGAGCGCAGGGTTTCGCTTTGTGCCTCCAGTCGCGCATTGAGGTCCAGCAGGGACTGCTGGTAGATGTGCTCCTGCGTGATGTCGCGTGCATCGGCAAAAATCAGCTCGCCCTGCGGCACGGCCTGCCATTCGATCTCGCGATAGCTGCCGTCGCGGTGGCGGTAGCGGTTGCAAAGGCCGACGATCTTCTGGCCCTGTCGGAGCTGGTCCAGCGCCGCCACGGTCTTGTCACGGTCCTCGGGGTGTACGAAGTCCAGGAAGGCCTGGCCCTCCAGGTCGGCCAGCCGGTAGCCCAGCACGTTTTCCCAGGCCGGGTTGAGCTTGACGAAGCGCCCGTCGAAATTGGCGATGCACAGCAGGTTCAGGGCGTTGTCGAAATAATGCTGCAGTTCCTCGGTCTTCTGCTTCAGCGCCTGCTCGGCCTGCAGGATCTGCCCTTGTGCCCGCAGCTTGCGCCGCTGCAGCAGGAACAGGGCCGAGACGGTGCTGAGGCTGAGCAAACCCAGCAGGCTTGCAAGGACCAGGGCGTCCCTGCGCCAAGGTGCATACAGCCGGCCCAGATCGCGGCCGATGGCCATCACCATCGGCTTGTCCATGTTCAGTTCGGCGGGCTGGATGGTGCGCAGTGCCATCAGGCGGTATTCACCGGTGCCATAGACCTTGCCCGTCAACAGGCTGCTTGCCTGGCCGCTCTCCTTGTGCCGGGTGAAGAAGGAGCCCGGTTGCGCCAGGTTCAGCCCCGCCTGGTTCGGGCGGTCGGGTTCGATCAGGAACTGCAGCCCGTCGCCATGCGCCAGGGCCGACCACACGTCGGGGGCGTAGTTGATCGAGCGCAGGATCAGCTGGAATTCTTCCGGGTCGAGCGTGGCCGCGACGAGCCCTGCAAACTCTCCCTTGGGGCCGGGGATCATACGGACCAGGTTGATGCCCCAGACATTGAGCGTGGTGCGAAAGGGCGGGCCGAGGTAGAGCGTATCGGCGCTGGGGTTCTGCAGCACCTGCTGGAAATAGGCGCGATCCTTGAAGTTGCCGCCGACGAGATCTGTGAAGTTGCTCGCGCGCAAGTTACCGGCGGCGTCCAGGATAAACAGGCCGCGCACGCCGGGCATGGCGTCGACGAAGGCCTTCAGGCGCGGGATCGCAGAGGTCACGGAGCTGTCCTGCAGCCTGGCGGCGGGCCATTCGGTGCGGATGTTGAGCAAGGCCCGGTTGACCGAATCGAACTGCCGGCTCAGGCTGGCGCGGATGACTTCGGACTGTGCATCCAGGCGTTCCCGTTCGCGTAGCTCGATCGTGCGGTACTCCGCGTACAGGGTGTAGGCGGCGAGGCCGCAGACCACGAGCAGGGCGCCGATCAGCAGCAGCCACTCACGACGGAACAGGCGCAGCTGGGGGGGCAACGCTATCCCGGCGGTGTCCGCCTGCTTGAGGTGAGGCATATCCAACGACACGAAGCTTCTTTTGAGGGGCCGGCCGCTCCACCTTGAAGCCAGGCTCAGGAACCCCAGTCATAGTCGATACACAGAGGGGCATGATCGCTGAAACGCTGCGCCTTGTAAACCTCGGCGGCGCGCGCGCCCTGCGCCAGCGCCGGCGTGGCCAGGTGGTAGTCGATGCGCCAGCCCACGTTTTTGGCATAGGCCTGGCCACGGTTGCTCCACCAGGTGTAGGCCTCGCCGGTGGTGTCGGGATGCAGCTGGCGGTAGACGTCGACCAGGCCACCGTCGTTCAGCAGGCGTGTCATCCAAGCGCGCTCCTCGGGCAGGAAACCCGAGTTCTTGAGGTTGCCCTTCCAGTTCTTGAGGTCCATTTCCTGGTGCGCGATGTTGACGTCGCCGACCAGGATGAACTCACGCTCCTGCTTGAGCTGCTGCAGGTGCGGGTAGATTTCGTCGAGGAAGCGGAACTTGGCCAGTTGCCGGTCCTCCCCCGAGGAGCCGCTGGGGAAGTAGCAGCTGACCAGTGACAGTTTGCGCTGCGGCGTGTCGAAACGCAGTTCCACATAACGACCCTCGGCATCGAATTCGGACGAGCCGTAGCCGATGCGCACGTCGCTGGGCTCGTGCCGGGTGTAGAGGCCCACGCCCGAGTAGCCCTTCTTTTCGGCGTAGTGAAAGTAGCCTCGCAGGCCGGCGAGTTCCTCGAAGCGCCCGGCCACGTCGCCGGCCTGCGCCTTGACCTCCTGCACGCCCATACAATCCGGACGAGTCTGGTCCAGCCAGGCCTCCAGCCCCTTGCTGGTGGCCGAGCGTATGCCGTTGAGGTTGAGGCTGACGAGTTTGAACAAGGAATTTCCCATGGTGGACGGTGTGCAGAGTGGACGGGATGGCCTGGCCCAGGATTTTGTGGCCTTTGCGGTCGAGTGCGGCGTGTTGCGTTTCGGTGAATTCAAGACCAAGGCCGGCCGGCTTTCCCCCTACTTCTTCAATGCGGGCCTGTTCGACGACGGCGCCAGACTGGGCCGGCTGGCCGAATTCTATGCGCGCAGGGTGATGGCCTCGGGCATCGAGTTCGACATGATCTTCGGCCCGGCCTACAAGGGCATCCCCCTGGGTGCGGCGCTGGCTGTGGAACTGGCGCGGCACGGCCGCAACGTGCCCTTTGCCTATAACCGCAAGGAAGCCAAGGACCACGGCGAGGGCGGCACCCTGGTGGGGGCGCCGCTCAAGGGCCGGGTGCTGATCGTCGACGACGTGATGTCTGCCGGCACCGCTGCGCGCGA
>LNFM01033732.1_pt1 | contig 13167 bp, 10 predicted proteins | sample 596031 | NCBI WGS metagenome assembly LNFM01 (sample SAMN04254537, study PRJNA301005) | activated carbon metagenome | isolation source: dual media filters at the Ann Arbor, Michigan drinking water treatment plant | place: USA: Ann Arbor
GCGGGCGGCGGCGTCACATCGCGCCTATAGCATGTTCCCGTTCCGTTTCACTCCCGCGAATGCTAGCCTCAACCCATGAACGACGACCACCTCCCCAATTCCCACGACAACGGACCGGTCACCCTCCGGGAGGACGGCGACACTGGCGACCGTTTTCTCGTCTATGTTGCCAAGGATGGCGTCCGGGCCGAACTCCGCGTCGTTGGTGACACCTTCTGGGCGACCCAAGCGCAGATGGCGCATATGTTCGGCGTCGATGTCCGCAGCGTTAGCAACCACATCAAGAACATATTCGCAGAGGGCGAATTGGCGGCTGATTCAGTTGTCCAAGAATCTTGGATAACTGCCGCCGACGGGAAGACCTATCGAACCAACCTTTACAGCCTCGATGTCATCATCGCCGTTGGCTATCGGGTCAGTTCGCGCTTGGGGACCATGTTCCGCATTTGGGCGACGCAGGTGCTGATGGCCTACCTCGTCAAAGGGTTTGTCATCGACGACGAACGCCTGAAGAACCCGGACGGCAAGCCAGACTTCTTCGACGAACTTCTCGATCGCATCCGCGACATCCGGTCGTCGGAAAAGAGGATGTGGACCCGCATCCTCGAACTTGCGTCGTTCTGCGTGGACTACGATCCCTACGACCAGAGCCAACACACAGGGTTCTTCGCCGACATACAGAACACGCTTCATTGGGCGGTTCTCCAGAAGACGGCCAGCGAGCTGATCGTCGAACGGGTCGATCATCGAAAAGAGTCGGCCGGGGTCGTCACCTTCAAGGGCCAGATGCCCACAGTCGATGAAGCCACGACCGCGAAAAACCTGCTCCACGAGACCGAGATCAAGGCGCTCAACCACATCACGAGCCTGATGCTGGAGTTCTTTGACAGTCAGGCGGAACAGCGCCGGACGACGACCTTGGGCGAGTTCCAGATAAAGCTGCGAGACCTGATCAAACTGGATGGTCGCCCGCTGAAGCCTTGGGGGGCGGCAACAACTGTGAGCCGTGCGAAAGCCGCGGCTCATGCGTCGAAGGAGATCAAGGCCTACAAGGATCAGAGACGTCTGGAGGCCGAAACAACCGGCGAAGATCAGCTTCGCCAGCTCGCCAAAACCTTGAAAGACAAGAAGCGATCAAGGTGATCTCCGAGGCTCGCATTGACGGAAGCGCGGTCCTCACCGGCGCCGAGCCCTGGCTGGCCCTGCCGCCGGCGCTCGCCATTCCGCCGGGCGCGGGGGCGATCTGCGACGGAGAGGGCGCGCGCAAGATCGGACGGGGCGTGGCCGAGGGGGCCTTCACCACCGCCCCGGTCATGGTCGCCCACGCCAGCCTGACCGCCCGCCGCCTCGGCATCGCCCCGCCGGCCCGTTCGGCCGAGATACTGGATGTGCTGGAGCTGTTCGCCTTCGTCCGGCCCGCCCGCTTCTGCGCCCCCTCGCCCAGCGGTCTGGCCCTGGCCATGGGGATGAGCGAGCCCCGGGGGGCAGAGGCCCAGGCCGAGGCCCTGCGCCACGCCGCCGACGGCCTGCTGCGCGAACTGGCCGACCCGGCCTATCCCGACCGCGAGGCCGCCTTCACCATGTCCGAGACGCTCGGCCGCGCCGGCTGGTCCTGGGCTTGGCGCGTCTCCGGCGCCCTGCAGAGCCAGACGCTCCGCGACCGTCAGCATCGCGGCAGCGGGCTCGACGTCTGGTCACGCCTGCCGGAATGGGAGGACGAGGCCCCGCGCGGCGAAGCGGGGTCCGCTCCGGTCGATTCCGAGAGCGCCCGTATCCGGCTTGAGAAACTGCTTCAGGCCTCGGGCCTGGACGAGACCCGGCCGACCCAGTCCGACTATGCAGCCGAGGCCGCCTACGCCTTCTCCCCCCGCAACGAGGAGGGCCGCCCCCGCTTCCTTCTGGCCGAGGCGGGCACGGGCACCGGCAAGACCCTCGGCTATCTCGCCCCCGCCAGCCTCTGGGCCGAGCGCAATCAGGGGGCGGCCTGGGTCTCGACCTACACCCGCGCCCTGCAGCGCCAGATCGACCGCGAGAGCGCCGCCCTCTGGCCCGATCCGGTCGAGCGCAAGAAGAAGACCGTCGTCCGCAAGGGCCGCGAGAACTACCTCTGCCTGCTGAACCTGCAGGACATGGTGCAGGCGGCCCAGCTGGGGAACGGCGACCTCATCGGCATGGCGCTGGCCAGCCGCTGGGCCATGCATACGCGCGACGGCGACATGACCGGGGGCGACTATCCGGGCTGGCTGCCCGGCCTGTTCGCGACGGGCCCCAGTCATCAGGCCAGCGCGGCCAATCTGGTCGACCGGCGCGGCGAATGCGTCCACGCCGCCTGTCCCCACTACCGCACCTGTTTCGTCGAGAAGACCATCCGCGCCAGCCGCCGCGCCGACCTCGTCGTCGCCAACCACGCCCTCGTGATGACCCAGGCCGCCTTCGACGGGGCCCGGTCGGCGCGCGGCCTGAAACAGGACGGCGAGACGGCGGCGCTGAAGCGGATCGTCTTCGACGAGGGCCACCACCTGTTCGACGCCGCCGACAGCGCCTTCTCCGCCTGTCTGTCGGGGCAGGAGGCCGCCGAGCTGCGCCGCTGGCTGCGCGGGCCCGAGGGCCGCGGCCGGCGCGGGCGCGGGCTGGAACAGCGGCTGGGCGACCTGTGCGCCGACAACGAGGCCGCGACGAAGGCGCTGCAGGACGCGGTGCGGGCGGCGGCCCAGCTGCCCGGCGAGGGCGTCTCCGGCCGCATCGCCCCGGCCTCGGGCGAGGTCAATCCGGTCGGGCCGATCGAACGCTTCCTGCTGGCTGCGCTGGAGCAGTTGCGGGCCCGGACATCCGAGAACGCCTCGGGCAGCGGCGTCGAATTCGGCATGGAGTGCTCGGCGGCCCAGGCGCTCGCGGCCGTCGAGGCACCGCTGCTGGCCCTGTCGCGCCATCTGGAGGACATCCTCGACGACGAGGCCGCCGACCTGGACGGGGCGTCCCGCGCCCGCATCGAAGGAGCCCTGCGCGGCCTCGACCGCCGCGCCCGCATGACCCTGCCCGGCTGGCGCTCGATGCTGGCCGCGCTGGAGGTGTCGTCCGACGAGCCCGACCCCGACTTCCTCGACTGGCTTTCAGCGGAAGCCGCCTTCGGCCGCATCATGGACGTGGCCCTGCGCCGCCACTGGATCGACCCGACCGTGCCGCTCGAGGCCGCCGTCATCATGCCGGCCCACGGCGTGCTGGTGACCAGCGCCACCCTGTCCGATCCGAACGCGGACGATCCGTTCGACATGGCCCGGCTGCGCACCGGCTCGGCGCGGCTGATCGAACCCGCGCGGACGCTGAAGGTCGAAAGCCCGTTCGACTATGCCGCCAACGCCCGGGTCATCGTCGTCAACGACCTGATCAAGGACGACACCCGCCAGACGGCGGCGGCGATGCGGGAGCTGTTCCTCGCGGCGGGCGGCGGCGGGCTCGGCCTGTTCACCGCTATCCGGCGGCTGAAAGCGGTCTATGAGCGGCTGGGACCGGACCTCGCGAAAGCAGGCATCCCCCTCTACGCCCAGCACGTCGATCCGCTCGAGGTCGGGGCGCTGGTCGACGTCTTCCGCGCCGAACAGGACTCCTGCCTGCTGGGCACCGATGCGGTGCGGGACGGCGTCGATGTGCCGGGCCGCAGCTTGCGCATCCTCGCCTTCGACCGCGTGCCCTGGCCGCGCCCCGACCTGCTGCACAAGGCGCGCCGCCTGCGCTTTGGCGGCGAAGGCGCGGGCGGGCGCAATTTCGACGACGCCCTGGCCCGCGCCAAGATGGCCCAGGCCTTCGGCCGGCTGATCCGCCGCGCCGACGACAAGGGAGTCTTCGTCATGCTCGACGCCGCCGCCCCGACCCGCCTGTTCGCCAGCCTGCCGCCCGGGACCGAGGTCCAGCGCATGGGGCTGGCCGAGGCGGTTGAACTGGTTGGCACCTTCCTCAAGCCGGACTAGACGAAGCCCCGATGACCGACACCGCCCCCCGCCATTCCCGCCGCGGCCTCGCCGTGCCCTTCATCATCGTCGGCCTGCTGCTGGCCGCCTGGACCGGCTGGTGGTTCTGGCTGACCGATCAGGTCGAGACGCGGCTGACGGCCCAGGTCGAGGTCCTGCGGCAGGACGGCTGGACCATCACCCACGCCCCGGTGAGCACCACGGGCTGGCCCTTCCGGACGCGGGTGTCGATGCCGCAGACCGACATCCTCGCCCCCTCCGGCCACGGCGTCGCGGCCCCCGAGCTGGTGGCCGAGGCCAGCAGCTGGAACCCCGGCCACTGGGTGGTGGTCGTCCCTGACGGCCTGACCCTGACCCGCGCGGACAAGGGCCGGATCGCCATCGCCGGCGACGGCCTGCGCTTCAGCATCAGCCATCTGCGCGACCGCTTCCCCGACCTTCGGGCCGAGCTGATCCGCCCGACCTTCACACCGCTCGAGGGCGCCGAGCCGTTCCCGATCGTCTCGGCCGAGCGGATCCAGCTGGAGACCCGGCCGCATCTGACCGACGGCACGGCCTCGACCGACGAACTCGACGTGCTGTTCCGCCTGATCGACGCGCGCGGGCGGCCCGGCGGCCCCGTCGAGGGCGCGACCCGACAGGGTATGCTCAGCGCCGATGTCGAAGGCACGATCGTCGGGGCCAGCCGGCTGCAGGGCATGGACTCGGCCGGTGTGTTCGCCGCCTGGACCGAGGCGGGCGGACGGTTCACCGCCGTCCGGGGCCGTTTGAAAGCCGGCGACAGCACGGCCCTGATTTCCAGCGACAGCCTCTCGGCCCGGGCCGACGGCCGGCTGCAGGGCTCGCTGGCCCTGACCGCCGAACAGCCGATGGCCGCCATCGCCGGCCTGGCCCGCTCGCAGTCCGGGGCGGTCAACCGGATGGGCGCGGCGGGTGCCGCGGCGGCCACGGCGGGCTCGGGTGGGCGGCCGGTTGATCTGGTCGTGCAGTTCCGCGACGGCCGCACCTGGCTGGGGCCCTTCGCCCTGGCACCGGCACCGCGGCTGTTCTGATGATCCCCAAGCCTCTGATCGAGCCCGAGGCCGACGCAGAGCGGCTGGCGCTGGATGGGGCCGTGGCCGAGGCGGTGCGTCTGCGGGTCGCCGCCGGACCCCGTCCCTCGGCCGACGCCGACGCCATCGCCCTGCGCGAAATCCTCAGGGACCTGCCACCGGCCGCGTCCAGCACCGTCCGCGCGGTTCTGGGGCGGATTGACGCGGCGAACGGCGCGCCGCTGGTCGTCTGGGGTGCCGCCAGCCAGACCCTCGCCGCCGACCGCTTCGGCCTGACCGCCCGCGTCGCCGCCGAGCCGGAGCAGGCGTTGGCCGCCGTCCGAGACGGTTCGCGCGCCCTCCTGGACCTGACCCCGGCCAAGGCCTGGTGGGGCCGGCTGCTGGCCGAGCCCGCGCTGCGGGTAACCGCGGCGCTGCCCGACGACCGCCACGGCCTGCCCCGCGCCCTGCTGGTTCAGCGGACAGAACCGGGCCCGACCGGTGACGACCGCACCTTCTGGGCTACCGACAGCAAGGCCCCCGACGCCCGGATCATCGAGACCCTGGGCACCGCCGGCCTGGCCGCCAGTCCCTTGATCGCGGCGGGCGGCTTGAAGCTGTTCATGCTGGCGGGCTATGTGCAGGCCGAGGACGGCCGGCTCGCATCCGCGCCCGGCAGCCTGTCCGGCGTCATCGGCGCCGCCCCCCTGTTCTGAAAGCGCCCATGACCGACGCCCCGCAAAACGCTCCCGTGGCCAAGCCCGGCATCCTCGACATCGCCCCCTATGTCGGCGGCAAGTCGCGCATCGAGGGCGTGGCCGAGCCGATGAAGCTGTCGTCCAACGAGAACGCGCTCGGCGCGGGCGAGAAGGCGCGCGAGGCCTATGCCGCCGCGGTCGGCAACATCCACATGTACCCCGACGGCCGCGCCATGAAGCTGCGCGACGCGGTGGCGGAGCATCACGGACTGGAGCCCGAGCGGCTGATTTTCGGTAACGGCTCGGACGAGGTCTTCGCCCTGCTGAACCAGACCTATCTGACCGCCGGCGACAACATCGTCAGCGGCAAATACGGCTTCCTGGCCTATCGCATCAGCGCCCTGGCCAACCAGGCCTCGGTCAAGCTGGCGCCCGAGCCCGACTTCCGGCTCACGCCCGAGGCCATCCTGGCCGAGGTCGATGAGCGCACCCGCATCGTCTATGTCTCCAGCCCGTCCAACCCGACCGGCAGCTACAATACGGCCGAGGAAATCCGGCGCCTGCACGAGGCCCTGCCGCCCGAATTCGTCGCCGAGCCGGACTGGGAGACCAGCTTCCCCCTCGCCCGCGACAGCGAGAACATCATCGTCACCCGCACCTTCTCCAAGATCCACGGCCTCGGCGGCCTGCGCATCGGCTTCGGCTATGCGCCGCTGAAGGTCTGCGAGGCGGTCGACCGCATCCGCCTGCCGTTCAATGTCTCGGTCCCCGGTATCGAGGCGGCCGTCGCCGCCCTCGGCGACGAGGCGCACCAGAAGGCCTCACGCGACCTGGTCCACGCCTGGCGCCCGCGCCTGACCCAGGCCATCAAGGGCTTCGGCTTCGACGTCTTCCCCTCGGCCGGAAACTTCGTCCTCGTCCGCTTCCCCGACGAAAAACGCAACGCGGCGGCGGCCAATGACTATCTGAACTCGAAGGGTATCATCGTCCGCCCGGTCGGCGGCTACGGCCTGCCCGACTGCCTGCGCATCACCGTGGGGACGGAAGATCAGAACCGGGCGGTGATCGATGCGCTGAGCGAGTTCGCGGCCCACTAACCCTCCCTCTCCCAAAGGGAGAAGGAAAGTCTCTAGTTTCGCCTGAACAGCCGGCTCGCCCCCCAGCCCATCAGGGCCGCCAGCAGCACCGTCAGCACGCCATAGCTCCACGGCCGCCGGTGGGCGAACTCATAGACGTCCCGTTCCAGACCGACCTTTTCGACCGTCAGGGTCAGGTTGGAGACCGACACAGGTTCTCCGTCCTGGAACAGCCAGACCTCGGCGAAATACTGGCCGGTCGGGGCCACCGCGGGCAGGTCCAGTTCGGCGCGGAACAGGCCCTTGTCCACGAATTCGACGCCGTCCGGATCGGTGTTGTACAGGGCCGCGGCCTCGCGCAGCCGGATCACGGCGCGACGGTAGTCCAGATAGTCCTCGCCCAGCCGGCTGACGACCACGTCGCGCACGCCGTAGCGGGTGACGGTGCGGCTTTCCTGCGGGGCGTTGATCCGCAGATGGTCGACGCCCACGCCCAGCCGCCGCAGTTGACCGAAGTCGGCGATGTCGGACAGGGGCCGGGTCGAGGCCGTCATGTAGAAGCCCGGCGCGCCCTCGAACAGAACGGGGCGGCTGTTGAGCCAGAAACCCATGTTGCGGGTCTTCTTGACCAGACGCACAGGACCGTCCGGCCCCCGCACCACCACCACAACATCGGCCGGCCGGTCGGTCGGATTGAAGACGGCCCCGTAGACGACGATCGAGGCGCCCTGGAAACTGGAGTCGATCATGACCCGCGCGTCGGTCATGGCAGAGGCGACGCGGACCTGACAATCGCGGGCGGCGGCGGGGGAAGGGCCTGCATCACTCGGGCACTCCCGGCGCAAAGGCGAACAGGTCGGACGGCCGGACGAACAGGTCCAGTCCCATCTGGATGCCGACCAGCAGGACGATCAGCCCCAGCACCGCCCGCAGTACGTCCGGCCGGAAGCGGCCCGAGAGCCGGGCTCCGTACTGGGCGCCGACCACGCCGCCGACCAGCAGAAGGGTGGACAGGACGATGTCGACCGTCTGGTTACGACCGGCCTGCAGCACCGTGGTCATGGCGGTGACGATGATGATCTGGAACAGGCTGGTGCCCACCACCACACCCGCCTTCATGCGCAGCACATAGAGCATGGCCGGCACCAGGACGAAGCCGCCGCCGACGCCCATGATGGCCGACAGCACCCCGGCGAAGGCGCCGAGGACGAACGGCGGAATGGCGCTGATATAGAGACCCGAGCGGGGGAACCGCATCTTCAGCGGCAGGCCGTAGAGCCAGAGCGGGCGACGACGCTCCTTGTGCGGAAGAACCTCGCCGCGCAAGGGTGCCGATGACACCGAGGAACAGCAGGTAGGACACCGCCACCGCCATATCGGCCTGTCCGAGCAGGCGCAGATAGCGGAACAGCTCCACGCCCAGCAGCGCGCCGATGACCCCGCCCAGGGCCATGACCCCGCCGATGCGGTAGTCGACCGCCTTCTGGCTGGTGTAGCTGATCACGCCGGAGGTCGAGGAGGCGACGACGTGGCTGGCCTGGCTGGCCACGGCCACCGCCGGCGGAATGCCCATGAAGATCAGGATCGGGGCCATCAGGAAGCCCCCGCCGATGCCGAACAGTCCGGACACGAATCCGACCGTCGCGCCCAGCAGAACCAGGAGCGGCCAGTTCACCGAAACCTCGGCGATCGGCAGATAGATATCCACGGAAAGGCGACGACGGAAGTGATGGTGTCCTAGACCCACCGGACGGCCCCCGCCACCCGATGCGCCAGAAAAGCTCGTGCCTCCCGCCTCAGGCGAGTGGTTCGACCGCGAAATCTTCGGCCTCTGTTCCGGCCTTGGCGCGGATCGAGGCCGGGACCGAGGTGCGCAGACGCTCGATCGCCGACCGGGCGTCGACATCCCCGGCGCGCGCCGCGATCAGATACCATTTGTAGGCTTCGGCGAGGTCGGGCCGGATGCCCTGGTCGCCGGTCTCATACAGTTTGGCGACGTTGAACTGGCTGTCGACCAGACCCAGTTCCGCGGCACGCTTCAACCAGTTCAGCGCCTCGGCGCGGTTCTGCTCCCCGCCGATACCGTCGAACAGATACATGCCGTAGGCGTGCATGCCGCGGGCATCGCCCCCGTCCGCCGCGCGGCGCGCCCAGGTCCGGGCTTCCGACGGATTCGCCGACAGACCCGTGTCGCCGTCCTGGTAGAGGCCGGCCAGATGCAGCTGGGCCGGCGTATAGCCGGTGGCGGCGGCCTGCTTCAGCGTCTCGATCCCGGCGGGCCCGTCCGCATCAAGCTCGGTCATGGCCTGCTGGTACAGCGCTTCCCCGCGCGCCAGATCCTCAGCCGAAGCCGCAGCCGGCACGACAGCGAGCGCCGCCATCGGCGTGGCCGGCTCTGCGCCCGCGAAGCCGGGAATGTTCAGACCCGAGCCGGTCAACTGGCCGGTGGCATAGGCCCCGCCGGCGGTCAGCAGGACCGCGATGGCCGAGGCACCCAGCGCCTTGCGGACCGTGCCGCCATCCTTGGCGGCCTGTTTGTCCAGCCGCTCCTGCAGGCGGGACTTGCCGCCGCGCTTCAGGCCAAAGCCGGAGCGGGCGGGCGCCTCGGCGACGGTCGGAGCGGCCATGGCGGCGCGGGCGGCGTCGATCGTCTGGCGGGTGGAGGAGGCGCGCCCCTGGGCCGCCGCCGCGCGCAGGGCGCGGGCGTCGACGAAGTCGGTCTCGCCGTCGAAATCGTCATGGCCGCCGTCGAAGGTGCCGCCGAGGTTCCCGGGCGCGGTCGCCTCCAGCGCGTCCGAGACGTCAGCGCCGCCGAAACCCTGGCCGAAGGCCGTCGGCGCGGCCGGAGCCTGAACCGGCTGGGCCTGCGGGGCGGCGTTGAACGGGGGCGGGGTGAAGGCGGGGATCTGCGGCGCCGGGTCGACCTCGGCGGCGAATGTCCCGGCGGGCCGGCTGCCGAACGGAGCGGACGCCGCCATGGGCGCCTCGGCGGGCGTCTCGTCGGCGAGGGGGCCGCGCATGACGGCGTCGAAGATGGCGTCGGCGGTCAGCACCTCATCGGCCGCAGGCTCGGCACTGAAGGCGGCGGGTTCCGGCTCGGGCGGGGCGAGGTCAGCGGACCAGGCCTGCTGCTCGGCATAGACCGGATCGTCAAACGCGGTTTCGGAGAAGGGCGCGCCGGGGAAGGCGGCGTCCGGGAAGGCGGCGGCGCGCCAGTCTGCGTCGATAGCCGGCGCGGTTGCGGCGACGGCAGCCGCGGCGACAGGCGCCTCCGCCCGACGCTCGATGTTGCCGCGCGCCTCGGCAATCAGGGCGGCGGTGCGCTCTTCCGACATCCGCATACGCTCGGCCAGTTCGCCGGACGCCCGGTCATAGCCCTGCTCGATGCGGCTGGAGCTGTCGGCCAGTCGGCGGCCGATATCGTCCAACGCCTGCTGAGAGCGGCGCTCGGACTGGGCGATGCGTTCGCTCAGTCGGTCCGAGATGCGTGTGATCTCCCCGCCCAGCTTCTCGAGCGCCAGGGCGTGGCGGTCGTCCGTCGCCGTCAGCCGTTGCTCGATGCCCTGGGCGAAGCGGCCCATATCGGTCTCGACCTTGCGGCTCAGCTGCTCGAACCGGACCGGCGTTTCGGCCTCGATCGACTGGACCCGGCCGTTCAGATTCTGGGCGATGCGCAGGACCTCATGGCCCATGCTCTCGACCGCCTTGGCGGAGCGTTCCTCGGACGCCTTGACCTGATCGCCGATGGCCAGCACCGCGCGCTCGATGCGGTCCATCCGGCCTTCGGTCTCGGCGGTATCGAGCCGCCGCATCATCTCGGCGCGGTTGCCCTCGACCTGACGGCTCAGCGTCTCGGCCAGCTTTTCGAATCGGGCGGCCTCGCGCGCGCCCTCGGGCTCGGCCCGCGACTCGGCGGCGCGCAGGCGCTGGTCCAACCCGGCGAACGAGGCCTGCAGATTGCGCAGGGCCTCGGCCGTGCGGCTTTGCGCCTCATCGAGCCGCTGCCCGACCTGGGCCAGCAGCTCGGACCCGACGCCCGGTCCGGCGACCTTTTCGACCGCGTCCATCCGGTGGCGCAGCTCGTTGACGCTGGAACGCTGGCGCTCCTCGATGTCGTACAGGCGGCCGGCGAGCGCGCCCATGGTGGTCTCGACCTTGCCGAAGGTCTCGGCCGTCTGGGGCCCGACCTCCTGCTCGAACCGGCGCAGGCGTTTGTGCCCCTCGCGCAGCTCCTCGGCGATGTCGTCGATGCGGCGGCCATAGGCCTTGCCGGTCTGGTCCTGCCCTTCCAGCCGGCGCACGAGGCCGGAGACGGCCTGATCGACGCCCTGGATGGCGACGGTCGAGCGGCGCTCGGCGGCTTCCAGCCGGGCGGCGATGGCTTCGACCGAGGCGCCGAGACGCTGCAGCTGGTCCTCGCTGGCGCCCGATCCATAGGCGTCGTCCATGCGGCGGCTGCGGCCGCGGCGGTCGATGCTTTCGGCGGCATGGGGGCGGCGGGACAGGGGCGTGAAGCCGCCTTCCTCATCGTCACCGTCTTCCATGATGATGGTGTTCAGCCACTCGCCCAGCGTCATGCCCGAACGGCGAGCGAGGTCCTTGGCGATCTCGCGCGCCTTGGGCTCAATGCCCTTTACGCTCCAAGGCGCCGCGGCTGCGCTCACTGATTCGTCTCCCGACCCATACGTCGAACGCTAGACGCCAAGATGATGGGTGTAAACGCGTGGTTAACCCCAAGATGTAGCGGTATCCCCATCTTCCTGTGGAAAGCGTCCTGACCCGATGAATATTTCGCGCCGACGTGGTTAACGAGCGGTGAAGATTAACCTCCCGGCAAGGAATTCGCCCTTGCGCCAGGCCCTTCCACGGACCACCTCGCGCGGATGAGTCTGACCGTCACCCTCGCCCTGCTCGTCGCCGCCCTCGCCCTGGCCGTCTTCGCCGGCTGGCGCGGTTCCCGGCCGTGGGACCTGACGCGCGGCGTGCGGATGATCCCGTGGCGTTTCATCATGCTGTTGTGCAGCGTCGCGATCTTCATTCTGGTCATCCACCTCGGGACCCTGATGGGCGTGCCGCAACGGCCCTACTAGGCGAGACCCCGGGGAACCCCGCCGCCGCCCGGCCATTCCTGCCTCTCCACCCGAGATCAGGAGATGCACCGATGGGCGACAAGACCCTCACCGCCGCCGAGGCCGAGACAGAGTTCTGGGATCACCTCAGGAAGTCGAACACCGGCATGCTCGGCCTCGACCGCCCCGGCTATCACAGCCAGCCGATGACCGCCTATCGCGAGGAAGAGACCGGCATCATCTGGTTCTTCACCCGCGACGACACCGACCTGGCGAAGGATGCGGCCGGCGGCCAGAGCGCCATGTTCACCTATGGCTCAAAAGATCAGGAAGTCTGGGCCTGCATTCACGGGACCCTGTCGGTGACGCCGCGCAACGAGGCGCTGATCGACAAGCACTGGAACCCGATCCTCGCCGCCTGGTACCCCGGGGGCAAGGACGACCCGCATCTGACCCTGCTGCGTTTCGACGCCGGCGACGGACGGATCTGGGTGTCAAGGAAGGGCCCGGTCGGCTTCCTGTTTGAAGTGGCCAAGGCCAATCTGACGAAGACGCTGCCGGATGCGGGCGGGGTTGCGGACGTCAATCTGCAGTGAGGCCGCAGGGGTCAGGCAGTAGGCAGTAGTGAACGTGGCGCAGGTGCCCGCGGCCGCGGTCCCTACTGCCTAACGCCTACTGCCTGATCCCTAACCCGCGAAACACCAGGCCAGCACGGCCTTCTGGGCGTGGATGCGGTTCTCGGCCTCATCCCAGACCAGCGACTTCGGCCCGTCGATGACGGCGTCCGTCACCTCCTCGCCGCGGTGGGCGGGGAGGCAGTGCAGGAAGACGGCGTCGCTGGCGGCGGCGTCCATCAGGGCGGCGTCGACGCCATAGTCGCCGTCGCCCATCGACACCCAGGTGTCGGTGACCACGACATCCGCCCCGGCCACGGCCTCGCGCGGATCGCTCGTCAGGGTGACGTGGTTGCCTCCCCTGGCCAGGTCGTGGAGGTCCGGGTGGTAGTCGGCCGGGCAAGCGACGTTCAGGTGGAAGCCCAGCTTCGGCGCCGCGTGCATGAAGCTGTGGCAGACGTTGTTGCCGTCCCCGACCCAGGCGATCGTCTTGCCGGCGATCGGGCCGCGGGCCTCCTCGATGGTCATGATGTCGGCCAGGATCTGGCATGGGTGCGAGCGGTCGGTCAGGCCGTTGATCACCGGCACGGTCGCGACCCGGGCGAAGCGCTCGACGTCCTCATGGCTGTTGGCGCGGATCATCACGGCGTCGACCATGCGCGACAGGACACGGGCCGTATCCTCGACCGGCTCGCCGCGGCCCAGCTGCATGTC
>LNFM01011813.1_pt1 | contig 13165 bp, 14 predicted proteins | sample 596031 | NCBI WGS metagenome assembly LNFM01 (sample SAMN04254537, study PRJNA301005) | activated carbon metagenome | isolation source: dual media filters at the Ann Arbor, Michigan drinking water treatment plant | place: USA: Ann Arbor
GCTTTCTTGCGCTTCGGCTGGTCGCTCGGCCCCGCGTCGGGCCCGACGGTCGTCGAGGGCGTCGATTTCTGCACCCTGGCGCCGGATGGCAGGCTGGCGTCGGTGGTGGGGTTCATCGACAAGGCGCCGGGCTGATTGCCGTCACTAACCCGTCGTCCCGAGCGTAGCCGAGGGACCTTGTCTGACGCGGGCAAGATCCCTCGACTTCGCTGCGCTCCGCTCGGGATGACGGGAGGGCGCGTTACGCTCAAGATGACAAGAACCCATCAGATGGGTTATTCTTCGGCAATGGCATCAGGTTGGATGAAGAGCGAGATCGATCGGGCGATCGCACGCGGCCAGCAGCGCTTGTTGACCGAGCCACAGGCCAGCAGCGCCCGCTACGATCGCCGCACCGGCCGCGTCCTGGTCGAACTGACCAACGGCTGCAGCTTCATGTTCCCGGCGCGCGCTCTGCAGGGGATGGCGGGGGCGAGCGACGCGGAGCTGGCCGATATCGAGATCATGGGGATTGGCTTCGGTCTGCACTGGCCCGCGCTCGACGCCGACTTCACCGTGCCGGGCCTGCTGATGGGCGTGTTCGGCACGCGCGCCTGGATGGCCTCGGAGCTGGCCCGCCGCGCCGGCCAGACGACGTCCAAGGCCAAGGCCGCTGCCGCGCGGGCCAACGGCCGCAAGGGTGGACGACCGCGACGCGCGGCGTGACAGGGGCGTGCTTGCAATCTGCTGGCATCGCCTCGCCGCGACCCACCAGATCTTAAACTTGCAAGTTCAGCAGGTTTCAGCTATAAAAACAGCTAAGATGATGGCCGTGCGTCCCGCAACGCGCGGCTTTTTCTTTGGGCCAACGACGCCAAAGCGTCACCAGCGCCCCCGCGGGTCCTGACCCGTGCAGACAATAAGGTGAGCGCTCCCCGGCGGCCGTCCGGGAGAAGCGCTGGCCACGGCGGCGGATCCAACCGCTCGCAAACGAACGATCGACGACCCCATGATGGGCAACAGGGATGGCCAACGGGACGGCGCTGTCTGATCAACGGTGGGCGCAAGTTCGGGCTCAACGTCGGGCTCAACACACGCACGTTTCGAGTGGGCCCGTTGTGATCGCCGAAACGCCGTCAGGCCGGGCTTTTCGCGTCGTCAGAGACGCGATTTCTGCCCATCGATTTGAGCCAAAATCGCCGGCGTCTCTCAGCGCTGGGAGAACGCCCCCGGCCCCGAAACCGGCGTGGCGCGCAGCGTCCCGGGGCTCCCCGGCGCTTCCATGTGCGCGGCGCTGGCGCGGTCGAAGCCGAGCGACATCAGGCTGCCGCCCTGCAGCTGGCTGATCGCCAGGAGGCCCATGGCCAGCGTCACCGCGAGCACGACAACCGCCAGCAGAAAGCCCGCCTGGCCGGTGCCGATGTCGGGCGGCACCTCGTCGTAGCGGCTCTGCACGTCGTGCGGCATCTCGTGGGGCAGGACGTGAGGGCTCGTGGTCATGGAGGGCCCCGGTTTGGGTGGGTTCTTCCTCCGCCAACGACTCCCGTGGCCCGCTTGTTCCCGCCGCCTGCGAATAGGTGCCCGCTGGGTGCCTGGCGGGGCTCCTGGCGGCGCGAATCGTGCTACGTTTTGGCCGTCATCCCGGAGAAAGCATCCATGCCCGACTCTGTTCTGCCCCCCTCCTCGTCGCGGTCGCCCGCGCTCCTCGATGCCGCCGGCGCGGCCGCCCTGGTGGCCTCCTACGCGCCGGTCAGCGTAACGGCCGCGGTAAAAGATATCGGCCGCATCGACCCGCACATGGGCCGCTTCATTGCCCTCTCGCCGATGTGCCTCGTGGCCACCGCCGACGCCTCGGGCAAGCAGGATGTGACCCCACGCGGCGACCCGCCCGGCTCCTTCAAGGTGCTGGACGAGCGCACGCTGGCGATCGCCGACCGGCCGGGCAACAACCGGCTCGATACGCTCAGGAACCTGCTGGAAAACCCCGAGATCGCGCTGATTTTCCTGCTGCCCGGCACCAACGAGACGGTGCGCCTGTCGGGCACCGCGCGGCTGTCGGTCGATCCGTCGTTGCTGGAGTCCATGGCGGTTCAGGGCAAGGCGCCGAAATGCGCCATCGTGGTGTCGGTGCGCCAGGCCTATCTGCACTGCGCCAAGGCGCTGCTGCGCTCGAAGCTGTGGAGCGGCGACTACGCCCAGCCCAAGGGCACCTTCCCCTCGATTGCGCGCATGGTCGGCGACCAGATCGGGCTTTCCGAGGAAGAGAAGACCAAGCGCGAGGCGGTGACCGAGATCGCCTACAGGGACGGGCTATGGGCACCGATCAAGTAGCCGACCCCTTCATCGTCACCGGACAGCGCGCCCGCCAGATGCGGGTGGTGCCGGCCGAGGTGCTGAAGCGTCTTTACGGCAAGTCCGACGCCAAGGGATTCATGCAGGCCGCCGCGCATCTCGCCCTGCTGATTGCGGGCGGCTGGCTGGTGCTCGAAACGCGCGGCACCTGGTGGGTGGCGCCGGCGCTGCTGCTGCAGGCGGTGTTCGTGAACACGCTGTTCGGCGCCATGCACGAGTCGACGCACTACAATTCGTTCAAGACGCGCCGCTTCGCCGACATACTGGCCTTCTTCTCGGGCGCGGCGATCCTGAACAACGCCGGCTTCTACCGGCACTATCACATGGCGCATCACCGCTACACCCAGGACCCCCTGCGCGATCCCGAGCTCATCACCTCGGGCACGCCCCGGACCTGGGGCAGCTATCTCTTCCGCATAAGCTCGATCCCGTTCCTGATGATCCGCATGCGCGACATCTTCCTGTTTCCCTTCGGCTTCAGGGGCGACGTGAATTACATCCACGAATCGTCCTGGCCCGAGGTCCGCCGCTGGGGCCGGCTGTTGCTTGCCTTCTACGGAGCGTTGATCCTGGGCTCGATCCTGCTGCAGACGACGGCGGTGCTGTGGGTGTGGTTCATCCCGCTGCTGATCGGCCTGCCGCTGCTGCGTCTTTATCTTCTGTGCGAGCACACGCTCTGCCCCAACAGCGACGACGGTTTTGCCAACACGCGCACGACGCTCAGCAATCCCATCGTGCGCTTCCTGATGTGGAACCTGCCGTTCCACGCCGAGCATCACCTGCTGCCCAACATCCCGTTCCATCACCTGCCCGAGGCGCACCGGCATCTCAGGCCGCACCTGAAGTACGTCGCCAAGAGCTACACCCAGGTCCACGGCGAGATCATCCGGAGCCTCGCTTGAGAACCAGCGAAGGTGTCTTCGAGTGCGGCGATCTTTCGTTGCAGCGCGGCGGCACGCTCAGGAACGCAAGGATCGTCTACAAGACCTACGGCACGCTCTCGCCCCAGCGCGACAACGTCATCGTCTATCCGACCAGCTATAGCGCGCATCACACCGACATCGAATGGCTGGTCGACGTGAAGCACTGCCTCGATCCCAGCCGCTACTTCATCGTCATTCCCAACATGTTCACCAACGGGCTTTCCTCTTCGCCCTCGAACACCGCAGGCGATTTTCCCGAAGTCACGACCTACGACAACGTCACGCAGCAGCGTCGCCTCATGGCCGAGCTGTTCGGCGTCGATCGCATAAAAATGGTCTACGGCTGGTCGATGGGCGCGCAGCAGGCCTATCACTGGGCGGCGCTGTTCGGCGAGGCGGTCGAGCGCATCGTGGTCAACTGCGGCTCGGCGCGCACGGCGCCGCATAACTTCGTTTTTCTCGAAGGCGTGCGCAGCGCCGTGCAGGCGGCGCGGACACCCGAAGAAGGCCTGCGTGCCATGGGCCGCATCTATGCCGGATGGGCGCTCAGCCAGACCTTCTATCGCCGCGAGATGTGGCGCGGCCTGGGCTTCGCCAGCCTGGAGGATTTCCTCGTGCGCTCCTGGGAGGCCAACTTCGTGCGCCGCGACGCGCGCGATCTCATGGCCCAGCTCTGGACCTGGCAGAACGGCGACATCTCCGCTAACGACCTTTACCGCGGCGATCTCGAGATGGCTTTGTCGGGCATCAAGGCCAAGGTGCTGCTGATGCCCTCGGCGAGCGATCTCTATTTCCAGACCGACGACAACCGCGCCGAGCTGCCCTATCTCCGGGACGCGAAGCTGGTGGAGATCCCCTCGGTCTGGGGCCATCGCGCCGGCAATCCGCTCGCCAATCCCGAGGATGCGGCGTTCATCGATGCCCAGGTGGAGGCGGTTCTCAATGCCTGACGGTTTGCCAAACGACGGTTTCGTCATCGTCGCCAAACACGATTGTCCGACCTGCACCCTCGTCGAGCCAGTGATGCAAAGTCTCGACCGTGCCGGTCCGCTCGCCGTCATCACCCAGGACGATCCTGCCTTCCCGTCGGGCGTCGGCACCGTGATCGACGATCACGATCTGCAGCGCTCGTTCCAGCTAAAGGTCGAGACAGTGCCGACCCTGATCCGGTTCAAGGGTGGCCGCGAGGTCGAGCGCACCGTGGGCTGGGATCGCGCCGAATGGATCCGGCTTGCCGGCGACGCCGCATCGGGCGACGGGCTGCCGGCGTGGCAGCCGGGCTGCGGCTCCAAGAGCGTCGAGCCCGGCGTCCACGAGACCCTGGTGGCGCGCTACGGCGACACGGGCCTCAAGGCCCGCGCCATCGCGGTCGGCGAATGGGACGATCCGATCGAGGCCTGCTTCGAGCGCGGCTGGAGCGATGGGCTGCCCGTCGTGCCGCCGACCGACGACCGCATCCTGCGCATGCTGGGCGGCACCGAGCGCAAGCCCGGCGAGATCGTGGGCCTGATCCCGCCCAACCTCGCGCCCTGCACGGTCGAGAAGGTGGCGATCAACGCCGTGATGGCAGGCTGCAAGCCGGAATACATGCCGGTGGTGCTGGGCGTGCTCGAAGCCGCGCTCGATCCGTTGTTCGTCCTGCATGGACTTCTCTGCACCACGCATTTCTCCGGGCCGCTCGTCATCATCAACGGGCCGGCTGCCAGGGCGATCGGCATGAACAGCGGCGTCAACGCGCTGGGCCAGGGCAACCGCGCCAACGCCACCATCGGCCGTGCCCTGCAGCTCATCGTCAGGAATGTCGGCGGCGGCCTGCCGGGCGGAATGGACCGCGCCACCCTGGGCAATCCCGGCAAGTACACATTCTGCTTCGCCGAAGATGAATCCGATCCCGACTGGGAGCCGCTGGCGCAGCGCCGCGGCATTGCCGCGGGCAAGAGCGCCGTGACGCTGTTCCACGGCGAGGGCGTGAACGGCTTCATCGACCAGAAGTCGCGCACGCCGGAAGAGCTCATCCGGTCGCTGGCCATGGGCCTGTTCGGCGTCGGCCATCCCAAGCTCTGCCTCGGCGGCAACGCCGTGCTGGTGCTGTCGCCCGAGCACTACAAGATCTTCAAGGACGGCGGCTATGACCGCCGCCGCATCGAGGACGAACTCTACAAGGCCCTGAAGCGGCCGGGCAGCGCGTTGATCCGCGGCGCCCAGAACATCGCCGAGGGCATGCCGCCGTCGTTCGCCGACAAGATGGTCGATAAATTCCAGCCCGACGGGCTCCTGATCGTTCGCGCCGGCGGCGAAGCCGGGCTATTCTCGGCCATCATCGGCGGCTGGCCCGGGCAGTCGGTGCGCGACGAATGCCAGGCCGTCACGCATGAAATTCGGTGATCGAAATTCGCTGAGGGAGATCCGTCCATGAACATTGCTCTGAAATTGCGCGATCCCACGGCCGAAACCTCGCCGACGCGCCGCGCCCGACTCGCCCCGCCACCGTCCGTCGCGGGCAAGAGCGTGGCGCTGATGGATATCGGCAAGGCGCGCGGATCGGAGTTCATCGACCGGCTCGAAGGCCATTTCAGGAAGGCCGGTGTCACCACGCGGCGCTATCGCAAGCCGACCAACACCAAGGTGGCGCCGACCGATCTCCTGCAGAAGATCGCGGCGGAGAACCAACTCGCGGTGATCGCCTTAAGCGATTGAGGCTCCTGCACATCGTGCAGTCTGCACGACCTTCATAGCCTCGACGGACGCGGTCTCGCCGGCGTCAACATCGTGACAACAGGTTTCGTGGACGGCGTCGCGGCACAAAGCGACGCGCTGGGTTTCGAGCCCGCCGTCGTCTACGTGCCGCATCCGATCCAGAACCGCACCAAGGAAGAGATCGAGACGATTGCCGACGAGGCCTTCGCTAAGGTGATGGCGCTGCTCGCCAGCGCCTAGTCTTTCTCTGGTACCACGGATGGATGCACCACAGTCGGGTCGGTGGGTTGCTCAGGCGTCGGCGCGAGTCGCGGCAGGCGCCGTGCCGGCGTGGTGTCCAGGAAGGCCGCCACCGCGGCCGCGGTCGCCTTGGGATCCTCTTCCATCGGGTTGTGGCCGAGGTCCTGGAAGATTTCCAGCTTGGCGCCCTTGATGGCGTTCTGGAAACGGAAAGCGTCCGCCACCGGCACCCAGCGATCCTTGGCGCCCCAGATGATCAGGGTCGGCACGTCGAGGCGCTTCAGCGGCGTGGGATCGAGCGGCTCCTGGGCGCGGGCGCGCTGCAGGGTGGCTTCGCGGTTGCCGGGGAAGCGCTGCAGCTCGGAATACCGCTTGATCCGGTCGGGCGTCACCATCGCGGGGTCGGCGTAGACTTCCTCGAGCGATCGCCGCACCAGACGCTCGGGCTTGAAGTAGATGCCGACGTCGCCCACCACCGGCATGCGGGCGAGCCGCATCGGCAAGGGCGCCTCGCCCTGGCGCGGATAGCCCGCGGAATCGACCAGGACGAGATGGCTCACCCGGTCCGGCCGCGTGGCGGCGAAGCTCCAGGCCACGGCGCCACCCATCGAATGCCCGATCAGCACAAAGCGATCGAGGTGCAGCGTGTCGGCCAGCACCTCGATGAAATCGGTATAGGCCTCGATGGTGTATTCGTCGCGCGGCCAGGCGCCAGTGAGGCCATGGCCGGGCAGGTCGACCGTGATTAGGCGCAGGCGCGGCGCCAATTCGCGCGCCCAGCCCTCCCACATGTGCAGCGAGCCCAGAGATCCGTGGATCAGCACCAGCGGGATCGCGTCGGCATCGTCCCGGTCTCGCGCGTAGTCGCGGACGTGGGCGTGCACGCCGCCGACGTCGACGAACTTCGAGCGCTCGTTGGCGTAGCGTGCGATCAGCATCTCGGCCGGCAGTATCGGCGCATAGGCCCACAGGGCCACGCCGGCCAGGACGGCGCCGGCAAATAGCAGGACGAGCGGCCAGCGCCGGCGCGGAGTCTCAATTCTTCGGCGCCGCGGCGGCATCGTCTGGTCCTTCGCTGGTCATCTCGGAACTGCCCTCCGTCTTCGGCCGTTCCGGCAGCTCACCGCGGAATGCCGCGCCGAGCTTGTCGATATCGCGCAGCCTGAGTTCAGGCACCGGCCGGGGATCGACGATCTTCTCGTCGATCAGCCGGCCAAGAATCGCGCGGTTGAGGTCGTTCATGACGGTCAGCCGATCTTCGAGATTCGACACGAACACGAACAGCTCGAAGTCGAGGGCGGCCGCGGTCACACGCACGAAGCGTACGATCGGCATTGGTACACGCAGCACCCGCGGATGGCCGAGCGCCGCCTCGCGCAGGATTGCCTCCAGCTTCATGACGTCGGTCGACAGCGGCACGGCGATCTGGATTTCCACCCGGCTCGAGGTATCGGAATAGGTCCGGTTGATGACCGGGTTCTGCAGGAACATGCTGTTGGGCACGATGACGTGCGTGCGCTGGAAGGTCTCGATCTCGGTGGCGCGGATGTTGATGCGCCGCACGAAGCCCTCATGGCCGTTCACGATGACCCAGTCGCCGGCCTTGATCGGTCGCTCCATCAGAAGGATCACACCGGAGATCACGTTGTTGGCGATGTTCTGCAGGCCGAGGCCGATACCCACCGACAGGGCGCCGAGCACGATGGCGAGGTTGGTGAAGTCGACCCCCAGTGCACCGATGCCGACCAGGATCGCGATCATGACGCCGGCATAGTTGAGGCCGGCGTCGATCGACTGGCGCAGCGGCAGCGGGGCGTCGACGGTCGGCAGCACGCGGTCGCGCACGATGCTGCGGACCAGGCGCGCGATCAGCATGCACACGGCGAAGGCCACGATCGCCATGCCGACGTTGCCCAGCGAGATGGTAACGCCGCCCACCTTCACGCCGCGCATCAGGTGGCCGAATCCCTGGAAAATGGCGTCGATGTCGACGTTCCAGGCCGTGGGGATCATCACGGCGAGCAACAGGACGAGAAGCGTGTCGAACAGCAGAAGGACGAGATACTGGCCGCGGACCTCGGCATCGGGCGGCAGGCTGAAGCGCTGGCGCACCCAGCGGCCCGATGGTGTATCGGGCGAGGCGGCGGTCTCGAGCACGTCGGTCGCCAGCCGGTGCAGCAGAAGCGCGATGGAAATCAGAAGCAGGGTCTCGGAGATCGCCGTATGAAGGTGGGCGGCCAGGGTGGCGTAGCCTGCCAGGGCGAAGCCGATCGACGACAGCACCACGACGCTCAGCACCAGGCGTGCGACTGACCACCAGGTGCCGCCGATCATCCGCGGCAGGTCGGAACCGTCGGGTCGTGCCGCCTGCCAGGCGCGGTTCGACAGGGCCGGCAAGGTGAGCAGGGCCACGATGGTGGCCAGCAACAGGGCGCCGATCGCCGGGACGGCCTCGCGGCCTGCCCCGCTGTGCGCAAACGAGACGTAGATGAAGTCGAGTATGAGACCGGCCACCATCAGGCGGCGGATCGAATGCGACAGGAGGCGCGCGCTGGCGTCGGTAAAGGGCAGGACTCGCCATTGCGGCCGGCTGGGCGAGAGTGCCGTGGAGGTAAGACCGAAGACCAGCAGCAGGACGATGAGGCGGGCGACGAGTTCCGGCACCAGCTTGTCGATGGGCGGTGGCGGCAGGCTTGCCAGCAGCAGCTTGCCGATCAGCCACACCGCCAGCACAGGCACCAATACCAGTCCGAGGCCGTCGATGGCGGCAGCAACGGTGCGGTCGCGCTGATCGAGGTTGTTGGCACTGCTGCGCCCAAAGCGTCGATGAAGTTCACGGCCGACCCACCACAGGGCGATGGTGATCGCGGCCCAAACAGCCAGCCAGACGAGACTGCTTCCGTCCGACCCCAGCGCCGAGAGCCCGTTGCGGCTCCAGACCGCCAGCCCTGACGACAGTGTCTGGATCGAGTTGGCGAGTTCCGGGCCGAGTTTGGCCCACACGTCGCGCGACAGCGGCGAGGCATCGCGGCGCAGCAGCGTCTGCAGCACGACTTCGCCGCGCAGCTTCGTCAGCCGGTCGAGCAGCTGGTCGGCGCGGGCGATCACGACCTCGCCCTGCTTCAGCCTTCCTTCGCTGATCGTCGCCTGCTCGGTCAGGCGCTGGCGTTCGGCCTTCACGGCGTCCGATTCGGGCGGGGCGTCAGGCCCCGGCTTAGTCTCGAGCGGGGCCAGCAGCTTCTTGGTGTCGGCAAGATCGTTGCGGGCGAACGCGGCGGCGGCGGTGGCGGCGGCGCGCACATCGGTGGTCTGCTCGCGCAAGGCATCGATCTCGGCCGGCAGGAGGGTGGCCTGCTCGATGCGGGTGGCGATCCGGTCGAGCTGACGCGTCCACAGGTCGACGAGCTGCGAGAATGGCCGCTGCGGCGGCGCGGTCGACTGTGCGAACGCGGCGGCGCCCGTCAACAGGAGCACGAGGCCCGCGAGACTGGACCAGGCGAGGCGGGCAGAAGATCGCATTCGGTTGTCGAATCCTAGTGGCGTCGTAGGGTCTTTGTCTTCCGTACCATGGCGGACGCGGATCGGGCCATCACCTGGCATGTCTTTGACCCGTCAGGGCGGCGGAATCAGGGCATGCTTCAGGCCGTCTGCATCCTGTCACAGCTTCGTCGTTGACAGGACGGGATCGACGCGGAACCTTGCGCGCCGAAACGGGAAATTTGGGGAGAAACGGCATGGCCGACGGGAAGAGTGCGGTGGGCGAGGTTCGGATCAAACCCGGCCGGCTGCACGCGTTCACGGTGGCGATCTGCCGGGCCGATGGCAGTTCCGAGCAGGAAGCGAAGCTCGTCGCCGACCATCTCGTGCTCGCCAACCTGTTCGGCCACGACAGCCACGGCGTCGGCATGATGCCGCACTATATCCAGAACACCACGACGGGCGCCTGCATACGCAACCATCACGCGAAGATCACGCGCGACAACGGCGCGGTGATCGTGATCGACGGCGGCGCCGGCTACGGCCAGGTCGTGGCCAAGGAGGCGATGGACATCGGCATCGAGCGGGCCAGGAAGAACGGCGTCTGCGTCGTCGGCCTGACCAACGCCCATCATATTGGCCGCATCGGCCATTGGGGCGAGCAGTGCGCCGGCGCCGGCATGGTGAGCACGCACTGGGTGAATGTGCATGGCCACAAGTCACTTGTGGCGCCGTTCGGCGGCGCCGAGGCCCGCTTCACCACCAATCCCTACTGCACGGCGGTGCCGCGCAAAGGCAAGGAGCCGATTGTGCTCGACTTCGCCACCAGCCAAGTGGCGGCGGGCAAGGTTCGCGTCGCCAACAACAAGCAGATCCAGATGGAGCCCGGTCTGTTGATCGATGCGGCCGGCAACGCCACCACCGATCCCGGGGTTCTGTATAATGCGCCATACGGCGCCATCCTGCCGTTCGGCCTGCACAAGGGCGGTGGACTCGCCGTGATCTGCGACCTACTGGCCGGTGCGCTGACCGGCGGCAAGACGCATTCGCCGCGGACCATCAAGAAGGACAGCACCGACATCATCAACAACATGCTGTCGATCATCATCGATCCCGCATCGATGGGCGGCACGGACTTCTTCGAAGACGAGGTCGAGAACTTCATCCGCTGGGTGAAGTCGGCGAAACCTCAGCCCGGCGTGCCTGAGGTCCTGACGCCCGGCGAGCCCGAGCGTGCACGCCGCGTCGATCGCGAGAAGAATGGCGTGCCGATCGACGCAACCACCTGGCAGCAGCTCGTCGACACCGCGCGCAAGGTGCGCCTGAACGACATCGAAATTCCCCAAATGGCTGGCGCCTGACGCGGCCGGAAGACAGGAGACCGACCATGGCCAAGATGAAGCTCTATTACTCACCTTCGTCGCCTTACGCCCGCAAGGTGCGGGTGGTGGCGCTGCTCACCGGCCTCGACAAGAAGATGGAGATGGTGAACGTGGCGTTGACGCCGGTGGCGCCAAACGCCGACGTCGACAAGCACAATCCCATCGGCAAGATCCCGGCGCTGTCGGTCAAGGGCATGGATCTCTTCGACTCGCCGGTGATCTGCGAATACCTCGACAGCCAGCACAAGGGCCGCAAGCTCTTTCCGCGCAAGGGCCGTGAACGCTGGGTGGCGCTGCGCCAGCAGGCGATGGGCGACGGGCTGCTCGATGCCGCGCTGCTGGCGCGTTACGAGGGATTTCTGCGTCCCGAGGATCGGCGCTGGCCCGATTGGACCAAGGGCCAGATGAAGAAGATCGACGGCGTGCTCGACCAGCTCGAGGCCGAGTCTAAGTCGCTCAAGGGCAAGCCCAACATCGGCACCATCACCATCGCCTGCGCGCTGGGCTATCTCGACTTCCGCTTCGCCAGCCACGACTGGCGCGGCAAGCGTGCCAGGCTCGCCAAGTGGTTCTCCGTCTTCTCCAAGCTGCCGTCGATGAAGGCGACGGTCCCGCCGCCGGCGTGACTTCCATCGGATTGTCGGCCGACGTGATCATTGCCCGCCTCGGATTGCAGCCGCATCCTGAAGGCGGGCATTTTCGTGAGACGTTCCGCGCCGCTGGTGCAGGCCGCGCCGCCAGCACCGCGATCTTCTTCCTGCTCAAGGCGGGCGAACGCTCGCACTGGCACCGGGTCGACGCCGACGAAGTCTGGCACCACTATGCAGGCGCATCGCTCGAACTCTCGATGAGCGACGATGGCCATGCCACCCGGCACCGGCGGCTCGGCATCGACTTCGACATCGGCGAGACGCCGCAGATCGTGGTGCCGCGCGGTGTCTGGCAGGCGGCGCGCTCGCTCGGCAACTGGACTCTCGCCGGCTGCACCGTGGCGCCCGGCTTCGATTTCGCGGGCTTCGAGCTGGCACCGCCCGGCTGGCAGCCGGTCCCCTCGCCGATCGTCTAGCGCTTCCAGAACTCGCGCGAAGCGAGCGCGGCACCGATGGTGACGAGTAGGGCGGCGAGCAGCAGCGCGCCGGTCGGCTCGGCGAGACCGCAGGCGATCAAGATCGCCGTCGACAGGATCGGCGTTGCATAGCTGAACGCGCCCAGGGCGCGGATGTCGCCGCGTTTGACGGCGTGGTCCCAGAGATAGAAGGCCGATCCCGTCGGCCCTAGGCCGAGCGCCAGCACGGCGAGCCAGGCAAGGGGCGTGGCTGGCCACACCGTGCGCTCGAACACCAGGTGGCAGACGAGCGAGAGAACGGCCGACGCGGCGCAGAAGCCCGCGATGGCATCGGTCGGCGTATCGCCGAAGCGGCGCGACAGCACCGAATAGAGCGCCCAAGTGAAGGCGCAGCCCAGCGCCAGCGCGTAGCCCAGCGCATGATCACCGGCGAAGGCCAGTCCGCGGCCGAAGGCGAGCAGCGCCACGCCGGCGAAGCCCAGCCCGGCGCCGGCCAGATGCGTCCAGCCCAGGCGCTCACCCGCGAGCGGCGCCGACAGCAACACGATCAGCAGCGGCCAGAGATAGTTGATGAGATTGGCTTCGGCCGGCGGCGCCAGCTGCAGAGCGCCGAAATAGAGCGCGTGGTAGCCGAACAATCCGCCGATCCCCAGCAGCCAGACTTTTGCGGGCCAACGCACCAGCCCTGCCCAGCCGACGCCGCGATAGCGGGCGCGGACGATGCCGATCGAGGCGCCGACCGCGAACGTCATGGCAACCATTTGAAACGGCGGGACCGAACCGGCCAAGACTGAAAGTGCGGCGAGCGAGCCCCAGAGGCAGATGGCAGTGAGTCCGGCGGCCATCGCCCGTCGTCGGACGGTGTCGGGAGTCGTCATGGTCGCCGCATAAAGAATGCAACCGGAATTGTCGAGCGGGTGCGTCAGTTGCGTTTCACGGTTACGATAAGATTGCAGCGGAGACGGCATGTTCGTTCGACCGACCAACCCGATCAGTCATCGTCTGGCGCGCATGGCCTTCATTTCGGCCTGCGTGGCCGCGCTGATCGT
>LNFM01010356.1_pt1 | contig 13164 bp, 15 predicted proteins | sample 596031 | NCBI WGS metagenome assembly LNFM01 (sample SAMN04254537, study PRJNA301005) | activated carbon metagenome | isolation source: dual media filters at the Ann Arbor, Michigan drinking water treatment plant | place: USA: Ann Arbor
TGAAAATCGTGGTACAGACCACCGGCGACCTTCTGACGCGCGACATCGCCCGCGACCTGCTCGACCGTGGCGTCTGGATGATCTCGGTCGCCGGCGTCGATGATTTCCATGTTGGCATGGAAGGCGAGGCGAAGCAGGCTGACTTCAAGGCCGAGCTATCGGCGATGATGCAGGCCAAGGGCATGCGCCCTTCCGGCCTCTCCACCAGCCACCGCAAGTGGTTCGATGAGGAGGGGCCGCTGTTCTCCTTCTTCGGCGCCACGCCTGACAGTTGGATAGGCAAGCTCTGGCCGCGCGGTCGCGCCTGGGAGAACGGCCTCTCCACGGCCACGCTCGGCGACAATTTCTGCAACCGCTGGTCCGGCGGCCTGAACTTTCTGCGCCACCGTTACAACGGCTCGGAAGTCTCGATCGAGCCGGATGGCAGCGTCTATCCCTGCTGCGTCAAAACAAAGCTGCCGCTCGGCAACCTGACAGAGGAGCCGTTGATCGGCATCCTGGACAGCCTGGCGGGCGATCCGGTCTATGAAGCGATCAATGCCGGCAAGCCGGAGCGCATGGGCCTCGGCCATGGCTGGACCGAGGACATGTTTCTCGAGAAGTCGCGCACGACCGACCCCAAGGGCCGCGTCTACGCCAATCTGTGCATCGGCTGCGACCGCTTCCACAAGGAAGTGCTCGGCGCGCGCATCGCCGCTGCACGTGAGCGGCGCCTCGCGGCGCCCGCGGCCTGACGACATGGGCTTCGCCTTCGACCCCACTCTGCCAGGGGTCACGCTAGGCGCCTGCGAGGCCGCGATAGCCGTGGCCTTCCCTGCCGTGCCGGAGATCACGACGGCAGCGCTCGCCGCGCGGCTCGAGACGGGCCCGCCGCTTCTGCTCCTCGATGTGCGCGAGGCCGCGGAGCATGCTGTCTCGCGCATCCCCGGCGCCATCGCGACACCGCCGGATACGCCGGCGCTGGACCTCCTCGCCACGCAGGCGCCGGCGCCGGGCACGCTGATCGTCTGCGCCTGCAGTGTAGGGCTGCGCAGCGCGCGCCAGGCGGCGCTGCTCTCCGCCGCTGGCTGGCCCGCTGTCGCCAACCTGCGCGGCGGGCTGTTCCGCTGGGCGCTGGAAGGCCGCCCGCTCGCCGGCGGGGAGACTGTGCATCCCTTCAACGCCGCCTGGGGCCTGTTGCTGCCACGGGCCATCCGACACGAGGTGACCCGATGACGCTCCCCCGCCGCCCCCTCCTGCTGGCCGCGCTCGCCGCACCCTTCGCCGCCCGCGCGCAAACGCCAGGCCATCCGCTGCTCGCCACATCGTGGGAGACGCTGCTGGCCGAGGCGCGCGGCCGTCCCATCTTCTTTAACGCCTGGGGCGGCGATGACCGCACCAATGCCTTCATCGCCTGGGCGGCCGAGCGCGTGCGCGCGCTGCACGGGATCGATCTCCGCCATGTCCGCCTTCGCGACACCTCGGAAGCCGTGGCGCGCGTGGTCGCCGAGAAGGCGGCCGGGCGCAGCAGCGGCGGCAGCGTGGACCTGATCTGGATCAACGGCCCGAATTTCCTGGCCATGAAGGAGCAGGGCCTGCATTTCGGCCCCTTCGTGGATCGCCTGCCCAATGCCCGCTTCATCGACCGCGCGGGCAAGCCCTCGACAGTGGTGGATTTCACCGTGCCGGTCGATGGCCTCGCCGCGCCGTGGAGGATGGCGCAGGTGGTGTTCATCGCGGACTCCGCCCGCGTGCCGGACCCGCCGCGCTCGATGGAGGCGCTGGTCGCCTGGGCGCGCGCCAATCCAGGGCGCACGACGCATCCTAACGTGCGCAACTTCATGGGCGTGACCTTCCTCAAGCAGGCGCTCTACGAAGTGGCACCCGATCCGGCGGCGCTGCTGCGCCCCGTCACAGATGACAGCCTGCGCCCGGCGGCCGATGCGCTCTGGACCTGGTATGACCGGCTGCGCCCGCATCTGTGGCGCGGCGGTCGCGCCTTCCCCGAGAACGGCCCCGCGCAGCGGCCGCTGATGCTGGATGGCGAGCTCGACCTCTACATCACCTTCAACCCCTCCGAGGCCGCGGTCGCCATCGCCAATGGCCAGCTTCCCGCCACCGCGCGCCCCTTCGTGCTGGCGCGCGGCACCATCGGCAACACCAGCTTCGTCTCGATCCCCTTCAACGCGGCGAATGCCGGCGCGGCGATGGCGGTGGCGGATTTCCTGCTCTCGGCCGAGGCGCAGGCGCATGGCGCCGACCCGCGCGTGCTGGGCAACCCCACCGTGCTCGACATCGCGGCACTTCCCGAGGCCGAGCGCGCGCGCTTCGCCGCCCTGCCGCAAAGCCCCGCCATACTGCCGCAGGAGGCGCTCGGCCGCCCGTTGCAGGAACCGCACCCCTCCTGGATGACGCGCATTACCGCCGAGTGGGAGAGTCGCCACGGGCGCTGACGTGGCCCGATCGCGGCAGGGCAGCATTGCCCGGAGGCGTGAATCGGCCCAGGCCGAAAGGCCATGATGCTGCGCGCCGCGCCCTTCTTGACCGCGCTGCTCTTTCTCGGCCCAATTGCGGCGGGGCTCGCCGGCACGTTGATGCCGGCCTTTGGCTGGCTGCCCGCGTTGGGCGGCGTGGCGCTCTCGCTCGATCCGTGGCGCGCGCTGCTGGAGGCACCTGGGCTCGGCCGCGCAGTGCTGCTGACGCTCGGCACCGGGTTCGCCGCCACGCTGCTGTCCTTCCTGCTTGTCATCGGCTTCTGCGCCGCGACGCAGGGCAGCAGACTGGCGCGAGGCGCGCAGACGGCGCTGGCGCCCCTGTTGGCCACGCCGCACGCGGCGCTCGCGATCGGTTTCGCTTTTCTCGTGGCACCCTCGGGCTGGATCGCGCGCGCGCTGTCGCCCTGGGCGACAGGCTGGGAGAGGCCGCCCGACTGGGCGACGGTGAACGATCCGTGGGGCATGGCGCTCGTGCTCGGCCTCACACTGAAGGAGGTGCCCTACCTTTTGCTGATGGCCTTCGCGGGCCTCGGCCAGGTCCGCGCTGCGGAGGGGATGCGCGCCGCGGCGGCGCTCGGCTACGGGCCGGTGACGGGCTGGCTGAAGGTGGTGCTGCCGCAGCTCTACCCCCAGCTCCGCCTGCCACTCTATGCCGTGCTGGTCTTCTCGCTCTCGGTCGTCGATGTCGCGTTGATACTGGGGCCTGGCGCGCCGCCGACCCTCTCGGCGCTGGTGCTGCGGTGGTTCGCCGATCGCGACCTTGCCATGTGGTTCCCCGCCGCGGCAGGCGCGCTGCTGCTGCTGCTGATTGTGCTCGGCGCGATCCTCGCTTGGCGGATCGGTGAGCGTGCCGTGGTCCGGCTGGGCCGGCGCTGGATCGCGGCGGGGCACCGCGGCGGCGATGCACGCCTGCTCTGCTCCGCCGCGCCGGCTCTGATGGCGGCGCTGCTGGCGACGAATGCCGGGGCGTTGGCCGTGCTGATCGCCTGGTCCTTCGCCGGCCCCTGGCGCTTCCCGGATGCGCTGCCCGCTGCCTGGACACTCGCCACCTGGCAGGCCCAGGTTCAGGCGATCGCCGCGCCGGCTGCGACAACGCTCGTCGTGGCGCTGGCGACGACCGCGCTGGCGTTGGTCCTGACGCTGGCCTGCCTCGAGGCCGAGCAGCGCCATGCTTCGCGCCCGGGTCGCCGCGTGCTCGTTCTGATCTGGCTGCCGTTGCTCCTGCCGCAACTCGCCTTCCTGTTCGGCTGGCAAGTGGCACTGGTGCGACTGGACCTGGACGGGACGCTGGGCGCCGTGGTGTGGACACATCTGCTGTTTGTGCTGCCCTATGTGTTCCTGTCGCTGGCTGATCCCTGGCGCGCGCTCGACCCGCGCTATGCGCGCAGCGCCGCTTCGCTTGGCGCGGGACCGTTGCGCGTCTTCCTCGCGGTGAAATGCCGGCTGCTGCTGGGCCCGCTGCTGGTCGCGGCGGCCGTAGGCTTTGCGGTCTCCGTCGGGCTTTATCTGCCGACGCTATTCGCCGGCGCCGGGCGCCTCACCACCCTGACGACGGAGGCGGTGACGTTGGCGGCCGGGGCGGACCGCCGGATTCTCGGCGCCTACGCCGCGCTGCAGGCGCTGATGCCGCTTGCGGTCTATGCCGCGGCGGTGGCGCTGCCGGCCTTTTTGCATCGCGACCGGCGCGGGATGCGCCCGGCATGAGCCTGATGATCGAAGGGCTCGAAATCACGATCGGAGGCCGGCCGCTCCTGGCGTTGCCGCGGCTGCCAGTGGAAGCGGGCGAGGTCGTCACCGTGATGGGCCCCTCCGGCTCGGGCAAATCCACACTGCTTGCCTGGCTGTCCGGCGCGCTCGACCCTGCCTTCCGCGCCCAGGGCCGTGTCCTGCTCGACGGGCAGGATGTGACGGCGCTGCCGCCGGCGCGGCGCCGCATCGGCCTGCTGTTCCAGGACGACCTGCTGTTCCCGCATCTCTCCGTCGCTGAGAACCTCGCCTTCGGGCTGTCGGCCCATCTGCGCGGTCGCGCCGCGCGGCAGGCGCGCATCGCGGCGGCGCTGGTGGAAGCCGAACTCGACGGCTTCGGCCCGCGCGACCCCGCCACTCTGTCGGGCGGGCAGCGCGCGCGCGTGGCGCTGCTGCGCACCATGCTCGCCGAGCCGCGCGCAATGCTGCTCGACGAACCGTTCGGCAAGCTCGACGTCGCGCTGCGCCAGCGCATGCGCGACTTCGTCTTCGAGCAGGTGCGCCGGCTGGCGATCCCGGTTCTCCTCGTCACGCACGATCCGCAGGATGCGGCGGCCGCGGCCGGACCGGTGATGGATCTGTCACAGGCGCGGCTGCCGCTTGCCGGCGATCCGTTGGTCAGACGCTGACGGATTGGCGGAGGAGGTGCGACCAGATACAAACGGTCTCAAGGCTGGAGCCTTGGAGAGCAGGCCAGCGGACATCGTCGCCCATCGCAGACCTGAGGACTTCGGCGAAGCGATGTGCCTTCGGCGGGAATTTCACATGCACCTCTCAGGCCCCACACGACCGCCATCCGATGTAGACGATTGAGGTTGGTACAATCCTGGCGACCGAGGCAGCCAGCGTTCATTGCCAGGCCGCCGCGCGCCAAAGAACACGCAGGGCGATGGCGAAAAGGCAGGCGGCAAAGACGCGGCGCAGGAGTGGCACCGGAACCCGCGATGAGAGGCGCGCGGCAAACGGCGCCACAACGGTGGCTGGGAGGGCCAGCAGGATCGCCGCGCTCAGGCTGACGTAGCCGAGGGAATCAGGAGGCAGGCCGGGCCTGCCGTAGCCCAGGGCGGCGAATCCGAGCGTCGCTGGCAGCGCGACTGCGATATTGAAGACGGCGCCGGCACCGACGGCGCGATTGATCGGCGTGTTGAAGAGCCCGAGGGCCGGGCCGCTCAACGTGCCTGCGCCGATCCCGAGGCCGGCGGACAACCCGCCGATGGCTGCCGGCGGCAGCCAGCCCAGCGGCGGGGCCGGTAGGCCGGAAGCCAGCACGCCGCGAGCACCCGCCATCATCTGAATGCCAAGCAGAATGGCGACGGCAGCGAAGGCGCCGACCGACAGCGAGGCAGGAATCAGGGGTGCCAGCCCCAACCCGAGCAGCGCGCCCGCCAGGAGTGCGGGCATCCAGGCCCGCAGGATCGGCTGATCGATGGTCCCGGCCGCAGCGTGGGCCGCTGCCGCCGCCAGTGAGGACAGCAGGATCGCCGCCTGCGCGGTGCCGATGGCCAGCGCGGCGCGATCGGCGTCTGACATGCCGCCTGCCGCGAAGACCTCAAGCAGCACCGGCACGGCAATGACGCCACCGCCAATGCCGAGCAATCCCCCGACCACGCCGATGGCCGCGCCAGCCAGGACGAAAGCCAGCAGGGTCCAGCCGCTGTAAGTGACAAGGATTTCCAACATGCTGACTTGTGCCGCCAGTCGAGAAACGGAACAACCTCATGGCCACTATCGGCGGTCCGATGTGACGGCGTTGCAATGAGACGTCAGCGTGCCGTGAAGCCGAACATCGGCCGCATCCTGATCCCGATCCAGCAGCCCGGCATCGCGGCGGCGAGCCACACGAAGCCGTGCAGGCTGCCCGATGATGCGCCACCGAGGAAGGCGCCGACATTGCAGCCGAAGGACAGCCTGGCGCCCACCCCCATCAGCAGCCCGCCCAGCGCCGCCCCTGTGGCACCGCGCCAGCCGATCGGCGTGCCGTGCCGCAACCGGCCTTGCCCTGCCGCAGCGAGAAGGGCACCGAGCAGCAGCCCTACATCGGACAGCGAACCGTGCATCGCGAGCAGCGGACCGTCGAGCGCTTCCCGTGTCCAGCCGGACGACCAGAACTCGAAGCCAGAAAGGTCCCATCCTAGGGCTTGCAAGGCTTGTGCGCCCCAAAGCGTCAGGCCCATCGTGATGCCCCAGGGCGTGCCCGAGACGAGGAACAGCGCCGCGGCGCCGGCGCCAATCACCGCGCCTGCCAGCAAGCGCTCGCGCGACGGCCGCGCTCCACGCAGAACCACCATCGCGCCGAGGCCGAGCAGCACCTCGGTCACCACAAGCCCGCCCCAGGGGCCAAGCAGGGCAGGCAGATCGATCTCGCCAAGGCTCGGCAGCCGGAGTGCGGCGGGGAGCATCAGGCTGCCCAGCACGCCGCCGAAGCAGAAAAATGGCAGAGCTACCCACATCCGGCGCGACCCCTGGCCGGCCGCGACCAGGGTGCCGGACCCGCAGCCATTGGTGATCTGCATGCCGATGCCAAAGATCGCGGCGCCGAGCAGCAAAGGCAGCCCGATGGGCGCGACGAAGCGCCCATAGCCATCCACCAGCATGCCGAAAGGCAGCACGACCAGCGCTGCCACCGCGGGCACGATGAAGGCTGCGCCGAGCGTGCGGCCATCACGCTCCACGAGCAGCGCGCGGAAGCCGCCGGCGAAACCGTAGTCAAGCCATACGAACATGGCGCCAAGCAACATCGCCACGGCGAGGACCGGCAGAAGCGCCGCATCGCCGATGCCGGAGACGCCCGCAACGGCCAGAATGGTGCCGGCCACCCCGAGCAGGAGGCCCGCCACTTGGACGCGCGGCGGCTCGGCCGAGAGCGCGCCCGCCACGCTATTCAGCGGCCTTGCGGACCAGAGTCTCGATGAAGGCCTCGGTGTCGCGCTGGCCCTCGGGCGGGATGGTGACGCCGTGACGGGCAAAGACCCGCTCCGCGATATCCGCCCCGGTGCTGCGGGTGATGAAGGTCCGGCCTTGATTGTCCTCCCACACCAGGACACGCATCGGCAGATCGATGGCGAGCGTCGGGTTGGCAGCCATGCCCGGCGTGCCGGCGCGCGGATTGCCGAACAGCACCACCGTGCGCGCCCGCAGCGTCATGCCGGCATCGCGGGCTGCCGCGGCGTGGTCGACCTCGGTGAAGACAACCCAGCCGGCCTCGCGCACCGCGGCCACGAAGCGATCGAGCGTTGCGCGGGTCCCATGCGCGCTTGGCGTGGTTACGAGACCGGCTTGCTGCGCATCCGCGGAAAGGCTGGATGCGAAGATCGTGAGCGCCGCGCCGAGGAAGATGGTGCGGCGCCTCATCTGGTGTTGGTATGGTTCATAGTTGAAAACTCATCCCTGTTCATATTGCACAGCTGCTTCTCGACGCCTCTCAGAATCGAGTGATCAACTCCACCCACCCATCCGGCAGCGCCGCTGTCAGCACCGCCTCGACCCGGCGATCCAGGCCGCTCAGCATGGCCACCCCAACCAGTGCCAGCACGCCGCCCAGCGCCGGCCGGCCCCAGCCCCCCGCCTTGGCCAAATGCCGACGCAACGCCGGCATGGCACTGCGCGCCACTGTGCCAAGCGCCAGAAGCGGCAGGGCCGCACCCAGCGCGAAGGCCGCCATCACCAAGGTCGCCTGCGCCGCCGTCCCGGCCTGAGCGGCCAGCCCCAAAGCCGCGCCGAGCGCGGGCCCGGTGCAGGGTGCCCAGGCCACGCCCAGCACAACGCCGAGCCCGAACTGACCACCGAGCCCCTGCGCTGGCATGCGCTGCGCCAGGGCTGAGATAGGTGCCATGATCGCTTCGCCCGCCATGGTCAGGCGTGTGGCGAGGCCCGCGACCAACAAGGCGAGGCCCGCCAGCAGCAGCATCACCGCGGACCCGATCCGCAGCACCTCGGGGTCGAAACCGATCGACGTCGCCAGCAGGCCAAGCACAACGCCCAGCCCAGCAAAGCCGATCACCAGGCCACCCGCCAAAGCCAACGGCGCCAGGCGATGCTCGGCGGTCGCGGCGCCGAGCACGATCGGCAGCAAGGGCAGCACACAGGGCGACAGGCTGGCGAGGATCCCCGCCAGCCCCGCCAGCAATAACGTTCCCATGGCCGCGGCGTCAGACGGCGCGGCGGATCAGGTCGCGGATCTGCGTCGCGTCGGTTACGCCGATGATGCGGCCGCGTTCCTGCGTACCGTTGAAGGCGATGATCGTGGATTGTTGCCGCACGCCGAGGCGGCGAAGCGCGTCCTTCTGCGTGTCGAAATCGACCGTGAGCAACAGCGCTGATGCCAGCGCCGGCTCCGCCAGGGTGGCGGTCACATGCGGCGCCTGGGCGCGGCAGGTCGGGCACCAGGGTGCCGTGACCTCGACGATCAACGGCCGACCGGCGGCCTGCGCCGCGGCGAAGGCGGCGTCGGACCAGGGCGCGCGCTCGGCGGCGCGGGCGGTCGAAGCAGCGGCAGCGACCCAACTGAAGGCGAGGGCCGCCAGCAGGGGGCGGCGGGGCAGGTTCGGCATGGCGGTCTGTCTCCTCAGTGGCGCGGGCGCACCCGCTCGCGTCGAGCTTCGCTGAACTTCGATCGAAGGTTACGCAGGCCGAGCAGAAATTTGGATCTTGCCGGCAATCGCAGATGTTCTAAAACGATCGCTCTAGAATTAGGAATATCGCTTCCTGATGGCACGCGCCCGTGAGTTCGACGACAACGCGGTCCTCGACGCCGCAACCGACCGCTTTTGGCGGCAGGGCTACGCCGCGACCTCGGTGCGCGACCTCGGTGAGGCAATGGGGCTTGTGCCGGCGAGCCTCTACAACGCCTTCGGCAGCAAGCACGCGCTTTTCGCGTTGTGTCTCGACCGCTACCTCGACCGGAACATGCGCGAACGGATCGAGCGCCTGGAAGCGAAGCAACCACCGCGTGTGGCCATCGAGACCTTCCTGAACGAGATCGTGGCGCGTTCGCTCGCCGATCCGCGCGGCTGCCTGCTGGTCAATTCGGCGCTGGAAGTCGCCCCGCATGATGCGGAGATCGGCGCCGTCATCGCGGCAAGGTTGGCGGAGCTGGAAGCCTTCTTCCATCGCTGCGTCATCGCCGGGCAGCGCGATGGCAGCATCACCGCAGCGCCCTCGGCGCGCGACCTCGCGCGGCTCCTGCTGACCACGGTGATGGGCCTGCGCGTGCTGTCACGCGCCAGGCCGGAGCCTGCCCTGCTGCGTGGCGCCGCGCGCCAGGCGCTGACGCTGCTCGATCCACCAGCCTGCGCAAACTGACACAGGAGACGCCGCCATGATCCGCTTCTATTTCCACCCAACCCCGAACCCCGCCAAGGTCTCGCTGTTCCTTGAGGAAACCGGGCTCACCTATGAGGTCGTTCCGGTCGATACCAGCAAGGGCGAGCAGCATCTGGCCGCCTTCCGCGCCGTCAATCCCAACGGCAAGCTACCGGCCATCGTCGACACGGAGGGGCCGGGCGGCAAGGAGGCGCGCGTCTTCGACTCCACGGCGATCCTGCTCTACCTCGCGGAGAAGACCGGCCAGCTGCTCGGCACGCCTGAGGATCGGCCGGAACTGCTGTCCTGGCTCGCTTTCCTCGGCACTGGCCTTGGTCCCTTCTCCGGCCAGGCGGTGCATTTCCAGTTCGCCGCGCCCGAGGGGTTGGACTATGCGCGCAACCGCTACCGGCGCGAGGCGGAACGGCACTACCAGGTGCTGGAAGATCATCTGGCCGGACGCGACGTCATCGTCGGCGACAGCTTCACCATCGCCGACATCTCCGCCTGGGGCTGGATCGACCGGGCGTCGCGCGTGCTGAAAGGCGATGGCGATCCGCTCGCGGCCTATCCGAGCATCAAGCGCTGGTTCGCCGCTATCGACAGCCGTCCTGCCGTGGCGCGCGCGAGGGCGGTCGGGCAGGACCATGAGTTCAAGAAGGTGCAGGACGAGGAAGCCCGTCGGCACCTGTTCCCGTCCAACTATCCACCGGCTGCGTAGAGCCACCCCAAGCGCGTTTGGAAGCGAACATGGCAGATACCCCAGAATATACGCCACCAAAGGTCTGGACCTGGGCCAGGCCCAATGGTGGCGCCTTCGCGAGCATCAACCGGCCGATCGCCGGCCCGACGCATGACAAGGAGCTGCCGGTCGGGCGACACCCACTTCAGCTTTACTCGCTGGGCACGCCGAACGGCGTGAAGGTCACGATCCTGCTCGAAGAGTTGCTCGCACTCGGCCATGCCGGCGCAGAGTACGACGCCTGGCTGATCAAGATCGCCGATGGCGACCAATTCGGCTCGGGGTTTGTGGCGGTCAATCCGAACTCCAAGATCCCCGCTCTGCTGGACCAAAGCGGACCGAAGCCGATACGGGTGTTCGAATCAGGCTCGATCCTGCTCTATCTCGCGGAGAAGTTCGGCGCTTTCCTGCCGACCGACATCGCAACCCGCACCGAGGCGCTGAACTGGTTATTCTGGCAGATGGGCAGCGCGCCGTATCTGGGGGGCGGCTTCGGCCATTTCTACGCCTACGCGCCGACCAAGATCGAGTATGCGATCGACCGCTTCGCGATGGAGGTGAAGCGGCAGCTCGATGTGCTCGACCGGCGGCTGGCCGAGAGCCCGTATCTCGCTGGAGACGACTACACGATCGCCGATATCGCGGTCTTCCCTTGGTATGGCGGCCTGGTGAAGGGCTGGTCCTACGGCGCGGCGGAGTTCCTTAGCGTGCAGGACTACACGCATGTCCAGCGCTGGGCCGATGCCATCCTCGCGCGGCCGGCGGTGCAGCGCGGCCGCATGGTGAACCGGGTGCGCGGCGAGCCGCATGAGCAGCTGCTCGAACGCCATGATGCCAGTGATTTCGAGACCAGGACGCAGGACAAGATCGCGGATGCGCCGGCGTGAGCGCCGCCCATCGCCGCCACTTCCGCTCTGTCTAACCAAGAAGGACCTACTCCATGACCGAGACCCTCTCCGGGCAGCTTGAATGCTATAGGGCTGGCTGGCGCGCCCGCGTTCCCACTGACCGCCAAGCGGTGATGGACGGTCATGTCGCGCATCTCGCCGCCAGCGGCATCGCAAAGACCGCAAAGCAGGTCGGTGACCGCGCCCCCGCCATCCAGCTGCGCGACCAGCATGGCGCCGAATTCGACGTGGCAAGCCTGCTCACCAAGGGAGCCGTCGTCGTCACCTTCTATCGCGGCGGCTGGTGCCCGTTCTGCAACATGGAGTTGAAGGCCTACCAGGCGGTGTTGCCGCGCCTCGCCGCGGCCGGCGCCAGCCTGGTCGCCATCAGCCCGGAGAAGCCGGATGACGTGGCTGATACCGCGACGAAGAACGAACTGAGCTTTCCCGTGCTCAGCGACATCGGCCACACGGTCGCCAAGGCCTTCGGCGTCCATTACGCCTTCACCGCCGAGGTCCGCACCGTCTACGACGGCTTCAAGCTGGACATCCCCGGCAAGAACGGCACACCGGACGACTGGTCGCTGCCGCTGTCGGCGACCTATGTCATCGGCAGGGATGGGACGATCCTCTTCGCCGATACGCGCACCGATTACCGCGAGCGCACCGACCCCGAAGAGATATTGCGGCTGCTCGAACACCGGGCTGCGGCCGAGTGACGTTTCATCACGCGACAAGGAGCCCTGGATCATGACCCACACCACGAAGCTTGCCGCCGGCGCGGCCTTTCCCGCGATCACCGTGCCGCGCCTCGGCGGCGGCGAAATCGCGCCGGCTGCGACCGCGGGCTGGCGCCTGCTGATCGTCTATCGCGGCAAGCATTGCCCTCTCTGCAAGCCCTATCTCGGCACGCTCGATAAGCTGCTGGAGGAGTTCGAGGCCGCCGGCGTCTCAGTCGCCGCCATCTCCGCCGATCCGGAGGAGAAGGCTGCGGCCGACCATGCCGAGTTCGGCTGGCGCTTCCCGCTGGGCTACGGGTTGACCGTCGCGCAGATGCAGGCGCTGGGCCTGTATATCTCCAACCCGCGCTCGGCCCAGGAAACCGACCGACCCTTCGCCGAGCCCGGTCTGTTCCTGATCAACCCGGCGGGCGAAGTGCAACTGATCGACATTTCCAACGCGCCCTTCGCGCGGCCGGACCTCGCGGGTATCGCCCGCGGCGCCAAGCGCATCCAGGAGATGAACTACCCGATCCGCGGCACGCTGGTCTGATCGCGCCATGCTGACCGGCATCCGCGCCTGCGTCTTCGATGCCTACGGCACGCTGTTCGATTTCGCTTCGGCGGCGGCCGGCTGCGCTGACGTGCTGGGCGACAAGGCGGGTCCGCTGACCGCGCTTTGGCGCGACAAGCAGCTGCAATACTCCTGGCTGCGCGGGCTGCAGGGCCGCTACGTGCCGTTCTGGCAGGTCACCGGCGACGCCCTGGACTTCGCGCTGGAGACACTTGATCTCCCGGCAGACGGGCCACTGCGCGAGCGTCTGATGAATCTGTACCGCACGCTCGGCACATTTCCCGAAGTGCCTGGCGTGCTCCGCGCGCTGCGCGAGGCAGGCTTTGCCACCGCCATCCTATCGAACGGCTCGCCGGACATGCTGGCAAGCGCGGTGGAGGGCGCCGGGCTCGCCGGGGCCTTCGATGCGGTGATCTCGGTGGATGAGGTCGGCAACTTCAAGCCGGACCCTCGGGTCTATCAACGCGCGGTCGACCGGCTCGGTGTCCCGGCGGAGGCTATTGCCTTCCAATCCTCCAATGCATGGGATGCGCATGCAGCGTCAGCGTTCGGCATGCGCGTGGTGTGGTGCAATCGCTATAGCCAGCGGCGCGAACGGCTGCCCGGGATACCGGACTACGAAATCCATAGCCTTGCCGAGCTGCCGGCATTGCTTGCGACACAGGGATAGCGCCGAGATCGGCGATGCGGCGGCGTCGCCCACCGCAGTCGCTATCGAAGC
>LNFM01010357.1_pt1 | contig 13162 bp, 9 predicted proteins | sample 596031 | NCBI WGS metagenome assembly LNFM01 (sample SAMN04254537, study PRJNA301005) | activated carbon metagenome | isolation source: dual media filters at the Ann Arbor, Michigan drinking water treatment plant | place: USA: Ann Arbor
TGCCAGAAATTACGAGTGTGCACTGGCACGGTCAACCTTTACCAAGTGGCATGGATGGAGTAGCTGGTTTGACACAGCCGCCTATCCCTCCAGGGAAAACCTTTATGTATGAATTTGAGGCCAAGCGTGCAGGGACTTTTATGTACCATCCACATGCAGATGAAATGGCGCAAATGGCCATGGGCATGATGGGCAGTTGGGTGACGCATCCAAAAAATCCAAAATTTATGCCAGTTGATCGTGATTTTGTATTCTTATTAAATTCATATGACATAGATCCAGGAAGCTATACGCCAAAAGTAAGTACCATGCTGGATTTTAACTTATGGACATTTAACAGCCGCGCTTTTCCAGGCACAGATCCTATTGTAGTCAGAAAAAATGATCGAGTTCGTATTCGCGTTGGTAATTTAACAATGACTAACCATCCAATTCATCTGCACGGACATGAATTTCAGGTCACTGGGACTGATGGTGGATGGGTACCAGCGTCTGCGCGTTGGCCAGAGGTCACCACGGATATTGCAGTAGGACAAATGCGTGCCATTGAGTTCATAGCCAGTGAGCCAGGAGATTGGGCATTTCATTGTCACAAAAGCCACCATACCATGAACGCAATGGGACACGACAACCCAACCATGATAGGGGTTAAACAAGATGATCTGGTTAATAAAATACGCAACTTAGTACCAGAATATATGGAAATGGGGGGTACCGGATTAGCAATGGGAGAAATGTCTATGGGTGATAAAAAAATGAATATGGATATGCCAGACATGGACAAGAAAAAAGCCATGGAAGGCATGATGGACATGCCTTTACCTGAAAATACCTTGCCGATGATGGCAGGTACTGGCCAATTTGGAGCAATTGAAATGGGTGGAATGTTTACAACTGTCAAAATCCGCGAGGGTTTAGCTCGAAATGATTTTAAAGATCCAGGATGGTACATACACCCCAAAGGAACAGTAGCGCGTGAAGTAACAAATGATTTACCACCATTAGAAAGATCAGAGATGATAGTGCCTGAAGGCGGTATGGAAATGACTGTGCGTAAGCCAACGGGGCCTATGGCTCATTAGTTATTATATTTATATAAGGATTATAAAGATGAAAACAGAAATCATAAAAGTAACAGGAATGACTTGTGGGGGTTGTGTCAGTGTTGTAACCAAGACTCTCAATGCAGTTAATGGAGTGAGTGATGTAAACGTATCCTTATCGACAACTGAAGCTTTAGTGCAATATGATGAAACACTTACCTCCCTCGAAGAGCTGAAGTTTGTTGTAAAGGAAGCCGGTTATGGCGTGGATGCCTCTAACACTCCCCAGCAATCTTCGGGTAAAGGGTGCTGTGGGTAATACATAAATAAACATTAGGAGTTAATGTCATGAGTGTTGATGATGCTATAAAGCCAATATTAAAAGATCCAGTCTGCGGCATGACGGTGACGGAACAGTCATCTCATGTATTCAAGTATAAGGATAAGCCAGTTTATTTTTGTAGTGCTGGTTGCAAGACTAAATTCGCAGCTGATCCAGTTAAGTATTTGGCTGACGACTCAAGCTCAGACATCACTGCATCAGAAACAAAACCTAGTCCTTCAGAAGCCATTCCCACTGGCACCATTTACACCTGCCCGATGCATCCAGAGATTCGACAAGACCATGCTGGTGCCTGTCCTAAATGTGGCATGGCACTAGAACCAGAGATGCCCAGTTTAGAAGATGGTGACAGCCCTGAGTTGGCAGACTTCAAACAGCGTTTTATTTGGACGTTGCCACTGACTATCATCGTAACCATTCTGGCGATGGTGGGTCACCGTCTTCAATGGTTTGAAATGGCAACGCAAAGCTGGATTGAGCTGGTGCTATCACTACCTATCGTATTGTGGGCAGGCTGGCCGTTTTTTGTGCGTGGTTTCCAATCCGTTGTGAATCGTAGCCCCAATATGTGGACATTGATAGGCCTAGGAACATCGGCAGCATTTATTTACAGCGTTGTTGCTACAGCTATACCCAATGTGTTCCCTGCATCGTTTATGGCAATGGGTCGTGTATCTGTTTATTTTGAAGCGGCTGCTGTGATTATTTCATTAACGCTACTCGGCCAAATTTTAGAACTCAAGGCACGCTCACAAACTTCTGCTGCGATTAAATCTTTGCTAGGCTTATCCCCTAAAACCGCTCGCAGAATCAATACAGATGGGATAGAGGAAGATGTGCCTCTCACGCACGTACATGTGGGTGATCTGCTACGCATCCGCCCAGGCGAAAAAGTCCCCGTTGACGGTGTGGTGACGGAAGGCGGAAGCGCTGTAGATGAGTCCATGCTCACTGGCGAACCTATGCCTGTCAGTAAAGGCATTGGCGATAAGCTTATAGGCGCAACGCTAAATACCAATGGTGCCATGGTCATGCGCTCAGAGAAAGTAGGTTCTCAAACGGTATTGGCCGGTATCGTGCAGATGGTCATTCAAGCCCAGCGCTCTAAAGCGCCCATGCAACGTATGGCTGACCAAGTGGCGGGCTATTTTGTAGTGACTGTCGTGAGTATCGCGCTCATCACTTTCTTTGTTTGGGGACTCTTTGGACCAGAACCCAGTTGGGTATTTGGTCTAATCAACGCTGTTGCGGTGCTCATCATCGCTTGCCCATGCGCACTAGGTTTAGCAACGCCTATGTCCATTATGGTGGCTACTGGTAAAGCTGCAACGCAAGGTGTACTGTTCCGCGACGCAGCCGCTATTGAGAATTTCCGTAAAGTCGATACCTTAATCGTAGACAAGACTGGTACTTTAACCGAAGGTAAACCCCGCTTTAATCAAGCTTTAGCAATATCTGGTTATACCGAAGATGAGGTGTTACGCCTAGCAGCCAGTCTTGACCAAGGCAGTGAACATCCCTTAGCAGATGCCATTGTGAAAGCAGCGCGTGAAAAGAATTTAGTCATTGATAAAGTAGAAGACTTTGAATCCAGCACAGGTATTGGCGTGCGAGGTACTTTGAATGGTAAACAATTGGCGCTTGGTAATACTGCGTTGATGACTCAACTCAATGTTCAAATAGAGTCATTAAAACCCCAAGCAGAAGAATTGCGAGTAACAGGCGCTAGCGTGATGTATTTAGCTATTGATGGCCAGCTAGCGGGCTTGCTATCAGTATCAGACCCTATCAAAGAAAGCACAGTCGAAGCATTATTAACTTTAAAAGCATCAGGCATGCGCGTCATCATGGCGACAGGCGATGGCCAGCTTACTGCGAAGTCAGTAGCAGCAAAGTTAGGGATTGAAGAGTTCCACGGAGAAGTTAAACCGGCCGACAAATTAGCGCTAGTAGATAAGTTACAACGCGAGGGCCGAGTTGTGGCAATGGCTGGTGACGGCATTAACGATGCACCTGCGCTTGCCAAAGCTGATGTTGGAGTTGCAATGGGCACTGGTACTGATGCAGCAATGAATAGTGCACAAGTAACACTCGTTAAAGGAGACTTGCGCGGTATTGCTCAAGCTCGCGCTATTTCAGAACAAACGATTGCCAACATGAAACAGAATCTCGGCTTTGCATTTGTTTATAACGCATTAGGTGTGCCATTAGCTGCGGGCGTGCTTTACCCGTTTACCGGTTGGTTACTCTCGCCCATGATTGCAGCACTTGCAATGAGTTTGAGTTCTGTCTCTGTGATTACGAATGCATTACGCTTGAGAGGTCAAAATTTAATCAATCATTAGGCTGGTCTTAATTTATTTGTATTATCTGGAATATATAAAATATCCCTGAAGGTAATGCATTAACAAATTGTTATCCATAGTGCTTATTAGCATATGTTAGGTGTTGCTGCTATAACGTCTTCATTCGTTCGCATCTAATTTTAAATTAACTGCAATTATTGTAATAGCGTCCGATTGCACTGGATGCAATCGTTAATTTCCAGTTTACTAACCCTTTAGGTTTTGCTATAGTCTCGGCATTACTTGGTTTGGCGCAGTCTAGCGAGCAATTGCTAGCTGACAGGCACTTTTAAGAATTGAATTTTAGTTTACTTAAGAGTTCGATTCCTGTCGGGCAGGCCAATTTGCTCAATGGTGGCTGTAGCTCAGCTGGTAGAGCCCTGGATTGTGATTCCAGTTGTCGTGGGTTCGAGCCCCATCAGCCACCCCATCTGTTTATTTATACTTAAAATTTCAATAAAGTTTTTACTGCGCGCTTTTACATAGTTAATTGTTTAATATGGTTGAAAAAAGTTATTGCAATTTGAGGGTTAACTTTTAATTAAACAATGTGCAGAACTCTCCATCTAAAACGCTGCCAAACACGTACTATAGTGAATGTGTTTGTTTTATATGTAAGCGCTTGCAAACAAGTGGAAGATGCTAAAAGTGAGGCAATTACTAATCCTGCTTATATTGATGCTATCTTGCGAAGCGCAGGCAGAGATTTTTGTATGCAAAGACAGCAGCAATAAATTAACGTATCAAGACGAGCCGTGCTTGAATCAAACGGTTCGTAAGCTAAAGAATATTCCAGATGCGCCGATTGAAGACCAAATTTTAGCGCGTGAGCGAATCGATAGAGCTAATGCGCTTTCTGCGCAAAGAGCTGCAACTGTTGAGTTAGAGCGCCAACAAAAGCAAAAAGAATTTGCTGAGCTTCAAGCAATTGCAATTGAAAAAAGAAAATTAGAATTGTTAGAGCAGCAAGCTAACGAATCGCAACAGACAACTATTCCTCAATGGATATTAGGCTCAAGATATGGATATCCTATCGGCTACACTAGGCCTTATGCCTACAGGGATGGACGTAAACCAGATTTCAACAGGCCGCGTACCAATCGACAGCGCAATAATCAAACCAGAAATAATCGACCCATAAACAATCAAAGGTGAGTTAAAAGCCCACGCTTTATTCATTATGCTTGCATAAAAAGCGCGCTATATAACTGACTTAACCACTTGCTGGCGGCATAAATAGGTTTTGCAAACTTAACATTGATAGCCCGCTTTTTAACAGTTATAGTATCTTTAACAAAAAAATCAACAAGCGTTTCAATCATAAGGATAAATCAATGGCTGAAGTGCGCCCCGTACTCATTATTATTGATGATGACCCGCTCATTACTGATACTTTGCACTATGTGCTGAGCAAACACTTTGAGGTATGCGTAGCAGACTCGCGCGCGCAAGCAAAAAGCTTATTAAGACAATTGGATGAGCCACCTGCGCTTGCTTTGGTCGATTTGGGCTTGCCACCTTCGCAACATAAGCCTGATGAAGGCTTTAAAATGATTGGCGAATTGCTCGCGCATTCACCTAGCATGAAAATTCATGTACTTTCTGGTCAAAGCGATGATGTCAACGTGAAGCACGCGCTTGCTTTAGGCGCGCTGGATTTTATCCCTAAACCTTGCGATGTCGATAAGCTAAAAGAGCTGCTTTTAAACTCATTAAAAGTACAAAGCGTTGAATTAACTGAGCAAGCGCAAGCTTTAACTGAAAAACCAGAAGATAAAAACGGCGGCATGATTGGTGAAAGTTTGCCTATGCAAACCTTAATCACACAGATTCGTCAATTTGCCGATTCGCCTTTTCCTGTATTGATTGAAGGCGAGTCTGGTAGCGGTAAAGAGCGTGTAGCCAGCAACTTCCACCGTTTTAGCAAACGCGCTAAGGCGCCATATTTATCGATTAATTGCGCGGCTATTTCACCCATGCTGGCAGAGTCAATTTTATTTGGTCATGCAAAAGGCGCATTTACAGGCGCCAATAGTTCAAACACAGGTTATTTTGAAGACGCAATTGAAGGCACGCTTTTTTTAGATGAAATTGGCGAATTGCCCCTAGAAATGCAGGCCAAACTATTGCGCGTACTAGAAAATGGCGACTATACGCGTGTAGGCGAAACCCAGGTGCGTAAAAGCAAGGCGCGCGTGGTGGCGGCCACTAATAGAGATTTGCGTGCAGAAGTGCGTGCAGGCAATTTTAGGTCGGATTTATACCATCGCCTGAGTGTTTTTGCCGTAAAAGTGCCGCCGTTACGCGATTTAGCAGAAGATAGCCTGATTTTGCTGCAACACTTTAATGATTTTTATGCGCGCGAAACAGGTCAGCAATCGTTTAAGCTAGATGCAAAAGCGCAATCACGCTGGCTCAGTTATCACTTCCCAGGCAATGTGCGCGAGTTGCGCAACATCATTATTCGCCTAATTGCTAAGTATGCTGGGCAAACAGTCAATGAAGTACAGCTTTCAGCTGAGCTTGATTTATCGCGCCAAAATGAGATAGATGGCGTGCCAACAGTCACTAATAACGGTGATTTATCGGGATACGCGCTGCAACATTTGCAAAACGAAGCCAATGTAAATTTAGACCAAGTGCTTAAATCTTGGGAAAAAGCTTATGTCGAGGCGGCAATGAAAATCACGCACGGCAACTTGAGTCAAGCCGCAAAAATGCTAGGCATTAATCGGACCACGCTATATAGCCGCATTCAATTACAAGAAGAAAAATAACTGCAAAAATGATTTGTTTCTAGTATGTACTACGCCCACTTTGGTTTAAAAGAACCACCATTCAAAATCACCCCCAATACCGAAGTTTTCTACACGGGTGGCAAGCGTGGCGCTGTTTTGGATGCTTTAATCTACGCCATTTTAAATGGTGAGGGCATTATCAAAGTGGTGGGTGAAGTGGGTAGCGGTAAAACCATGCTGTGCCGCATGTTACAAACCATGTTGCCAGAGAAAATCGAGAGTATTTATCTGGCTAACCCTAGTGTGGCACCAGAAGATATTTTGCATGCCATTGCGTTTGAGTTGCAATTAAAGTTGCCCAAAAATGCAGATCGCTTAAAAGTGATGCAGGTACTGCAAAGCCATTTATTGGCACGCCACGCGGCAGGTAAACAGGTGGTGATTTTTGTAGAAGAGGCGCAGGGCATGCCGCTGGCCACTTTGGAAGAAATTAGACTACTCTCAAATTTAGAAACCAATCACGATAAATTACTGCAAATTGTGCTTTTTGGCCAGCCGGAGCTGGATGAGAATTTAAACCAAACCCATATCCGCCAATTGCGTGAGCGTATTACGCACGGCTTTAATTTAGCCCCCTTAGAGCCTAAAGAAATAGGTGAGTATTTGATATTTAGGCTGCGCGCGGCGGGTTATTTTGGCCCGCATTTATTCACAAAATCCGCCATCAACAGCATCGCTTCATCCGCACAGGGCTTGGTTAGGCGTGTCAATATTTTGGCAGACAAAGCATTGTTAGCCGCTTTTGCTGATAACGTTTACCAAGTGACACAAAAGCAAGTGCGCGCGGCCATTAAAGATAGCGAGTTTGGCGCAGAAAAGGCAAAGTTAACACCAAAATCATCCCAAATTTTAAAATGGCTGGCGTTACTGTTGATTGGTTTGATGTGTGGATACTGGGCTAGTGTGGCTTTGCAAAAGCCTGCTGTAAAAATGAGTCAGCCTGTGGTAAAGAAACCAGTGACAATCGTTGCGCCTGAATCAATTACTGCAAAGGCTAAGCCTGTATTGCCATCTCAACCAGTTGAAGCGCCAATGTTAGAGCAAGTAGCAGAGCCGTCAATATTAAATCGCCGTTTGGCGGCGACAGAGCTTTGGCTTACCAGTCAACCGCCAACAACTGTCAGTATCCAATTGTTAGGCGGTTATAGCGATGAGCAAATATTAAACGATTTAACTCGGTTAAGTCAGCAAGTGGAGTTGGATAATTTATATGTTTATCGCACTTCTACCGTAGTGAAAGGAGTTGGCGCGCAGCCTTTTTTAACTGTTTTGTATGGCAGTTTTGCGAATCGGGTTGAAGCCGTGCAAGCACTCAAAAATCTACCAGCCGACATACAAAAAAATCAGCCACAATTACGTACTGTTGCTGGCGTTTTGAAAGAAACGCAAAAAATACTGTGATAACCCACGTTTTATAATTAAAACTTATAAAGTATTCAATGGCTTAATATTGCAATTTAACGCGGCTTATGCGATAACACAATGTGAGCAGTTATTAGGGAGCGGGCGCGTCGTGCATCATAAAAAAAGTAAAATTGACCAAGCTAAATTCAGCATGCTATTTGCAATTTGTATTGCTACAGCAGGATGCGCTCACAAGACTGTGGTGCCGCCATCAAAGGGCCATATTGATGGCAGTTTATCCACACAACCAACTAGTCAATTAGCCAATCAAAACAATATTAATACTGCGCCTATACCAAAACCCGTGCGTAGCGACCCGCAACTGCCTGTGCCAAGAGCCACCACCAACGCGCAAACTTACAGCGTAGTAGTCAACGAAGTACCCGTAAAAGAGATTTTGTTTGCGCTAGCGCGTGAGAGCAAGCTCAACATTGATATTCACCCCAGCATACAAGGCCGTGTCACTTTAAATGCAGTGGATCAAACCTTGCCAGCCATTTTAGAGCGTCTAGCCAAACAAGTAGACTTAACCTATAAAATGGACGGAAATGTGCTCTACATCGCGCCTGACCAGCCAGTGTTGCGTATTTACAAAGTGGATTATGTGAATATTAACCGTGATACGAAAGGCTTTATTGGCGCAGCTGCTGAGATTTCCAGCACAGGCCAAAGCGCGAATACTGGCGCAAACGGCTCAACAACTATAACGAATACTTCGGGAAATGGCGCAAACAACAGTTCGCGTACCTCTGTTGATAGCACTTCTAAAAACCATTTATGGGAATCGTTAATATTAAATCTTAAAGAGCTGCTAGCGGAAACTGATAAGGAGGTGATTGTAACGCGCTTTGGTAGCGCTACAGAACCTACTGCGCAAAATGCTGGCACTAATGCGACGGCAACAGCATTGTCAGATGCAGCAAAGGCCTCAACTGAAGAACGTAATCAGCAGCGCTCAGAATATAAAACACTGTTTGCTGCCAATGTGATTGCCAACCCAGAAACAGGTGTGATTAGTGTGCGCGCTACTAACAAGCAGCATGAGAAAGTACAAGAATTTATTGATAAAGTAATGGGTAGTGCAAAACGCCAAGTGTTGATTGAGGCGACTATTGTTGAAGTTCGTTTGAGTGATAGTTTTCAGGCAGGCATTGATTGGAGTCGCTTGAATAATAGCTTAAATAACAGTGGTTTTCAGTTTCAACAAACCTTAGGCCCAGACACAACTTTTGGTGCAAATGGCTCACTTACTGGGGCTGGCACTAATGCACTAGGCGTGGCAACCACAGCTGGTTTTGTAGCAGGCTATTTAAACCCAGTGAGCAGAATTGGCAATATTGCGACTTCTATTACTTTGCTTAAACAGTTTGGTGATACAAAAGTATTATCTAGCCCTAAATTAATGGTGCTAAATAACCAAACAGCGGTGCTTAAGGTAGTGGATAATTTGGTGTATTTCACAGTGCAAGCGCAAATTTCACAGTCAAATGGCAACGGTGCGCAAAATTTACAATCTTTTACTACTACGCCCAATACAGTGCCAGTGGGCGTAGTAATGAGTGTAACGCCACAAATTAATGAGGGAGGCGATGTGAATGTCAACGTTCGCCCTACCATTTCGCGTCAAGTTGATAGGGTAGAAGACCCCAATCCAGCGTTTAGAGACCCTGTGACTGGCGTGAGAAGTGTTCAGAGCTTTGTGCCAGTGATTCAAGTACGAGAGATGGAATCATTGTTGCAACTTAAAAGTGGAAACACCGCAATCTTGGGCGGCTTAATGCAGGATGAAATCTTTAAAAACACTGATAAGGTACCGGGCTTATCCGATATTCCTGGTGTGGGAAAAGTATTTACTGGTAAAAATGACGCAAATCGTAAAACTGAATTAGTGATTTTCCTGCGCCCAACGGTTATTAGTAATGCCAGTTTAGAAAGTGATGAGCTGAAAAGCTACAAACAATATTTGCCAGCACAGCAATTACAAAACGTACTTGAAGAAGCGAATTGATTTGTGGGATGTTTGCAGCGATATTTGCAGGTAGATTAATCAATGAGTTTACTGATTAAAGCATTAGATAAAGCGCAAGATGCCAAAGCCCAAACGGCTAAAGAGACGCAAACTCAGCAGGCGAAGCAGGAAGACTTGCAAGCAGATAGTCAGTTGGCTTTAGAGGCCGATACAGCGCCTGCCAACGTAGCATCAGCAAAATTGGCGGCGGCTAATGCGCTGGAAATGGAATTGGCGCCAGTTTCAAACAAAAGTGCTCCAGCAGTTAGCAGCAGTGCAGAAAACAACCCCGATATTTTTTCGATTACCAGCACATTCCGGCCAAATGAATTAACTTCAACCAGCAAAAAATCTGTAACAAGCAAAGCTTCTGCAAAAAGCGCGGCCAATGTATTTGCAGCTAAACGGATTGAATCTAACAATCGCAATACACTTCTGGCACTAATTGCGGGTGTTGGTTTGTGCGCTTTGCTGGCGGCTGCAGCGTATTTTTATCTGTTTATGGATAGAGAGCCAGATTTTATTGTGGCAAAACCTGCGGCAATATTGCCAGAAGCTTTACCTGCAACTTCGGAATCTGCTTTAGAGTCGCAACCACCAATTAATGCTGCAGACTTATCTGCACAGTCGATTGCAGAATCTGCGGCTGAAAAGCAAACAGCACCGATTACGTTTGCAGAAACTGAAACACTTATACAAACAGTAAAATCCAGTAAAAAACAAAACACGCAAGTATTCAACAATGAAAATTTGACCGAAAACGAAGTGTTGCAAGATGAGATGAGGATTGAAAAATCCGCTAAAGTTCAATCTAGTCAGTTCAGTCCAGCCAGCCAGCTTAAACAAAATGCATCGAAAGTGGTCGAGATTGAAGAGATTGCTTCTAAAAGTGCGTCTATTCAAGTTTCTAAAACTAAGCCAGAATTAGGTGTTAACCCCATTTTGATGGATGCTTTTAACGCGTATAACGTGGGTAACGATGCCGTTGCAAGCAAACTTTATCGGCAAGTATTACAGCGCGATTTGCGTAATGTAGATGCGCTAATGGGTTTAGGCGCAATAGCGCAAAGGCAAGGGCGCGTGGCTGATGCCAATGGCTGGTATGCAAAAGTGTTAGAAGTGGAGCCTAGAAACGCGCTGGCAACGAGTGTTATATTAGATAGCCAGCCGCAAAATGATGTGGCAAGTAATGAAAGCCGCATTAAAAATATGCTTGCAAAGCAACCAGATGATGCAAACTTGCACGCCACATTAGGCAATTTTTATGCAGATTTGAATCAATGGCCAGCCGCGCAACAGGCTTATTTTGATGCATATCGATTAAATGCCAGCGCAGATAATGCATTTAACTTGGGTGTGAGCTTGGATCAGCTAGGAAAACCTAAATTGGCACTGCCGTATTATCAACGCGCGTTAGAGTTAAGTCAGTCGACTGCTTCTAAAATTGATAAAGTTGCTTTAGAAGCAAGAATTACGGCTATTCAGTGAGAAAAAAATGGCAACAATATTAATAATAATGGTTCGAATTTAACTTATGGCAGAACAGCGACGTAAATTACGCCTAGGTGAGCTAATGATGCAGCAGGGCTTGATTAGTCAAGACCAGTTGCGCATTGCCTTGATTGAGCAAGAGCAAAATAACATTCCATTAGGCCGCCAATTGGTGCGCTTAGGATTCGTGTCTGAAAGCATGGTGCGCGATTTGGTTGCGCACACCATTGGCCAAGAAAGTATCGATTTAAGCACCGTAGTTGCTGATAACGATGCCTTAAGAATGGTGCCAGAGGATTTTTCTAGGCGCTATCATCTATTGCCAGTGGCTTACGAAGATATCACCAAAACCATGATTGTGGCGATGGCGGATATGTTTAACGTGGTGGCGCTAGATCAATTGCGCGCCATGCTGGGTGGGCAAATTCAGCTAAAACCTGTGATGGCGGCTGAGGCGCAATTAGAAGAGCACATTGACCAATTTTATGGCTATGAGCTATCTGTTGATGGAATTTTGCGCGAGATTGAAACGGGTGAGATTGATTACCAAAGCTTAACTGCCGATGGCGATGAATATACACAGCCTGTGGTGCGTTTGGTTGGTGCCTTATTAATGGATGCGGTCAAACGCGCAGCGTCAGATATTCACTTTGAGCCTGAATATGCTTTTTTACGCATTCGATACCGCATTGATGGCGTATTACAACAAGTGCGCAGTATTCATAAAAGCTATTGGCCAGGTATTGCGGTACGGTTAAAAGTGATTTCGGGTATGGACATTGCCGAAACACGCTCACCACAAGATGGTCGTTTAAACATGAATTTATGCGGCCGCCCTATTGATTTCAGGGTTTCTACGCACCCAACTATTCACGGCGAAAATATTGTTTTACGCGTTTTAGACCGCGAAAAATCGATTATTCCGCTAGAGCGTATGGGTTTGCGTACCAGCACATTGGCGCAACTAAAGTTAATGATGACAAGGCCAGAAGGAATTTTAGTCGTGACAGGTCCAACTGGAAGCGGTAAAACGACCACGCTATATTCATTGCTTTCACATTTAAATGATGAAACCGTGAATATCATGACGCTGGAAGATCCGGTGGAATATCCAGTCACCATGATGCGCCAAACTTCGGTGGCTGAAGTAAATAAAGTCGATTTTGCCAATGGGATTCGCTCTATTATGCGACAAGATCCTGACATTATTCTGGTGGGCGAAATTCGCGATCAAGACACCGCCACCATGGCTTTTCGCGCCGCGATGACAGGCCACCAAGTGTTCAGTACCTTGCACACTAACTCAGCCTTAGGCGCCTTTCCACGCTTAACCGATATTGGTATTTCGCCCGATATTATGGCGGGCAATATTATTGGTGTGGTGGCGCAGCGTTTAGTGCGTGTGCTGTGCCCGCAATGCAAAGAACCAGTTAAGCCTACGGATGAAGAGCGTAAAATTTTAGGCGTTAAGCGTAACGAAGCGATTCAAATTTATAAGCACAAGGGTTGCAAACGCTGTAACCAAACAGGCTATCGCGGACGTATGGCGATTTTAGAATTGCTGCGTATTGATTCTGACATGGATTCGCTGATTGCGCGCCGCGCGCATTTGGATGAGCTGCGTAAAATGGCTTTGGATAAAGGCTTTACTACGCTGGCAGATGATGGCGTGCGCCGCATTTTAGAGGGTTATACCAGCATTGACGAAGTGATGCGTGTGATTGATTTAA
>LNFM01002162.1_pt1 | contig 13160 bp, 11 predicted proteins | sample 596031 | NCBI WGS metagenome assembly LNFM01 (sample SAMN04254537, study PRJNA301005) | activated carbon metagenome | isolation source: dual media filters at the Ann Arbor, Michigan drinking water treatment plant | place: USA: Ann Arbor
TCCTTGAGCACGCGCGAGCGCGGCACGTCGCGGGTCTGCGCTTCCTGTTCGCGCCAGGCGGCGACCTCGATCAGCACCGCGAGGTCCTTGGGCTTGCGCACGCGGCTTTTCAGCCGCTCCCAGGCGCGCTCCGGCTCCATGCGGTAGGTCTCGGGCGACGTCAGCACGCCCATCTCGGCCTCGACCCAGTCGGTGCGCTGGCGCTTGGCCAGATCGGCGGCGAGCTTGAGATAGACGTCGCGCAAATGCGTCACGTCGGACAACGCGTAGGTGACCTGTGCGTCGCTGAGCGGGCGGCGGGTCCAGTCGGTGAAGCGGTTGGATTTGTCGAGCTGGGTGCCGGTGATGCGCTGCACGAGCTGGTCGTAGGAGATCGAATCGCCATAGCCGAGCACCATGGCGGCGACCTGGCTGTCGAAAATCGGATGCGGGATCGCCTTCGCCATGTTCCAGACGATTTCGATGTCCTGCCGCGCGGCGTGGAACACCTTGAGGACGTTCTCGTCGGTCAGCAGCGCGAACAGCGGCGCGAGGTCGATGCCGGAGGCGAGCGCGTCGACCACCACCGCCTCGTCGGGCGAGGCCAACTGGGCCACGCACAGCAGCGGGTAATAGGTGGTCTCGCGCAGGAACTCGGTATCGACCGTGACGAAGGGATGCTTCGCCATGCGGGCGCAGACCGCGGCCAGTTCGTCGGTGGTGGTAATCAGGTCCATTGCTGCAGGCACCTAACCCGATCCGGGCAGGTCATGGCAACCGCTTTGCGCCCCGAACGGCCGGCATGTGGATGAATTCCCACGGCGAGGGCATCGGCCCGACGGGAACTTCAATCAGCGTCGGTTCGCGGCGGGCAAACGACTCGCGCAGCGCGACCCGCAACGCCTCCGGGCCGCGCGCCCGCCGCCCGGCGGCACCGAAGCTTTCGGCGAACTTGACGAAGTCGGGATTGGCCAGGTCCGAGGCGATCAGCCGGTTGCCGAATTGCTCCTGCTGGATGCGCTTCACATTGCCGAAAACGCCGTCGGCGAACACCACGGCCACCAGCGGGATACGATGGCGCATGGCGGTGGCGAATTCGTTGGCGGTGTACATGAAGCCGCCATCGCCGTTGATCGACAGCACCGGCACGTCCGCCCGGGCGTGCTGGGCCCCGAGCGCGGTGGCGTAACCCCAGCCGAGATTGTCCTGGAAGCCGGGCGACAGAAATGTGCGCGGCTTGTAGACCGGAAAGGCGAGGCGCGCAGCGAAGCCCATCTGCGTGACCTCGTCGACCAGAATGCCGTCCTCCGGCAGTTCGGCGCGGATGGCGTCGAGATACGCGAGTTGCGGCGCCAGCTTGGCGAGCCGCGCCCGCATCCTGGCCTGGCGTTCCTGGATCTCGGCGCGGCGCGCGGGCCGTTTCGGGTTGAGGCGGCCGAGCCCATCGATCAACCTGCGCAGGATCGGCGCCGCGTTGCCGATGAGCGCCACCTTCGGCTTGGCGTAACGGGCGGGTTCATCCGGATCGGCGTCGATGCGCACCACCGCAAGCGAACGGTCGATGCCCCAGGCGGTCATCGGGTTGAGCTTGGTGCCGACCGCCAGCACCGCATCCGCTTCCGCCCAGAGGTCGCGGCCGATGGGCAGGTTGACCGAGAACGGATTGCGGTCGTCGAGCACGCCGCGGCCGCGCCGATAGGACAGCACCGGCGCCTGCAACATGCCGGAAAGCTGCGTGACCTCGCTCGACGCATCCAGCGCGCCGCCGCCAGCGACGATCAGAATGCGCTTCGCCTTGGCCAGCAGCTTCGCCGCCGCCGCGACCGCGTCGTCGTCGATCGGCGCCGCACGCTCGGGCGCCGGAGCCGCGATGGCGGCGACCTTGCCGCGCTTTCCCCAGACATCGATGGCGCATTCGATCGCCGCCGGACCCGGCCGGCCGCGATGCATCGACCGGATGGCCTTCGCCACCTTGGCCGGCGCTTCGGCCGGACCGCCGACATAGGCATAGTTGTCGACCAGCCGCTTGATGATGCCCGCCTGGTCGCGGATCTCGTGCAGATGGCCGAGGCCGCGGCCGATGGCGCCGGCCGGGATCTGCCCGATCAGCGCCAGCACCGGCGCGTTCATGCCGTAGGCGGTCAGCAACGCTGCGCCGGAATTCAAAAGGCCCGGACCGGGCACGACGGTGTAGGTCTGCGGCTGGCCGGTCGCCAGCGCCGCGCCCAGCGCCATATAGGCGGCGCCCTGTTCGTGACGGGCATGCACCACCGTCAGCCGGTCGCCGGCGCGGTGGAAGGCGTCGAACAGATGATCGTTGTGCACGCCGGGCAGGGCGTAGACCGTCTCGATGCCGTGCGTGAGCAAGGTCGCGACCGTCGCCTCGGCAGTGGACATGTCTGTCGATGCGGCTGGCTTTTTCCGGGAAGGTTTCACGCGTTATTTGTCCGGCACGGCGTTGATGGCGAACATCGCCTTGAGCAGATCGTCGAGCGGTCTGTTGCCGAATGTTTTCGCCAGCAAGGCGTTGATGCGGCCGGACCGGTACAGCCGCGCCAGCGTGCGATCGACCTCCAGCCGGAAGGCGCCATCGTCGCGCGGCACCGCCAGCGCATAGGTCTCGTAGCTGAAGTACTGCCGGCTCAATGTGAAGCCGGGCCGGCCGCCGTCGCCGAGCATGGCGGCGATGATGGCGCGGTCGGCGAAATAGGCGTCGATCTGGTCGCTCCAGACCAACTCCATGCCGGCGTTGTGATCGGACACCGGCACGACAGTTGCCTGAAGCGACAGGTTGGCGAGCGAGTCACGCAGTGTGTTTTCGGTGGTGGTGCCGGCCAGTACGCCGATGCGCTTGCCGGCCATGTCCTCGAACTTGCCGATCGGCCGGTTGCTGCGCGACAGCGCGCTGGCGCCGTCAAGGAACGTCGGCAGCGAGAAATCGACCATCTCGCGCCGCGCCAGCGTCACCGAACTCGGGTCGCACAGGATGTCGATGCGCCGGTCACGCACCGCCGAAAAGCGTTCCGCCGCCGGCACCAGAGTGTACTCGGCGCGGATGCCAGGCCCGAGCGCCTTGGCCACCTCGGCGCACAGGTCGACGATGAAACCGGCCGGCCGGCCGCGGCTCTGGTAGGAATAGGGCTTGGCGTCGGCCCGGTAGCCGATCCGGACCACGCCGCTTTCCTTGATCCGATCGAGGGTGCCGGCGAGGGCGGCCTGCGGCGCGGCGACCAGAGCAGCGGTCAGAACGAGCATTCGGAGCATGTCTGGGAATTCCACTCGGCATCCGGCGCTACCGCCAAATAAACCACGATCGGGCGCGCCCGGATAGGCGGCGCACGCCGCCGCCGCAGGCGGTCCTTGCCTTGACAAAGCCTGCCCCCCATGCGCTTTTCGCCCGCCTCACCACCCCATTGAATCGCCTGACGGATCAGCCAGAAATGCCTTTGCATCGCTATCGCTCACACACCTGCGGCGCACTGCGCGAGGCCGATATCGGCCAGACCGTGCGGCTGTCCGGCTGGTGCCACCGCATTCGCGATCATGGCGGCGTGCTGTTTATCGACCTGCGCGACCATTACGGCCTGACCCAGGTGGTGGCCGACCCCGACAGCCCGGCCTTCAAGCTGGCCGAGACGCTGCGCGCCGAATGGGTGGTGCGGATCGACGGCAAGGCGCGCCGCCGTCCGGCCGGCACCGAGAATGCCGACCTGCCGACGGGGCAGGTCGAGGTCTATATCGAAGAGATCGAGGTGCTGGGCGCCGCCGGCGAACTGCCGATGCCGGTGTTCGGCGACCAGGAATACCCGGAAGAGATCCGGCTCAAGTACCGCTTCCTCGACCTGCGCCGCGAGAAGCTGCACGCCAACATCATGTTGCGCGGCGCCATCATCGACTCGCTGCGCGCGCGCATGAAGGCCGGCGGCTTCTTCGAATTCCAGACGCCGATTTTGACCGCGTCGTCGCCGGAAGGCGCGCGCGACTATCTGGTGCCGTCGCGCGTCCATCCCGGCAAGTTCTACGCGCTGCCGCAGGCGCCGCAGCAGTTCAAGCAGTTGATCATGGTGGCGGGCTTCGACCGCTACTTCCAGATCGCGCCGTGCTTCCGCGACGAGGACGCGCGCGCCGACCGCTCGCCGGGCGAATTCTACCAGCTCGATCTCGAGATGAGCTTCGTCACCCAGCAGGACGTGTTCGACGCGGTCGAGCCGGTGATCCGCGGCGTGTTCGAGGAGTTCGGCAAGGGCAAGGCGGTGACGCAGAAGTTTCCGCTGATCCCTTATGCCGAGGCGATGACCAAATACGGCAGCGACAAGCCGGACCTGCGCAACCCGATCGTGATGCAGGATGTCAGCGAGCATTTCCGCGGCTCGGGCTTCAAGATTTTCGCCAACATCCTCGCCAATGATCCGAAGGGCGCGGTCTGGGCCATTCCGGCGCCGAAAGGCGGCAACCGCGCGTTTGCCGATCGCATGAATTCATGGGCGCAGGGCGAAGGCCAGCCGGGTTTGGGCTATATCTTCTGGCGCGAAGGCGAGGAGGGCGGCGCCGGTCCGCTCGCCAAGAACATCGGGCCGGAGCGCACCAAGGCGATTGCCGATCAACTCGGACTGACCGTCGGCGACGCGTGTTTCTTTGTCGCCGGCAAGCCGAAGGACTTCGTCAAGTTCGCGGGTCTGGCGCGCACCAAGGTCGGCGAAGAGCTGAACCTGATCGCGCAGGACCGCTTCGAACTGTGCTGGATCGTCGACTTCCCGATGTACGAATGGAGCGAGGAAGACAAGAAGATCGACTTCTCGCACAATCCGTTCTCGATGCCGAACATGGACGTCGACGAATTCCTGGCGCTCGATCCGAACGATCACGACAGACTGCTGGCGATGAAGGCGATCCAGTACGACATCGTCTGCAACGGCACCGAGCTGTCGTCGGGCGCCATTCGTAACCATCGCCCCGATGTGATGAAGAAGGCCTTCGCCATCGCCGGCTATGGCGAGGACGTGCTGGAGGCGAAGTTCGGCGGTATGCTGCGTGCGCTGTCGCTCGGCGCGCCGCCGCATGGCGGCATCGCGCCGGGCATCGACCGCATCGTCATGCTGCTGGCGGGCGAAGAGAACCTGCGCGAGGTGGTGCTGTTCCCGATGAACCAGCGCGCCGAAGATCTGCTGATGGGCGCGCCGTCGGAAGCGACGCCGAAGCAGCTCAAGGAGCTGCACATCCGGCTGGAATTGCCGAAGAAGTAGCGGCTGGCATTCTTGCTAACCCTCCCCTGGAGGGGGAGGGTCGACCGTTCGAGCGTAGCGAGACCGGTCGGGGTGGGGTGAACCTCACTCTGTTGAAATTCACCCCACCCCGCTCGCAAGAGCTCGCGACCCTCCCCCTCCAGGGGAGGGTGAAGAGAAAGAGTCCCAGCGCTTTCTTACCGCTCCGGGCCGGGATGGGTGTTGGAGGAGCCGGAACGTGCCTCGGCGCCTTCCGCGACGCTGGCGCATTGCTCCAGGTCCCTGAGGTCGGCCTCGTCGTCGATGGTGCGGCGGCCCGCACGCAGCACCAGCGTCAGGTGCTTCTGCAGCGCCGGACGTTGCGCGGCGTCGGCCTGCTCCAGCAACTGGCCGATATTGGCGGCCATGCGGATCAGCAGCGCCGGCATGCCGGAGGCGCGCTGGCGGATCTGGTTGAAGGCGGCGTCGGTGATGCCTTCGAACGACGACACCGGCATCACCAGCCGGGTCCGCTTGTCCGCATCCTGAAAGACCTGCAAGGCCTCGCCGCGCTTCATCACGCGGGCGAGCGAGAGCGTCAGCCGGTCGAGTGCGGCAATGCCGGTGAACGGATCGTTGATGCCGGGCGACAGCGCGCGCAGCGCCACTTCGACCAACTGATGCACCGAGAACTCGAGGTCCTGAATGGCGGTGCGTTCGGGACCGACCAGCACCGCCGACCGGATCGCCACCGTCAGCTTTTCGGCCGCGGCTTCGGGCGACACATGGCCGACAATGCAGCCGGGGACGGCATGCTGCCCGGCGCGAATGGTCAGGGTGACGAAAGCGTCGGCCTCGGCGGCGGCGTTCACGATCGAGTCGATGTCGATCGCCTGCACGTAGCCGCCGGCGGTGAGCGCGATCGGCGCGCCGTGCATCGCTGTGTCGGCCGGGGATGCCGGCTGCACCATGTCCTTGTCCGGCAGCAGGCGGTCGATGTTGTCGTCCAGCTGTCCGCCGACGCGGTCGATCACGTTATCGGCGATGATCGACTGGGCCAGATGATGCACGAACAACAGCAGCGTGCCGACGCTGATCAGCACCAGCGCGGTGCCGACGGTGACGGCGAGGTTGGGGGTCGAGTCTTCCAGCCCGTAGGTGTGGCGCAATACCAGCAGCAGATAGACCACGGTCGAGATGAACAGGCCGAGCGCAACCTGGGTGCGCTTGTCGGCCATGAAGCTGCGGATCAGCCGCGGGCCCAGTTGCTGCGCCGCCAGCGTCAGCACCACCATGGTGATCGAGATGGCCAGCGTCGCCATGGTGATCATGGCGCTGACGAGATTCGACAGGAACTGCGGCGCCTGCTTGGCGCTGCCGCTGTAGAGATACCAGGTCGCGCTGTCTGCGCCGAGCTTCAACTCGATGTTGAGCGCCGCATAGGCCAGCGCCGCGGCGCCGCAGACCATCAGCAAGGGCAGCGCCCACAGGCTGGACCGGACGCGATCCCAGACGGCGAGGAGGCGGGGTATCATGAGATGGCTCCGGCAGGCGGTCCGTGGCGGACGCAGATTATCAAGCCGTGATTGGCGGCCCGATGGCAACCCTCGGGCGGGGAGAGGGGTTCCGCCGATGCGCATGCATCTCCGCCGCCTCGTACTTAACCCTCCCCCTCCAGGGGAGGGTTAAGACAGCAGATCGCCGCGCGCTACAACGGCGCTTTCTTTTCGACCGCCGCCATCGAATTGACGCCCGGCCAGCAGATGTGGCGCAGGCCGTCCATCGTCGCTCTTCCGAGAATGGCGAAATGCACATCGGTCCCGGCCGTGTTGACGTCTAAGTAAATAGCGCGCTAAAATACAACCAGCACGTGCGACCGCGGGGGCGATAAGATGCTTTCTTTTGGGCGGGGGATTACTGCGTTTTTGGCTTTATCAGTCACAGTCTCGGCGGAGGAATTGGCTCCATCCTGCGCCGACCTCTTCAAGAAGTTCGGCTATAAGGGCGACCCGGTTGACCAAACACTTCTAGTAGTGCTCGACGGCAAACTGGTCGATGTCAACGACGCGATCGTGCCTCCAAAGTCAGCGGATTATCAATTTCACTATGTCTATAAGAACTCAGCCTGCGCCGCAGTAGAAGCATGCGTCGAGAAGCCGGCCATCGCCATCAAAACGATGCGAGCTACTAATTACACGCCGCCGCAAGTGATTTTTCTTTCACGTGAAGCCAGCGAACGCGAGTGGTCTATCGGAAAAGCAGAATATGATTCATACCATAGCAAAAATTACGCGACTGTTCCCCCTGGTCCTCTAAACAATTTCCATATCTCATTTCGGGACAGGCGGGGTGAATGGCGCTATACGCATGATCCGAAGGATCGGCGCCGAATCTATTTGTTCGTGGACATTCCCACTGGGTTCAAGCCGCCTTGGCTGAAGGTACGAAATTATCAATTTGCGTCAAACCCTGGCGCAAACGCCCAATGCATACCATTCACCGTAAATATTCCTCTCAAGACAGAATTTGCCAGCATTGATGTCATTCAAATTGAGGATGGTGAGGGCGGTATTCCGCAGAAGATTCAGCGGTGGGAACTGAAGTTTAAGGCCGCTCTAAGATGAGTTTCGACATCGTAACCGAGATTTTAAACGTCTTGAGTCGTGCTCAATATGGGTTTTGGTTGAGGGATCCACTCAAGCGTGAGCATGGAGTCTCATCGAAGTTTCTTGGCGTGATAATTATATTTCTTGTGGTCTTGATGGCGCTATTTGGAAGCGGGACCAATGTGATCGCATCAACGATTTATGCGGTATTCTTCTTCGCCGCTTTGCTTCTTTCGGTACTCTTCGTTCTTGTGCGCACGCGAGATGTCTCAGTCGGTCGTGTGGCGGTCTTGATAGAGGCGTATGTTGTTGGATTGTTCATTTCGCTGCTAGTGTTGTCGCACAACATTCTCGCCCCGATCCCCTTTTTCAGCATTCGTACACAGGTAGATAGGGGCGTCTTAGTCCAATTCGCGCTTTCATTTGTCTATGCTTTGCCGGCCGCGACTTACCTCGCAATTCGAAGTCGTCAATTCGTCAGATTTCGCGTGCTTCTGCTGGGACGAAGTCTTAGGGTGCCTGCGAATCTGGCGCGAATGCAATCATACGGCGAAACGCTTAGCCATGAGATCATCGGATGGTCAGTCTTCAACTATTTTGTCTTGTCTATCCTTCTTTGGATCGCAGTATTTGCGCGCGGCGGGAGACTAGAAATTTTGAATGAAATTATTCAGGGCCTGAAGCCCTGATAATTTCAGGAACGTCAAAGAAGGAAGACGCTACAACGGCGCTTTCTTTTCGACCGCCGTCATCGAATTGACGCCCGGCGTCTCCGGCAGCGGGATGAATTCGATCTCGTCGCCCGGCACCTTGCCGAAATGGCCGGCGGTCCATTCCGCCTTGGCCTGCTCGATGCGGTCCTTGCGCGACGAGACGAAATTCCACCAGATGTGGCGCGGACCATCCATCGGCGCGCCGCCGAGAATGGCGAAATGCGCGTCGGTCGCGGCCGTCACGGTGACCTTGTCGCCCGGCCTGAACACCAGCAGGCGTCCGGGCTCGAAGCGGTCGCCGGCAATGTCGATGGTGCCTCCGACGACATAGATCGCGCGCTCTTCGTGGTCGTTGTCGAGCGGCAGACGTGATCCCGCCGCCAGCCGTACGTCGGCGAACATGGTCTCGTGCAGCGTCGGCACCGGTGAGCGCTCGCCGTACAGCGAACCGACCACCACGCGCACGCTCTTGCCGTTGTCCTTGATCATCGGAAATGCGGCCACCTCGTGATGGGCGAAGCCGGCTTCCATTTCCTCTTTGGCCTGCGGCAGCGCCACCCACATCTGCAAGCCGTGAATGGGACTGCCGGCGCTGCGCAGCTCGGGGCCGGTTCGTTCGGAATGCACGATGCCGCGGCCGGCGGTCATCCAGTTGACTTCGCCGGGCCGGATCGGCGCGGCGGTGCCGAGCGAGTCCCGGTGCATGATCTCGCCGTCGAACAGATAGGTGACGGTGGCGAGCCCGATATGCGGGTGCGGGCGGACGTCGAGACCGGTGCCGGCCTTGAACTCGGCCGGTCCGAAATGATCGAAGAAAATGAACGGTCCGACCATGCGCGAGCGCACCGAGGGCAAAGCGCGGCGCACCGAGAAGCCGTCGCCGAGATCGACGGTGCGCGGCACCACCACATGGGCGATGGCCTCGCAGCTATAGGCGTCGCCTGCTTCGGGGTCCTTGCCGGGGAAAAAGCTCATTCTGCCACTCCTTCAGGTTCGGCATGTAATCTACTGCGCCGGGCCCGGCCCGAACACCCACGGCGCGGGGAGCTTGCGATCGGTCGTCCGCCGCCGAAATTTACCCTTCGTTCATCATGAAGGCCGCTTAGTTCCGGTTCGGAGGCTAATCGGCTGCCTCCTGTTTAAGCTTAAGACGCCCTTTACGGCCCCGTGGCTCACTAGCGGGATACCAGCGGCAAGCGGTGGCGACAGGTCGGGAATGGCAATCAATATAGGCGCTCTGACGCGTCGGAAACTTTTGGCGATTGCCGGGGGCGTGGCGGTTGCCGGCGCCTCACTGCTGGCGTTCAATTCCTGGCTTGACGGGTTCATCGCTCGGCAGGGGCAGGCCGAAGTTGCGTCGGCCGCCCGCCGCGCGGTCGGGCTCGCCGAATTCCGTCTCAATGAAGGCGTGGCGGCGCTCGATGCACTGGCCTTGCAAGGCGTCAAATCGTGCACCGCCGCAGCAATACCGGCGTTGCGTGCTGCCGCCCTGGCCGCGGCACCGATCAAGGGCGTGACTGTCCTCGGCCCCGATCGGCAATCGCTGTGCGCCGATCTCGACGCCTCGATCGCCGACGCCGAACTGTTGACGACCGTCCCGGCCGGCGCCGATGGCGTGTCACTCGACGTCATGCTGCTGTCGAACGGCGAGCGGATGGTGCGCTTGCGCCGCATCGCGGGCGAGGGGCCGAATGAAATCGCCGCGCTGATCCCGGTCAGCCTGCTGCTGCCCCAGGTGTCGATTCCCGGCAGTTCGGTCAGTGCCTATGCGCAACTGACAACCCGCGACGGCATATTGATCGGCGCCGTCGGCCTGCGGCCGATTGGCGTCAACGCACGTTACGCTGGAACGGCTGCGTCCAATGTCTTTGCCCTCAATGCCGAGATCGTCGTTCCCGACGGCATTCTTCCGTCTGAAAACGGCAATCTGAAGCGGCTCGGTCTCGTCCTGCCTGGCATCGTCCTGACCATCCTCATTGTCTTCGCCCTCATCATGCGGCGGCGCCAGACGGAAAACCCGGTGGCGGAACTGCAAAGGGCGCTCTCTGCCGGCGAACTGATCCCGTATTACCAGCCGATCGTCGATATCCGCTCCGGCCAGTTGCGCGGCGCCGAGGTGCTGGTGCGCTGGCGCAAGCCCGACGGCTCGCTGGTGCTGCCGGGCGCCTTCATCCCGCTGGCGGAATCCAGCGGCATGATCCGCGCCATGACCCGCGACTTGATGAAACGCGTCTGCGTCGAGGCGGGCCGCGCCATTGGCGCCCGGCCGGGCCTGAAGATTTCGTTCAACTTCGCCGGTCAGTTGTTTGGCGACCAGGCGATCGTGAAGGATGTGCGCAACATCTTCGTCGGTACGCCGATCAAGCTGTCGCAAGTCGTGCTGGAAGTGACCGAACGCGATCCGATCGAGAACTTCACGGCTACGCGGCAGACCATCGCCGCGCTGCAGGGGCTCGGCGTGCGCATCGCCATCGACGATGTCGGCACCGGCCACAGCGGGCTGTCTTACATGCTCAAGCTCGGCGTCGACATCATCAAGATCGACAAGATCTTCGTCGACGCGATCGGCACCGATCGCAACTCCAACACCATTGTCGAAACGCTGGTGGATCTCGCCCACAACATGCGCATGGACGTGGTGGCCGAAGGTGTCGAGACCTTCGAACAGGTCATGTATCTGCGCGACCTCGGGGTGCGATCCGCGCAGGGCTACGTTTTTGCACCGCCATTGCCGGGCTCGGCCTTCCTGCAACTCGTCGAAGCGATCGATCCGCTGGCGGCAGCCCAGGTCCCCGGCACGGCGCGTGCCAGCGCGGCCTGAAGCCGGGACGGCCGCAGGCAATTTTCGGCATGCGGCAAATTGACCGGAGTTCCACGCTGTTTTATTGATCGAGTCCGGTAACAGGGGATCAGATCATGGCGACGAGAACAGCGATTGTGGTTGCGGCGCTTGCGGTCTTGGCGGTGCCTGCGCCGAAGGCGCAAGCGCAGGACAACGTCCTTGGCGGCGCCATCATCGGCGGCGGCATCGGCGCGATCGTGGGCGGCGCTGCGTCCGGCCGGGCTGGCGGTGCCGTGGCCGGCGGCATTATCGGCGCGGCGGCGGGGGCGGCCATCGGCTCGCAGATGGAGCCGCGCGGCCGTTATTACTGGTACCGGGGCGACTGCTGGCGCCGCAACCGCGACGGCGGCTACACCCGCGTCTCGCGCCGCAATTGCTGAGACGGACGGCGGCCTCAGCCGGCCGCCAGTTCGGTCTCGATCGCCGCGATCAGCCGCGGATCGTTCGGCGCGACCGCTGAGGGGAAGACGGCCTTGATCTGGCCGTCGCGGCCGATCAGGTATTTGTGGAAATTCCAGCGCGGTGTCTCGAGGGGCCGCGCCTCCGCCGCCCAGCGGTAGAATGGGTGCGCGTCCTTGCCTTTCACCGCTGCCTTGGCGGCGAGCGGGAAACCGACCTTGTATTCCTGGAACGCGGTCTTGCCGATATCGACCGCGCCGCCCGGCTCCTGATTGCCGAAGTCGTTTGACGGCACGCCAAGCACCAGCAAGCCGCGGTCGCGGAAACGCGTCCACAGGTCCTGCAGCCCGGCATATTGCGGGGTGTAGCCGCAGTGGGACGCGGTGTTGACGACCAAGATCGGCTTGCCGGCATAATCCGACAACGCGATGTCGCGTTTGTCCAGTCCCTTGAAGCGGAAGGTATAAGCGGTCATGCGGCTCATCGGCGCCGCCTGTACGCGAAAAGGCATGGCAGCCGTCAGCACTGCGGCGGCGCCCAAGACGATGAATTGGCGGCGTTGAATCATGCCGCCACTATAGCCGCTATGGCGCCGAAGGTGACGCAAAAAGTCGTGAGTGGAACCGCGGCCCCGAAAGGGGCAGCGGAAGGAGCCGGCTTAGCTGCTGCGCCGCATTCTGCTTGCTGGGCGAGGGCGTGTGCGCTTAAGCCGGCTCCTTGTCGCCGGCGCACTTCTCAATTGCGTTGCCTCGAGATCGTGCGCTCTGCCGCATGACGCTACGCCGCGGCGGCCGCCAGTCGGATTGTCGTCTCGAACGCGTAGCCGCAACCTTCACACGCCCACATGTGGCGGACACGGCGTTCGTCGATGTATTCGGACCACTCCGGAACGTAGAGCTTGTCGCCACATTGCGCGCATTCAAGCGCGGGACGGGAAGGCGCGAACCCTGCGGCAGAGCGGGACAGGTGCATGGACATCCTCCAATCGCTGCATCACCGATCCCCGATCCCATCTCGTAGCAAGACTGTGCGCGCGAACGGCGCATCAATGAAGCAGTAACGCTGACATAACCGGCGCGACGGCCGCGAAAGGACAGAATTCGACGGATGGGATTCTCGCCCGTTCGCGTTTATGCTGGCCGCTTACGGGGGTGGGGGAGGATTCGATGCGTAACAGGATTGCCGCTGTGGCCTGCACGATGTTGCTTGCCGGTTGCGCCGGCGGCCCGCAACCGGGAGACGCGGCGTTGACCGAACCGGCGCCGAACGTCGTCGTCTACGACGTCGCACCGTCCAACGCACAGATGCTCGGGCCGGTGCAGGCATCGGCATGCAACGGCACCCGGGAGACCGCCACCGCGCGACTGCAAAGCCTGGCGTCGCGGCAGGGCGGCAACGGCCTCACGCACCTGGTTTGCCG
>LNFM01010358.1_pt1 | contig 13159 bp, 11 predicted proteins | sample 596031 | NCBI WGS metagenome assembly LNFM01 (sample SAMN04254537, study PRJNA301005) | activated carbon metagenome | isolation source: dual media filters at the Ann Arbor, Michigan drinking water treatment plant | place: USA: Ann Arbor
CTCGTCGTCGTCGAGCGGGACGAGCGACTCGGGACGGACCGAAATCGACGGCTGCGACTGCGCGGAGTTCCACGACATGTCGCCGGGCTTCGGAGGCACGATCGACGAGGCTGGAGGAGCCGGCGGAACGGGCGGCGGAAATCCAACGCCCGTTGGCGGCATCGGCGCGCTCGGAGAAGAGAGCGGCGCCGCCGGCGGGACCGCAGCGCTCGCGTGGGTGATCGTCCGCGTGCGCATTCGCGGAGCGGGCATTCCCGCTGCGGGCGCAGACGGCTCAGGCTTCACCGCCGGAAGCGCGTGGTCCGACGAACTCGGCCGCGCGACACCATGCGGCTCGGTCGACGTTCGCGGGCGCGCGCCAGGGATGCTCGCGGGCGCGGCGACCGCGGGCATCGCAGTAATGCTCTCGCCCGAATCGATGCGAACCGCAGGGAGTCCCCCAGTCGACACGGAACTTGGCAGCGCTCCGCTCGGAGGCAGCATGGGAAGACCGATCGCGTCTCCGCGAACCGCTGGCAGATCCGAGAACGACGGCGCCTCTGGCGGCGGCGGCGGCGGCGGCGGCGGCGGCCCAGGCGCGAAAACCGGCGCGGGTGCTTTGACCGCGGGCAACGCGGTCACCGAACCCGGGATGCTCGATGGCGACGTTGTGATCGGCGCCGGTGGTGGCGGCGGTGGTGGCGCATCGGCGCCGCGACGAATCGGCGCTCGACCCGCTGGGCGCGCTGCCGGAAGCGCGGTGCTCGACACTCCGCCCGGCTTCGCCGCGGGAAGATCCATCGACGCGCCGAAGCCTGGCGGCGCGGGCGGCACGGGCGGCAACGGCGCCGAAACTCCGGGGCGAACCGCGGGCATCGCCGCACCCGAGATCCCCGGCAGCGCGGGCGCCGGCGGCGCGGGTGGAATCGGCCCCGCAGCGCTCATCGGAGCCTGCGACGGCGACACTGGAGGCGCGTTCGATGGCGACGGCGGCGCACCAGATGGCGACTTGCTCGCGCGCGATTGGCCAGTGATCTTGGTGCGCTTTCCCCCGAGCGCCTCGGCGAGCACCGCGGCCCCCATCCCGACGACGGTCTCGGGCGGCAGCGACGTGTGCGGCTCGCTTCGAAAGAAGTCACGAACGGCCCGACGAACGAGCGGGATCTGCGACGATCCGCCGACCAGGATCACCGCTGCAAAATCGCTGGGCTTGAGACCAGCGAGCTTGAGCGCCTCCGCAGAGACGTCGATGGTGCGTTGGACGAAGGGCTGCGCGACCTTCTCGAACTCGCTTCGCGCGATGCGCGAGCGAAACTCGAGCGGCCGTCCGCCGGGTCCCTGCGCGATGCCGGGCACCTTCACCTGCACGCTCTCGAGCGACGACAGGTCGATCTTCGCTTGCTCGGCCGCAGCGCGAAGCATCTCGTAGGCGCGGCGATCCTTGCGCGCGTCGAACCGAAGGGCCTTGGACGCCCCGTCGGCGAGCCCTTCGGCGAGCGCCATATCGATGTCGTCTCCGCCGAGAAACGTGTCCCCCGCGGTCGCGAGCACTTCGAACACGTTGCCCGACAGCTCGAGCAGCGTGACGTCGAAGGTCCCGCCGCCGAAATCGAAGACTGCGATGCGCTCGCGCGTTCCACGGCCGTAGCCGTAGGCGAGCGCGGCCGCTGTCGGCTCGTTCAGGATTCGCGCGACGTCGATGTCCGCGATTTGTCCGGCGAGCTTCGTGGCGCTTCGCTGAAGCTCGTTGAAGTTCGCGGGCACGGTGATCACCGCTCGCCCGATCGGCTGGCCGAGGGCGGCCTCGGCGACGCGACGCACCTCGCGAAGCACCAGCGCCGAGAGCTCCGGGAGCGTGTGCGTCCCTGCGCGCGTCCGTACGAGCACCGACTGGTCCGGCCCGCGTTCGAGCTGAAACGCAAAGCGCGCCGCGGCGCGACGAACCTCTTCGGAATCGAACGGCCGACCCATGAGACGCTTCACTGAAAACACTGTGTTTTCAGGATCTTGCGTCCTAGCCACGCGAGCCGGCGCGCCCACGAGCGTCTGCCCGTTGGCTGCGAACGACACAACGCTCGGAATCAGGCCAACACCTTCGGGCGTCGTGAGCACCCGCGGTTGGCCGCCTTGCGCGACGGCGACGACAGAGTTCGTCGTCCCCAGGTCGATGCCGACAGCGATCGGGTTGGTCATCTCTCTCTCACCTATCACTTTACCGCGAGCGAGCGCTCGATGGCGTCCAGTTCGCTCTCGATCCACCGCCGCACCGACGCGGCGAAGGGCCACATGTATCCGTAGTCGGGACCGGAGAATCGCCGAACGATCTCCTCGCGAAACGCAGGGTCCCTCGCCGCCTCGAGCCCCTCGAGCTCGGCGACGCACCGAAGCGAGACGCGGTAGGCCTCCCACTCGAGCTGGGCGCGACACCAGGCCAGGCCCATCGGGAGCGGGACGAGCAGATACAACACCGCCATTCCCACGAGCCCGAAACGGGCGAACTGCCTGACGTGAACCAGCTCGTGCTCGAGCGTCTCCCAGCGCCGACCTGGAGGCACAGACTCCCACCCTTCGGGCAGGTAGATCGTCCGACCGATCGTCGTGACGTAGTCCGTGAGGTACGAGCGCATCGCTCCGAACGTGATCACTCGCAACGCGCGGTCGATCCAGCGCTGCAGCGGGACGTCCCGCTTGCGGACGACCGATACACCCTCGCGCGCGAGCTCGATCGTCACGCGCTCGAGCAGCGCACGCGCTCGCTCGCCGTGCACGGATCGATCCTCGGCGCGATCGCTCACGCTGCGCCTCGCGCGTGATCGGAGGCCGTCGCTGGGTGGTCGCTACGCATCATCGCCCTTCGCCGCGTCGATTTTTGACCCATGTATTCAAACACGCGATCGCTCCTCTCAAAACGAGTGCACCGCGCTGAGCCACGGCCAGACCGACACGGGGCTGGTGCCCCAGGCGAGCAGCGACCGCTCTCCGACGATCACCAGCGCCCCGACGTCGACGCTGCTCTTTCGAGTGAAGAGCCTCACGCCGAGCGTGCCGTACGGCATCCATCGCGGCTGCGCGTTGCCGAGCAACGACAGCCTCGAGACGCTCGACGCGGTCTCCGGGAGCGCCTCGCCGAAGACCATCACCTGCCCGAGCGCCTTCACGCCCTCGACGATGCGCGCGTCCACCGTGAGGTGCGCGAGCGTCCACAAGCCACCCATCGAGACGCGCTGCGCCGCGTGTACGCCCAGGTGAAGCCCGCCGCGCTCGCCCCACACGGAGAACACCGGGCCGACGGCGCCCCACGCCCCTCCGCCGTTCCAGGTGAAGCCGAAGAAGTCAGCGGCGACGGTCGTTCCTGGATGAAACGGCACCTGCACCATCGCCCAGACTCCCAACGCGACGTTGGACTCGGACACGATGTTGAATCGAACGTCGGCCGACAGACCGACCAGCGCGTACGGCAGGCCCACGCCCACGTCGATGCGGCGGTGCGCGCCGTAGCGAACAGCGACCCATCCGAGCAACGTCCCGACCGCGACCGCGCCATCGCCCACCCGCAGCGTTCGGGCGCCGGGCATCGCGTAGTACTGGTAGCCCGTCGGGTCAGGCGTTCGCGCGAAGTGCTCGAATTCACCCTGCGTTGGCGGCGCGATGGGGCCAAACGCTCCCTCGGTCCGCACAGGCCTCGACGCAGCTGGAGGCGACGCCTCTGCGCTCGGCGGCGGCGCGGCCCGCGCCGGTGCGAGCGGCGCCGACTGGCCGAGCGCGGGCGTCGCGACGAGCCACACGCCCGCCGCTAACGTCATCGATGCCGCGATCGAGAGCCTCACGCGACGCTATTGTTTCTGGCTGCGAGCCAAAGAGGCAACTTCCTCAACGACCCGAAGACCGCCGCGTCCCTCCCCGAACGCCCCCAAATCCCCCGAATCGCAGCAATTTGTCAGGGTGTTTCGGGTGCAGCCGGATCGGTCGCGACCGGCGCGCTCTCGCCCTCGACCGGCGCGACGCTGGGCCGGCCCGCGCCCTCGAGCACTTCGCCCGCTACGACCTCGACGCGCTCGACCGCGACCACCTTCTCGCCGTCGTTGACGTCGATGATTCGAACGCCCTGCGTGTTGCGCCCGGCGAGCCGGACTTGCGAGACAAACGTACGGAGCGTCTGCCCCTTGTCGGTCACGACCATCAGCTGATCGCCCTCGCCCACGAGGACGAGATCGACCACATCGCCGTTGCGATCGCTGGCGTCGATCGCGATGATCCCGAGTCCACCGCGGCCCTGCGAGCGGTACTCCTCGGTCTCGGTGCGCTTTCCGTAGCCCTTTTCGCAGACCGCGAGGACCTGCTGGGTCTTGGGATCCTCGATCATGCGCAGCGACACGACCGTGTCGCCTTCGCGAAGCTCGATTCCCTTCACGCCGCGCGAGTCGCGGCCCACCTGACGAATCTCGCTCGCGGGAAAGCGGATGCTCATCCCCTTGCGTGTCCCGAGGATCACTTCGCAATCGGGCGCGGCCACCACTGCCGTGAGCAGCTCGTCGCCCTCGTCGATCGCGACGCCGATGATCCCCGTCTGGCGAATGCTCGAGTACGCCGTGAGGTCGGTGCGCTTGACCAGGCCCTTCTTCGAGCACGTCACGAGGTCCAGGCCCTCTTTGAACTCCTTGACGCTCAGCACCACCGCGACGCGCTCGCTGTCAGCGAGCCCGAGGAAGTTCACGATCGCCTTGCCACGCGAGGCGCGCGCGGCCTCGGGCAGCTCGTAGATCTTCTTGGTGAACGCCTTGCCCGTGTCCGTGAGGAAGAGCACGGTGTCGTGCGAGCTCGACACGAAGATCTGGTGCACCCAGTCCTCGTCTCGTACGTCCATCCCCGAGCTTCCCTTGCCCGAGCGATTCTGCGCGCGATAGTCGCTGAGCGACACGCGCTTGACGTAGCCCTTGTGCGAAAGCGTGACGACCACCTCGTGCTCGGGCACGAGGTCCGCCATCGAGATCTCGCCGTCGGCGAGCTCGATCGACGTCCGTCGCGGCTCGGCGAACTTCGCCTTGATCTCTTCGAGCTCCTTCTTGATCTCGCCGAGCAGCACCGACTCGTTGCCGAGGATGCTCTTGTAGAACGCGATGATGTTGGACAGCTCGCCGTACTCCGCAGCGAGCTTCTCGCGCTCGAGGCCGGTGAGCGACGCGAGGCGCATGTCGAGGATGGCCTTCGCTTGCCGCTCGGTCAGCCGGTAGTCGATGATCTTCGCGGCCTCGTCGATCTCGGACTGCGGACGACCCGCGCGTCGCACGAAATCCTCGAGACCCTTCAGCGGCAGCGCCATGAGCGCTTCTTTCGCCGACTCTGGATCGGACGAGCGCCGGATCGTCTCGATGATGAGATCGATCTCGGTCGTCGCCATGCCCTTGCCGAGCACGACCTCTCGCTCGCTCTCGGCCTTGCGAAGCTCGAACCGCGTACGCCTGGTAACAACGTCGCGACGGTGCTCGATGAACACGTGCAAGAGCTGCTTCAGGTCGAGCACGCGAGGCTGACCGTTGACGATCGCGAGCGCGATGTACCCGAAGTTCTCTTGCAGCTGCGTCTGCTTGTAGAGCGCGTTGAGCACCACCTGCGCGACGGCGTCTCGCTTGAGCTCGACCACGATGCGCATGCCTTCGCGCGAGCTCTCGTTGCGCAGGTCGGCGATGCCCTCGAGCTTCTTGTCGCGCACCAGGTCCGCCATGTGCTCGAGCAGCTTGGCGCTGTTGACCTGGTAGGGGATCTCCGTGATGACGATCCGCTCGCGGTCTTTGCCGGTCGTCTCGATGTCCGCCTTGGCGCGCATCGTGATCGTGCCGCGGCCCGTGAGGTACGCCTTTCGCGATCCCTCGGTGCCGAGGATCGAGGCCGCCGTCGGAAAGTCCGGTCCCTTGACGAATTGCAGTAAATCCTCGGCGCTGCACTCTGGGTTGTCGATGACGTGAAGCGTGCCGTCGATCACCTCGCCGAGGTTGTGCGGCGGGATGTTCGTGGCCATGCCGACCGCGATCCCGTTGGTCCCGTTGACCAACAGATTGGGGAAGCGCGCCGGCAAGACGTCGGGCTCCTCCGTGCTTCCGTCGTAGTTGGGCGAGTAGTCGACGGTGTCCTTCTCGATGTCCCTGAGAAGCTCCTGCGCGATCGGCATGAGCTTGCACTCGGTGTATCGATACGCCGCAGCGGGATCGCCCTCGACCGAGCCAAAATTGCCCTGCCCGTCCACGACGGGCATACGCATCGAGAAGTCCTGCGCCATGCGCACGAGCGCGTCGTACACGCTCGAGTCACCGTGCGGGTGGTACTTGCCGAGCACGTCTCCCACGACGCGAGCGCACTTCACGTACTTGCCGCCCGGCGACAAGTTGAGCTGGTCCATCGTGTACAGGATTCGACGGTGCACCGGCTTGAGCCCGTCGCGCGCGTCGGGGATCGCGCGGCCCACGATGACGCTCATCGCGTAGTCGAGGTAGCTGCGCTGCACTTCTTCTTCGAACACCACCGGCACTGGAGCGGCGATTCCGTTGCCGCCAGAACCACCAGTCGCCCCCGCGCCATCTCGTTCGTCTGTCATCGTCGCCTCGGTTCGCACGAAGTCGCGTAAATCGCTAAAAAACCACGCAATTTTCGCGGCGGTCGAGCGTTGAGACTTCTATCACAGCCCCCCGTGTGCGGCCACTTATAATGTTCGCGCGCGTGAAGTCAGCGAGACATTATCTGTCCACTGCCCACCGGATGAACACCATCGCCAACGTCGTTGGCGCTCCTGCGCGTGCGAAGCGCAGCAAGCCTGCGCGCAACGCGCGGCACGTGGCATGCTGTGTCGCGCTTGCCCCCATCGATGCGCCCCGCCCGATCGCTGAAACAACGGCTCACCCTCGTCGCGACCTTCGCCCTGCTCGCGGCAGCGTCGAGCTGCATTTCGCGGCCCATCCCGATTCCTCCGCCGATGGCGCAGGTGCAGGCGCTCACCGATTGCGACGGCAGCGCAGAGTGCCCGGCCGGAGGCGTCATCGTCGACGTCGAGGGCCTCGCGAACCCTGGCGCGCTCGTGCTCGTCGAGAACCTCACGCGCCCGCTCGCCAACGGCGTCCTCTACTCGGCCTCGGCGTTCGCCAATCGCAGCCCCGACAGTGACGCAAGCAGCTCCGACGGCGGCGTGCCCAACGTCGCGGGGCGGTTCTTCATTCGGCTGGGACCGATGCGCTCTGCGCCGGGATCGACCGTCGTCGCTTCGCAGCGGGGCGACATGCTCTCGGTGCGCCAGTTCGTCGAAGTCGAAGGCGGCCGCTTCGAAGCGAGCAACGGCGCGACGTTCACCGTTCGCTGACCGCCCTCGCGAGCGCGCCGCTCGCCCTGCGCACCGTCGAAAACTGGCTCCCGCGCTTCGCGCTGTTGTACGTGCCTTCGCACAGCAGCGAGTGATGGAGGTCGGTGATGGCTGATTTGGGAACGATGCGTGATCTCGATCAAATCCGTGAGCGAGAGGACGGGCGAGACCCCGCGCGCACCGTCGTTCTGGCCGTCGGCGGGTTGGCCGCTGCGTGCGTGCTCTTCGCCGCAGGCGTGCTGATCGGGCGCGATAACGACAACGCTCGCGCGACACGGCGCGAAGATCCGCTCGCGAGGCTCGACGCGCTCGCCACGCAGGCGGCGCGCGCGCCGACGCCCGAGGTCACCTACCCCTCGCAGCTCGCTGAACGACGGACGACCCTCGAGGGCGCTTCCGGTGCAAGCAGCGGCGCAACCAACAGCCTTGCGGTCGCGGGCACAGCGGCATCTCCGTCGCCCCTTCCGAGCGGCAGCGCGCCGACGCAAACGCGAGAAACGCGAGCGCAAGCCGCGCCTGCGTCGGCGCTGATCGACAACACCGGCGCCGTGCGACCCCAAGGCCCCATGCCCGCTCGGCTGCCCGTGGCGAGCGCCGTCGTCCCCGCGGCCCCCGTCGCTCGTGACGATCGCGCAGAGCGAGGCACGCCAGCGCCCGCTGGATCGGACGGCACGTTCTCGCTGCAAGTGAGCTCGTTTCGCAACCTCGCCGGCGCGCAGACGTTCGCGACGCGCCTTCGCGAGCGCGGCCACCGCGCGTTCGTCGCGTCGGGAATGGCCACCACAGGCACAGGAACCTGGCATCGCGTGCGCATCGGTCCTTTCGGCTCGATGCGCGACGTCGCCCGCTACCGAACTGACTTCGAGGCGCGCGAGCGGCTTCCGACCTTCGTCGTTCGACGCGACGACGAGACCCCTCGCCACTGAAGCGCCCGCTCTCGGAGCGCGAGCGCCGTCCGATGAGCGCCCACACAATCAAGTGGGGGCCGCCCCCTCACCGCTCCTCATCGCACCGTTCGAAGAGCGCCGCCGGCCAACGTCGGCGTGATCCTGACGGGCACAGCCGTCATCGCCGCAGGCACCGAGGGGGTCGCTGTCACGACAGGCGCGAAGCGCGGTCCGCTCGACGCTCCCACGAAGCCGACCGCCGACGAGGAAGACGGAGTCGTCGGTGGCTGAGCAGGCAACGGAGCGCTCTGCGGCGCAACCTGCGGCGCCGGAGCGCTCGGCTCGACCCGAACGATCGTCGATCGCGCCCACGGCTCGAAGCGCGGGGCGATGTTGGCGACCAGCGGGGCGCGCAGTCGCTCCTGATCGCTCCACAAGCCGCTTCGCGTCGCCGACCTGACAGGGTTCGCGGAAGGCTGCGCGCGGCCTGCGATCGGGGCGGTTGGCGTTGCGCCGACGGCAGCGTCGACGCGGGTCACGCTGGTGGTCGGCGGCGACTCGAACGTCGAGAGCTCCTCGAATCGGTCGAGCGCTGAGTCGTCGCGGATCACGACGGTCGCCCAACGATCGGCCGCGCGTGGCTCGAGCGCGTCGTCTCCCGTCGATCGCACAGCGCCTGTCGTCGTCGGGTTGCCGCTCGGCGCGCGGCCGCGAAGGTCCGTGGCCCAACCGATCGAATGGCCGTGCTCGACGCTCGACGCCGCGAGCGGCGCTGCGGCGCGACCGCGGATCCCTCGCGTCGCTGGCGACGGCGCGAACAACCCGTCGAATGACAACCAGCACCAGTGATCGACGTCAGCGACGCTCCAACCAACGTGCCGACCAGAGACACGCCATCGCACCGGCGCTGGCGAATAGTCGGCGCCGAATCGCCACGCCCAACGCTCGCCGATGCGAAGCCACTGGCCGTAATGAAACGCCACCGCGCCCCAGACGAACTCGCTTCTCCAGCGCGGTCCGCTCGGCTCATCGCCCCACTGTCCGTGCGTCACGAACGGCTCGAACGTCTCCCTGTGCGCGACGTCAGGAAACCACAGCTCACCGAGCGACGTGCTCTCCCATCGCCCCTCCGGCGCCAGCACAACCCGCGCGACCGACTCGCTCAGCGCCTGCCCTGCGGCCCACGCAGCAGCCTCCGCCCGAGCCTCGACCGTCACCGGCGCGCTCGCCCCTCCCCGGTCGATCACCACCCGCGCCACGGCGGACGCCCGCACGGTGGGCGAAGCAACCGCGGCCGAGCCGCCGAGCGAGCCAGCGCAGCCGCTCGCCGCGACCGTCGTAGCGAGCGCAAACACAAAGTTTCCCCGAGCGAATCGCTTCATGGTCGAGCACTCTCCGAGCGAGATCGTGCCACGAGACGCGCGCTTCGAGAAGGGAGGTCAACACCCAGAGGCGGTAGCTTCGCTCTCGAGGATCGCGAGCACACGCGCAGGGTCGCGCTCGGACAAGAGCTGCGCGCGCACGCGCGCGTCGCGCAGGATCCTCGAGAAGCGAGCGAGCGCCTTGAGGTGGGCCGTATTGTCCTTCTCGGGCGCGAGAATCCCGACGAAGATGCGCACCCGCTGTCGGTCGATCGCGTCGAAATCGACTCCCTTCGCGCTGAACGCCAGCGCGGCGATCACTCGATCGATCCCGCCCATTCGACCGTGAGGAATCGCCACCTCGTCGCCCACGCCGGTGCTCGCGAGCGCCTCGCGGTCCGCGAGCACCTTCGTGATGGTCGCCGCGGACACGTCGGGCATCCCACGCGCAAGCAGTCCGCCGAGGACCTCGAGGACCTCGTGCTTGTCTGTCGCCCGAAGGCCAGTGTCGATCCGGTCGGCAGCGACCAACTCGATAAGCCGCATCGCGCGGCGAATTACCCCCAACGACCGTGCGATGTCTAGAGCGTCGAGCCGATTGTGGCTACGCCTCGTCGCGCTCGGCCTGCGCCTCGAGCGCCACCTCGGCGGCGCTGTGGCTTCCCTTGGCGGTGCGCGTCGCGGTGTCGTGCGCCTTCGAGATCTGGTGCTGCACCTTGTCGCTCACCAGGTCGATCGACTTGTACATGTCGTCGCTTTCGTGCCTCGCGTGATATTGGCGTCCACCCGACGACAGGTGCACCTCCGCCACGAACTGATGACGCTCTTGGGACAGAGTGAACTGCGCGTCGAGCGGCGCACGCAGATACTTTTGCGTTCGTTCGATCTTTTCTCGCGCGTACGTCTTCAGGGCGTCGCTCGAGTCCATGTGGCGGAACGTGATCGAAACTCCCATGCTCGTCCTCCAATTGGAGTGGTCTCGCGGCGGCCTCGTCTCGCGTATCGCGGCAGCGCGACGTTGCTGGTGGGACGCCGGGTCGACACAACGTCGACACAACGATCGTAACGCACGGCGAGCGCGAGCGTCACCGGTCACGATGCGTTGTCGTCGCTGATTTTCACGAGAGACTTCGCGACGCGCACCGGCTGACGAACGCCCTCGACTCGCGCTACGCTTTCGCGCCTTCGCCGGGGGGGCGCCTCGACGGTCGCGTCGCGACCCAAACGCCCAAGAGAATCGCGACGAGCCCCGCGGCCGTCGCGAGCTCGAGGCGCTCACGCGGAAGCGGCACCGAGAGCCACGCGGCCAGCGCGTCGCCAAACAACATCGCCATCAACACCGCGAGCGCAGGCTGAACGTAGATGAACGCCGCGACGAGCGAGCTCGGCGCGCGCGCGAGCGCATAGGCGTTGCCTGCGTACGCAAGCACCGTCGGCGCCGCTACGACGTACGCGATCGCCGCCCAGGTCCGCGCCGAGAACGAAGGCGCGCCGCGCACGAGCTCCCGCAGTCCAATCGGCAACACGCACAGCGCCGCGATCGGAAAGATCCAACCGAGCACAGTGAACGCGCCGTGCCGCGCGAACACAGCGCGGCCGCGCACGAGGTAGCTCGCGTACGACGCGCTGTTGATGAGCACGAGCGCGTCGCCCACGAGATGCGGCTGCGCCCCCGCAGCGCGCCACGGACGCGCGACCAGGACCGCCCCCGCCATCGCGCAGCTGATCCCGAAGACCACCGATCGCGACAGCCGCTCGGCGCCGGTGAACACCGCGAACAGCGCAGAGAACACAGGGATCGTCGCGACGAGCAGCGTCGTCTCGATCGCGCTCGTTCGAGCGAGTCCCCACGTGAAGCAGAGCTGATTGATCACCAGACCCGTCAGCGCCAGCCACAAGACCGCGAGTCGCTCGCCGCGTGGCGCGACGAGCGGCCTGCCGCTCACGAGCGAGAGCGCCACGAACGCGACCGCCCCGCCGAGCAGTCGCAAGAGCGTGAGGGCCTCGGGGGCGACGACCCCGAGCGTCACCTTTCCGACGATCGCCCAGCTCGCGAAGGCAAACTGCACTGCGATCAACGCAGCGACGACTCGAGCGCGCGATCCCCCTGGTTGTGCGCGGCTCGCGTCGCGCTGATCACTCAACGCACGAACGCCTTGCGGCCGAGGTACCGAGCGCCGTACCCGAGCTCTTGCTCGATGCGAAGGAGCTGATTGTACTTCGCGACGCGATCCGAGCGGCTCGCGCTGCCGGTCTTGATCATTCCGGCGTTGGTCCCGACGGCGAGGTCCGCGATGAAGGTGTCTTCGGTCTCGCCCGAGCGGTGCGAGATGATCGACCGATACCCGTGCCGCGCGCCGAGCGCGATCGCGTCGAGCGTCTCGCTCACCGTTCCAATTTGGTTGAGCTTGATCAGGATCGAGTTGCCGACTCCGTCGTCGATGCCGCGCTGCAAGCGGGAGATGTTGGTCACGAACAAGTCGTCACCGACGAGCTGGCAGATGCCTCCGGTGCGCTTGGTGTGCGCCTTCCAGCCGTCCCAGTCGTCTTCGGCGAAGCCGTCTTCGATGGAGATCAGCGGGTACTTCGAGGTCAACGTCGCGTACAGCTCGACGAGCTCTTCGCGAGACTTCAGGGCCCGGTCCCACTGGTAGGTGCCGTTGGCCTTGTCGTAGAGCCCGCTCGCGGCGACGTCGAGCGCGAGGCAGATGTCCTTTCCAGGCGCGTAGCCCGCGGACTCGATCGCCTTGAGGATCCGCTGAATCGCCTCTTCGTTCGTGGCGAGCTTCGGAGCGAAGCCGCCCTCGTCGCCGACCGCCGTCGTGAGGCCGTCTTTCTTCAGCTGGCTCTTGAGGTGATGAAACACCTCGACGCCCGCGCGAAGCGCGTCGGCGAAGTTAGTCATGCCCACTGGGGCGACCATGAACTCCTGCACCTCGAGCCCGTTGTCCGCGTGCGCACCACCATTCAAGATGTTCATGAGCGGCACGGGGAGCACTCGCGCGTTGGCGCCGCCGAGATAGCGCCAGAGCGGAATCGCGAGGGCGTCGGCCGCCGCGCGCGCCGTGGCCATCGAGACCGCGAGGATCGCGTTCGCCCCGAGCTTGCCCTTGTTGGCCGTGCCATCGGCCTCGAGCATGAGACGGTCGACCTCGAACTGGTCGAGCGCGTCGGAGTCTTGCACGACGCGCGAGAGCGTCGAGTTGACGTGCTCGACGGCCTTCTGCACGCCCTTGCCGACGTAGCGCTTGCCGCCGTCGCGCAGCTCGATCGCCTCGTGCTCACCCGTGCTCGCGCCAGACGGCACCGCGGCGCGTCCCGTCGCGCCACCCGCGAGCGTGACCTCCACTTCGACCGTGGGGTTGCCGCGCGAATCGAGAACCTCGCGCGCTCGTACAGATTCGATCTCGGTCATTGTTCTCTCGCTCGTTTACTGTCAGCCACCATCGGGCGCGTCGCTCATCGACGCGCTATCGACGCCTGTGTCCGTTCGAACATCGACGCCCGTGTCGACGCCTGTGTCCGTTCGAACATCGACGCCCGTGTCGACGCCCGTGTCCGTTCGGACATCGACGCCCGTGTCGACG
>LNFM01010359.1_pt1 | contig 13157 bp, 26 predicted proteins | sample 596031 | NCBI WGS metagenome assembly LNFM01 (sample SAMN04254537, study PRJNA301005) | activated carbon metagenome | isolation source: dual media filters at the Ann Arbor, Michigan drinking water treatment plant | place: USA: Ann Arbor
GGGGCTCCTTGAACTTTACTTTCGGTTTTGGAAGACGGGCTGATTGAGCCACCGTTTCAACTTCTGCCACCACGTCCCCGAGTTGTAGGCGAGACGGCGCATCTCTAAGTACCGGCGCTCACGCGCACGGCGCTCAGTTCGCCTAGTCTCGTCCTCACGGACCTCGTCCCATTTGACCTCGGGTACTCCGAACTGACGCAGTGACATTTCAGTTGTCCTCCTATGTCGTAGTGACAGGGATCTTGTCGGTCGAGAGCACGGCTACCTCATCGGCTGGTAGCACCAGGATCTCTCCATTGACCTCGTTCAGGACCACGTAGAACGGCGTGCGTTTCCGTGGTTCCTGGATGATCTTGTGACGTGTGACACGGCCCTTCGGATCGGCGATGTCCATCTTCCCGTAGTAGGGGATGGTGACGGTAAGGCGTGGGGTCACGCGAGCGGCTCCTCATTTTTAAGATGGCGCTTCAGGACCAGCCTGAGATAAGCGGCAGTGGATATTCCGGCCTGCCTTCGACGCTCTTGAAGACAGTTGTAGTCCGTCTCATTGACCCAAAAACGTAGGTCCATGTCGTTCTTCAGTAGCCGCTCGCGGCGACTCAGACGTTGGTACTCTGCAGTCGGCTGGACCACGTTTATTCCTCCGTGTAGGTTCCAGGGACGATCCAGTAACAAGCTGATGCGCCCAAGGTAGGCTTCCCCACCGGAATGGCTTCACAGGTGTGGCAGGCGCGGTATCCGTAGCCTCCATACGTGATGTAGGTGACACCCAATGGTTCCTCCTGTTTATTCGTCCGCCGTGAGAGCGGACATTAGCCAGAACGGGATAGAAGCGAGTATCAGGTACGTGAGGACGTCAGCGTCCTGTGTCTTGAAGACACGGACAATGACGTAGCAGGTGAAGAAGCCTACCAGAAATCCCCAGAACACCTGTTTGATCGGCAGCATCACGTTCTCCTGTCAAATGAAATGACGGCGGTGGTGGTGAGAACCCCTACCCGTTCACCACCGCCTTTACCCACATTCGCATGTGGGGTTCGTGTTCAGATGGCTGCCGCGTTTTTGAACGTCGCCTCGAACTCAGCCTCGGACATCGTGTCGGTATCGACCGACACGTGTGTCTCCATGGTCGCGGTCAGGCGCAGGACGCCGTTCTCGTAGAAGGCACGGCAGATGGGAGCGCCCAGACCGATATTTGGAAGGCCGGAACCGTTGATAGCTCCGACGAATTGTTCGATGTACGCGCTGAGTAGCGTAGCCCCGTTCTTCAATCGTTGATTATGGGACTGACCATACAGGCGGCCACCGAGGCTGAGGACAAAGAACAAACCTTCCGCAAACTTCCCGGCGTCGCTGAGTTTGGTCACATCTCCAGCAGCAGTGACGTTGGCAGTGAAGTCCTTCCCCACATCCATGGCCTGTTGTGCTCGGTCCATGATGTCCTGGTAGTCCTGGGCGAGTTCGGGTGTGTCTTCCTGGACGGCGATAGCCTTGAGGGCGGCGAGGTCGAGTTCGAGGGTCAGTCTCGGGGTCGTGATGGACGTGATCATGGGTTCTCCTGTGGAGCGTTGACGAGGCGTTGGGCTAAGCGTTGCGCTTGACTTACCGCCACAATGTGTACCCCTGGTCATCCCTCGTGTCACTGATCCAACCATCTTAGGGTTAATTGTGCCTTAACTTGTCATCTGAAATGACATCGTGTAGGGTGTTCTCTTCCTTCAACCCCGAGGCCGTAATGCCCCTTCCCGCGACCGTAGACCCAGGCTTCGAGACTCTGCTCAGGATCTACCGCGACACGCCTGTCGACTTCCCGCAGTTGAAGCCGGTGACGTTCTCCCAATGGGCGAAAGAGTCAGGTTGGGGTCGTTCCAATCTCGCCAAGAAATTCAAAAATTACGGCGGGGCTAAATGGCGGACCTACATGGCGCCTTACGCGACGCCCGTTACCTACTCAGCCTGGGACGGGATCAGTCAGTATTGCCATTTCGGGTCCCAGACGGACTGGATCAAGGGGTACTGGGCACGCTTCGATTTGGAGCCCGCTTATAAGGGGTGGAGAAAACACACCGAAAACGAGGCGACATTCATGAGGTTTGTCGGGCCGATCTGGCTCGGCATGGGTACGAAAGCTGGTGACGATTACGTCCGTGACGTCATCCGAATTCGTGACGACTGGAAGTTCACGACTGAGTTTCAATACGACAACCAGGACGACAGTAAGGATACCTATGCGCACGCACTATTGGATTGGGATGATCTTCGCGATCATTTTGGCCTCCCTCGCATTAGCGGGCTGCGAGGAACAGAAGTCCTCGCCGAACCCGCCCGCGAAGATCGAAAAGTCAAACCCGCCCCCAAAGACAAGCCCGTCGATCCCCAAATCTCAGGCGGATAGAGCCAAGCACGAGCAGGTTGCTCGGATCTTGACGCTCTCAGCTCAGGCTGGAGGGCTACATCACTGTCGGGAGTTGGAGATCTACAAGGCGGACCCGGATCTGGTCGACGACACCTACTACCGGCTGCGCAGTGTCTTCGTCGCCTACCAAGCCAGCGGTGACCAGGACAAAGTTGATCAAGCTCAGATGTCCTACAGTGTCTACAAACAGGCGCTCCAACAGGGGGCCGTGACGCTGGTGGATGTCCCGACCGAGGGTAATCCTGAGGCCAAGTTCCGTTTGATCACCATTCCGGTCGAGGGCGTGGACATGTGTAAAGCCTTTGAGACGGAAGTGATGAAGGCTCGGGAGCCCAACGGTTTTCTGGACGTCAAGCCAAACTACGGTGCGGATGGACTGAAGAACCGGACCTGACTTCGTTCAATCAAAACCCGATCAAATCTTACGAGAAACAGAACGCATGAAGCTCTCCCCGGCGGCTAATGATATGGAACGCCTGTTCCTGGCAAGTGAGAATGTCTATCCCGAACACAAAGACAAGATCCATGAAAGATGGACGTACATTCTCACGCATCTTCCACTCGTGCGGGGACGTCATTTACTCGACGATATGACGGACGTGTTCGAGTTCGCGATGGGTTCGGTGCACAGTGACGTCGTAACGGCAGGTTACGATCTGGCCCAGCTGAGGTACCGCTTCGTGCTACTGCTCTATGAGGGAAGGATGATCCCGACCCACATGGTCAATATCTTCCACGCGGAACAACAGCGTTGGCTCGGGGCCATCTATCAGAAGATCATCCACACGGAGCCGTACGGTCGAAAGGGTCACCGGCTCCGTAAGCCGCGCGAGCTGGACTACACATTGACCTGGATGAACTAGGGTTAGAACTTTGTGGTCCGGCGAAATAGGTCCACAAGTAACGGCCCGAGGTTTCCGCCAATTGCTGCGGCTACCCACAGGGCCATACGTTGATCAGGCACGGCGTCACCGAACCAACTGACAAGGATCACGCCCAGGACTGCACTCGTAATGAGAGCAGCCGAAAAAAGGCCGTAACAAAACCGGGTCTCTCCATTTGGGAGTTTACGCATCATGGGGTATTTCCGTCCTTAGGCGGGGTCGTGTTAGGGGCCGCCCCCATATGTTGGGCGACGCGTTGCTTCAGTACACCGCTGATCCAATCCAAACCCTGCGTTCCAAGGTAGCCCCCTGCCCCTGCTGCAATCATTGCCCAATCGGGATCAAACCGTCCGGTAGTCAACGCTGCCATATACCCCGCAAATCCGGACACGAACGCGTGACCGAACGCAAGACCCACAGAAGGCATGGCACCCGTGCGAAGCCATACGTCCAGATAGCGAACAACGCCTCCGACCGCCGCGATCCCTACCCACATAAGTTGCGCGGTATCAGCCACGTGTTCATCCTCCAAGGTTGAATACGTTAACCATTGAATTGACTTTGTGTCAACCATATGCCCTGTGACATCTTGCGTGACATACTGCTTGACTGTAGGTTCCGGACATCGAGTCGGAGCAAATGTCAAGGAGACCACAGTGTCCAAGGCCAAGACCATCAACGACGAGCAGCTGGACCGCCTTCTGGACGGCATTGCAGCGACGTCCAAGTACCCGGAGCGGGACCTTGTGATGATGCTCCTGTCGTTCAAGGCAGGGCTGCGCGCCTGTGAGATCGCTGGTTTGACGTGGCGAAATGTCACGGATGCTGTCGGTGACATTACAGATGTCATCGAGATCCCGGCGACAATTGCTAAGTATGGCAGGGCGCGTGCTATCACGATGCACCCCTTGGTCCGTGAAGCGTTGGTTCTCTGGCGTGAGGTGTACGGGCGGCAAATGGTCGGACGGGCAGTTATCCAACCGGCACGGGTGCCGACGAGTAGGGACCCTATCCTTATCAGCATAGGCCGGGGCCCTCAGGTTGGCCTGTCCTCCAACGCCCTGCAGAAAGCGATGAAACTTCTGTTTCAACGCCACGGCTTCGACGCCACGTCACACTCGGGGCGCCGGACGTTGTTGACGAAACTGGCGCGGATGACGGGCGATTTCGATTGCTCGTTGTTCGACGTTCAGGAAGTAGCAGGTCACGCTAGCGTTAGGACAACCCAGGCGTACGTCGAGCTTTCGCCGAATGCCGCAGCCATGCTGAGGAGTGCATAGAATGGCGACGCAATTCGTGAAGATCAACGGCCAGTGGATCAATCCGGCGAACGTAACCCGCATCAAGGCAGTAGATGCCTCGACGACCGTGATCTATTTCACAGGCGATGCGGGTAGCACACATTGTGTTCAACTCCCCATCGACGAGGTCATGCGTTTGTTTGCGGGCCTCAGCGGTGGTCCGGACACCACGTACTACGGCGAGTAGGAGAAGAACCGATGGCCGTGTCAAAAGAACAACCGCTGATGCTCCACGAACAATTCGCTCGCCAGATACCGGGTGTCACGCGGGACATGATCGAAGCCGCCAAGGTTTCCCCGCAACCGTGTCCGGATCACTGGCCTGTTCCGCAGGCTGAGTGGAAGATCATTTCTCTTTTGAGGACTTAGCGGACATGTGTGGAAAGATAGATTGGGCTGCACAGTTCGAGTTGATCCGTGAGGCTTTCAAGCCATTGCCCAGAGGTATGCCCCTCGGAGCAATAGGTTATGTGCTCACGATCTACATCATCCGAGCCGTGATGGTGGTCGCTGCTGCCGTAGTCATTATCGCCCTCGTGATGTCCGCTTCTCAGTAATAGGAGACGAAACTCAATGACGAATTACGAGGACCATTGGATGATCGCGGAGCAGTCCGAACCACGGACCAAACGTGTTGCCGCGCGATCCACCGCGCAGATCATCGAGGCCTATCAGAACGGCGAGTCGATGACCGACGCCGAGGTCGAACAGGCCTACCATGCGCTCGTCCGGCTGAAAAATGCCGTGCTCGAAATCGGAAACGACGTGTCCCTTGTCATCCCGTGGGTGGTGCCGAAGCTCCAATCGTTCGAAGGGTTCATGAAGCATCGGGCCGAGCGGCGTCAAGAGGCCATCAGTCGCGAGACGTTGAAACTACAGGCACTCCAGGCTGAGATCGACGCCGAGAAACGCGAAGACGAAAAGAAACGGATCGCGGCAATCAACGCGAAACTGAACCCCGAAATGTTCGGTGACCCTGACGCCGACAAGATCCGGGACCCGAACGCCGGATGGGGGCCGTGGCTCAATCGACGGGATGGGGCCTTTCCGTTCGAGCCGGATGACTACGTCGAGGTCTCGCACTTCAATTTCCACTATGATGATGTCTCGACCGAGAAGGGTCGCGTCTCGGACTTCTGGTGGGGATGGACGCAACAGGACTCTCAAGAAAACACCGTCATCCGTCGTGCCCGGAAGTGGGTCGGCCCAGGAGATCCGCCGAAGTGAGCCGTCGTTTCGATCAATTGTCATGCGAGGAACGGCAGTACCACTGTTCGAGGCGGATGGAACCGTTCGACCTGTTGCCAAAGTCCGTCCGTCTCGCAGCCAAAAACTCGAAGTGGGGTGTCACTGACAATGACGCATGGTACTTCCATGAAGAACTAAAGTCAGGCATGATGACCGCCAGCGAGGTCATTCAGAGGATCAAGGCCCAGGAACGCCGAGACACCGAAGGGATGTACCGAGATGGCATCCTATTAAGGGGATTTGGCGATGGGCCAAAAGTGGAAGAAAGATGAACCCGTAGACGCGGTAAGTGTCGACGAGGACGAAGACGTTAACGATGACAACAGGGAGGCTGAGCTTAGTGATGTCTTCGAACTCCGCAACTGCTGGCACTGCGACGACTTTCTCCCGCTCGACCGACCTGCCTACGTCATCGAGATCTGTGAACAAGACGTGGAAGAAACTGTCCCGGTCTGTGACGGATGCTTTGCACTTCACGGGTAAGATCGTGAAAGTGTTAGTCATAACCCCTAACACGTTGTCAACACTGTTGACACTGAGAGACACTATGCGTCATATGAAGGCCATCGACCTGTCTGAGGGCGAGCAACTCGCGGTTCGGCTTAGGATCTTCTCTTTCACGGAGGAAGTCCCGGAGCCTATCGGTGTGGATGGAGGTCCGTGTCTGATCTACCAGGGTAACTGGGGCGACGGCAAAGGCTACCGAAAGATCAAGTGGAACCAACAGACGTACTACGTCCATCGGCTTGCTTACGCAGCAGAGCACGGACACGCGGACGGCGAACACGTGCTCGACCACAAGTGCCGGAACCGTGGGTGCTGTAATCCAAAGCATTTGGAGCCGGTCACGACGAAGGAAAACACGCTTCGCGGCAACGGGAAGTGGATATTTGAGCAGGGTTATACGCCCAAGAGGAAACAGGAGACCGTATGAAGATCACCCAGACCACTGTGTCTATCCCGCTATTCAAGTTCGGCAAGTTCATCGGCGCATCCAAGACTCCCCTCGATTGGAAAATTGAATGTGATGCACTAGGTGATGATGACTGGGAATGTCTCGCCCAAATGGCAATGAAGATCCTTCCAGCCTTCCGGACAGTACAAGGCGTTCCTCGGGGCGGCTGGCCTTTGGCGGAAAAACTTCAGAAGTTCCGGACATCGAGTGCGGACCTGAACCTCGTCGTCGACGATGTCTGGACCACGGGTCATAGCATCAGGAATTTCGTCTCGGTCAACAAAATCGAGAACCCTTACTTCCTTGTCGTGTTCCTACGGAACATGGATGATGCTCCCTTTACCGACTATCTAATCTCCGTCAACCCGTCCGTGTTGAGGCGGGCATGAACTTGTTCCAATGGTTCAAGCCTACGCCCCTCTATCACCTCTCGGTCTTCATGAAGTCCGGGAACGTGATCGAGTTGTATGACATCGCGGACTTCGAGTTCACGGTCGACGGCAACAAGGTCGGTGAGTTTTCCCTGACACGGGGCGACGAGAAATGGCTCACGCGCCTGTTGGTCAAGACAATTGACCTCAGTCAAATCGAAGCCATCACGGCGAGGCGGACACGATGACGTTCTGGGACGATCTCACGTTCAGCATGTTGTGGCTCGTCCTTCTTAGCGTCGTCGGTTTCCTCGGCGCTGTAACCTTGGGGTTTATCTAAGAATGAAGTCTGAATACGCAATCGGTGATGAAGTGTGGATCTACGCCGGGGAACTCGGACAAGGCAAGAAACCTCGCCTCTCAAAGGGGCGGGTCGTTTACGCGTTCTGGACCCCGTTTCGAGCGTTCGAACAATACGTCGTCCTGTTGGATGATCCACATTTCTTCGCGATGAAACTCCGCGACGCAGCGTGCATGACGGATGATCCAGAAGTGCTGCCACCGATTGTGCAGATCCGCGTGCCGGATACGGGGCGAAACTCCCGGCTGCACTCCTAAGGCCCTGTTACCCTCTCACGCCACTACCCTCTAACATAAAGTTGCCTGACTTATGACCCATCTCGTTATCGCCACGGGTGAAATGCCCGCCCAGGATAAACTGTCGCGTCCGCTCACCATCGCGGTGGGAAAGAACCGGCAGGATACCAACTTCAAGAACGTGCCTGCGACGCTCGGTGCGTTGCTGGACATGTTGAATACGTTCCAGGTCGGGCCGAAGGACGGGCTGTGTCTGTTGCAGGGTGAGTTGGTCGGCGGCAATCGCATCGCCAAAAACGTCATCAAAAACCATTTGATGATCCTCGACATCGACACGGGCGCAAGTGTCGCCGAGGTCGGTCAGAAGATCCTGGACGCGGGACTGTTTGCGCTGATCTGGACGACGCACTCTTTCGGTAAGAACGAGACCGAGATCGCAGAGGAACAGTTTCTCAGGTACCTTAAAAAGAACGGACTACCCATCGCCGTCAACGATTGGGATCTCTGCGGCCAATTGAAAGACTATCTGGCGCAGGAGAAGCGCTACCACAAGACGATGCTCGACACTCTACGGTACGAAGGGCGCCACCTCGTTGAAGGTGGAATGAAATACGTCGTCAAGCACGCGCCCATGCCGAAGTTGCGCGTGATGTTCGTACTGTCGGAGCCGTTCGACTTCACCTCCGGTGCCTCGCAGAAGGTCCGGATCGAAGAGTGGAAGGAAGCTTACGCGAGGGTCTCGAGTTTCCTCGACATCGCGGTCGATAGCTCGTGCGTCGATCCTTCACGTCTTATGTATATTCCGCGCGTGCCGGAAGGGTCGACGTTTGGTGAGGATCAGCACGAGATCCTTCTGTTCGATGGTAACTTCCTCGACCTCAAGACAGTACCCAAGGGCGCGGTCAATCCGTTCATTGTCGACGACGACGGTACAGATACGAACGAACGGCACGCCTTCACCACCAATGGCCTCATGGCGTTCGCGAAAAAGTGCCCGGACTTCGACATCATTGGGTTCATGCAGTCGACGTTCCCCGATGACCTTCGTGGGGAGGGGGTTAACGCGGACAAATCCGAGTGGGCCTGCCCGAACGAGGAAAGTCACACAGTTCAGAAGTCTGATGATCGCGGGTTCTTTGTCGCTATCAGTGAAAACGCTGAGGGCAAACCGTACTGGCACGCGCAGTGTCTCCACGACGGCTGTAAACATGCGTCGAACGACGACCGACTCTGGTACCTCGACATGCTCTGCCAGAAAGCAGGCATTACGGATGCGCGGGAGTTGGAGGCGTGGTCGGCGAGTGCGCAGGAGGCGCAGCAGGAAGCGTCGAAGAACGCAGCGGCAGCTAACGACGGTGACTATGAGAAAGAGATCGCCAAACTAACGTCGTCGTCAGGCGTGCATGAGATCACAGCGATCTTACGAATGCTCGGCGCGGTCGAGGATGATCTCGCTGTCGGTGCGGCGCTCAACGCCATCAAGAAAGCGACGAAAGGCAAGATCCCGACACCGCAGATGAAGAAAGCGGTCGAAGGGTTCGCCAAACAACACCGTCAAGACATCGGTAGTGAAAAGGACGAAGACAAAACGCCTGTCGACCCGCGTGTGCCAGAACCAGTTGATCCGAACAACGCGACAGAAGTCTGGGATCACTGGGGCTACGACAAACGCTTCTTCGCTTTCCGCGCGATCCTACGCAAGGAAAACGAGAAACATCCCCGCTTATTTAAAACGCAGGCAGGGCGACTGGTCTACGTGCAGTCAACAGAACTCGGGGCCAAGATGGTGGACGCCACAATGAATGTTGTGACGTGGCACACGCTGGGTCGGATCGCATACAAAATACTGGATCGAACAACCGGAGATATCATGCACGAACGAGTACCGAAAGACCTGATCGACACACTTCTCGGCGACCTTGAGGGAGAATGGCCTGTGCTTATCCGACTTGTTAACACCCCTATCGTGCTAGAGACCGGCGAACAGGTCCATAAGCGGGGCTACATCCCTGAACTGAAGCTGTTCTTGGACCCACCCGGTGAGTTTCTCCCTCTCCCCGATGTGATTACCGACGAGGATGTCGAGAACGCCTACTGGACCATCCTCGACTGTATCCGGGATTTCCCGTTCGTCGATTACTCTGAGAAGAACGCAAGCCTGGAGATCCACAGCGAGGATAAGGATGAAGACGGGCATCCCTATCCCAATCTGGACCGAGGACGTGCATCACGGGCGAACACGTTTGCAATGATCATCGAACCGTTCGCGCGGCACTTCATCAACGGGGCTGCGCCCATGTACTTCATCGACAAACCGGCACCGGGCTCTGGCGCGGGCTACCTCGCTGACGTCGGGTTTATTGCGGCACAAGGTACACGAGCAGTCGCCCAGACCATGTCGGAGTCCAACGAAGAGTTCCGTAAGGCCATCACCGCAGTCCTTCGTGAGGGGTCACCTATCGTCTTTGTCGACAACGTCAATCGCAAGGTGGACAGCGGCCCGCTAGCAGCGGCGATCACCAACGGTACATGGCAGGACCGCATTCTTGGTGAGTCCAACGTTACAAAACTGGAGATCAAGAATACGTGGCTGATCGCAGGTAACAACGTGGGGTTCACGCCGGAGATCATGCGTCGCTTGGTCCCTATCAAACTCGATGCACGGGTACCCAATCCGGCGTTTGATAGGCCCAAGACGTTCTTCAAGCACAATCCCTTGCAGGACTACATCATGGCGCGTCGTCCTGAGGTTATTCAGGCGATCAACATCCTCGTCAAGAATTGGGTCGACAAAGGAATGCCCCGGTCGAACGTGACCTTCAATTCGTTCGACAACTGGGTCGCAGTGATGGGTGGAATTCTGGAGGCCGCCAACATCACAGGCTTCCTTGAAAACCTGAAGGACTTCAATGACGCGAAGAACGTTGACGACGATATGAGGAATGATTACGCCGTCATGATGTTCGATCGTTACAAGTTCGATCACTTCACCAAGGGTGACGCATACATGGCCCTGAAAGGGTCGGGTTTCGGCGCTGCCGTTGAACTTCCGGTGGAAGAGAGTAAGGAAGATACCAAAACCGCTACGGACCTTCGGAAGTGGATGGTCAAGCACATGGACGGGAACACGTTCTATTTGGACGCGGCGAAGACTAAGCTTGTCGTTCTCAATCAACACCGGACTGCCCTCGATAAGACAGGGTGGCAGTTCACCGACATTTCTAACACCCAAATCGAGGAGGGTACCCATGTCGAATAATGTTGTCCGCTTCGGGGCAGCTCCGAGCAATCCGCCTGACGTGTTCGAAGCGGAGAAGGAATATCTTAACCGGCGCCCAGGAGAAACCGCCAGCGCGTTCGAGATACGTGTGAAGGAGCGGTATGATCCTGATGACCCGGACGGCGCTGAGCACATTTTAAGGCATCTCAAAATCTCACTAAGGAAGGATGCCTTTTTGGATACAATCCTGATCACTGACCACACAGAACGTACGCCACGAGAAGAGCCACTCAATCAAGAAACGCTCGACGTCCTTCAAACCCTGTTTGAAACAAAAGCGAATGCTCTTAACGGCGGGAAGTATAAAGCTGGAGAAGGACGCTTCCTCCGTGTGTTGAAAACAATTGCGGTGAAAAACAAGGTCCACCCTGTAATGGACTACTTCAGAAAGGCTCAGAATACTTGGGACGGTACCCCACGTATTGACACGTGGCTCTCTGATTACTGCGGCGTCGAAGACACCCCATATCATCGCGCAGTCGGGCGGCTCCTTCTGATCGCCGTCGTACGTCGTATCCGGCATCCCGGTCATAAGTATGACTACCTCGTCGTCTTTGAAGGAGGGGGTGGCCTACGGAAGTCGACGATGGCAACAATCCTCGCGATCCGCGAGGAATGGTTCACTGACCGCGTCTTGATGAATATGTCACCGAAAGAGATTATCGAACAAACACGGGGCAAGGTAATCGCGGAATTCGCCGAACTCAGCGTCATTACAAAAGGTGAAACCTCCACGGTAAAGCGGTTCTTCCGCACCGAGGACTCGGCTCGTGAAGCCCACGCGCGTCTCCGGACAGACCTCCCACGTCAGTTTGTGCCTATTGCTACAATGAATGCGACAGATGGAGAAAACACCTACCAGTATCTCAGCGACGGGGCAGGCAACCGCCGCTTTCTTCCTGTCCGTTTGGGAGACCGTGTGATTGACACAGACGGGCTCACAAGGGATCTCCTTCAACTCTACGGTGAGGCGGCGTACTGGGAGTCACGGGGAGAACTTCTCGTACTCCCCGAGAAACACAAGGCGGAGCAGATCCGTCTCTGTGCTGAGCGGATGGTGCCACCTAAAAAGTAGGAGACTGTAGGAATGAAAGTGGAAACAGTAAAAGACAGTGATTTCCAGGCCAAGGTTCTGGATCGTCCCGGTACTACCTTGGTTGTGTTTACAGCTAAGTGGTGCGGGCCATGTCGTATCGTTGCAAGCTACGCGCAGGACCTCGTTGCCCGACTGGAACTCCAGGACATAAAAGTCATGCGGGCCGACGTGGAGGAAACAACACAGGTCAGTCAGGAGTACTGCGTCCCAGGTACCCCGACGTTCAAGTTATTCACGGACGGACGTGTGGTGATGACAGCAGTGGGGGCGTTGCGGCAGGTCCAGGACGTTGAGAATTGGGTCAAAGAAGTGATGGAGGAACGGAGACAACTAACGGAAGCAAGCCGACCGAAGGTGGTCCAACCTGACCCGCCGAGGCCGTCAATCTTTGAGATGGCGGAAGGACACATCCCGAAACGGGGATACCGTAGACTTAGGAAGTAGATACCACACGTCAAAGATTAAAAGCGAAAAGGGACCCAACGGTCCCTTTTGTCGTTTTATGAAGGTGGACGGATCAGTGACCAAATGACCGAATGACCGGGCATCCCCGACACATTTCTCAAAACAAGAAATTTTTCTTGAGTTGTGCTGTAGACGGATCAATGACCAAATGACCGAATGACCGCCGGAGGGGGAGTTCTTGACGGCTGTTCAGTTTATTTTTTCACTTCCGTGCCGTGTTCCGACCGTCGATTAGTGCCAAAATGACCAAATGACCGCTTTTCCTACCAACCCCATGACGCGAAGAACTTTTTTTTTTCAAAAAGAAGTACAAAGAGTAAAAAAAAAATAGTGTAGAGAAATATACAGCCACGTAGGAAACGCGGTCATTTGGTCATTTGGTCATTTTGGGGTTGAGAGACGGTTGTAAGTGCACGATCTGAAGATCGGTGCAGGAAGTTAGGTGGTCGCTTGTGAAGATCGGTGCAGGAGACCGTACAGTCCGATTAGAGCTGCCTCGCACTTCCCCTCGGTCGAGAGGACCTTCACGCCGAAGATACCTCGG
>LNFM01010360.1_pt1 | contig 13157 bp, 13 predicted proteins | sample 596031 | NCBI WGS metagenome assembly LNFM01 (sample SAMN04254537, study PRJNA301005) | activated carbon metagenome | isolation source: dual media filters at the Ann Arbor, Michigan drinking water treatment plant | place: USA: Ann Arbor
GAAACCGCAGACGATACGACCGATGCCGAAACGGAAGAAGGCGAACAGCCTGAGCCCGTAAAGGACGACGTTGTTATCGATGTGCAAGGCGAAAAGCTCCCGCTTTCGGAGCTTAAGGCCGGGTACATGAAAACTGCGGACTACACCCGGAAAACTCAGGAGATCGGCAATCAGCGCCGAAATCTTGAAGCACTCGCAACCCGCGTCCATCAATCGGTGGCCGCTATTTCTGATTTGTTGTCCAGCCAGATACCGCCTGCGCCCGATCCCAGCCTCGCCATGACCGATCCTGCCAAGTACGTGCAGGACAAGGCCATGCACGATGCCATGGTCGCACAGGTTCACGCGGTGCTGGAAAAGGCCAACGAGCCTAAGTCTGTTTTGAACCAGCTAACCGCTGAGCAGCGTTCCGAACTCTTGCAGTCGGAAAACGCCAAGCTTGCGGAGGCATTCCCGCAGACGACCAAGCCCGAATCCCGGAAGAAGTTTTTCGACGGCGTCAAAACCGTCGCGGACGAATTGGGGTTTTCAACCGACGAACTGTCGAGCGTCACGGATCATCGATTTTTCAAACTGGCGCACTACGCCAGAATGGGGATTGAGGCGGAAAAGTCCAAAGCCAAGGTCACTCAGAAAGTGGTCAAGGTTCCGCCGATGGCACCGAACAAGCGACAGGTCGAGGGCAAGGCGAAGCAAAATCAGGATGCCATGAAGAGGTTGCGGTCTACCGGGTCGATCCACGACGCAATGTCAATCGACTTCGAATAACCCATCTTCATAGGAGGGCCGAATGGCCGTCATCGCAAATACCTTTGTTACGACCTCTGCGGTCGGCAACAAGGAAGAACTGTCGGACGTGGTGTCGCGCATCACGCCTGAGGATACCCCGATCTATTCGATGATCACCAAGGGCAAGTGCAAATCGGTCCATCCCGAGTGGGAGACTGACGAACTGGCCGCGCCTGCGGAGAACATCGTCCCTGAAGGCACCGAATACACGTTCGGTGCCATCACCCCGCCCGAGCGGCTGGGCAACTACACCCAGATCATGACCAAGGACTGGATCATCTCCGGTACGCAGGAAGTTGTCGATGAGGCCGGTAACGTCCAGAAACGGAAGTACCAGAAGCTCAAGAAGGGCGTCGAAATCCGCAAGGATGTCGAGCTCGCCATCGTCACGAACAACGCCTCGGTCGGCGGTGCCACGCGCGAGTTCGGCGGCCTGCCGACGTGGATCGAGACGAACGCCAACCGCGATGCGGGCGGCACCAACGGCGGCTTCAATACAGGCACCGGCCTGACGGTCGCGGCTGGTAACGGCACCCAGCGGGCCTTTACGAAGGTCATCATGGATGACGTGATGAAGCAGGGCTACGAAGAGGGCGCGAATTTCCGCCATCTGGTTGCCTCGCCCTACGTCAAGAGCGTGTTTGTCACGTTCATGTCTGACACCAACGTGGCGTCGTTCCGCTACGCGGTGGACAACGGCAAGGGTAACAGCATCGTTGCCAACGCGGACGTTTACGAAGGTCCGTTCGGCAAGGTGATGATCCACCCGAACCGTGTCATGGCGACCTCGGGAGCGGTGGCCCGAAATGCGTTCTTCCTTGACACCGAGTTCCTTGAATTCCTCTGGCTGCGTAAAATCCAGGAGGACAAGGGCCTCGCGAAAACCGGCGATGCCGACAAGGGCGTCATCATCGGTGAGGGCACCTTGAAGGTGAAGAACGAACGCGGGCTCGGCGTTGCTGCCGATCTCTACGGCCTCACCTCGAACAGCTAAGGAACCGCAATCATGACCACTCTTGCTCCCATTGCGGTCACCGCTTCGACCGCCCTCACTCGCAAGATTCACGCTGGCACCGTTGTCATCGTGAGCGCTGCGGCTGGGCTTACGCTTTCGCTTCCCGCCGCGACCGGCGGGGGCGATGTCTACACCGCGTTCGTAAACACGACCGTCACGTCAAACGCGGTTATCATTGTGGCTCTGGGTACCGACATTATCCAAGGCGGTGTGAGCGTTTCGACCGATGCCGGCGGCGTCACGATCCTTGCCATCCCCACTGCTGACTATATCACGATGAACGGCAGCACCACGGGCGGCGTCAAGGGATCGTGGGTGGAACTGAAGGATGTTGCGGCCGGTGTTTGGATGGCCGGAGGCTTCCTCGTTTCCACGGGTGTGGAAGGCACACCGTTCGCCGCGACCTAAGCGAACGAACGTCAAACCCGAGGGGTCGGAGCAATCCGGCCCCTTTTTCAATGGAGAATGCCAAGTGACGGAAAACATGGTTCGCGTGGTGATCAATCGCGATTTCTGGGCCAAGAACGACGTGGAAGGGCAGCCCGCCATCCGCTTCCGCAAGGGATCGGAGATCGACGTTCCTATTGAGGCTGCGCTTGACGGCATCGAAAGCGGTGCGCTGTCCCGCGTGAAGCCCGACGCCAAGCCCGAGCCGAAGGCTAAGGGCCGCTAACGATGATCAAGGATGGTCAATGGACGTTGGTCGATTATGACCATGGGTCCGGCCGTTCGGTATGGGGTTATTTTGACGGGGCCAAACAGCACTACCGGGTGGACTATCCGGTAGAGGCGACAATTGCTTCGAATACGGCGGTCAGGAATGCCGCGCAAAAGGCATGGACAGGCGATTATCACCTGATCGCGTCTGTACCGCTGAATATCCTGCACGATGAGAATACGGGGCTGATGAAGGCCCACACCGAGGGGGACGACAAGTTCGTCTCGCGGTGGCTGAACTCTTCCGACAATCGGGCATGGCGCACAAAAGAAGGGAGAGTGTAAGTGGCCGCATTAGCCGATTACCTCGACCTCCGTTTCGCCGTTGGCGATCATGTCGGCAACCGTAACCTGTCCGATGTCATGCCGCGCTTTGTGCTGCTGGCCGAGGACATGCTGAACAAGCGGCTACGCTGCCGCCAGCAGATCACAAGCGCAACGCTGACACTGACGAACGGCGTTGTTTCGCTCCCGGCCGATTTCCTCGAAATGGTCAACGTCTATGGTGTTGACGGGCTGCCGCTGTTCTCTGCGCCGCTGGCCGACATCCAGCGCGAAGGCTCGCAATACTACCGCTACGCCATCAACGGCACGCAAATGCTGATCAAGGGCTTCAGCGGTACGCGCAACATCGAATATTTCTCCAAGATACCGACGCTCACCACGTCACCCACAACGTCTAACTGGCTGCTGGCGGATGCGCCGGACGTGTACCTCTATGCCGTGGCGCTAGAGGCAACGATCTTCCTCAAAGACACAGAACTAGGGCTCGGCACCAAGGCGCTTCTTGATGGAGCTATGGCCAATCTGAAGGTGGCAGATGATCGGGCGCGCTGGTCGAACACGACTACGCGGGTTCAAGGGGTTTGCCCATGACCCTTCTGACCATCGCCAAGGGCCTCGCGATCAATATGTCGCTGAGCGTGCCAACGGCCGTTGTCTCGAATGAGACTGACGAGAACCTGAGAACCATTCTGTTCACCGAAGAAGCTGGCGAGGAACTGGCGCGGCGGGTCGATTGGGCTGCACTGCGCAGCACCACGACAATCACGGGCACGGGCGCTAACGACAGTTTTTCTCTCCCTGCCGGTTTCTCGCGCCTGATCGACGGCAACGCAATTAAATCGGGCAGCACCCCTGTCCGCGTCGGTCTTAGCGCCGATGAATGGGCATCGCTTACGCCGGTTGTCGGCACCCCGCGATATGCCTATCTGACAGGATCGACCATTTCGTTCTTCCCGTATCTTGCGCTTGCTGCCACGGTCACCGTTACCTACCAGTCCCGAAACTGGTGCCCGAACGGGACGACATGGGGGAGTGACGGCGAGGAAGCCCTTGTTCCCGAAAAGCTGATCCAGAAGGGCGCTATCTGGCGCTGGCGGCGGCATATGGGCCAGCCGTTCGACGATCATCTGGCCGAATACGAAGCCACGCTTGCCGATACCGCGAAGTTCGATGGCGGGGTTCGTTCGCCATGATCAGGCCGGGCAGGGCTGCAACCCGAAACTCAACGGCGCGGTCGCCAACGTATCAGGTCAAATCGATCCCCGCGCCGACAATCGGGCTGATAGCGAATAACAATCTGGCAACGCCCATTCCTGGCGGCGCGGCGGTACTGAAGAATTTCATTCCAACCCCAACGGGCGCGAGGCTGAGGCGCGGCTCGCAGCGTCACGCCATCATCGGGCTAAGCGGCGCTCCCGTGACATCCATGTTCGCCTATGCGAACGGCAACAACAGGAAGATGTTCGCCGCCAACGCGACGGCTATCTATGACGTTACGACGCCCGCATTGTCGGAGGATCAGTTCCTTGTCGATGAGGACGGCGCGTTCATCGTCAATGACGATGGCGATTTCATCATCTTCGCTGGAACACCCGATGCGTCAGTGACGGGGCTAACCGGCGGGAACTGGTCGGTAGTCCAGTTTGCGACATCGGGCGGCGTGTATCTGTCCATGGTCAACGGCATCGATACGCCGAGGAACTATGACGGCACCAACTTTGCCACGACGCCCGCAATTACCGGTGTTGACCCGACCACACTATCTTACGTCTGGGTTCATCAACAGCGTTTGTTCTTTGTCGAGAAAGATTCGCTGAGCGCCTGGTATCTGCCGTCGGCTTCTATAGGCGGGGCAGCCGTTGAAATACCGCTTGCCGGTGTGTTCACGCTCGGTGGGTCGCTGCTGTTCGGGTCCAATTGGTCGCTGGAAACCGGCGCGGCTGGCCTGTCCGAACAGTGCATCTTTGTGACAACGGAAGGCGAGGTTGCGGTTTTCCAAGGAACCGACCCAAGCTCTGCCTCTACGTGGGCGAAGGTCGGCCAATACAAGATCGGCAAGCCGCTTGGGCCGAAGGCGCATTTCAGGGCGGGCGGCGATATCGTCATTGCGACCGATATCGGCTTGGTCCCGCTGTCTACTGCGCTGAAGAAAGACTTCGCGATTCTGTCGCAGACTGCGGTTTCGGCAAATATAGACACCATCTGGAACGAGGAAGTCCGAACGCGGTCAACTGACCCGTGGAATTGCGTTGTCTGGTCGCGCAACCAGATCGCTCTTGTGGTCCCGCCAAAGCTCAGCGGGCAAACTCCGGTCATGTATCCGATCAATACGCGCAACGGCGCGTGTGCGCAGATCACAGGCTGGGATGCAACGTGCCTGCTGGTTTTCGAGGATCGGCTGTTTTTTGGAACGGCGACCGGCAGGGTGATTGAGGCCAACGTCACAGGTCTTGACGAAAACACGCCCTACACCGGGGTTTATGTGCCGCTGTTTAGCGACCTCGATATTCCTGGCGTCAAGACGACGGGAAGGACAAGGGCTGTTCTGCTCTCGCAAAGCGCGGTCAACGACAAAATCACAATGCTCCGTGATTATGACACGTCACTACCGACCCCGCCGGACGCGGCAACTGTGTCTGTTGCTAACGCTTGGGATACGGCGATTTGGGGTGAGGGTATTTGGGGCGCTGGCACGGCCAAAACGACATATGCGAACTGGCGCGCAACGCCGAAGAACGGCAACGCGGTTGCCCCTGCCTTGCAGATTACAAGCGGTGCGCTGCCGCCGCTCGATGTCGAGATTGTAAAGCTTGATGTCGAGTTCACGACTGCCGAGACGGTCGTATGATCGTATGGGGCGGGGCGCGCAATCCCGACGTTCGGGATGGCATTGCCCGGTTTGTTGGTGAGCGTGTCGATGGCGGGCTTAGGGGGTTTGGCGACTGCACGACCATGGGCGTCATTCATGGTGAGACGCTTATTGCCGGTGTTGTCTACCACAACTACTCGCCAGAGGCCGGGACAATAGAGATTTCCGGGGCGGCGACGGATAAGCGATGGCTCACAAGACCTGTTCTGAAGGCGATGTTTGACTATCCGTTCAATCAGATCGGATGCCAGATGGTAGTGGCGCGGCATTCCGAACAGGACACGCCGCTGCGGCGGATGTGGGTCGCGGTAGGCGCGGTCGAGTACGTCATTCCTAGACTTCGCGGGCGGGATAAAGCGGAAGCCATTGCGCTGCTGACGGATGATGTTTGGCGGTCAAGCAAGAAGATTCAAGGACGAGAAATATGAGCAAACCTAGAGCGCCCGCGCCTCCCGATCCGAAGGAAACGGCTGCGGCTTCGACCGGAACGAACGTGGCAACCGCTCTGGCGAACGCGAGCCTGAACAACGTCAACCAGGTCGGCCCTGATGGCAGCAAGACCTATAGCCAGTCGGGGACGTACAAGTTTACTGATCCATACACGGGGCATTCTTACGATATCCCGAACTATACGCAGACCACGACGCTTTCGCCGCAACAGCAGGCGCTTTATGACCTCAACAACCAGACCGAACAAAACCTTGGTCGGATCGGCGTTGACCAATCGGCCAAGATCGGCGGGCTGCTCGGCACCAACGTAAACCTGACGAATGATGCGGTTGAGGGGCGTCTTAACGAGCTTGGCTCAAAGCGTCTCGATCCGCAATTCGCGCGGGATGAGGACGCGCTGCGTACCCGGATGGCCAATCAGGGCCTACAGCCGGGCTCTGCCGCATGGAACGCGGAGATGGAGCGGTTCGGGCAGAATAAGAACGACGCGCGCAATCAGTTGCTTTTGACCGGTCGTCAGCAGTCGATCCAGGAGATTTTGACCGAACGCAACCAGCCGCTAAACGAGATTATCGGCCTGATGAACGGCTCTCAGGTGCAGCAGCCGCAGTTCGGCGGGACGCCTCAGAATACGATCCCGACAACGGACGTGGCGGGGCTGATTAACACGAACTATCAGCAGCGCCAGCAGGCCGCACAGCAGGAAGCACAGCAGCAGAACGCCTTGATGGGCGGCTTGTTCGGTCTTGCTGGCGCAGGCGTGATGAAATACTCGGATCGCAGGCTCAAGAAAAACATCAAGAAAATAGGTAAGACCGATGACGGTCAAAATCTATACCGCTACGAATACAAGGGTAGCGACGTGCCGGAGATCGGCCTGATGGCTCAGGAAGCCGTCAAGAAAAAACCCGACGCGGTGAAAGTCATGCCGTCCGGGTTTATGGCGGTTGATTACGATAAGGCCCTCGGACTGATGGACGCCTGACAATGGCCTATATCTTCGACGCTGCAAAAGGCGAAACGCCGGGTTCTGTTTCCGAAAAGCGGAAGCTTGCCGACTCGCTGGCCGCGCGCATTTTTGGTCGCACTCCGAAGAATGTCGGGGAGGGACTGAATACGCTCGGTCAGGCTTGGATCGCCCGCACGATGCTCGACGAGGCGAACGCAGCGCAAAAGTCCGGCGAGGCAAGCCGCACTGGCGCTCTGTCAGAGATATTCGGCCCGATGATTACGGGTGGCATGGGAGGTGGCCCCGCGCCCATGTCCGGAGGCTCTAGCGCGCCCGCTGAGGCAATGGCACCCACGCCTATGGTCCCGTCTACTGCCGGGAAAATCTATGAGGCCGACGAGCCCAGCCCGCTCGATCCGCCGTCTGGTGGCGACCGTGAGGCGATGATCCGCACTATTCTTGGCGAGGCAGGCAATCAGCCTGCCGTTGGTCAGAATGCGGTCGCAAGTGTCATTCGTAACCGCGCTGTTGCGGGCAATTTCGGTGGGGATACCCCCACTGGGGTTGTGACCGCACGCAACCAATTTGAGCCGTGGAATACGCAGGATGGTCGCTCCCGCATGGCTGCTGCCGCGAGTGATCCGGCGAAGCGCGCCGCTGCCGATGCCGCTATTGCCGCTGCTTATGGCGAGGGCGGGGTAGCCCCTGCCGATCCGACGAATGGCGCAACGCACTTCTTTGCTCCAAAGGCGCAGGCGGCGCTTGGTCGCCCGGCCCCGTCCTGGGGCCGTGGCCCGGGGCAGGATATCGCGGATCATCGGTTCTTTGGTGGCGCGGGCCAGCCGCAAGTCACGGCGGGACAACAGGTCGCCGCTGTTGATGACGCAGCACTGCCCCCGAACGCCACGCCGACACAATCGCAGCCGATGCGCCAGCAAGGCCCGTCCATTGAGCAGCTTATGCGGGCCGCCAATAACCCGTGGCTTCAGCCCGGCGATCAGGCTCGCATTAACATGCTGCTTAAGCAGCGTATCGAGGAAGAACAGCAAGCGCGCGACCCGTTGCGCCGCCTTCAGATTCAGAAGGCCGAGCGCGACCTAGCAGACGGCAAAAACCCGGAAAGCGTGCGCGAATACGAATACGCCAAGGGGCAGGGCTTTACCGGATCGTTCTCTGACTGGATTGCGAGCAAGCGCGCTGGCGCTGGGGAATACGGTTTGACGCCAATCTGGGGCACCGGGCCGGACGGCAAGCCCGCTTATATTCAGCCCGGCAAGAGCGGTGATGCTCGGTTGGCGAAGCTGCCTGATGGCTTCCAGATTGCCCGTGATCCGATCCGGGTGGACGCTGGCGACCATTACGTTTTGCTCGATCCGCAAACGCGCCAGCCTGTAGGCCAAGTCAAGAAGAACTTGGCTGAAGCCTCTGCGCAGAGGGAAATCGGCACCGAACAGGGCAAGGCCCGCGTAAATCTCCCTGCAACTCTCTTTAAGGCCGAACAGTCATTGAGCGTCATTGATCAGATGATCAATCACCCCGGCCGAGAAACTGCGACCGGACTTAGCGGCACGCTTGACCCCAGAAACTACTTCGGGGGCACTGACGCTAAGAACTTCCAGGTCATGGCGAAGCAGCTTGAGGGCAAGGCGTTTCTTGAGGCGTTCGAATCCCTCAAGGGTGGCGGCCAGATTACGGAAATCGAAGGCGCGAAGGCCACGCAGGCTATGGCGCGTCTTGACCGTGCGCAATCTGACGCGGAATACGTCGCGGCGCTTAAAGAACTCCGGGGTGTTATTGCCGCCGGAATTGAACGCGCGAAACAGAAAGCGGGCGTTGCTACTGGCACCGCATCTGCCGGTCCAGCGGCATCTGCCGGTCCATCCATCGATGACCTCGTTAAGCAATACGGCGGAAACTGATGGCCACACTCGAACAGTTATCGACCGCACTAAGGAACGCAGACGCGGCCGGTGATACGCAGGCGGCGCAGGCTCTCGCCTCTGAAATTCGCAAGTTGCAGACTGCCCCCGCCGCTGCTCCTGCCCCCCCGTCTGATCCATACCGGCAAGCGGCTATCGAGGATCGCCAGCGTATCGAGGCGAGCGGCACGTCTGCGGACGCAGGGATGGCCCGTCTCGCCATTCAAGGCGCTACCTTCAACACGGCGGATGAAGTTCTTGCGGGCCTGCGCACTCCTATGGAGATGATCCGGCGCGGCACGTTCGATCCGCGCGAGGGTTACAAGCACGCCAAGGCGCAAGAGGATTTAGCGTTAGAGGAAGGCCGCAAAAAAGCAGGATATGCGGCAACGGCGGCAGAACTTGCCGGTGGCATCATGACTGGTTCTGGTCTGGCCCGTGGCGGCGTTAGCGCCATGCGGTTTCTGGGACCGAATGCAGGGATTGGCGCACGCTCTGCCGCCGCTGCGGCCGATGCCGGGCTCATGGGAGCGGTTGCTGGCGGTGCAGAAGGCAACAGCCTTGAAGAGCGCGGCATGAATGCGCTGACCGGCGGTGCTACTGGCGTGGCAGTCGGCGGGGCCATGCCCGGATTGATGAAAGCGGGCGGCGCTGTGCTTTCGCCGCTCACTAGTCAAGTCGGCGCGCGTCTCAACCCGGAGAGGTACGCCCGCAATCAGGTCGCGCGGGCGATCATGGAAAGTTCGCGGACCCCGGCACAGATCGCTGATGACGTTGCCCTCGCCGCGCGCGAAGGTCAGGGCATGTTCACGGTCGCGGATTCGATGGGCAATCCCGGCCAGCGGATGCTTTCGACGGTCGCGCGGTCACCCGGCGTTGGCCGGACGAACGCTGTTGAATTTCTGGAACAGCGGCAGGCCGGGCAGGGTCGCAGGATTGCGAACGCCTTGATGGAGGGGTTCGATACGCCAACCACGGCGGCTCAAACCCGCACGGCCATGACTGCGGCGCGTGACACTGCTGCTGATCGGGCGTATGGCGCGGCGCGTGCCGGTGCAGGCCCAGTCGATGTCTCACGGGTGGTCGCCAACATCGATGACACGCTACAGCCCGGCGTAAACAGGATTGTTAATCCACAATCCGGCATTGCTGACGACTCAATCGAAAGTGCTCTGGCGTCCGTACGGTCCCGGCTGACCGATGGCCGCTCTGTGCAGACAGATTTTACCTCACTGCAAAGGCTGCGCTCTGACCTGTCTGATCGTATACAGGTCGCAACGCGGGCCGGGCGCGGCAACCAAGCCAGGATGCTAGGTCAGGCGCTTCGCGAACTCGATACTGCTATGGAGAATGCTTCCCCCGGCTTTAGGGCGGCTAATCGTCAGTTTGCGCAATCATCCCGCAACATTGATGCTATTGACGAAGGCACAGCGGCAGCAATGCGGGGCCGGACTGAGGACACCATTCCGGCATTCCGCAATCTTTCTGGCGAAGGTCAGCAGGGATTTCGCGCCGGGTATGTTGACCCGCTTGTGCAGCAGACCCAAGGCGCTGCGATGGGCGTAAATAAAGCGCGCCCCCTGATTAATGATGCTTTCGCGGATGAAGTTGCGGCCATCGCGCCTCAGCGCACCCAAGCGCAAATGCAGCGCCGTATCGGGCGCGAGAACACGATGTTTGAAACACGGGCGCAGGCTCTAGGCGGGTCGCGTACAGCCGATAACCTTGCAGACGAAGCCGCGATGGGTGCTGACCCGTCGATGATTGCAAATCTTATATCCGGCAATTGGGGTGGCGTAGCGCGAGGGGCTATGACTGCCGGTCAGAACGCTTTGACTGGCAACACCCCGGCGGTTCGCGAGGAAGTGTCTCGAATACTGTTGATGCGGGGCGGCAACGTCACGCCGCAGCAGATGCAGGGCATTCTTGAACAGGCGGTGCAGCGGATACAGTTGCGCCAGTTGATTATGGGGCAGGCTGGGCGCGGTCTTAGCGGTGGTCTTGCGGTGGCTCCTGCGACTCAACAGCAGGGTCGCTAACAAACTCTCCGCAAATCTGCTGGACGATGAAACCGAGTAGCGCGCCGCCAATTGCGTCAAAGAAGTACATCGGCCCTGTTGCGTCGTGCATGAACGTACCGACTGCAATCATAACGAGGACTGCAACACCAACCGGCCATCCTGCGGCGAAGAACGGTTCGCCTTTGATGCCTTCGGCCCGGTATTCGCTGCGCTTCAAATCGATGTGTTTTCTGTCCATCCGCTGAGTCTACCCGCAAATCGGACGTTCCGAAAGGCCCCCTAACCGGGGCCTTTTTCTTTGGAAGATCAACGCCATGCCCTTTGACGCACAAGGAAACTATTCCCTTCCGCAAGTCTATCTTGCGGAAACGGGCACGACGATTGAAGCCGCGCAGCACAATACCCCGTTGCAGGATTTGCAGTCGGCGCTTAGCAGTCTGGTGCTTCGCAGTGGTGTTGCCCCGTTCACAGGGCAGCTTAAGGGCTTTGCCGGAACCGTTTCCGCCCCCGGCATTTCCTTTAACGCCGCTACGTCATCCGGCATGTTTAACGACGGCGGCAATCTTGGGCTTGCGAGCGCCGGGGCCAAAGTCGGCTTTGTTTACATCGGCGCGGGCATGGATTATTGGGGCACGACCGCTCCGGCCGGCTGGCTATTCCCATACGGGCAGGCAATTTCCCGCACGACCTACGCCGCCTTGTTCGCTGTACTTGGCACGACCTACGGCGTTGGTGACGGGTCAACTACGTTCAATATGCCAGACAAGCGCGACCGCGCGTCCTTCGGCAAGGGCGACATGGGCGGCACTGGCGCGGGCCGCATCACGGGCGTCCCGGCGGGCGGGTGGGTAGGCACTACGCTAGGTGCCGCTGGTGGCTCGCAGTCGCATCAGCTTGTCGCCGCAGAGCTTCCGACCATCACGCCGACCACCGCCAGCATCACGCAGCCCGCATTCGGATACGAACGGACGAGCATCGGATCGACGACGCCCGCCGGGACGGGGGGGTCAACCGCCGCCGCCCTTCTTGCCTCCACTTCTACCGCTGCATCCCAGACGCAGAACGTAGCCGTGACGATGAACTCGTTCGGCAGCAACGGCGCTCATAACAATCTGCCTCCCGGCATCGTCTGCAACTACATCATATTCGCAGGCGCTTAAGCACACCGCGTTTCGATTTTCGGGCCGTCCTTCGGGTCGGCTTTTTTGATTCAAGGATCAGGCAATGGGCACAGTCAACGCTTTTCCACTTACGACGGTCGTTGCACAAGAGGCGATCACAAGCCTGTTGTTCCAATCCACCTCGACGACCAGCATTACCTTGGGGACTGACCCGGTAACGCTCGTCACCCAGACGGGCCGATTTTACCCGGTGGGGAATTATATCAAGGCGTCGTCTGCCGCCAATGAAAATAATTTCATGGTGTTGAAAGTTACGTCCTACGTGGTCGATAAACTTTCTGGCATCTTGGTAGAACAGGGCGGGTCCGGCACCTTTGCCGACTGGATTATTCGTGCGACTGGCGCGACCATCGCAGCGTACAGCGGCACGTCTGTCACCTCAAACACTATTGGATCATCCGGCACCAAGACGTTCGACACCCAATCTTGGCTTTCCTATCAGCCCGGCACGCGCGTCCGGGCCGCCGACGCTTCCGCTCCGACCGTCAACTGGATGGAAGGCGTCGTTACGTCCTACGCGGCGGGCAGCCTTGCTTTCACGGCGGACAAAAGCCTTGGCTCTGGCACGCTGACTAACTGGACGCTGAGCGTCGCGGGTCAGCCGGGCGTTGATGGCCTCGGGACTGGTGATGTTGTTGGCCCTGCGTCCGCTACTGCCGACAGTCTGGCGCGGTTTGACGGAACCACTGGCAAGCTGCTCAAGAACGGTGCGGTTGTCGGGACCGATGTGGCTGGCCTTGCTGTATCGCAGGCTTTCACCAAGCCGCAGGGCTATGCCGAAGCCGCATTGACCTACACGTCAGGCGGAACGACCGCATGGGACGTTGACGTTGCGCCGCTGGCCACTCTTGCCCTCGCTACTGGTAACACGACTATGGGCGCACCGAGTAACGTGGTGGCCGGGCGGGTCTACTCCATTCGCATCGTGCAGGATTCGACGCCCCGAACCATCGCATGGAACG
>LNFM01010361.1_pt1 | contig 13156 bp, 12 predicted proteins | sample 596031 | NCBI WGS metagenome assembly LNFM01 (sample SAMN04254537, study PRJNA301005) | activated carbon metagenome | isolation source: dual media filters at the Ann Arbor, Michigan drinking water treatment plant | place: USA: Ann Arbor
GGAAGAACACATGAAACGGCAGCATACTCATTCTGTCGAAATGTACAATAGGGACGTCGAATTAGCCCGTTCAGCAAGTTGTCTTTAAAACACTGCCTTTCGCACCACAGGCTCGGTTAGTCTTTCTGAGCCTTCCTGGCCTAGACAACTGCGGAGAGAATTCCTGAGCTCGCATGAAAAATCGAAGCGTGATATTGGCCAATATTTAGCTGAGCTACAGAGAAAATTCATTGATCCAATAAATGCAAAAAATCGCCAAGACTAAATTGTCGCAAAAACCCTTTGCGTGTCATCCAAGTCGTCGACCGCTTTCAAAAACTCTTCCACTTCAGATAATTGTGAATCCGATAAAGTTGTCATATTCTTAGCTTTATAACCTAAATAAACACTTCCGACTTTCCAACCACGTGCAGTTAACGTCTTTTGCACGGTATCCGTGGCTTCGACGCTGGCAATGAATTCGTAGTTTTCATCTACTTTTTCAACGTTGTCGGCACCGGCTTCAATCGCTTCTTCTTCGGGATCGAACGAGCCAGGCTTTGTGGCTTCGATAAAAGAAACATGGTCGAACATCCAAGTCACACTATTGGTTTCACCAAGATTACCACCATGCTTTTTAAAGACACTTCGCATTTCAGGCGCGGTTCTGTGTTTATTGTCCGATTGAACTTGAACAACAACGCCAACTCCGTGCGGTCCGTAGCCTTCGTAAGTGAGTTCTTCAATGATTTTTCCATCGTCCAGTTGTCCGGTTCCTTTTTTAATCGCGCGTTCGATCGTGTCGTTCGGACACGATTCTTGCTTTGCAGCTTCAATGGCCATGCGAAGTCGGGCATTCATGTTTGGGTCGCCGCCACCAAGCTTAGCGGCAACGGAAATTTCCTTTGCAAGCTTGGTGAAGATTTTCCCCTTCTTCATTGCGTTTTCGACTTTACCGGCGTTTTTCCACGATTTTCCCATGAGCAGAGATCCTTTGAGTTGAAGTTCATTTTAAAGTATTAAATATTATTGTGATGTTCCCAGAAGATGTAAAGACAGTCCAGACGCCCCGTGCTCAAGAATCAGGGATTCTTGCTGAAGTGGACGTTTATAAAAAGCTCGATCAAGTGCTGAATTTTTCCCCTGAGGATTTGATGCGACTAAAACAGGCCGTACCAATGAAGCCTGGTCGTAATGTGACGATTTTACATTCAAAACTTCACCCTCCTAAATTGGGACTTTCCAAACCCGAAGGACAAGCTCGCCTGATGCACGATTTGGCCAGCATCGAGCTTCAGGCGATGGAGCTCGGACTTCGAACATTACTTGAATTTCCCGATGCAGATGCTCAATTTCGCGAAGAATTATCTAAAATCGTCAAAAGTGAAGCGGAACATCTGAAAATGTGCCTGATGGAAATTGACCGTCTTGGTTTTAAATTTGGGGACTGGCCTATTCATCTCGCGCTCTGGGATGCCACAAGTGCCGAGGACTCGTTACTGGATCGAATCCTGATCGTGCATCGGTATTTGGAAGGAAGCGGGCTGGATGCCGGCGACAAGCTGCGAAGGCGGGTCGAGGGGCTCGCTCCCAACATGGCCAACACCGCTATGCTTTCCGCAATGAAAATTATTTCTCATGAAGAAATTGGTCACGTTAAATTCGGCTCAGATTTTTACCGCTATTTTTGCGACCAAGATAAGATCGATCCAAACCTAGACTTTAAACCTAGGATGGATCGCTTGGCGCAGATTCTTCCGCGCAGGTTGGAGCCCATCAACCGCGAGCTCAGGGTTCAGGCTGGATTTAGTGACCTTGAAATCGAAGTGCTTGAAGAACTTCGTGAGCGCCAGGGATTGCCACTTTAATTCATACTTTAAGGTACGGATTATTGGGCAATTCGCAATCGGTACGTTTAGTTTTCTTTTGGAATGCCCCAGCAATCCACCGTGCTAACTGGGTACTTTGTTTTTATGTAGCTCCAGCCGTAATTGAATAGCGGCATCATATCATCATTGAGACTTAAAACCTCAGATTCACAAATCAATTCTTTGCGACCATCAGCGAATGTAATCTCTTGCGCGCCTGTATTCTTATTGTAGTCTTCTTTAAGTTGTAAGCTTGCAAAGTTTCCACTTGAAGTGAACGTAATAGGTGAATGACTCTGTTGGGTTGCTAGCAAATAGCTTCTCGACTCGTGCAGATGAGGTCCTCCGATAATCAGCTTGCCGTTTTCAAGGTTTACATAACGAACTTTTGTATTTTTAAATTCAGAAAAGTCGATCATTTTCAATTTTGCCATCGAATTTGGTGTTTCAGCGATGATCGGGAGCCACTGTCCTAATTCTGACCGTTTCAAACGTAAAAGTTGTTCTGTCTGAATAGTAAAGTTTGGAAGTACGACTCGAAAATTTTTTGATAATTCGCCAATCATGAGAGAAGACAAAGAATTATTGCGCTCAACTGTAATTTCGAAAGCCCTTAGCCCTGGGCCGAGATTAATATCGTACTGTTCTAATATTTCGACCGCTCCATCTGTCGAAAATGCCGTTTTTTTGCCAAAATCACAATTAACAAAATCACACCGTACATTGACACTCAATACTTCAAAATCAGTAAGATTTAAGCCAAAAAGTGAGGTCAATTTTGCTGTAAGTCCCAGCCTTGTTCTGTTTTCGGGCGGCAGGGTCCAGTAACGACGGAACTGGTGCCGAAATTCCCAATCAATTTCCTCATCATTTGGTGGATTGTAGTCTCGGACGACAAAAATTTCACCTTGGTATTCGATCATCGAAAAGAACCAGAACTGATTCATAAACCACTGATTTGAGGTCAGTCCGACAAATGCATTTGAATTGATAAGTGCATTGATATGGCGAACCCCTCGTGAATCCCCAGAGTTCAACTTTTCAAAATAGAAAAATTCATGGGTCACTGTAGCTGATTTGTTGCTGGCATCCATTTTGTCCCATAAGTCACCATCAACTGTGTATCTTCTTTCGCCTGGAAACTCGGGATTCTTTTGAATAATAAGCTGCTCTATTTTGCAATTAATTGGAACAGCGATATGGTTGGAATCGTCTATATCTTTTAACTGAATGCCCTTGGCGAAAATTGTTTCTGTCTCAAAGGTATCAAGATCTTTTTTAAATCTTCGGCTTCGGAATGGTGACAATTTTTCAAGCTTTTCAATTTGTTCACGCGCAACATCGAGGTAGGATTGGTAAACCGGGAAGTCATACGACATCCCTCTAAAAACGCGGCCCTCGTAGAGATCCAAGAGCTCGACACTCGTAATTTGATTTATGTCTCGAACGATCGCATCTTTGTAACCGGGATTGTAACAAACGACCGCGTCGCCACCATTGCCACGCTCTTGACCTGTTGCCAAAGCAATCGATTGAGCTAGAATGACCGTTATAAAAAGTAGTGATTTCATTTTTTTTCTCTTTCAGTGACTCGGGTCACAGGAATTAATTGTAGATTCAAATTATAGACTTCAGTGCGACTTCCATCTTCCAGATACCGACAAAGTTTGCGTCTGAATTCCGCGATCAGCTTCTTTGCCATGGGTAATTTTTTTGGATCGATCGCCATCGTCATCGAGGTAATGTCACGAAGGTGAACAGGTACATCGTGAAGTTTTTCAATCGCTTGCTGAAGTGTTTGTGTATGGGAAAGTTTTAAAGCTTTGGATTCACGGTCGGTCCCAGTGAATATATTTATTTTAGTCTTGATAAGTTTGTTCTGAATGGATTCCACGAGGCCCACGCGAATCAGTCTTTGGATGGATTCCTTTGCGTCAAATTCTGAAATTCCGAGACGCTCGGAAACCCACTTTGGACTGTTTTTAAAATCCTTCGTGTCCATTAGTGAGAGGATGGCGAAATGCTGCCAGTCTGCGATGACCGAAAATGATTCGTCCTCAATGAAGTTGAGATGACTCGGCATCTTGGATCTGATCAAGGTTGAAGTCATCCCGAGGCGAACGGCGATGGTTTCTGCGACCTCGTCGGTCACTTGACGTTTTCCGCTGAGGTATTCAGATAGTCGGCCGGGTTGCAGTCCAAGGAATCCGGCGAAAGCGCGCAGCGAATATCTTGGGTTGCTGCGCTTTCTAGTTTGAAATTCATCTCTGAGAAGATCCACGATCATGGTTATAACCCTTTGTTTGGACTAAAGGATTACCTCATGAAGGATTGAAATGGCAAGACATGGCGGGAACAAAGTGATCCCGCTATGGGAACAGTGATCGTTTTATGACTTGGGCTTCGCTCATCTAGTTCGGGCTCAAGACCCCACCGACTTTGTAAGTCATCACAGATTGTGGCGGCAGTAGCGCTGACGTGCTATAGGCTTGGTGGCACGACATTCGTCCTTGATCATCCTTAGCATATTTGTGAACCACTAAAACGGATCCATTTGAGCAGTCATAAACTCCAGTTGTGTAAAAGGCGTAGTATTGAAAATAAATACAGGCCGAAGACCCATTTGCGTTTCTCCGGATTTTGCACGAGATATGACGATCTTGGTTTTGCGGCGCCCGAGTGATTTTAAAATTGAGGCCATTGTTCGCGCACGCGATGACTTGGCCTTGATTCGTTCTACCGTAAAGTTTGATATCAACAGTTCCTTCAATAGCACCCGTTGGAAAAAATGAATCGTAAATGAGCTGAGACGTGCCGGCCTTATCGTGATTCCACTGCGAAAGCGGAGTAAACCACGCAATCGAAGAACCATTCATAGAGCTTCCTAATTGAATAATTCCCGCCGACCATCGATAGGTGTAGTTGAATTCCTCTCCAACTGAGTACTGGGCTTTACCCATCTGATTTTGATATCGAGTTGCGACGCAAGTTTCTAAGACTGGTGGGGCTATTGGCAGTACTGGAGCTTGAGCCTGTTGTCGCACTTGATTGACAGCTCTGGAAACTATTGAATGATTCGTGCGACTCTCATCGATTTCATGTCGACTTCGATTCATGTAACTTCTGAAAAACGAAGCTTCTGCCGCGATTGTCACAAAAAATGAAAACAGCATAATTGTAAGTTTCATAAGCCCCCGCTTGTGATTCGATGTTTCTGTTTGTTTGAAGTCATGTGAAGCAAATCGAAGTCCAATACCAAATCGAGAAATATCTCAACTCAAGATGTGAAGGCCAACCTGATGATTTTCAGATTGGATTAAAACAAAGATTCAATTTGAGTTACCAGAAGTTGATGGACTATCAAAATAGAGGTCGGGCGCACAGAATATCGACGTTGCTGATATATTTCGTATAATAACACAGTTGCGAGTTCAATTTGTGGTGTCAAAACGATAGACACCCCTTTGTTACAAGAAATCGATCGGAATTTTGGATGAATCGTCTATACTTCCAGCTAGTTTGATGTGTTTCGTCTCGTCGCCAACTTTTCATATTAAAACATTGGCATGGATTGCAGCACGATTCTCTATTTGAGGGCCATATGCATCGACAGGACGAAAAGAATCTTTACAATTTAAACCTGACGATCACAGTTTTCTTAGTCTGCTTTTCCTATCAGGCACATTCCGAAGTCTCATGCCAGCAATTGTTTAAAGGTAGCACCGTTTCCACACGGATTACTTTGAGTTCCTTGAAAAATGCTTTTCTTAAAATACATGAAGCTTTCGTCGGAAGACTCAACTCATCTAACGAAGCCGACATGATTGAACCCCACAATGCATTTTTTCGACCTGAGCAGGGTTATGAAAGTGGGCAGTCATGGAAAAGCCCAATGGAAGAATTAAAGGTCAGTCGTCAAGAATTAGATGAGAGCTGGAATAGGCCTGTCTACCTAAGTTCGACGCAGATGTCGTTATATAAAGGTCACCTATTCCCGACAGCCTATTTTGTGCGACGGACAAGTACAGGGATGGGCCTCAATCGCTTTATACCGACAAATTTTCAGATGTTTGGTGGACAAATGCCTTATGCGGTTCTGCAAGGATCTTCTGTTGAAACTCATCCATCCGGAGGCTCGAAAAAAATGTTTGAATTGTGGGCGAGAGACATTGGTCAGGGTGATGGCTACGCGACTCTTTATCGCGGATCTTCAAAAACCGGTCTGCAGCTGCAGCTCTTTGTTCGCCAGATGTTGCGAAAAAACTTGGACGTCACGGTAACCGAAGCAGAATTAAGTGAGTTGAAAGCAATTCATAGAACTGCGAATGCAGATTCGTCCAATCGAACGACATCCCATTTGGGAGAAATAATAGAAAGGTCCCAGGTGCCATTACGCAGAGATCTAGTCTCCGAGATGACAAAAATGATCGGATTTTTCTCGGGTGGAATTTTTATGACGACTGATTTTCAAGCGGCTGACTTGATGAAAAGTCCGGGCGGAGTCACGATCACTTATAGACTTCCATTCAAGACTCTTCGAGAGCTTTTATCGACAAACGAAATATACATGGGAATTGAATACAATTACTTAGAGTTTGCCTTTATAGATCAGCCAGGGAGTCAAAATGCAAAACACTTGCTGTTTAATTCGATCGTTGATGTGAGTCAGTAACCGTGATCCAACAGTTGATTTCTGTTGGATCCCTTTTTAATGGCTATTAATTTAAAACATATTGTGAAGTTCAGTTTGTGAAACAAAACGCCATTCGCCTTCAGCAAGCTTTCCAAGAACCAATCCTGCGATCCGAACTCGTTTTAAACCTATGACTTTGAGTCCTACGAGTTCACACATGCGGCGAATCTGACGTTTTTTACCTTCGGTCAGAACGAAGCGCAGTTGATCTTGATTCACCCATTCCACTTGAGCGGGGCGAAGTTTTTTGCCATCAAGTGAAAGTCCATGGCGCAATTTTTCAAGACCATCTTTCCCAAGTCGTTCGCCGGTTTCGCTACTGACACGAACCAAATACTCTTTTTCAATTTCGGAATCTTCGCCAATGATTTTTTTAGCGAGGCGCCCGTCTTGAGTATAAAGCAAAAGCCCTTGTGAATCGATATCCAGACGGCCTACGACCGCAAGATTTTCTAAATCTTTACGTTTTAATGTTCGACCTTCTTGTTCAAGACTGGACTGCGTGTTGGGCTGTACCAGCACGATCGCGGGTTCGTATCCGTCTTCCGGTAAATTTGAAACATACCCAATCGGTTTATTCAAAATAATTGTGGCGAGTGTTTCTTGCGATTGTTTTGCGGAATTGGAAAGAGAAATGGTCACCGATCGTGGAACTTTCGTTCCAAGTTCGGTCACTTTGACGCCGTCGACGGTGACGTGCCCAGCTTGGATCAGTTCATCGGCTTCGCGCCGTGAACTGAGTCCTCGTTCTGACATCAGTTTTGAAAGCCGTACTAATTCATCACTCACAATTACTTATCGAGTTCCATTTTGGCGATCGTTTGAAGCTGCATATTGCTAGTGCCTTCATAGATCTGACCAATTTTGGCATCTCTCCAGAATTTTTCCACTGGATATTCTTTTGTGAATCCATTTCCACCGAAAAGATCAATCGCCATCGAGGTGATTTTTTCAGCCGCTTTTGAAGAATAGTACTTCGCCATTGCAGCGGCTTCAATGAAGTCGGAGCCTTGATCTTTCAACCGTGCAGCGTTGTAGACCATTAATCTTGAAGCTTCTAGTTCTACGCGCATTTCGGCCAATTGAAACTGGACACCCTGGAATTGTGCAATAGATTTTCCGAATTGCTCTCTGGTTTTGATGTAATTTAATGTCGCATCGTAGGCACCGGTCGCAATTCCAATCATTTGAGCGCCAATTCCAATGCGGCCTTCATTCAATGTTTCAATCGCAATTTTGTAACCTTTGCCGATTTCGCCAAGAACGTTGGATTCAGGAACTTCACAGTTTTCAAAAATTAGTTCTGTGGTGGAACTGGCGCGGATTCCAAGTTTGTCTTCTTTTTTGCCAACCGTGAATCCCTTGAAACCTTTTTCGACGATGAAGGCCGTGATTCCCTTGTATCCCTTAGTTGGATCCATATTCGCAAACACGATGAAGAAGCTCGCTTCCCCGCCGTTGGTGATCCAAAGTTTATTTCCATTCAAAATCCATTTGCCATCTTTTTTTTCAGCCCGCATTTTCAGAGCGAAGGCGTCAGAGCCAGACGAAGATTCAGAAAGACAGTAAGCGCCCACCCATTCACGAGCCAATTTCGGCAAATATTTTTCTTTCAAACCTTCAGTTCCATAGCGAATAATGGCATTTGTAACGAGAGTATTTTGAACATCGCAAAGAACTGAAACAGAGCCATCGACTTTCGCAATTTCTTCGATCGCAATACACGCCATCGTGAACGAGCTTCCCGCTCCGCCGTAACGTTCTGGAGTTTCAATTCCCATCAAGCCCATTTCAAATAGCTTAGAAACCACTTGCGGGTTCATTTTTGCTTGCTCATCCATGTGCGTGACATGAGGCTTTATTTCGCTTTCAGCGAAACTTTTCACAGCATCTCGGAACGCGTTTTCGTCTTCAGACCAAGTCGTTAATGCAGGACGTGAGTTTTCTGTGCTCATGATGTATCCGTTTCTGTTTTATTGTTAACTTGTATTCAAAATCTATTCGCATTTTCGCGGGTTTGGAAGCTTTTCGCGAAGCGGCATATTCAAAGAAATTTTCGGAAGACCTAGACCATTTTTCTCGACATTGATCCAGGATGTCGTCATGCTTTAAGACATATGGAATCAATGGATCTCATCGGTATCGTCGCAAAATTAGCAATTGGGTTTTTGCCTCTTTTATTCGCCTTATCGTTCCATGAATATGCGCACGCACAAGTCGCGAAGTGGAGAGGCGATGATACGGCCGAACAACTTGGTCGTTTGACATTAAATCCCAGTGCTCACGCCGATCTTGTTGGAACCTATATCCTTCCGATCATGTCGACTTTGATGAATGCTAATTTTTTACTAGGTTGGGCGAAGCCTGTTCCGGTGAATCCCAGAAATTTGTATAACTACAGAACCGATATGTTTTGGGTGGCGTTTGCGGGTCCACTTTCGAATATTCTTTTAGCTTTGATTTCAACTCTATTTTTATTTTTACTGGTCAAAGCCTCGCTTTTTCCGGGATACCAAGAAAGTTACGTTTTCTTTTTTCAAAAGTTTGTTCAGGTCAATTTGATGCTCGCTGTGTTTAATATGATTCCTCTTCATCCGCTGGATGGTGGAAAGGTGCTTGCGCGGTTTTTGCCAACCCGCTGGAATATTTTTTTAGAGCAAAATGAAATGTATTCTGGTTTTTTATTGATGATTTTGGTCTTTGCCGGATTTCTTTGGTTTCTGAGTTATCCAGTGGTGTACGGTGTCTTTTTCTTAATGAGCCTCATCGGCGTTCCCGTGGCCATATTCTAGGAAAGGTTTGATCCCATGAGAATCATGTCAGGTTGTCGAACAACTCACAGTCTTCATATTGGAAATTATTGGGGCGCGCTTTCAAACTGGATCAAACTTCAGAATGAACATGAGTGTTTTTTTGGAGTGATGGATCTGCACGGACTAACGACCGCCTACAAGAGTGCCGGCGATATCAATGCTTTCAATCGCGATATTTTCGCGGATATGATTGCATGGGGTCTTGATCCAGAAAAATGCACTCTGTTCATTCAGTCGATGGTTCCTGAGCACGTGGAATTATTTTTGCATTTCGCAAATTTAACTCCGATGGGTTGGCTTGAACGTGTCCCAACGTGGAAAGATGCCGAAGCCGAAGCGAAAGCCAGCGACACTTATAACTTGGGACGATTTTCATATCCTGTGCTTCAGGCGGCTGATATCGCGATTTATTTCGGTGAGCGAGTTCCAGTCGGCGCCGATCAGGTGGCTCATTTGGAATTGTCCCGTGAAATCGTCAGGCGATTTAATTCCATTTACAAAGCACGAATTCCTGAGCCACAACCGCTTTTAACCGAAACTGCGATGGTGCCGGGCCTAGACGGGCGTAAGATGTCGAAGTCTTATGGAAATGGAATCTTGCTGACGGAAGAAGAAAAATCACTGAAGAAAAAAGTCAATGCGATGCTCACGGATTCCAAGCGATTACGTCGCGAAGATCCGGGAAATCCTGATGACTGCACGGTCTACACATTTCATAAAATCTACTCAACAGATGCAGATCGTGCTTGGGTTGTTGACGGCTGCACAAAAGCCACCATCGGGTGTGGCGATTGTAAAGCTAAACTTTGTGCAAATATCGAGGAAAAAACAAAAATTCCTCGCGAGAAAAAGAAAGAGTTGTTGAATAACGCGAACCTCCTTGATTCAATCATCAAGCACGGCGTCGATAAGGCAAGAACCAACGCGCAAAAAAACATGAAGCAAATCAGAGAATGGATGAAATTTTAAATGTCGATAGGTCATCAGCAGCTTCGAGTCCACTTACAGCAATTTGAAGGTCCCTTGGATCTTCTTCTTTATCTGATCCGTAAAGAAGAGATGAGTATTCTGGATATTAATATCGTAGAAATCACGAAATCTTATTTAGATTACATCAAGCTCATGAAAGAATTTGATTTAGAAGTGGCCGGAGATTTTGTGGCGATGGCTGCAACTCTGATTCACATCAAATCAAAAATGTTGCTCCCGCAATATGATGAAAATGGCGAAATCGTTGATCAAGAAGATCCACGGAAAGAGCTCGTTCAAAAGCTTTTGGAATATGAAAAATTTAAAGAGGCCGCAAAGGCACTCTACGACCGTCCACTTTTAAATCGTGATCTCTGGTCGCGTGGTAGCCGCGAAAAATTAGAAGTGAAAGACGATGAAATCGAGCTGGAAGACAATGCTCTTTTTTCTTTGATTGGGCATTACCGCCGAGTTGTGAAAGCCCTTCATAAGCGCGTCCACAAAGTGAATGTAAAATTACAATCGATCGCGAGCCGAATCCTTCAAATGAAAGACAAGCTTATCGTTGGTATTCAAGTCACGATGCAGGAGCTTTACGACACGGCGATCGTCGAGCCACAAGAACGAATGCGAAATGGGCTCATGACCTTTTTGTCTCTCTTAGAGCTTGGAAAAATGGGCTACGTTAATCTTTACCAAACCGACACGTACGGCGATATTTTTGTGAACACGAAAAAGCCCATAGAAGGTGATGTTGTTTCTAAAGTAGAAGAGTATGACAACATTAACGCTTCTGAAATTTTAAACAAAATGGCATCCAGCGCGCTTTCTCAAACAGAAATGGATGAGCTCGATGGTAGTTTAGATGTGAATTTGGATGTCAGTTTTGAAGACTCGACTACAGAAAGTTCGATGCAACTTGATTTTGACACGATCGCCAAAGTCGAGGCGACGGCTGATGTTGATGAAAACCTAGATATCGCAAGTGATGATGAAATTTTACAAGCTGAACTTGAATTGGATTCCAATCCGGAGATAGACCATGTCTGATAATGAAATTGAAATAGAAAAAAAAGATCAAGAACTCGATGAATCCATTGAAATCCAAGCCGATATCTTTGAGCGTCCAGAAGAAGAGTCTGTCGGATTTCTTCCGGAAGTGATCGAAGAGGAATCTGAATTGTCGGCGGCAGCAGATTTGGATGTTGATCTGGATGCGACGGAACTTAGTGGCTTTGAATCGGCAGAGATCGATGAAATTGAATTTATCGAAGACGAACGACTTGAAAGTATTTTAGAAAGTATTTTATTTGCGTCAGATAGACCGGTTTCTCTGGCTTCAATCAAGGAAACATTTAAAGGGACCAATATTCGTAAGGACCGCATCAGACGGGCTCTTGATCAAATTGCGGTGACCTATGCCAGCGGCAATCGGGGCGTACAGCTTGTTGAAGTGACGGGTGGATATCAGCTTCGAACGAAGCTCGATAATCTCGATTTTTTAAAACGTTCCGTGAAATCAAGACCATTTAAGCTCTCGGGCCCGGCGCTTGAAGTTCTTTCAATCGTGGCCTACAAGCAACCTGTCGTAAAAAATGAAATTGATCAAATCCGCGGAGTCGAGTCGGGACATCTTCTGAGGGCCTTGATGGAAAAGGGACTTTGCAATTTCGAAGGCAAAGCAGAAACTTTGCCCGGAAAACCAATGCAGTATGGAACGACTCGAAGATTTCTGGAGATTTTTGGACTCAGAAATCTGCAGGAACTTCCATCACTCTCGCAAATCGATGAATTACTTCCTGAAGGCATCACGGCAGAGGACGAAAATAAGCCGACCCTCTCGATGGTGACGGACTCGATGTCAGAACAAGTGACGATTTCAAGTTATTCTCAGGGCGAAGAAGAGCTTGGAAAAATTGAAAATGAACTGATGGAAATTTCCACATCTTCTGACTTTTTTGAACAAGAGAAAGTCCGCGAGAAAAAACGTAAAGAAGCAGAACGAGCACAAGACATTCGCGATGCTATCACTGTTGGTGAAGCCGTTTCGACCCGTGATGTGAACTGGCTTAAAAAATATGACGAAATGATTGCCCTTGGCGATCAGCCCATGGTTGCAACAGCTAACAGCGAAAGCGATGGGGAGTCCAATGACTCCGTTCAGGCAGCTGATGTCACCATCGAGAGTGATTCTTTAGAGTCTGGCGAAGCGGAAACCGAAGCTGAAGAATCTTTGTTTGACGAAGAGCCTGAACATATCATGGAAACAGACAGTCTTGAGCTCCGAGACGAAGCCGATGAGGGCGCGACCAATTAGTCAAAATCATGATTCGGAAGTAAAACCTCGCTTGCGAGGCTTTGTACGATTTTTACTAGGCCTCATCTTTGTTTATTTTATTTCACTTATGGTTGTTATGGGAAACGGGGCCTCGTTCTTAGGCTATTACTTGAGCCCCATCTATCTTCCTGTTGCAAGCACCATTGGACTCAACACGACTTGGAATTTTTTTTCACCTGACCCGGCACACAAGATGACGATGCGAGTGACGCTCATCAAGTCGGACGGATCGGAAGACAATTTAATCTATCCCAAGATATCTGAAAATGGTGAATTTGACTTTGATCTTAGACATCGACGTTTTTCTTACGTGATTCGATTCCTCATTATGGATATGGCGAAAATTGAAGGTTTTTTTGCGCCTTGGATTTGTAGACAATACCCTGATACCGAACGCCTCTATATTCAGACTGAAATTGAAAAGATTCCGGCTTTACAAAAAGCGGTGACCTTTAAGGATTCAATTTTTAATGATCTCCTTGAAAAGCAGCTTCTT
>LNFM01010362.1_pt1 | contig 13156 bp, 16 predicted proteins | sample 596031 | NCBI WGS metagenome assembly LNFM01 (sample SAMN04254537, study PRJNA301005) | activated carbon metagenome | isolation source: dual media filters at the Ann Arbor, Michigan drinking water treatment plant | place: USA: Ann Arbor
GGCTGTTGCAGTGTCCGGTTTTTGCGGAAGCGCTGGAAAGCGCAGTGTCCGGTTTTTGCGGGACCGCAGTGTCCGGTTTTTCGGACCGAAAAATTCCGTCACGCCATTGCCTCGGCGGCGGTGTCCCGCTGGCGGGCAGGCTGCGAGCGGAGATTTTTCCGACCGCGGCGGCACGCTGAGTAGCGCCCCCGTCATGAGCGCCCTAGCATTTGCTTGGCGGTCCATCGAACAAGATCAGGGGCTCGCAGGCGCCGGCTCCCATCGTGTCCCCCCATGGTGCCGGCGTCGTCTGCCCTGGGTGGCGCGCAATGGCATTTCAACTGCGCTCGATGTGCAATTCATCCAAATCGCGACAATCGAAGTGCTCTCGGCCAAGGTGCACCTTGGGTGCAGGCGCGACACAGGCTCATCATCGTGAAGCCGTCTCGCGCGAACAGCGCCTACGCGGGCGTGTGCGTTGCGCAGGGGCGCGCACGCGCGCGAGGCGACGTGTTGACGGCAGCCTGATGTGAGCGAGGTATTCCCCATGCCTCGTCCCGGTGGGCACAAAAAGGCAAAGGAACTCGCCGCACTGAAGGGTGTTAGCGCGTTCTACAATTTGCGGGGACGGCTTGTCATTTCAGATTGGCCTGGTGTTGACAGGGGAGACCGAGGCCTTTGAAGGTCCGCAGTGATGCCACGCCCTCGCCCTCCCTACCTGCACAAGACCACCTCGCGCCACGGCAAGACCGTTTGGTACGTGAGGAAGTCGAAGGTCCATCCTCGTATCCGCATCCATGGCGAGTTCGGCTCTCCTGCCTTCATGGCCGCCTATCAGGAGGCCGTGCAAGGCAAGCCGATGACCACAGCGCCACGCGGTCCGGCAGACAGCTTCGCGTCCGTTCTGCACCGTTACAGGGCTTCAACAGAGTGGGCCGCGCTCTCGGCCGCTACCCGAAAGCAGCGCGAGACGGTCCTGCGGCCAATCCTCGAAAAAGTGGGGCAGGAACCGATCCGCTATTTCGACAAGCCCAACATTCAGAGAGGGCTGGACCGCCGCCGCGACACACCGGCTCAGGCTCGCCACTTCTTCGATGCGCTCGCGGGCGTCCTGCGGTGGGCGGTCGCCGCCGACATCCTGCCGGCCGATCCGACAGCGGGCATTAAGCGCCCACGCCCGGCGAAGACCGCGGGGTTCCCGACGTGGACAGAGGAGGAGGTCGCCCGCTATGAGGCCAAGTGGCCGATCGGGACGCGCCAACGGGTCGCCCTCGATGTTCTTCTCTATACCGGGCTCCGCCGCGGCGACGCTGCGCGCCTAGGCGAGCAGCACATCGTCAACGGCGGCATAGTCATCGAAACCGAGAAGACCGCGGTCGTGGTGGCAATCCCCATGCTCGATGCACTTAGGACCAGCATTGAGGCGGCTCCGAAAGGGAAGCGGACCTTCATCAGCCGGGCCGACGGTGAGCCCTACACGAAGGAGAGCTTTGGCAACCGATTCCGGGATTGGTGCAACGAGGCCGGCGTCCCCGATAAAAGTGCCCATGGGCTCCGCAAGGCCGGCGCCACGCGCGCCGCGGAGAACGGCGCCACAGAGGCGGAACTTGATGCGATCTTCGGCTGGACGGGCGGCAGAATGGCGGCCGTTTACACACGCGCCGCCAACCGGAAAAAGCTGGCAAAGGGCGGCATCAAACATCTTGTCCAAGGACCCACCTTCGAAGGTGGGTCCGTTTGATCCAGCATTCATGCAGGTTTTTGGGGAGTGTGGTGGGCCCGGAGGGACTCGAACCCCCAACCAAGCGGTTATGAGCCGCCGGCTCTAACCATTGAGCTACAGGCCCACCTGCCGGGCGCTTCTGGCGCGCAGCGTGCCGCGAAAAGGCTGCAAAGAAACCCTTCGGCCGGCACGAAACGGTGATGGCATCCTCGTCCCGCGGCGTCAATCATCGCCCGCGTGCAACCATCGGGATCATCATGGCCTCGTCCACGCTCCATCCGCGCCTCTCGCGCCGCCTCCCCATCGCCGCCTTCGCCCTCGCCGCCTTCGCGGCCACGCTCGCCCCCGCCGCCGCCCAGTCCGCCGCCTCACCGCGGCAGATCTCCATCCAGGGCGAAGGCCAGGCGTCCGCCGCCCCCGACGAGGCGGTGATCGGCGGCGGCACGCAGGTCCAGGCCCGCACCGCGAAGGAAGCCATGGACGGCAATTCCGCTGCCATGCGCCAGGTGCAGGAGGCCCTGAGGCAGGCCGGCATCGCCGAGCGGGACGTTGCGACCTCCGACCTGTCCCTGCGGCCGGTCATCGAACAGGGCTCCGGCAACCGCCCGCGCGTCACCGGCTATGCCGCCGGCCATCGCGTCACGGTACGCGTGCGCGATCTCGCCCGGCTCGGCGACGTGCTGGACCGCATGGTGGGCGCCGGCGCCAACCAGATCGACGGGCTCGACCTCACCGTGTCCGACTGGTCGGCCAAGGTGGACGAGGCGCGCATCGCCGCCGTCGCCGACGCCCGCCGCAAGGCCGAGGCCCTCGCCAAGGCCGCCGGCGCGAGGCTCGGGAAGGTCGTGACGATCACGGAGCACGGCGGCGCCACGCCCCCGCCCATGGTGCGGAGCTCGGCGGCGCGGACGCTCTCCTATTCAGGCCCGACGCCGGTGGCGACCGGCGACCAGACCTTCCGCCTCTCCGTCTCGGTGGTGTGGGAGCTGGTGGACTGACCGTCCGGGCAGCGGGCCTATTCGGCCGCGTCGTCGCGCTCGCCGAACTGGATCGCCACGTAATGGGCATAGAGCCCGTTGCGCGCGATCAGTTCGGCATGGGTGCCGGTCTCGGCCACCCGGCCGGCCTCGATGACGAGGATCTTGTCGGCGCGCATGATGGTCGAGAGCCGGTGGGCGATGACGATGGAGGTGCGGCCGCTCAGGAGCTGGTCGAGCGCCCGCTGCACCTCGAACTCGCTCTCCGAGTCGAGGGCGGAGGTCGCCTCGTCCAAGAGCATGATCGGCGCATCCTTCAGGATCGCGCGGGCGATGGCGACGCGCTGGCGCTGGCCGCCCGACAGGCCCTGGCCGTGCTCGCCGATGAGCGTCTGGTAGCCCTCCGGCAGGCCGAGGATGAAGTCGTGGGCATGGGCCGCCCGCGCCGCCGCCTCGATCTCGGCGTCGCTCGCATCGGGGCGCCCGACGGCGATGTTCTCGCGCACCGTGCCCTGGAACAGGAAGACGTCCTGGCTGACGAAGGCCATGGCGCCGCGCAGCGAGGCGAAGGTCACGTCGCGCACGTTCTGCCCGTCGACGGTGATGGCGCCGCTGCGCACGTCGAAGAAGCGCTGGACCAGCGAGATGATGGTGGACTTGCCGCCGCCCGACGGGCCGACCAGCGCCGTTGTCTTGCCGCCGGCCGCGACGAAGGACAGCTCCCGCAGGACCGGGTCCTCGTTGTGATAGCCGAAGGTGACGCGGTCGAAGACCACCGTCCCGTCGCCGACGGCCAGCGCCGGCGCGTCGGGCTTTTCCTTCAGCGTCGGCTCGGTGTCGAGCAGCTCGTACATCAGACGCACGCCGACGAGGCCCTTCTCCACCTCGACGCCGAGCCGGGCGAGGCGCTTGGCCGGGTCGTAGGCGAGCAGCAGCGCCGTCACGAAGGCGAAGAAGGCGCCGGCGTCGACGCCCTGGTGGATGACGCGCCAGGCGCCGTAGACGATGGCTGCGGAAATCGCGAGCCCGCCCAGCGTCTCCATCAGCGGGCCGGTGCGCGCGCCGAGCGTGGCGATCTTGTCGGCCCGGTGGCGCACGGCGGCGATGGTGTCGTCCATGCGCGCCTGCATGCGGTCCTCCATGCCGAAGGACTTGACGATGCGCACGCCCTGCACCGTCTCCTGCACCACGCCCACCATGGACGAGAGCGAGGTGAATTCGCTCTGCGCCAGGCGCCGCACCCGGCGCCTCAGACGGTTCACGCCGTAGACGGCCACCGGCATGACGGCGCCGGAGACGATGAACATGAGGGGATCGGTGACGATCATCACGATGAGCAGGCCGGCCACCGTCAGAAGGTCGCGCCCCACGGTCGTGACGATGTTCTGCAGGACGTCGCGGGCCGCCTGGGCGTTGTGCGTCACCCGGGTCACGAGATCGGCGGAGGCGTGCTGCTGATAGAAGTCGACGCCCTGCGACAGCAGGTGGTTGAAGATGCGCGTCTGCTGTGCCGCGACGATGGCGTTGCCGATCCGCGAGAGGATGACGTTGGAGGCGTAGGACGCGACGCCCTTGACGAGGAAGATCGAGAAGACGGTGACGCCGAACCAGACCGCGAGGGTGAAGTCGCGGTTCTGGAACACGCCGTTGATCAGGTCGCGCATGATCCAGGCGCTGAGCGCCGTGCAGGCGGCGACGATGGCCATGAACACGAAGGCCAGCGCATAGCGCGGCGCATAGGCACGCAGGCTCTCTCCCACCAGGCGCTTGAGCGTCTGGCCCCGTTGGGCGTCGATGCGGGGAAACAGGCGGAGAAGCCTCATGGGGCCGGGACTCGCTGCGGATCAGCGCGCCGAATAACAGGTTTCGCGCACGAGACCAAGGAGAGCGCCCTCCTGGCGCCCGGGCAGTCGGCGGCCCGTCTTGCGGCGACCCGTCTTCGGTGCCAAGAGACGGCGCCATGGCGACCATCGAAAACCTCTTCGTCACACGGCTCTACCGCGGCGAGATCGGCCACGACGACGGGCTCCTTCCCGAGATCGATCAGGCCTGCCGCTCTCTGGCGGTGGACGATGCGGCCGGCCTCCGCTGGTGCCGCAAGAACGGCTATCCCGGCTACACGAGCTACGCCTCGCTCGACGACCTGCCCTGGCGGTTCCCCGTCTTCAAGGCACTCGCCCGCCAGCTCGACCGGCATGTCGCAGCCTTCGCGAAGGACCTGGCGCTCGACCTCGGCGGCCGCAAGCTCGTGCTCGATTCGCTCTGGGTGAACGTTCTGCCCGAGGGCGGCGCCCACGCCTCCCACATCCATCCGCACAGCGTGATCTCGGGCACTCTCTACGTCGCCATGCCGAAGGGCGCGGCGGCCTTGAAGCTCGAGGATCCCCGCAGCGGCCGGATGATGGCCCACCCGCCGCGCAAGAGCGCCGCCCCACGCGAACTGCAGACCTTCGTGTCTGTGGCGACCGGGCCCGGCGACGTGCTGCTCTGGGAGAGCTTCGTGCGCCACGAGGTGCCGATGAACCGCAGCGCAGAGGAGCGCATCTCCGTCAGCTTCAACTACCGCTGGGGCTAGATCGCCTTACGCCGCCGGCACGGGGCGAGGCCGCCCTTCCTCGTCGATGGCGACGAAGGCGAAGGTCGCTTCCGTCACCTTCTCGCGCTCGGTGCTGCGGAAGCGCTGCGCCCAGGCCTCCACATGGATCTTCATCGAGGTCCGGCCGATGTGGAAGACCTCCGTATAGACCTCCAGCACGTCGCCGACGCGCACGGGGCGGATGAAGGTCATCGCTTCCACGGCGATGGTGACGACGCGCCCCTTCGCCCGCTCGACGCCGGCGATGCCCCCCGCCTGGTCCATGCGCGCCATCACCCAGCCGCCGAAGATGTCGCCGTTGGCGTTGGTGTCGGCCGGCATGGCGCTGATGCGCACCGTCAGCTGGCCGCGGGGCGCTGCATCGATCTGGCGGAGGGGACGGGGCATGGGTGATTCCGTATGGGGGCTGCGGAGAGATTGAGCCAGCCTTCGCCGGCCGGCACAACTCGCCTCCGAAGCGGTGCCACCGGCTCCCGGCCCCCCGGACGTCAGCGCGCCGACCCCAGAAGAAACCGCGATGAAACCGCCGTTCCGACGCGTCATCGCGGCGGCTCCGGGCATCTCCCGAAAGTTCGTCCTTGCAATTGCCGGCCGAAGCGCGTATCTCATGGCGACGTTTCGGCCGTTCTTTTTTGGCCCCGCGCCGCTAATTCGGCGCACCGCTGATCAAAAATCTTCGAAAACGTGACCCGAACTGCTCGTGCGTGACGCGAGTCGTCGATCTCTGCTCGCTTCGCGAAAGGATACCCCATGCAGACCGGAACCGTGAAATGGTTCAACTCCCAGAAGGGCTTCGGCTTCATTCAGCCGGACGGTGGCGGCACTGACGTGTTCGTCCACATCAGCGCCGTCGAGCGCGCTGGCCTCTACGGCCTCAACGAAGGCCAGAAGATCTCCTTCGAAGTCGTCGCCGACCGCCGCTCGGGCAAGTCGTCGGCCGACAACCTGAAGGCTGTCGACTGATTTCAACGCACCGGTCCTGTCGCCGCCGTGGATGTATCGGCGGCGGAGGGGACCGGGATGAGCCCCGCGCCGCGGCGCAGGGCCTCTATCCTTTGAGTGCTTGAACACCCGGAGCCGCTCCGTCCCCCGGATCGCGCGGCTCCGAACCCGTTTTATAGCCGGCCTCAAGGTCGGCGCCGCGGCGATCGAGGACATGTCATGAATTCCGAACGCCCGAGGCTCTTCATGTTCAGGTCGGGGAGCAACGAGAAGCTTTACGGCTTCGCCTCCGACCATACGGGCGGGAAGCTGCCCGAGAAATTTGCTCCGTGGACCAGCATCGGCGTGATCCGCGGCGACCAGAAACCACCCCACGGCCTGAAGCGCGAAGCCATCGAGAACGGCATTGCCGAATTCGGTTTCCAGCTCTGGCGCAAGAAGGATGCTCCGGCCAAGACGGCCTGAGCCCTCACCCACACGATCCGACCGGGAGAAGACATGCAGGTTCTCGTCCGCGACAACAACGTCGATCAGGCTTTGCGCGTTCTGAAGAAGAAGATGCAGCGCGAGGGCATCTTCCGCGAGATGAAGCAGCGCAAGTCCTTCGAGAAGCCGTCGGAGCGGAAGAATCGCGAGAAGGCCGAGGCCATTCGCCGCGCCCGCAAGGCCGCCCGCAAGCAGGCCCAGCGCGACGGCCTCATCGCCGCTCCGAAGCCGAAGCCGCGCCCGGACCGCAAGCCGAAGTTCGGCGCCTCCTCCGGCCCGCTGGCCGCCCCGCCGCCGGCCGAGCCCGGCAGCCGCTGAGGCGAAGACCCCTCCGCTTCGACGACGACAAAGGGCCCCGACGGGCCCTTTTTCATGCCCTGAGCCCTGCCCGGGCGCTCAGCGGAACAGCCGCTCGCCCTGCTCGTCGACGATCTGCCGGCCCTTGGCGAGGGAGAAGGTCACCGCGTCCTCCATTGAGGCGTGCCGGTCGGCGCGGATGAACTTGTGCTCCTTCGGCACGCCGTCGACGGTCTTGGCGATGGTGCCAGCCGTCTGGAACTGCCCCTCGTTGCGGAAGGGGGCGGCGGTGATGGTGAAGCCCTTGTGGTCGATGGAAGCCGCCGGCGCGTCGTCCTGCGGCGCGGCGGACGAGCCCCAGCCGAACAGCGATTTGAGAAAGGACATGGTGCGCCTCGCCTCCCGCGGGCCCCGTGCCCGCCGCCTCCTTGATATCCGCTCCGCCGGCCGGGGGAAACGGCCCCGCGCGCAGCGCAGGGGCGGAACATCGGCGACAGCGGGCAGTTCATACCGGGTTCACCATTCCGCCGTCAGTGTCCGGCGCGCCGACGGCCGCCTTCGAGGCGGAGCGCCGGCATGAGAAAGGATCACCCCATGGCCATCGGTCTGAGACGGCTGCTTCCGCTCGCAGGCGCCCTGCTCGTCGGGCTCGGCGCCACGGCGGCGAGCGCCCAGGACGCGGTCACCACCGGCGCCGTCAACATGCGCGCCGGGCCCGGCACGCAGTACGAGCGGATCACCACCCTGCCCGCCGGCGCCCCGGTCGACATCGCCGACTGCACCGGCACCTGGTGCCGCGTCGTCTATCGCGGCCTGACCGGCTACGTCGCCCGCAGCCTCCTCGACGAGGACGGCGGCGTGATCGAGGCGCCGCCGCCGCGCGTCTATGTCGAGCCGCCGCCGGTCTATGTCGAGCCGCCCTATTTCTACGGTGCGCCCGGCTACTACGCCCCCTATCGGCCCGGCTTTCGCCCGCCCTATCGTCCCGGGCGCCCCGACTGGCGTCCCCCGACGCGTCCCGGCAGGCCCGATTTCGGCCAGCCCGGCAGGCCCGGTCCCGGACCGGGCTGGGGCGGCGGCGGCCCCCGTCCCGGCTGGGGCACCGGCGGTGCCGGCCGGCCCGGCATGGGCTCGCCGGGCGGCGGACCGCGCCCCGGCTTCGGCACGGGCGGCGGTGGGCCGCGCCCCGGCTTCGGCATGGGTGGTGGTGGCCCGCGTCCGGGTGCCGGCATGGGAGGCGGTGGACCGCGTCCCGGCGCCGGCATGGGCGGAGGCCGCCCCGGTGGCGGCCCGGGGCGTCCCGACCGGAACTGATCACGCGCCGCGGCGCATCGCGACGGCGTGCTCAGGCCCGCCGTCTGGCATTCTGGCCTACTTCTCCTGCAGGGCGAGGCGGGCACCGAGCGCCACGAAGGCGCCTGCGAAGATTCGCCGCATCCAGGCCATCACGGCCGGCCGCGAGATCACCCGGTCCCGCATGGCCGCGGCGAAGAGGCCGTAGATCGCGAAGACCACGAAGGTCATCGCCATGAACACGGCCGACAGTTCCAGCATCCGCGCCAGTGGCGCCGCCTCTCCGGCTGGGATGAACTGCGGCAGGAAGGCGACGAAGAAGATCGACAGCTTGGGGTTCAGGACGTTGATGGCGATCCCGTCGACGATCACCCGCCACGACGAGCGCCGGTCCTCCCCCGCCTCGACCTTCAGCGCACCGTCCTCTTTCAGCGTCTGCCAGGCCATCCAGAGGAGATAGGCAACGCCGGCATATTTCACCGCGTTGTAGGCGAGCGCGCTGGTGTGGAGGAGGGCGGCGAGCCCCATCATCGCGGCAATCAGATGCGGCACGATGCCGAGCGTGCAGGCGAACGCTGCGAGCACGCTCGCTTTGCCCCCGCGCGAGAGGCCGGCGGCCAGCGTGTAGACGACGCCGGTGCCGGGCGAAGCCACGATGATCAGGGTGGTCAGCAGGAATTCGAGGGACATGGGCGGATCTCCGGGCGGTCGACCCGATCAGGCCCGAGACGCCGGTGTGTGACAAGCCGCTCCTGCCAACGATCTAAAACTTAGGTATTGACCTAAGTATTACTCGAGCCTAGCCTCCCCCCATGAACGCCGCACCCGCCCGCCTCGACGACACGTTCCGCGCCCTCGCCGACCCGACCCGCCGGGCGGTGGTGGAGGCGCTCGGCCGCGGGCCTGCATCGGTGAGCGACCTCGCCCGCCCCTTCTCGATGGCCCTGCCGAGCTTCCTGCAGCACCTCAAGCTGCTCGAGGAGTGCGGCCTCGTCGCGACCGAGAAGACGGGCCGCGTGCGCACCTGCCGGCTGCAGCCGGAACCGCTCGCCGCGGCGGAGCACTGGCTGGAGGCGCAACGCAGCCTCTGGACCCGCCGTCTCGACCAGCTCGACGCCTTGCTCGCCAGCCTGAAGGGCGAGCCGGGCGAGGGCTCCGCCTGATCACCGTCACCGCCAAAGAAGCAGCCGAGGAGACATGCCCATGACCCCCGAACCCCATTTCGTCTTCGACCCCGCCCTCGACCTGGAGCTCCGCCGCGAGGTGGACGTGCCGCCGCATCTCGTCTGGCGCGCCTGGACAGAGCCGGCGCTGCTGATGAAGTGGTTCACGCCCGCCCCCTGGCGCACGACGCTCTGCGAGCTGGACGTCCGTCCCGGCGGCAAGTTCCGCACGGTGATGGAGGGGCCGAACGGCGAGAAGAACGACAGCACCGGCTGCGTGCTCCACGTCGTGCCGGGTCGCCTGATGGTCTTCACCGACGCCCTCGGCCCCGGCTTCCGCCCCACGGGCAGCGCCTTCATGGCGGCCTCCATCGAGATCACGCCGACGGCCTCGGGCACGCTCTATGTCGCCCGCGCCCTGCACAAGGACCCGGAGGCCAAGGAGCAGCACGAGGCCATGGGCTTCCATTCGGGCTGGGGCACGGCGCTCGACCAGCTGGTGGCGCTGGTGAAGACGATGTGAGGTCAGCGGGCCGCGAGGAGGTCGGCGACACGGGGGTCATCGTGCCAGATGACGTCGACGACGATGAAAGCGCTCTGGGCGATCCAGGTGCCAATCACCTCGCTGCGCGCCAACCCGACCGCGGCGAGGCCCGGGACCTTCTCCAGCCTCGGCTCGGCATCGATGACCATGAAGCTGGTTTCACTGCGTCTGTAGAGCAGGCTGACCAAGGCTCGGTCATCGGCCGTCGTGCCATCGCCCCATGGGCCGATGAGGAGGTCGACATTGGCCTCGTGGTCAGGGCCGTCGACAGTCCACTGGCATAGGTAGACGACGATGGAGCCTACCGGGTCATGGACCTCACCAAAGATCGTCCGAGACAGCTTCCCGCAGCACGGACAGTCGAAGGTCAATTCACCGCACGTGACAGCGTGGATTCTGTCGGGCTGCGCCATGGGGTGCCTCGTCGCGGGCACTCCGATTGAAGGAGCATTTCGGAGGGCTACACAACTTTGGGATGAATCCCGATAGGCGGACTGCCCTCACCCCTTCCGCTCGTCGTCGTCAGTGTCGGCGTGGAAGACATGCAACACGTGCTGGACGATGGGCGAGAGCACGACGCCCGTCGCCAGCACGATCACCAGCCCGGAGAAGATGGCGTAGGTGCCGGCGAAGAGCTTGCCGCCGTCGGTCCTGAGTTCGCTCACCGGGCCCATGCCGGAGAGGATCATCGCGGCGTTGAGGTAGGAATCGCGCCAGCCCATGCCCTCGAAGCCGGAATAGCCGGCCATGCCCACCGTGAGGCCGACGAGCATCAGGCAGAACCAGATGGCGATGGAGCGGCCGAGGCGTCCCCAGAGCGGCGAGTTCCGCGGCACCCGGAAGAGGGAACGCGAACGGCGGCCCGATGAGCCGCCGTTGTCTGTTCTGCCATGATCCGCCGTGCGTTCCGTCATGTCGACGTTCCTCGCAGGCGGGCGCGTCGCGTCAGTTGTCGAGGAAGCTGCGCAGCTTCCTGGACCGGCTCGGATGCTTCAGCTTCCTGAGCGCCTTCGCCTCGATCTGGCGGATACGCTCGCGGGTCACCGAGAACTGCTGTCCGACCTCTTCGAGCGTGTGGTCGGTGTTCATGCCGATGCCGAAGCGCATGCGCAGCACGCGCTCCTCGCGCGGCGTGAGCGAGGCGAGCACGCGCGTCGTGGTCTCGCGCAGGTTCGACTGGATCGCCGCGTCGATGGGGAGGATCGCGTTCTTGTCCTCGATGAAGTCGCCGAGGTGTGAATCCTCCTCGTCGCCGATCGGCGTTTCGAGGGAGATCGGCTCCTTGGCGATCTTGAGGACCTTGCGCACCTTCTCGATCGGCATCGCCAGCTTCTCGGCGAGCTCCTCTGGCGTCGGCTCGCGGCCGATCTCGTGCAGCATCTGCCGGCTCGTGCGCACGATCTTGTTGATCGTCTCGATCATGTGCACGGGGATGCGGATAGTACGCGCCTGATCGGCGATCGAGCGGGTGATCGCCTGCCGGATCCACCAAGTGGCGTAGGTCGAGAACTTGTAGCCACGGCGGTACTCGAACTTGTCGACGGCCTTCATCAGGCCGATGTTGCCCTCCTGGATGAGGTCCAGGAACTGCAGGCCGCGGTTCGTGTACTTCTTGGCGATGGAGATAACGAGGCGCAGGTTGGCCTCGATCATCTCCTTCTTGGCCTGCGTCATGTCGCGCTCGCCCTTGCCGACGGTAGCCTGGACGCGGCGGAATTCGGCGACCGGGAGCCCGACCTCGGAGGCGACGGCGGCAATCTCGGAGCGGATGGCCTCGGCCTCCACCCCGCAGCGCTCGGAGAACGCCTTCCAGCCCTTGCCGTGGAGGCGCGACACCTTGGCCATCCACCCCGGGGTTCCCTCGGAACCGCGGTAGGCCGCGACGAAGGCTTCACGGGGAACCCCGGCGCCCTCGGCGAGCCGCAGCAGGCGGCCTTCGGCTGCGGTCAGACGGCGGTTCACGCCCTTCACCTGGTCGAGCAGCTCCTCGACGCGGTGGGCATGCAGGTGGACCTTGCCGACCAGGGCAACGAGGGCGGCGCGGCGCTCAACGAAGGCGCGCTCGTCGGCGGCCGGAAGGGATGTCCCGGAGGCGTACGCCTGCATGCGGCGGGCCTGGAGGTCGCGAAGCCCGGCGAAGTTCTCGGCGATCTCGTCGAAAGCCAGGAGGACGCCGGGACGCAGCTTGTCTTCGAGCATCGCGATGGAGATGCCGGGGACTTCGGCGCCCTCCTCGGCAGCGACCTCGACGATCACGTCGGGAGCCACGTCGTCTTCGGCCTGATGCGCGCCGCCCGCGGCGACCGCCTCGTCGGCCTCCTCGATTTCCTCGCCAGCAGCGACCTCATCGAAGGCAGCCGCGTTGGTGGCGTCGAGGTCCACGACCTCGCGAAGCGGACGCGAACGCGCCACCAGCTGGTCGCGCCAGCGGAGCAGCGCCTCGAAGGTGAGCGTGCTCTCGCACAGTCCGCCGATCATGAGGTCGCGCCCGGCCTCGATGCGCTTGGCGATGACGATCTCGCCTTCGCGGGAAAGCAGGACGACGGAACCCATCTCGCGAAGGTACATGCGGACGGGATCGTCGGTGCGCCCGTCTCCGCCCTTGACGTTGCCGGTCGGCTCGTCGTCGTCGTCGCTCGGAACGAGACCACGCACCGTGTCCTCGGCCTCATCGAGGTCATCCGGATCGGCAACCTCGACCCCAAAACCTACCAGCACCGTCGCCGCGTCCTCGACCAAATCGGCCGTCGCCACGTCCGGCGGCATGATCGCGGCCAGTTCGGTGCGGGTCACGTAGCCTCGCTCGCGGGCGCGGGCGACAAGGCGCTTCAGGGCCTCGGGGTGGACGCCCGGGATGGTCGCCATGAGGGCGTCCTCACGCTCGTCGACAACCGTCTCGCCTGCCGCCGCTTCCAGGATTGCCATTCGATTTGACTCCGTGACCTGCAAACTCAAGGGAAATGAAGCAGGGACGCGCCAGCACGCCGCTGGAGCCGCCCCGAAAGGCAAACCGGCGGCCTAGGGACCGCCGCCGGGCGACTTGCCGTGCCGGTCTGCAAGGCCCGACAGGAGTTCCTCGCGCGTGGCCTTGAAGCCCGACCCGACCCAGGCCGCATGGAGGCTGGCGAGGGCCTGGCCGATCTCCGGACCCGCGGC
>LNFM01010363.1_pt1 | contig 13155 bp, 13 predicted proteins | sample 596031 | NCBI WGS metagenome assembly LNFM01 (sample SAMN04254537, study PRJNA301005) | activated carbon metagenome | isolation source: dual media filters at the Ann Arbor, Michigan drinking water treatment plant | place: USA: Ann Arbor
CCTCGGAATGGCCGGGCGTGCTTGAACGATTGCGCAGTTTTCTCGACGCCCGTGTCGTCACTCTCGGGTATCACGAGTTCACCACCGGGTCGGACTCAGCCGTGCATGAATCTCCGGGCGACGCGGATTTCTGCAAGAGCATGGGCGCCTATTCGGCGCGCAACCCGTGGTTCTTGTCGAGTGAGGACTATGCTCCAGGTCGGGTGATGACGGGGGACGAACTCATCGGCCACAACGACTTGCGCCGCACCGACTTCTACCAAGGCTTTCTTCAGCCTCGGGGCCTGTTGCACCGTCTGTGCGGTGTCGTCGCGAAGCATGGGCGCGGAGCCCACCTCCTTTCGGCCTATCGCGCCGAGGATCAGGGCGCTTTTGAAGCGCGCGAGAAAGCCGAACTGGCGGTGCTGCTGGACCACGTCACGCTGTCGCTGCGCAGCCAATGGCGCTGGCAAGAGGCCGACGACCTTGCACGCGCGCTGTTGACCCAATCCGACCATGACGCGAACCCGTTGATCCTGGTCACGTCGGACGCAGAGCCGGTCTACCGCAATCCGGCGGCCGAGCGCCTGCTTGACCTGGGCGCTGGTCTTCGCCTTGACGGCCCACGCCTGACCGCCTCGAGCAGCGCCGATCAGCGCCTTTTGCGGGAAACGATCGCCCGTGTGGCCCAGGGCGATCCCACAGACGCTGGGGCCTCGCCCGCGGTGTTGACACTGGCCTGCGTGCCGCCAGCACATCCTGTGGTGGTGGTGGTGCGCGCGGCGGGTCGGCTCTTCATGAGCCAAGCCGGCGTACGCCGCGGGTTGGCGATGCTGTCGGTCCGGGGTGGCCACGCTGGGCACGACCCGGCTTCGTGCGTGTTCGCGCGGCAGTACGAGTTGACCACGGCGCAGGCAAGGGTCAGCGCGCTTGTACTGGCGGGACAGCCGTTGACCAGGATCGCCCAGTCACTGAACGTTTCCGAGAACACGGTACGCAGCCACCTGAGGCAGATCTTCCAGAAGACCGAGACGCACGGCCAAATGGAACTCGTCCACCTCCACGCGCGCGTTTGCCCGACGCTCCCGTAGCGCACCCATCGCTTCCTGTTGTATCGCCGCGTGGCGACTGTGGTGCGGTGGTGCGGTGGTGCGCAGTCTCATCCATTTGTATGAGACCAATCTCACCCAGATGGATGAAGCCACTCATCGGATCGGGTGAGAGCAATCTCACCCGACTAGTCGGCCAAAATCTCGCGCGTTCCGGTGAGAACGTGAGTCCGCGGCGGGTGATTCGCCGAGATTCCGATCCTTCTACGATGCGTTACGCCATGTCGGCGTGCAGGTGAACGGCGCATCCGTTCAAGCTGTCGGGTATATGAAATCCATGGCAAAGACCGCATTTTGTGCACAGCCCGGCAGTTGGCCATGGGAGTGGCAAAGCCGAATGCAGAGCCGCTGCAGTACCGAACGTGCAAGCGCTGTGGGACACCGATCGTGACCATCGGTCTCGATGCTGTCATCGCCGCGTGTGTGCTGGCCAACGCTGCCGGTCTTGTCGCAGCAGCGCTCGTGGTGTACTGGCGACGCGCCGCGCCCATCGGCCCGCGCCTGCTCAGCTTTGTGGTCGGTGTGCTGCTTGGCGCCGTGCTGCTCGACCTGCTGCCGCATCTGTGGGAGGCAACCGGCAATTTGGCCGCCTTGCTCGGCATGTTCGCGGCAGCGCTGGTGGTCAGTGGGCTGTTCGACCGCGCTTGCGTGTGCGGTCACCGCCCGACAGGGCCACGCGGCTCGAAGACCGTTCATCATCACGTCGAACCTGAGGCATCGTCAGTCCGCGGCGCGGAGTTGCTTTTGGTCGGCGACTTCGTGCACAGCCTTGTGGACGGGGCGTTGATCGTCGCGGCATTTGCCGTGGGCCTCGTGCCCGGTGCCGTGGCGACCATGGCCGTAGCGATCCATGAAGTCCCCCGGCGCATCGCCACCGTGACGCTGCTGGTCCGCGCGGGCTGTCGGCCCGCGCTTGCTTTGGGCTTGGCGGTGTGCGCCGGTTTCGGTACCGTGCTGGGTGGCGCGCTGGCATGGTGGTCGACCGAGGCGATTCGTCCCGCGCTGCCGGCTGCCCTTGCCCTGTCAGCAGCGGCGATGCTCTATGTCGCGATCGCGCAATCGGCGCAGCTCTTTGGGGCGTGGCGCACACGCATATTCACGCTCGAGTGTGGTCTGCCATTTCTGGCTGGGATCTTGATCATTGGCGGATCGCACCATGCGCTGGAATTGCTCGGCTGACGATGGCGTCTTTCCGAAACGGCGCGAGAGGTCAATGCGTACCGCCTCGTTCTTCCATTCATGCCCCGTTTCCGGATCGAGCTGCAACAGCGTCGTCACGCTTGCTCCCTCCTGACTAGCCGCACGCGGGCCGGTCCGTGAGACTTTCGATACCGGCCATTTCCGTCGGCGCCTCCCTCGGCGCCGCGCTGCGGTGGCTGCTTGCCTCGCGCCTGAATTCGAAATTCCCGTCGTTGCCACCGGGCACATTGGTGGCCAATCTCCTCGGCGGCTTTCTGATCGGCATGGCTGTCGCGTTCTTCGCGAACCATCCATCGCTTCCATCTCAATGGTGCCTGTTGATCGTGGCGGGCTTCATGGGCGGACTCACGACGTTCTCGACCTCTTCTGTCAGGTTGCATCGCGTCCGTTTCAGGCTCTCACCTGAAAGGACAAACCGGTGACCCTCTCCATCGTTGCCATCAGCGTCGGCGCCTCGCTCGGGGCCCTGTTGCGCTGGTTTCTCGGCACGAAGCTCAATGCGCTGTTCCCGTCGATCCCGCCCGGCACCCTGACGGCCAACCTCATCGGTGGCTATCTCGTCGGCGTGGCAGTGGCCTACTTCGGCAACCACCCGTCACTGCCGCCCGAATGGCGTCTGCTGATCGTGACCGGCTTCCTGGGCGGCCTCACCACCTTCTCCACTTTCTCCGCCGAAGTCGTTGCGCAGTTGATGGCCGGGCGGATGATGTGGGCGCTTTCCGGCATCGCCGCGCATGTGGCCGGCAGCGTCGCGATGACGCTGCTCGGCATCGCTACGGTCGCGCTGCTTCGCAACTCTCAACTCTATGGAGGATGAGCCGTGCAGGGATTCCAGGTCACGTTCCCGTTCTTCACCGAAGAGGGCCGGCATCACGGCCGAAAGCAGGTGCATGTCTGGCTGATGGAGGCGGCCAAGTCGCTTGGCATCACCGGCATCACGACGGCGGTGGGTGTGCAGGGCAACGGGCGCGATGGACGACTGCACTCGGCGCACTTCATCGAGCTCGCGGACCAGCCGGTCGAGGTGACGATGGCACTGAGCCCGCAGCAGTGCGACACGCTGTTCGCGCTGCTCGAAGCGGAGAAGGCCAACGTCTGCTACACGAAGACGCCGGTGGAGTTCGGCGCGTTGGGCCGACCGCCGGATGAGTGACCTGCGCCCAGCGGCGCCTCCGAAGTCGATCGTTCCGGTCTCGATGCCCGTAAGCGTGTGGGCGCTGGGTTTCGGGAGCATGTTGATGGACATCTCGTCCGAGATGGTCCACAGCCTCCTTCCGCTGTTCCTGGTGGGGACGCTCGGCGTCAGCGCGCTGGCGGTCGGCATCGTCGAGGGGCTGGCCGAATCGACCGCACTGATCTCGAAGGTGTTCTCCGGGGCACTCAGCGACTACCTCGGCAAACGCAAGGGCCTGGCCCGGCTGGGCTGTGCGATGTGCGCCTTGACGAAGCCGGTGTTCGCCCTGGCAAACGGGGTCGGTGCGGTGGTCGCCGCACGCTTCATCGACCGCGTCGGCAAGGGTACGTTCGAGCAGCCCGGAACGTGTCAATGACTTTGCGACACCCTGGGACGTTAATTTAGTGTGCGGGCGACGGGTTTACTGGTCGGTGCCTTCTCCTTGGGTGGCGGATTGATCCACGCAGCAGTCGGCATCGGCGGCAGCTGCGGGCGCTTGTTCTTGAACCGGTTGGGGTTGGAGAGGAATGCGGCATCGAGGGTGGCCTGGCGGATGACGCGCATGTAGGCGGCCAGGCCGTAATGAACGCTGTGCGGCGTCATGTAGCCGATGCCGCTGTGGCAGTGCACGGCGTTGTACCAGGCGAAGAAGGCTTGACAGTGGGACCGTGCATCCTCGATGCAGCCGAAGTGCTCGGGGAACTCGGGCCTGTACTTCATGGTCTTGAACTGCGACTCCGAGTACGGGTTGTCGTCCGAGACGTGCGGTCGGCTGTGGCTCTTGGCAACGTCCAGGTCAACCAGCAGGCGGGCCACCGGCTTGGAGCGCATGGCCGCACCTCGATCGGCATGCAGGGTCAGCATGCCGGGCTGGACGTCATGCCGAGCCACGGTGTCGGCGATGAGCTGCTGGGCCAGTTCGGAGCACTCGCGCGGGGCGATCAGCCAGCCCACGACGAAGCGGCTGAAGATGTCCAGGATCACGTACAGGTGGAAGCAGGTCCACTTGGCCGGACCCTTGAGCTTGGGTTGAGTAGGGCGCGCGCGCCGCGCCGATCTTGCGACCGGCAGTTTCGCGCGCCCCCTCGCCGAACCGGACGTGCATCTTTCGCTATGCATCCGGCTCTCCAGGAACCACGGTGAAGTCGGGAGGTGTCATCCACCTACGTTTGTAGCGCTGCACCTTCAGCCAGCCCATTTGGTACTGCTCGAGCCGCTCGCCGCGCCAGACCCGCCGCGTTGGCCGGTGTCCGCTCGGGCGACGGTGACGAAGCAGCCACCGCACAGAGGCCTCGGGGTGCTTCTTCCGCATCCAGCGCCAGACACGATCGCCCACGTACCAGTCCGGCCGCCGAGGACGTCTTTCGCGCCGGTGCAATAGCAGTAGAAGTGCGCCCAGCCACGCAAGATGGGGTTGAGCTTCTGGAGCAAGTCGTCGAGCGACCAATGCAGGGTCTGCCTCGTCGTCAGTTGCTTGACCTTGTGCCGCAAGTCGGCTGCCTTCGTCTTCGGAACCTCGATGCGGGGCGACCAGCCGAAGCGGTCGTCCCATCGCATGCTCACGCGATGCCCGAGGAATTGGAAGCCGTGGGCCGGATCAGTGATTGGACTTGACCCTGTTGCACGGACGGTTTGGGACTTGAGTTTCAAGTCGGTTCGATGAGCTCCGGCGCAGGGATATCCACCGGCGGCGTGGCGCTCGCCACGCAGACGCCGCCGGTGGGTATCCCGTGTTCACTGCGCTTGGATGGCGCGCAGGTCTCTGCACGGTGCTTGCGTTCGAAGTTCGCGGGTGACATGTGACCGAGCGCGCTGTGCCGGCGCCGCGGGTTGTACCAACCTTCGATGTACGTGAACAGCGCCAGCCGGGCTTCGGTCTTGGTCTCCCATTTGCGCCGGTCGATCAGCTCGCATTCCAGCGTGGCGAAGAAGCTCTCGGCCATGGCGTTGTCGTAGGCGTCTCCGACGGTGCCCATTGACGGGCGCACGCCCATCTTCCTGCATCGCTCGCCGAAGGCCACGCTGGTGTACTGGCTGCCCTGATCGCTGTGGTGGATGACGCCTGCTGCTCGCCGTTGCTGCAGCGCCATGTTCAGCGCTGCCAGCACCAGCTCGGCCGTCATCTGCTCGCCAATGGCCCAGCCGACGATGCGCCGGCTCCACACGTCCAGCACGACGGCCAGGTAGATGAAGCCAGCCCAGGTGTGTTGGCGCCGACCGAAAACTGAGCCACTTTTAGGGGTAGTGCCGACCCAAAACTGAGCCAGGTGAACAACCTACCCTGCTGCATTGTTGTGCAGCAGAGGACAAGGAGTGATCACCATGGACATGATTGGCAGGATCCGGCGTTTGCATAGCCGGAAGAAGAAGTCCGAGCGCGAGATCTCGCGCATGACGGGGCTATCGCGCAACACGGTTGCGAAGTGGCTGCACGGCGAGGTCGATGGCCCGCCGAAGTACCGGCGCGGCGAGCAGCCCAACAAGCTCACCGTCTTCCACGAGGCGCTCAAGCAGGCCCTGAAGGCCGATGCGCGGCGGCCCAAGCACGAGCGGCGTACGGCCAAGGCGCTCTACGCCGAGATCAAGGCGACTGGCTACGGCGGTGGCTACACCCGTGTGACCGACTTCATTCGGGCATGGCGCCAGGGTGAGGGCCAAGGGGCTGCGGTCAATGCCTTCATCCCGCTGGTCTTCGAACTGGGCGAGGCGTACCAGTTCGACTGGAGCGAGGAAGGCCTGGTGGTGGGGGGCATCTACTACCGGGCGCAGGTCTCGCACATGAAGCTGTGCGCCTCGCGTGCGTTCTGGCTGGTGGCCTACCCGAGCCAGGGTCACGAGATGCTGTTCGATGCTCACACCCGCTCGTTCGCGGCGCTCGGCGGTGTGGCCCGCCGGGGCATCTACGACAACATGAAGACCGCTGTCGACAAGGTCAAGAAGGGCAAGGGCCGCATCGTCAACGAGCGCTTCGCGACCATGTGCGCGCACTACCTGGTCGACCCCGACTTCTGCAACGTGGCCAGCGGCTGGGAGAAGGGGGTCGTCGAGAAGAACGTGCAGGACAGCCGCCGGCGCATCTGGATCGACGCGGCCAAGATCAAGTTCGGCAGCTTCACCGAACTCAACGCCTGGCTGGCTGATCGGTGCCGGGCTCTGTGGGCGGAGGTCCGCCACCCCGAGCACGAGCAGTTCAGCGTGGCCGAGATGCTGGAGCACGAGCGGGCGCACCTGATGCCCATGCCCACGCCGTTCGACGGCTACGTCGAGAAGCCAGCGCGGGTGTCCAGCACCTGCTTGGTGTCGGTGGCGCGCAACCGCTACTCGGTACCGTGCGAGTTGCACGGCCAGATGGTCAGCACGCGGCTGTACCCGTCCAGCGTGATGGTGGTGGCCGACGACAAGATCGTGGCCCGCCACGACCGGCTGAGCAACGCCGGCGAGACGAGGTACGACTGGCAGCACTACATCCCGCTGCTGCAGAGGAAGCCCGGCGCACTGAGGAACGGGGCGCCGTTCGCCGACATGCCCGAGCCGCTGCAACGGCTGCGCCGAGGGCTGCTGCGCAACCCGGGCGGGGACCGCGTGATGGCGCAGGTGCTGGCCATCGTGCTGACGGCCGGGCTGGATGCGGTGCTGGTGGCGGTGGAATTGGCGCTGGAGACTGGGCCGCCGGGCAAGGTCAGTGTGGAGCACGTGGTCAACGTGCTGGGCAGGCTGAACGCGGTGCCGGCGCCACCGACGGCGGCCACGCACTTGAAGGCCACCACGCCGCCGCTGGCGGACACGGCGCGCTACGACAGGCTGCGTGCCGACAGCAGCGCCGCGGACTGTGTTGACGCCACCACCGAGGGAGCCAACCATGAAGCCTGACGTGCTGGTCGAACTCAAGGCGCTGCGCCTGCACGGCATGGCAGGCGCGTGGGCCGATCTGGTCGAGCAAGGTGGCAACGCCGGCATCGAGTCCTCGCGTTGGCTGATTGAGCATCTGCTGCAGGCCGAAGGCACGGACCGCGCGATGCGCTCGGTCAGCCACCAGATGAAGGCCGCGAAGTTCCCGGTGCATCGCGACATGGCGGGCTTCGACTTCGAGGTCTCGCCGGTGGATCGCAAGCTGGTGAACACGCTGGCCACAACGGCCTTCACCGACGACGCGCACAACGTCGTGTTGGTGGGTGGTCCGGGCACGGGCAAGACGCACCTGGCCACGGCCATCGGCGTGGCCGGCATCACCCGGCATGGCAAGCGGGTGCGCTTCTACTCCACGGTCGATCTGGTCAATGCGCTGGAGCAGGAGAAGGCCCAAGGCAGGGCTGGGCGCATCGCCACCAGCTTGCTGCGCCTGGACCTCGTAGTCCTCGATGAACTGGGCTATTTGCCCTTCAGCCAGGCCGGCGGGGCGTTGCTGTTCCACCTGCTCAGCCGCCTGTACGAGCACACCAGCATGATGATCACGACCAATCTGGACTTCGCCGAATGGTCCAGCGTCTTCGGCGACGCGAAGATGACCACCGCACTGCTGGACCGCCTGACGCACCACTGCCACATCGTCGAGACCGGCAACGAGTCGATCCGCTTCAGCCGCAGCACGGCCGAGGCCAAGAAGCGCATCAAGGCGCGCGAACAGACGCGCAAAGCTGCCAAGACCGAGGCTCAAACCGACCCGTTCTGATCGGGCGCCGCGCGGGGGAAGCCGCTACGGGCTACGCCCTGCGCGTCTTCCCCCGCGCGATCAACACGGCACCAAGGAGGTCAACGCAATAGGCCGAGAACTACACTTATCCACAGCCGACCAACTCAAAGTCGGCTTCCACCCCTGGCTCAATATTCGGTCGGCACGGTGGCTCAGATTTGAATCGGCGCCGACAGCTTGATGTTCTGCATGACCTTGTGCGTCTGCTCGGCCGGGTCATGGCTGCCGATGTTGCGAGCAGTATCGAGTTCCTGCGGGCACTGGCCACGCAGGTAAATGGTCCGTCCGCCTTGCGTGACAACCGCCTGGCAGAGGTCGTTGTCGAGGCTTTGCTCGGGGTAGGTATCTTTGGTGTTGAAGGGGCGGATTCGGAGATGTGCCATCGGGGTCTCTACAAGTGGAACGGTGTGAACTCGAAAACGCGTCTTGATCGATCAGGGCCGCGCAAAGATTCGGCGGCGAAAAGAAGTGCTGGACACCTATCGGACGGCGGGGCCCGGTCGAATGCTTCCGTCTGCGAAGCGCTCGAACCGGTAGGGCTTGAGCTCCTCCGCTTGCGCCTTGCCCACAACCATGTCGGCGGTCAGCCGCCCGGCAGCAGGGCCGATACCGAAGCCGTGGCCCGAGTACCCGGAAGACAGGAACAGGCCCGGGATGGGTGCGATCGGGGAGATGACCGGAAGAGCGTCCGGGGTGACGTCGATGACCCCTGCCCAGCGATGTGCAGCCTTCGCGCCTTTGAACATCGGGAGCGCCGCAGCGGCAGCCTGAAGACCGATGTCCAGGTTTCCTTCATCGATCGATGGCTCGGATGTGCGAACCACTTCGAACGGGCTCCTCCGGTCCTTCTTCCACGAACGCTTCCAATGGGAGCCCCTGAAGAATTCCCGGGACAGCCGCCGCTTCACCCCCGTATCGGAGGTGGCGAGATGACGAAAATCCCACAAGAAACGGAAACTGGCGGGCGTGATGTCGTGGATCTCGCCGTGATTGGCCAAGACGTTGTATCCACCATCAAGCCTCTTGCGGGTCGTGAAACCAGAGCCCGTCAACGATGCCGTGAGCGGAGTTTCTCCGGGCTCAGTGCATTGCGCCGAGGTGACCACGGACAATTGCGGAAACCGGATTCCAAGACTGCCTAGAAACTGGCTGCTCCAGGCTCCGCCGGCAACGACGACGGCGCTGCACTTCACGACACCTTTTTCGGTGACCACGGCGGAAACCCGTCCGGCCGCCGTCTCGATGCCGCGCACCGCGTCGCCGATCGAAATGACGGCTCCGGCGCGCTGCGCCGCCTTTGCAAACGCCGGGGCTGCCAATTGCGGTTCGGCACAGCCGTCCGTTTCGGCATGCACAGCGCCATGCCAGGCGCGCGCTGCCATGGGCAGCAGGTCGGCCACTTGACCGGAGTCGAGGACGCGCGCCTTCGCGCCCAGGGACTCGGCAGATTTCAGCCAATTCAAATGCTTCGCGAATTGCTGCTCGTTCTCGCAGAGGTACACGACGCCATTGCGCCGGAATCCGACGTCGGCACCTAGGAGTTCCTCGGATTGGTCCCAGATCTCCATGGCCTCCAGCATCAAGGGAAGCTCGCGGAGATCGCGCCCCAAAGTCCGGCACCAGCCCAGGTTCCGGCCCGACTGCTCTCCTGCGATGATTCCCTTTTCGCAGAGCATCACGGAGCAACCCCGCTTCCTCAGATAGAAAGCCGTTGCAGCGCCGACGATGCCGCCGCCGACAACGACAACATCAACCTCGCTCAGCCGCTCGGTGCTGGACATCACACTGTCCACCGGCGGCATCCTGTGAATTCGGCTCGCCATGGATCTCACAGGTTCATCAGGGATTCTTGCGACAGGTCCAGCTTGTGCGGCGCAATCACCTGGTTGACGTAGTGCTGCTGGTAAGGCTTGTAGAACTCCCAGAGCTTGCGCAGCTCGGTGATCGGTTCTTCTTTCCAGTCGACACGCAGATCAACCAAGGGCCAGGAGTGGCGATCTGCAATCAGCAGGGCCGCGGCCATGATGGGCTTGGTTTCACCGCCAGCCGCAAGGCCACCATCGATGGCCGCAAGCAAGCGCTCCGCGAACGGAAGGTCGAGGGCCGCTTCATACGCTTCGACCACCCGTCGCGGGACATCAGCGTTCGCCAGCAGATTGCCGGTGGAGACGCACTGGTTGCCGGCGTAACCGGCGTGGATGTTGTCGATGGCCGAGCCGTTGTAGAAAGCGACGCGTCCCTCACGGTCGACCGCCGCGAACTGGCGCTCCTGCGGATAGTCGTTGCTGCCGGCCAGCAGGTTGACCGTTTCCTGTGCGGAAAAGCCTTGGGTCAGGAGGTCAAGGCCGACGGGGCCGGCGCGCGTGTCCGTCCGGTGCTGGCAGGCGACGGCGCCGACTCCGGCGCGCACCCAGGGGCAGCGGTTGCCGACGGCGACCGCGGTCGTTGCGATGCTGATGCCGAACATCCCCGTGTTGGGATCTCGGGCCACGAGAGAGAAAGTCATGCCTGTGTACCTTGTTTTCGCGCTGTGCTTCTAAGTTGTACCGCTACAAAATTCTAGCGCTACACAAGATGCCACACAAGTGATCGACGGGCACCATGTTTGCGAGGCAGTGGAACGGTTTTAGCATAGGCGACGGGGCTGAGTGGGTAGCAGGAGCGAAAGTGTTGCGCCACAATGTGGTGCAGCACAGCAGACCATGAAAAACGAAATGCAAGCCGCATGCCACCGCGTTCGGGGGGATTCCTGATGGCCCCGCCAAAGCATTCCCTCACGCCGGAGCCGAGCGCGCGCAGCGGCGCCAGCAATGGACAGAGGCGAGTCACGATGAGCGATGTCGCCAAGCTCGCCGGGGTGGCGCCCATGACCGTCTCGAACTGCTTTCGCGCATCGTCGCGGGTCCACCCCGAGACACTGGCCAAGGTCACGGCAGCCGCGCAAAAACTGGGCTACGTGCGCAACATGGTGGCCGGCGGCCTCGCGTCAGGACGAAGCCAAGCCATCGGCGTGCTGGTGCCCTCGCTACAGAACTCCAACTTCGTGCAGACCATCCAGGGCCTGGAGGATCGGCTGCACGTGCTGGACTACCAGTTGATGCTCGCGGTCGCTTCCACGCCGGAGCGCGAACAAGCCTCCGTGCGCACCTTCATCGAGCGTCGCGTGGACGGCATCGTGCTGACCGGCGTGGAGCACGATCCCTCCACGATCGACCTGCTCAGAAGCACTGGCATCGCGGTGGTCGAAACGTGGAGCCTGCGGGGGCCCTTCATCGACATGGGAGTGGGTTTCTCCCTGTACGACGCGGCGCGCGAGATGGCGGCGCTGATGGTGGAGCGTGGGTACCGCCGGATCGGATTCGCGGGCTTCAATCCGCCGATGACGGATCGCTTCCACGAACGGCAGCGCGGGTTCCAGGACGCCATGAAGGCCGCCGGCCTGCGCAACGATCTGCTCGCCTATGCCGAGCAGTCGGCCGGCTTTGCAGCAGGACGGATTACGCTGGACGCACTGCTTGCGCAGGATCCCGAGGTCGATGCGCTGTTTTGCGCTACCGACATCCTGGCCGCCGGGGCCATCTTCGAGTGCGCGCGCCGCCACTGGCCCGTGCCGGGGCGGCTGGGTATCGCCGGCTACGGCAACTACGAGATCGCCTCGGAAATGACGCCCAAGCTCACGACAGTTTCAACGCCCGGCTACGAGATGGGTGTGGCCGCGGCGGACATGCTAGTGGCCAAACTCAGCGGCGATGCGCCGCGCGAGCGGGTGCGCGACGTCGGCTATACGCTGACCTTGCGGGACTCGCTGTAGAGGCGGACGTCGCCGAGGAGCCGACGTCTGCTTTCGATCGAGGCCGTGTGAGAACACGCAGCGCTAGGTACCGCAGCCCCCACGTTGTGACAAGAGTCTGAGGATGCACGTCTACTCAAAACTATGGCTGCGGGGGTGTAAAACCTTTTAGCACTCCCGGGTCCTCCAGGAAGATCAAGCGCTGGGAGCATGAGGGCGTCTTGGAAGCTATGCAGCAGCAACTCGATCGCAATCCCGAGGTGCTGAAGGTCCGAAGTCGAACGGTCAAGCACGTTTTCGGTACCCTGAAGCACTGGATGGGCTCGACGCATTTCTTGATGAAAGGACTCTATAAGGTTCCGTTGGAACTCGGGCTCCATGCGTTGGCGTACAACACTAAGCGTGTGAGCAAGCTGCTCGGAACGCAAGACGCCGAGAAGGCGATGCGTCTGGCCAGGGCGTGAGCCCTGCGGCTCTCTCACCTCGTGGCGCAAAGCGTCCGCCGAGTGCAACTTGCGCTCTCACACGGGCTCGGTCGGCAGCGCCTGTTCGTTGACCTTCGGATGCAACCGTTAGGCCCCGCACTTGTCGTGATCGCCGGTGGCGCGCCCGAATGACTGCTGTCCCGGCGCAAGTTGGCTCGACGGTATCGTCGAGCGTCCAGTTTCAAGGGCGGATTCAACCGGTCGTTCGCTTTGGAAACCGCCGCCGGCTCCTATGGGTCGAAAGTCCCAGTTCGCCGTCAGCGGAAGGAGTCGTTGGCCGGGCGTCACCAGCATTTGGTTGACCTGCCTGTCCATCCAGCCGCCGCCGAAAGGCAAGTTCCGAGGCACAGCGGTCAGCCGCCCGGCGAGCCGGCCAAAGTCAGGTGTCTGCGTCCGCGGCCATTCGCCCGCGCATCTTGGCCGCCTGCACCCAGTCTCTGGCTGACCTTGACGACACATAGGCAAGCGGGTGGTGGTACCTGGGCGGGTGTCACAACGGCTGGCGGCTGGCCAGAAGTCCCGGGGTCGATCGCGTTGGAGGTTTCGAAGTACCTCATGCGTTTGCCCCGCCTACGACCCCGGCAGGCTCCGCACTGGACAAGAGGCTCAAGTCGGATCTGGACTTCCGGCAGCCTTGAATCTCTGAGCAAGCACAAGAAGGGCCTCGAAGTTCGCCGGCATGTGAATTCCAAGTTGCTCACACGCATCCCGAAACGCACGCAGCCGGA
>LNFM01010365.1_pt1 | contig 13155 bp, 12 predicted proteins | sample 596031 | NCBI WGS metagenome assembly LNFM01 (sample SAMN04254537, study PRJNA301005) | activated carbon metagenome | isolation source: dual media filters at the Ann Arbor, Michigan drinking water treatment plant | place: USA: Ann Arbor
GGCAAGATCGGTGACGGAAAGATCTTCATCAGCTCGCTCGAGCAGGTGGTGCGCATCCGCACCGGCGAGACCGGCAAGGCCGCGCTCTGAGCCCACCGAACCCCACAAGAGAAGACGACCATGAAGAAACTCATTGCCACTCTCGCCCTGGGCCTCGCGGTCCTGGGCTTCGGCGGCGCGGCCTGGGCGCAGGACGCGGCCGCATCGGCCGCCGCTGCCTCGGCGCCCGCCATGGCGGCCGCACCTGCTGCAGCGCCGGCCGCGTCTGCCGCAGCTGAAGCCGCTTCGGCCCCTGCCGCCGCTGCTCCGGTGCCCAACAAGGGCGACGTGAGCTGGATGCTGCTGTCCACCCTGCTCGTGGTGATGATGGCGGTACCGGGCCTGGCCCTGTTCTATGGCGGCCTCGTGCGCAGCAAGAACATGCTGTCGGTGCTGATGCAGGTGTTCGTCACCTTCGCACTCATCACCGTGCTGTGGGTGGTGTACGGCTACAGCCTCGCCTTCACGGAGGGCAGTGCCTTCATCGGCGGCTTCGACCGGCTGTTCCTGAAGGGCGTGTTCGACCCGGCAACAGGCACGTTCGCGATGGCGGCCACCTTCAGCAAGGGCGTGGTCATCCCCGAGATCGTGTTCGTCGCCTTCCAGGCCACGTTCGCGGCCATCACCTGCGGGCTGATCGTCGGCGCCTTCGCCGAGCGCGTGAAGTTCTCGGCCGTGCTGATGTTCCTGACGCTGTGGTTCACCTTCAGCTACGCCCCCATCGCCCACATGGTGTGGTTCTGGATGGGCCCCGACGCCTACACGGCCAAGGAATTGGTCGACGGCCTGAACGCCAAGGCCGGCCTGATCTGGCAGTGGGGCGCGCTGGACTTCGCCGGTGGCACGGTGGTGCACATCAACGCGGCCGTTGCCGGCCTGGTGGGTGCCTACATGGTCGGCAAGCGCGTGGGCTACGGCAAGGAGCAGATGGCGCCTCACAGCCTGACGCTCACGATGGTCGGCGCCTCGCTGCTGTGGGTGGGCTGGTTCGGCTTCAACGCCGGCTCGGCCCTCGAAGCCGGCAACAGCGCCGCACTGGCCTTCCTGAACACGCTGACGGCCACCTGCTGCGCGGTGCTGGCCTGGTGTGCCGGTGAAGCGCTGATGAAGGGCAAGGCCTCGATGCTGGGTGCCGCTTCGGGCGCGGTCGCGGGCCTGGTGGCCATCACGCCGGCCGCCGGCAACGTCGGCATCGTCGGCGCGCTGGTGATCGGCTCGGTCGCCGGCTTCGCCTGCCTGTGGGGCGTGAACGGCCTGAAGCGCCTGCTCGGTGCCGACGACTCGCTGGACGTCTTCGGCGTCCACGGCGTGGGCGGCATCGTCGGTGCACTGCTGACCGGCGTGTTCAACAACCAGGCCCTGGGCGGCCCGGGCCTGGTGACCGACTGGGTCACGGTCGCGGTCGGTTCCGTCGGCGTGATGGACCAGGTCATCACGCAGGCCAAGGCCGTGCTGCTGACCATCGTCTGGTCGGGCATCGTCTCGGTGATCGCCTTCAAGATCGTCGACCTGACGATCGGCCTGCGCGTGGCCGAGGACGATGAGCGCGAGGGCCTGGACATCACGGCCCACGGCGAGACCGCCTACAACAAGTAAGCGGCACCTGCGGGCCCGCCGGCCCGCGACACCGCGAACTCGGGGCCACTTCGGTGGCCCCTTTTCATGGCGGGTGGCGTCTCTGCAGCCATCAGCCTGCGGCTGCGCCCGACAGCGCTGCAGAGGACGTCGCCGGCGCGAGCTCGCGCGGGAACCACATCGTCACCGCCGTGCCTCGGCCGGGCTCGCTGTCCAGGTCGACGCTGCCACCCTGCAGCTCGACGATCTCCTTGACCAGGCTCATGCCCAGCCCCGTGCCCGGGATGTTGCCCGACGGGTCGGCGCGGTAGAAGCGCTCGAACACCCGCTGGCACTCCACGGGCGACATGCCGATGCCCTGGTCGCGCACGGTCACGCCGACCATGGGCCGGCCGCCGACCTCGCCGTCCACCGTGCTCACGGTGATGTCGCCGCCGGCCGGGGAGTACTTGTAGGCATTCGACAGCACGTTGGTCAGCGCGCGCAGCGTCTTGTCGGGGTCCAGCAGCAGTTCGGCGTCGTGGTGCTCCAGCGCCACCTGCACGCTGCGCGCGTCGCCCTGGACCATCATCGAGTCGACGGCCTGCCGCACCAGGGTCGACAGGTCGAACAGGCGGGGCTTCAGGTCCTTGCCCTGCCGGGCCTCGATGCGGGCCAGGTCCAGCAGTTCGTTGACCATGTTGATGAGCAGCAGGGCGTGGCGGTGGATGGTCTCCAGCATGTCGCGCCGCCGCTCTTCATTGACGGGCCGGTTCAGCAGCAGCTCGGCGAAGCCGAAGACGCTGACCATGGGCGTGCGCAGCTCGTGCGCCGCGGTGGTCAGGAACTCGCTCTTCATGCGGTCGACCTCGGTCTCCCGCGTGACATCGCGGTAGAAGAGGATCGACTCGCCACCGTCGGCCGCGTGGCTGCGCACGACGCGCGCCAGCACGCGGCGCTCCGGCCGCTGGAGGTGCACGGTCTCGGCCACGCTGCCGCTGTCGTCCTCCAGCACGCTCGCCACGGGTCGACAGGGCGTGGCGGGGTCGCACAGCGCGGCAAACTGACCGTCGAAGTCTTCGACCCCCAGGTCCTCGCCAGCGCCCGCGAGGTCCAGGCCCGTCATCTCGCCGAAGGCGCGGTTCGTGTAGACCAGGCGACCGTCACGGTCGAACACGACGAAGCCGTCGGGACTGAGGTCGAACACCGCGTTCAGGCGGGCGCTGCGCTCGGCGATGGCCAGCCGGGCGCGTTCGCGCTCGGTGACGTCATTGAGCACGCCCACGTAGTGCCGCACCCCGCCCTCGGGCGAAGCCACGGGCGAGATGGCCAGCTCGTTGAAGAACAGCGAGCCGTCCTTGCGGTAGTTGCGCAGCACCACGGTGGCGCTCTCGCCGCGGAGCACGGCCTGGCGGAGCACGTCGATCTCGGGCTGGGCGGTGTCCCCGCGCTGCAGGAAGCCGCAGTTGCGCCCGATCGCCTCGCCGAGGTCGAAGCCGGTGATGCGGTAGAAGGCCGGGTTGGCGTAGAACACCGGCTGGCCGGGCAGGCTCATGTCGGAGATCACCACGCCGTTGCTCGTGCAGTCGAGCGCCTGGCTGTAGAGATTCAGCATCGCCAGGCTCATGCGCTGCTCGGTGACATCCCGCACGACGCAGGCATACAGCACCCCGTCGTCGCCGTCGGTGCGCGACAGCGACACCTCGGCCGGAAAGGGCGTGCCGTCGTGGCGAAGCGCCGTCGTCTCGAAGCGCGACACCCAGGTGCGACTGGCCCGCATGTACAGGCCGTCGGCGGTGCGCTGCGCAACGGCCTCGGCCGTGACGCCGGGCAGCACCGACTCCAGCGCCCGGCCCGCCATCTGCTCGGGCTGCACACCGAAGATGCTGGCCACCGCCGGGTTGGCGATCGTGATGCGGCCGTGCTCGTCGAGCGCCAGCATGGCGTCGGGAGCGGCCTGCAGGATGGCCTCCAGGCTCGACCGCGTGGCGCGCGCGCCGGCATCGAGCAGCTGGTGCGACTGCGTCGACTGCGGCGTCTCGGCCTGGTCGGAAAAGAGTTCGGTCAGCATGGCTCAGGCCACGGCCAGCAGGCGCTCGATGGTGTCGATGAGCTGCAAGGGCGAAAACGGCTTGACCAGGTACTCGTCGGCACCGGCCTGGTCGCCGGCCTCGCGGTCGCGCGCCTGTCCGCGGGCGGTCAGCAGGACCACCTTCACGTGGCGTGTCGAGGATTCGGTCTTGACCGCCTGGCACACCTGCAGCCCGTCCAGTTCGCCCGGCATCATGACGTCCAGCAGCATCAGGTCGGGTGCGAGGTCGCGCGCCAGACGCAGTCCGGTGGCCCCGTCGGCTGCCTCGTGGATCTCGTAGCTCTCGAACTCGAGCGTCATGCGGATGAGCTTGCGGATGTCGGTCTGGTCTTCGACGATCAGGACGCGCTTCATGGGGTGTACCTCGTTCGGTGGGTGGGAGCGGAAGCGATGGCCGTCAGGCCGCCGGGCGGCGCCGCGCACGGGTCATCAGGGCCGACAGGTCGCGGGCGTAGACCTGTGCCTGCTCGATGTCGAGCTGAGCGTGGTCCTCGCGGTGCGGCGCGCCGGTGGGCAGGTCGATGAGGAAGTTGCGCAGGCCGCCCTCGTCCTCTTCGCGCAGCAGGCCGCCGTGCATGGCAATGACGTGCTGGCACAGCTTCAGGCCGATCTGGTCCCGCGCGGTCAGCCGCGGTGCCGACTTGGCGGTGCGGGCCGGTGTGGCCGACGCCGGCTGCGTTGCCTTCATCTCGACAGCGTCCGGGTCGTCGGTGGGCCGGAACACGCCGCAATCGCGGAAGATGATCAGCGCACGCGGCCCCATCTGGCAGTACTCGATGTCCAGAGCGCCCTGGCTGCGGGTGCTGCGGATGGCGGCCTCCAGGCATTCGAGGAGGACGCGCTCGATCCACGGCTGGCTGCCGTACAGCGTGGCCAGGGTGAGGCCGCTCGAGCGGCTGCGGAAGCGCACCGACACCTTGCGGGCCTGCGCCAGCGGCTCGGCCTGGGCCCATACCGACTGCAGCAGCGGCCACAGCTCGATGCGGTCATTGGCCATCAGCGTGCTGCCGCTCCACAGCTGGGCCAGATCGAGCAGCTTGTTGACGACGGTGAGCAGCTCGTCGACCTGGCCGAGCGCAGTCTGCATCGACTCGAAGTCGCCGTCGCGTGCCCGCCCCAGCGCCGTGCGGGCACCGCGCAGCGGGTCGGCCACGTCGGCGCGAATGGCCATCATCAGGTTGTCGTAGTCGACGCTGCGGTCTCCGGAGGCGTCGCTGTTGATCAGCACCATCGCATCGTCACTGCCCAGGCCGGGGATCACCTTGCAGGCCAGTTCGGGCACCGGCGCGCCGGGCCCGGCGGCCCGGCCGGTGATGCACAACTGGCGCGGCGAGCGGCTGGCGATCGCCTCGCCGGTGGCGCGGATCAGGTCGGGGTCGTACAGCTTGCGACCCGAGCTGAGCCCCGTTCGCTGGGTGGCACCCGAGTTCGCGTAGCGCACCGCGCCGTCACGGCCAACCCACAGCAGGCCGGGCCTGAGCGATTCCAGCAGTTCGGCAAGGCTTGGGTTCATCTGAGGTTCTCCTTGACAACGAGACCTCATTGTTCATTTTTATCACTTTTATCGTCGTGAATTTTCGCACTAAATTGATAGCACTGAGAATTCAACGACGGAGCCACCCACCGCCCCACCGGGCACCGGCCACACCCCCGCGGCGCGGCGTTCAGATTTCGCCGGACTGCGTCTCGGTGAAACCACGGGCCGGCAGACGGATGCTGAAGGCGCTGCCCTGGTCGGCCATGTTGCGGGCCTCGATGCGTCCGCCCTGGGCCTCGACGATCTTGCGGCAGATGGCCAGGCCCAGGCCCGTGCCCCCCGAGCCGTCCTTGGTCTTGCTCGACTGCACGAAGGCCTCGAAGATCTTTTCCAGCTCTGCCGGCGGAATGCCCGGACCGCGATCGCGCACCACGATCTCGATCTGGCTGTCGGGCACGATGTCGCCGCTGACGTCGATGGCCTGCCCCGGCGGCGAGAAGCGGATGGCGTTGGCCAGCACGTTGCGCACCACCTGCTGGAAGCGCGTGGGGTCGACCTTGGCCACCAGAGGGCCGTCGCTCAGCTCGACGTCGATGCGCAACTGCTTCGGACCGAGCAGGGGCTCGAGCTCGCGCACCACCTCGCGCACCAGCGGCCGCAGGTCGGTGCGCTCGAGGTGGAAGGTGCCCACCGTGCTCTCGATCTTGGAGACGTCGAGCAGGTCGTTCACCAGCGCCAGCATGCGGTGGCCCGACCGGTGGATGTCGCCGAACATGCCGCCCAGGCGCACCTGGTCGCCGCATCGTGCCTGGCCCAGCTCCGAGAAGCCGATGATGGTCTGCAGCGGCGTGCGCAGTTCGTGGCTGATGTTGGCGATGAACTCCGACTTGGCGCGCGAGGCTTCCTCGGCAGCGTCGCGCGCCTCGCGTGTCGCGCGCTCGGCCTCGCGCACCTCGGTGATGTCCATGAAAGTCACCAGGATGCCGGCAGGCCTGCCGTCTTCGCCCAGCACGCAGGCCTTGGTGATGGCCAGGTCACAGCGCGAGCCGTCGCGCCGGCGAGCGCTGCTCTCGTAGCGCAACTGCCCGCGGCTGGCCAGCAGTTCGCGGTCGCGCGCCCCGTGCAGCTCGGCTTCCTCGGGGGTCAGGCGCAGGCGCGCCGGCATGCCGATCACTTCCTTGCGCGAACGCCCGGTGAATGCCTCCCAGGCCTGGTTGACGATGACGTAGCGGCCGTTCAGGTCGAGCATCGACAGCGGCAGCGGCAAGGTCTCGATCATCAGCTCGTTGAAGCCGAGCTGCTGCTGCAGACGGCGCTGTGCGGCCCAGCGGTCGGTGACGTCGACGGCACTGCCGGCAAAGCCGACCACGCGCCCACCGGCCCGCAGCGGTGCCACGGCCAGCTCGAAGCGGCGCAGAAGGCCGTCGGAGCCCATGCGCACGGCGCAGGTGCGCAGGCCTTCCGGGCCGCCGGGGGCGAACAGCGCCTGTGCGGCCTCGCGGTCCTCGGGATCCACCATGGCAGGCAGTGCGCGGCCCAGCGCCGCCACTCCGGGCACGCCGGTGGCGGCCTGCCAGCGCGCGTTGACGAAGGTCAGACGGCCCTCGACGTCGGTGCGGTAGATCAGCTCCTGCACGCTCTTGACGATGACGCTCAGCTCGCGTTCACGGAAGGCCACCTCGGCCTGCGCCGCTTCGCGCGCGCGCAGGCTTCTTGCGGCGGCCAGCGTCATGGCCACGATGACCAGTGCGGCGGCGCACGCCAGCGCCGCCACCAGGCGCGCCCCTTCGGCCCAGGTGGCCAGTGCCTGGGCCAGGGGCTTCTCGAACATCACCACCAGCGGCCGGGTGCGAGAGGCACGGAAGGCCACCAGCTGGGTGCCGGGTTCCATGCCGCGCCCGACATAGCTGCCGAACTCGATCCGCGGCAGGAACTCGGTGAACGCCGGCAGTGGTGGCAGGGGCTGACCAGGCAGCGAGCGGACGGCGCTGGTGCCGGCGAGCATCACGCCGTCGAGGCCGGCCAGCAGGCCCGACCCCTTCTCGTCCACCAGGATCTGCTCCTGGTGGTTCGCGATGGCGTCGGGATTGATCAGACCGACCAGCAACAGGCCGTGGCCGCGGGACGTTTCGATGTTGCGCACCAGCGGCAGGAAGCCCACGCCGCGCGGTGCCGCGGCGGCACCCGACCCCGCGGCCAGCACGGCCAGGCTGCGGCCGGCGACGAAGGGACCGACGCGGTCACGACCGGTGGGCGGCAGTGCACCCAGTCGCCTGAGGTCGATGACGAGCCCGACCTCGGCGGGCGAGGTGCTCGCGAGCACCTGCCCCTGGGCATCGAGCACCGCGGCGCCTCGCAGAAGCGGCATGCCCGAGAGGGCCTGCGTCAGCGCCTCGCCGAGTTGCAGCCCGTTGCCCGGGGGCGTCTTGGCCAGGACGTCGGCCAGCGCCGACAGCGCCACGGCGACGGTCTCCACGCTGCGCGTGGCGTGGTCTTCGAGCACACGCGCCAGCAGCTCGGCCCGGCCGACCTCGTGGCTGAGCGCCTCGCCGCGCTCGTACCAGACCAGGGCCGCCGCCGCCAGCAGCACTGCGGCAGCCAGCGCCGTGCCGGCCCACATGACGAGGGCCGCAACGCGCGCGGCCGGCCGCACCGGCCCGGACGGATCGTCCTCGGGCGACGCGCTGACCGGCAACGGGGCGGCGGGCTTCACTTCAGCACGATCTCCGACAGGCCGTGCCGCCGTGCGGCGGCGTCGAGCCGGCCGTCGGCCCTGACGCGAGCGACGAACTGGTCGACGGTGGTCAGCCAGGCGTCGTCCCCTGGCTTCACGGCGTAGGCGTAGGGCAGCACGTGGAAGGGGGTCGGCGGCGACACCAGCGTGGCCCAGTCGGCGTTGTCGAGCAGGCGGCGGCTGTAGGGATAGTCGGTCATGAACACGTCCACGCGGCCGGCCTCCAGTTCGCGCTCGCGCGTGGTCGGCGGCTTGATGCTCACCAGGCGAGCCTGCTTCAGCGAGCCCGCCATCACCGGCTCCATGAAGGTGCCGGCCTGGACCGCCACGGCCACACCGGGCTGGTCGATGTCGGCCCAGCGCTTGACCGCCCGGTTGCTCTTGGTCGTCACGGCGTAGATGTCGCTCTGCATGTACGGCCGGGTGAATTTGAGCTGCGCCATGCGCTGCGGCAGCATGCCGATGGCGAACATCGCCACGTCGCAGCGGTCGGCCTTGAGGTCCTCGATCAGGGTGGCGAACGACGAGTCGACATGCTGCACCTTCAGACCGAGGTCGCGCCCGAGCTCGGCAGACAGGTCGATGTCGATGCCGCCGAGTTGCTGCGTGCGCGGATTGCGGAAGCTGATGCCGTAGTAGTCGGGCCAGATGCACACGCGCACGCTGCCGGACTGCTTCACGCGCTGGGTCACCTCGCCGGCGACGGCCGGCACGGTGACGCCCGCCAGGACCGGCAGCACGGCGGCCACCGCCAGGGAGCGCAGGCTGCGGAGGAAGAGCGGGGCGATGGTGTCGTTCATGGCGGGACTTTCCTTGTGGGGCACGGGGTGGGCGGCGGCGTGTGGCGGCAGCAGCGGTCTCAGCGCAGATCGACGCCGTCGGCCAGCTCGGCGAAGCTGGGCTGGATCTGGTTGATGCGGTTGCGCAGCGCGATCATCTTGTGAGCCTCGGACAGGAACAGGTCGACGAGGTCGGGGTCGAAGGCGCGCCCGCGCTCGGCGCTGAGCATCTCCAGCGCCTCGTCGTCGCAGAAAGCGGGCCGGTAGCAACGGTCCATCGTCAGCGCGTCGAAGAAGTCGACGATGGCCACGATGCGGCCCGACAGCGGGATCTCCAGGCCGCGCCGGGCCGCGGGATAGCCCGAGCCGTCCCACCGCTCATGGTGCGACAGCGCCACCTCGGCGGCCAGCTGGAACAGCGGGATGCGTGATTGCCCGAGGATCGCCGCCCCCAGCATGGGGTGCTGGTTCATCACCTGGCGCTCCTCGGCGTTGAAGCGGCCCGGCTTCTTCAGCACCGCGTCGGGAATGCCGATCTTGCCGACGTCGTGCATCGGCGCGGCCTTGCGCAGCATGGCCGCATAGCCCGGGTCGGAGCCGGCGGCCAGCGACAGCGCCTCGGCCAGGAAGCCCATGCGCACGATGTGCTGGCCGGTGTCGTCGTCACGGAACTCCGCTGCCAGCGCCAGACGGAACAGCGCGTCGTGGTGCGCCCGGGCGACCTCCTGCAAGGCCTCGTTGCGCTCGCGGTACATGCGGCCCAGGTCCTCGACCATGCGCTCCATCTGCGCCCAGGCCGCCGGGTCGAAGCAGCGCTCGGTGAGGGGCTCGGCGGCGCTGTCGCAGTCCGTCACGGCAGAGGGATCCATGAAGGAGATGAAGTCCGAAGGCCGCTGGAGCTCGATGACGATGGGCCGCGACAAGGTCGACATGGTGTAGCTGCACGAAAAGCTGGGAGCATGATTGTCACTTATATCGTTTTTATCATTTATGAACTCTGGCAGTTTCTTTGCAAGAAATCGGCAAAAATCCGCATCCTGATGACCGTCCTGCCGTCCATGCCATGAGCGAGCACTACAGCACCCTGGAAGTGGCGCGGCTGCTCGGCATGGCCGTCCGCTCCGTGCAGATGATGGTGGACCGCGGCGAGCTCGAAGCGTGGAAGACACCGGGTGGTCACCGTCGAATCCTGCGTTCATCGGTCGAGCGCTGGCGCGCTTCCCGGCAAGGCGTGACGATGCGCACCGCTGCGGCCGACCTGCCGGCGAGCCCCGAAGCGCCGGCGGCGGACGCTGTGCCGCAGCCCGCTGCAGGCAAGCAGCGCGTGCTGCTGATCGAGGACTCGAAGCACTACCAGAACCTGGTCACCCTGCTGTTCCGCCAGCAGTTCGCCGACGTCGAACTGCTGGTGGCCGACGACGGCATCGCCGGCCTGGCCATGGCGGGCCAGTGGCAGCCCCGGCTGTTGCTGGTCGACATCCTGCTGCCCGGCATCGACGGCGCCACCTTGATCACCAGCCTGCGCTCGCACCCGCAGTTCGCCGGCACCGAGCTGATCGTCATCACCTCGCTCGACGACACCGGCCTGCAGCCCTACGCCTTCGCTCTGGAAGGCCTGCCGGTGCTGCACAAGTCGCGCCTGGTGGCAGGCCTGCCGCCGCTGGTGCGCGAAAGACTCGCCCGGTGAACCGTCCCCGCGTGCTGGTGGTGGAAGACGACCCGTCGATCCGCCGCTTCATCGAACTGGCCCTGGAAGACGAAGCCGTCGAGCTCGTGCTGACCGACGGCGTCACATCTGCGCTGGGCGCACTGGCCCGCCCGCCGTTCGCCCTGGTGCTCACCGACCTGATGCTGCCCGACGGTCACGGCCTGGACCTGCTGCAGGCGCTGGCCGACCGACCCGGGCTGCGCGGGCCGGCCCGGCTGGCGGTGTTCAGCGCCGGCGTCTCGGCGACCACGCGCGAGCGGCTGGACCAGCTGGGCGTGGAGCGCGTGCTGACCAAGCCCGCACCGCTGGCGGCCCTGCTCGACTGCGTGCGCTGGGCGACGGGGACAGACGGCACGCCGGGCCCGGACATCACCGAACCGCCCAGGGTCGCCGGCCCGGTCGACGAGTTCTTCGCCGGCGATGAATCGCTGTATCGGACCTTTCGCGCCAGCTGCGTGCTGCAATTCCCGGCAGACGTGGCCTGCGGCGACGAAGCCGCTGCCCGCGGCGATCTGCCGGCCCTGCGGCGGCTGGCGCACAGCCTGAAGACGGTGCTGCGCTCGCTGGGCCAGGGCACCGACAGCGCGCTGGCCGCCCAGATCGAAGACGCCGCCGCGACCGGCCACGGCGACGCCGCGCGCCAGGGCTGGGCGCGCCTGCGCACGCGGCTGCCGCTGGCCTGACCTCGAAGGCGATGCTGAAGGACCTGTCGCTCTCGGCGGTGGTGGCCGGCTTCGTCGCCGTGCTGGTGGGCTTCACCAGTTCGGTGGTGATCGTCTTCCAGGCCGCCGCCGCGCTGGGGGCCACCCCCGCGCAGACCACGTCCTGGATCTGGGCGTTGGGCCTGGGCATGGGGCTGACCAGCGCCGGCCTGAGCCTGTGGTACCGGCAGCCCGTGCTCACGGCGTGGTCGACGCCCGGCGCCGCTCTGCTGGTGACCGCCGGGGTCGGCGTGCCGATGGCCGAGGCGGTGGGGGCCTTCATCGCCTGTGCGCTGCTGATCTTCGCTGCCGGCGTCAGCGGCCTCTTCGCCCGCGTGATGGACCGCATCCCCCAGGCCCTGGCGGCAGCGCTGCTGGCCGGGGTGCTGACGCGCTTCGCATTCGACGCCTTCCTGTCGTTGAGGACCGAACCCGCCCTGGTGGGCGCCATGTTCGCCACCTACCTGCTGGGCCGTCGGCTGTGGCCGCGCTACGCCGTGCCGGGCGTGCTGGCCGTGGGCGTGGGCATGGCCGCACTGCGCGGCCAGCTGCACGGCGGGGGCATCGTGTGGGAATGGGCCACGCCGGTCTTCACGATGCCGGTGTTCAGCGTGCCCGCCCTGGTCGGCATCGGATTGCCGCTGTTCGTGGTGACCATGGCCTCGCAGAACCTGCCGGGCGTTGCTGCGCAGCGCGCCAACGGCTACGACACGCCGGTGTCGCCGGTGGTCGCCACGACCGGCCTGGCCACATTGCTGCTGGCCCCCTTCGGCGGCTATGCGCTGAACCTGGCCGCCATCACCGCAGCCATCTGCATGGGGCGCGAAGCCCATGAGGATCCGGCACGCCGCTACACCGCAGCCGTCATGGCCGGCGTCTTCTACATCGTGATGGGCCTGCTGGCCGGCGCCGTGGTGGGCCTGATCGCGGCCTTTCCGAAGGAGCTGGTGCTGGCCCTGGCCGGCTTCGCCCTGCTGGGCACCATCGGCAGCGGCATGGCCGTGGCGATGAAGGACGAGGGCAGCCGCGAGGCCGCGCTGATCACCTTCCTGGTCACCGCCAGCGGCCTGGCCCTGTGGGGCGTGGGCTCGGCCTTCTGGGGTGTGGTGGCCGGCGCGGTGGCGCTGGCGGTGCAGCGCTGGAGAGCCTGAGCGGATCGGGCTAGATCGACAGCACGGCGCCGGCCTCCAGCGCCGTCCAGGCGGCGTGATCGTCGTCCAGCGGCTCCGACGCGATTACCGTGCCCTGGGCATCGTCACGCCGGTAGAGGGTGGGCGGCTGGTCGTCGCTGGACAGACGGAAAGCATGCAGCCGATGCCCGTCGGACAGCACCGCGGCAAAGCGCAGCGGCTGCTCGATGCCGCGACCTCGCATCAAGGTCTGCGTGTGGTCCAGCACGTCCCGCATCGCATCGGCAGGCGCGGCGCCGCCCTCGATGCGCGCCAGGCACAGCAGGAACAGCAGTTCGCTGTCGGTGGCGCCGCGCCGCGCCGCGTACATCGGGTCGGGCAGCAGGCTCTCGAGGGTGCGGCGCAGTTGTGCATAACCCCCGATCTGTCCGTTGTGCATGAACAGATAGCGGCCGTGCCGGAACGGGTGACAGTTCTGCCGCGCAATGCCGCCTGCGGTGGCCGCCCGCACGTGGGCGAAGAACAGGTGCGACTTCAGCGTGCCCGACAGCGCCAGCAGGTTGTCGTCGCTCCAGGCCGGCATCACCTCGCGGTAGACACCCGGCTCCTCGCGCTCGCCGTACCAGCCGATGCCGAAGCCGTCGCCGTTGGTGACCGTACGCGCCTGCTCGGCCCGCAGCGACTGATGCATCAGCGAGTGCCGCGGCTTGGCGATCAGCTCCTCGAGGAACAGCGGCTCGCCCCGGTACGCGACAAATCGGCACATGACGGGATGTCGGCGCAGCGCCGCCGTGCTTGAGCTCTCTCCGACGGCGCGCTGCGGCTTGTGCCACAGTGTCGGCCCGTACGACCCCTGGAAGCGCCGCCGTGAAGCTGCTGTTCGTTGCCGACCCCCTGGAAACCTTCAAGACCTACAAGGACTCGAGCTTCGCGATGATGCG
>LNFM01010367.1_pt1 | contig 13154 bp, 18 predicted proteins | sample 596031 | NCBI WGS metagenome assembly LNFM01 (sample SAMN04254537, study PRJNA301005) | activated carbon metagenome | isolation source: dual media filters at the Ann Arbor, Michigan drinking water treatment plant | place: USA: Ann Arbor
AGCCGTCAGCGACGTCTTGCCATGGTCCACATGGCCGATCGTCCCGATGTTGCAGTGCGGCTTGTTGCGCTCGAACTTCGCCTTGGCCATCGTCTGTCCGCTCCGAAAAAGAACCGTCGTTTCCCGGCCACGGCCCGGCGATGCAGCGAAACGATGGAGCACCGCCCTGGAGCGGGTGAGGGGAATCGAACCCCCGTAGCCAGCTTGGAAGGCTGGTGCTCTACCATTGAGCTACACCCGCGACGGGGCGGAAGCCACGTGAAGAGGAGCGGGGCACATGCCCGCCCGCCCTTGCCAGGAGATATGGAGGGGGCTGGATTCGAACCAGCGTAGGCGCAAGCCAACGGATTTACAGTCCGTCCCCTTTAGCCACTCGGGCACCCCTCCGCACATGGCGAGAGCGCGGGCCTTCAAGCCTGTCCGCGCGCCGCTGTCAATGTCACCGGCGCGCTCCCGGCACGACCTTGCGCGCCGCGCGCACCGCCCCTCCACTGGCGCATGACGCGCGCCCTGCCCCTCCTGCTCCCCCTCGCCGCCTCCGCGGGGCTCGCCGCCTGCGCGGGGCGCGAGCCGCCGCCCTGCCCGCCCGGCCACGAAGCCGCGCTCATGGTGCTCGACCGCGGCATCCATGCCGAGCTGAACGTGGAGGCCACCGCCCTCGTCGGCCGCCTGCGCGGCCTGGCGCGCGGGGCGCCGGCGCTGCGGCTGGGCTACGGCAAGGCCGGCTTCTTCGACCTGCCGGGCGGCCCCGGCATCGCCGCCTACGCCCTGGCCCCCCTGCCCGGCCCCGCGGTGATCGAGGCCCTGCCCGTCGCCGGCCTGCCGGACCCCGCGGTGGCCAGCCCCGCCTACGCCGTGCCCCTGCCCGACCCCGGCGCCTTCAACGCCTTCCTGGACGCCACCCTGCCGCCCGGCCCGCTGCCCGATGCGCGCTTCATCCCGGCAAGCCCGGCCTACTCCCTGCTGCACACCTGCAACACCTGGGTCGCCCGCGCGCTCGGCGCCGCCGCCTTGCCCGTCTCCACCGCCGGCACCGTCCGCGTCTCGGGCATCGTGTCCCAGCTGGCGGACACCCCCGGCGCCTGCCGGATTCGCTGAGGCCCCGCGGCCCATTCCGTGCCATGCTGCGCCGCCATGCGCGCCCTGCCCGTCGCCGCCCTCGCCCTGCTCGCCGCCTGCAAGGACGAGCGCCCGCCCGCCCCCGCCGGCGACCCCCGCGCCGCCGAGGCCCGCGCCGCCGCCGAGGCCGCGATGGCCCCCCGCCTGGCCGGCGGCGCGCTGCGCGGCGTGCAGCCATTCGCGCAGGCGCAGGGCGGCAGCTTCGCCGTCTGCGGCCGGCTCGACCCCGGCCCGGGGGAGGCGCTGCGCCCCTGGGTCGCCCTCGTCGCCTTCGAGCGCAACGCCCCCGTGGTGTCGTGGCTGGTGCTGGGGGGCAACGCGGCCGACTCGGCGCGCGTCTTCGCCGAGATGACCGACCGCTGCTTCGAGGGCGGCGGCACCGCCCGCGGCGCCCCGCGCCCGCCCCCGGTCGCACCGGCGATCGCCGAACCGCCGCGCGCCGCCGCGCCCGCCACGCCGCCCGCCCCCTCGGGCCGGACCGTCACCACCAGCGAGCGCACCCCCGTCAACCTCCGCTCCACCCCCGGCGGGGGCGGCGCGGTGCTGCGGACCGTCCCGCGCGGCTCGCGGCTGGAGGTCTTCGCCGAGGCGCCGGGCGGCTGGCTCCAGGTCGGCGGGGACGGCGCGGCCTGGGGCTGGGTCCACGTCTCCGTGCTCAGCCTCTACTGACGCGGGCGCGCATCCTCGATCACCACGCCGTCGCGCGGGAGCGAACCCGGGGGGACGAGCCGCGCCGTGCCGCGCAGCCGCGCCTCCTCGCGCAGCAGGGCTTCCAGGGCGGGGGCGTCGCCGCCCTCGGCCAGCAGCTCCATCGCGTCCTGCTCGCCCTGCCGCGTCACCACCAGGCGCAGCCGCCCGGCCTGGGGGTGGCGGGCCAGGATCGCCGCCACCTGCTCGGGCCGCACGAACATGCCGCGCACCTTGCATGACTGGTCGGCCCGGCCCAGCCAGCCGGCGATCCGCCCGCCCGGCAGCAGCCGCGACATGTCGCCCGGCGAGAAGCGCAGGATGGGGTGCGCGGGGTCGGGCACCGTGACGGCCACCTCGCCCACCTCGCCCTCCGGCAGCGCCTGGTTCGTGCCGGGGCGGAGGATCTCCAGCACCACCCCGGGCGCGATCGCCATGCCCGGTGCGCCATCCGCCGTGCCATGCGCCACCAGCCCGAGTTCCGCCGTGCCGTAGGCCTCGACGGCCGCGACGCCGCGGGCACGCACCCAGTCGCGCAGGGAGGGCGGGAAGGCCGCGCCCGTCACCACCGCCTTGGTGACGCACCTGCCGTCATCGCCCGCCGCTTCCAGCAGGATCTTCAGGAAATCCGGCGTGCCGGCATAGGCCGTGGGGCGAAGGGCGCGGATCACCTCCACCAGCGCCTGGGTGTTGCCTGGCCCGGCCGGGATCACCGCCGCCCCCGCCTCCCGCGCGCCGCCATCCAGGATGAAGCCGCCCGGGGACAGGTGGTAGCTCAGGCAGTTCAGCACGACGTCGCCCGCGCCGATGCCGGCGGCGCGGAAGGCATGGGCGAATCGCCAGGGGTCGGGCACGTCGCGCGCGCCCTCGAAGATCGGACCCGGCGAGGCGAAGACCCGCGCGAAGCCCGAGGCCGGCCCGGCGAGGCCGGCGAAGGGCGGCACGGCGGCCTGCATCGCCGGCAAGGCGGATTTCCGCAGCACCGGCAGCCCTCCCAGCGGCGTGTCCGGCCCGCAGCCGGCCAGGTGCGCCCGCCAGCCCGGCAGCTCCAGGGCGGCGGCGATGGTGGCGCGCAAGTCCATGTGGCGGTGTCCTCCCGCCGCGCATCGCAGCACGGCGGCAGGCCCAATGCTACGCCCTTCCCCGAGCGCCTCCGGCGCTACACGCGCCGCGCGTTCCACATCGCCAGGATCGGCGTCAGCACCCCCTCCAGCCCGCGCCGCATCGCGGAGGACGCGAAGTACTGCCCGGTCGGCATGAAGGGCGCCTCCTCCAGCACCACGGCCTGGATGCGCCGCGCCGCCGCCTGCTGCGCCGCCAGGTCCGGCGCGTCGAACCAGGCCAGCCGCGCCTCCTCCAGCGCGGGGATGGTGGGCCAGCCGAACCAGGCCTGCGCCCCGTTGGCGCGCAGGAAAGGCATGACGCCGGGGTTGATGCCCTCCAGCCCGTTCCAGGTGGTGTGGAACATGTTCCAGCCGCCCTGGGCCGGGGGCTCGCGCCGGGCTCGGCGCTGCACCAGCGTGCCCCAGTCGCTCACCAGGTATTCCACCGGCATCCCCAGCTTCTCGAACAGGTCGCGCTGCACCTCGGCGAGTGCGGCCAGCACCGGCTGGTCGGCGGGGGCCAGCAGCGTCACCCGCTCGCCGGCGTAGCCCGCCTCGCGCAGCTCGCGCCGCCCCTGCTCGATGCTGCGCGAGGCGGTGATGGCGGCCATGCCCTCGTCATTGGCCAGCGGCGTGCCGGGGGTGAAGACGCCCACGCCGGCGCGGGTGCGCCCCGGCTCGGTGCCGGCCGCGGCGGTCATGAAGTCGGCCTGCGACATGGCGCGCAGCAGGGCGCGGCGCACGGCCGGCCGGTCGAAGGGCGGGTGCAGGCAGTTGAACACCCCCGTGCCGAAGACCCCCAGCGGGCCGGGCGGGTTGATCACCACCTCGCGCACGCGGCGCAGGCTGGGCAGCAGGTCGTTGGGCGGGTTCTCCCACCAGTCCACCTCGCCCTGGCGCAGCGCGGAGGCCGCGGTCGCGCCGTCGGGCATGACGTGCCATTCCACGCGGTCGAAATGCACGCGCTTGGGGCCGGCCGCCCAGTCCGCCTCGCCCTCGGCGCGGGGCACGTAGTGGGGGTTGCGCTCCACGGCCAGGCGCGCGCCGGCCACGCGCTCGCCGGGCAGGAAGCGGAAGGGGCCGCAGCCGACCACTTCCGTCACCGCGCGGTTGGCGTCCTGCGACGCCAGCCGCTCGGGCATCACGAACAGGGCGGGCGGGCCCAGCTTGGCCAGCGTTTCCAGCAGCGGGCCGAAGCGGCGTGACAGGCGCAGGGTGAAGACGCGGTCCTCGGGCGCCGCCATCTCCGCCATGCGCGCCATCATCACCTGGCCCAGCGCGTCGCGCTGCGCCCAGCGGCGGATGGAGGCCACGCAGTCCCGCCCGCGCACCGGCTCGCCATCGTGGAAGCGCAGCCCCTCGCGCAGGGTGAAGCGCCAGTCCAGCCCGTCCTCGGAGGCGGTCCAGCCCTCCACCATCTGCGGCTGCGGACGCAGCTGCGAGTCGAGGCCGAAGAGCTGGTCATGCACCATCAGCGCGAAGGTGCGGGTGACGTAGGCGGTGGTGAAGACGGGGTCGAGGATCGTCACGTCGCTCTGCGGCACGTAGCGCAGGGTGCGGGCGGCGTTCTGCGCGAGGGCCGGCGCGGCGAGCGCCAGGCCGGGCAGCGAAAGCACGTGGCGGCGGCGGATGGTCATGCGCGATGCTCCTTTGGCCGGCACTTTCCCCCGGACGGCATGGAAGCGCGGCGCAGCCCCCCGTGCAAGCGCCGCGACGCCGCGGCAGGATGGCGCGCATGAGCCGACGCACGATCCTCGCCGCCTGCCAGATGGGCCCCCTGCAACGCGCCGAAGGGCGCCCCGCCGCCGTCGCGCGCATGGTCGCGCTGCTGGAGAAGGCGGCGCGCATGGGCGCCTCCGTCGCGGTCTTCCCCGAACTGGCGCTGACGACCTTCTTCCCGCGCTGGTTCCACGAGGACCTGCGCGAGGCGGACCATTGGTACGAGACGGCGCTACCCTCGAACGAGACGGCGCCGCTGTGGGAGGCGGCGCGGCGGCTGGGCATCGGCTTCCACCTGGGCTTCGCGGAGCGGACGCCGGAGGGGCGGCGCTTCAACACCGCCATCTACGTGCATCCCTCGGGCGAGACGGTGCTGAAGTACCGCAAGGTCCACCTGCCCGGTCACAGCGAATATGACCCCATCCGCAAGGTGCAGCACCTGGAGAAGCGCTACTTCGAGCCGGGCGACCTCGGCTTCCCCGTGGTCCGCGCGCCGCTGGGCGGCCCAGGGGGGGAAACGGAGGCCAACATCGGCCTGCTGATCTGCAACGACCGCCGCTGGCCCGAGGCCTGGCGCGTGCTGGGGTTGCAGCAGGTGGAGCTCGTCATGCTCGGCTACAACACCCCCTCCCTGAACATGGAGAACCGCGGCTTCGAGGCGCACCACCTGCGCGTGGAGCATTCGGTGCTGAGCGTGCGCGCCGGCTGCTACCAGAATTCCTGCTACGCGGTGGCCGTGGCCAAGGCGGGCACGGAGGACGGGCACGAGCTGTTCGGCCACTCCGTCATCGTGAACCCGCAGGGCGAGGTGATGGCCCAGGCCACGACCTGGGAGGACGAGGTGGTGGTGGCCGAGGCCGACTTCACGCGCTGCGAGCTGGGCCGGACCACCATCTTCGACTTCGCGCGCCACCGCCGGCCGGAGCACTACGCGCGCATCGTGGAGCAGGTCGGTAGCGTGGCCCCGCCCAGGTGGTCACCGGCCGAGCGGTAGGGTCAGCGACACCCCCGGCTCGGCGCGGGTGGATTCGCCGCGCAGGCGGCCATCCGGGTCGGCCGTCGCGTCGGACACGGCGGCGCCGCGCACGGGTGCTTGCTCCGTGCCCACCGCGGCGTCCAGGCGCGGGCCGGTTTCCGGGCGGGGCGCGGCGTCGAAGCGCCGGTCCGGCATCGGGGCCAGGCCGGGCCGGGGCGCCGGGTCCACCGGCGGGGCGTTGAGGGGCTGCGCCAGGGCCAGGCCGGGCAGCAGCAGGAACAGGGGAAGGGCGCGCGTCATGCCATGGACAACGCACCGCGCGGTCATTCGTGGGGGAAGGCGCCCAGCCACTGCACGTCCTCGATGCTCCGCGCGCCGGTTGCCAGCATCACCAGCCGGTCCCAGCCCAGGGCGATGCCGCTGCCGGACGGCATCCGGCCGACCGCGGACAGGAAATCCTCGTCCGCCGGCCAGGATTCGTCCGGGCCGTACAGGCGCAGCCGTTCCGCCACGTCATGGGCGAAGCGCGCGCGCTGCTCCGCCTCGTCGGTCAGCTCGTCGAAGGCGTTGGCCAGCTCCATCCCGCCCGCGTAGAGCTCGAAGCGCAGCGCCACGCGCGGGTCGGCAGGGTCGCGCCGGGCCAGCGCCGCCTGGGGGGCGGGCCAGTGGGACAGGAAGGTGGCCGGGCCCTCCGCCATGCGCGGCTCGACGTGGTCCAGCAGCAGGCGGAAGAAGGCGTCCTCCCAGGATTCATCGCCCCGCGCGCCGAGCGCCGCCGCGTCCCCGGTGCCGTCCGGGCGGATGCTCGCCAGCAGGTCCAGCCCCGCCCAATGATGAAAGGCCTCGGCGCAGGTGATGCGCCGGAATGGCCCGGCGCAGGAGGGATGCGGGCACAGCGCGCGCACCAGCGCCTCCGTCTCGTCCATCAGCGCCTCCAGCGTGAAGCCGGGGCGGTACCATTCCAGCATGGTGAACTCGGGCGCGTGGGTGCGCCCCCGCTCGCCGTTGCGCCACACGCGGGCGAACTCGAAGACCGGCCCGGAGCCGCCGGCCAGCAGCCGCTTCAGCGCCATCTCGGGCGAGGTGCGCAGCCACAGTCGGCGGCGCTCGCCCTGGCCCAGGTGGGGCAGGTATTCGCTGGAAAAGCCGCGCAGGTGCACCTCCATGCCCGGCGCGGGCACCAAGCAGGGCGTCTCCACCTCCCGCACGCCGTGGGCGCCGAACCAGGCGCGGGCCTGCGCCGTCATCTGCGCGCGGGCGTCGAGGAAGGGCATGCGCGCGGCGAGGCGCTCGGGGGACCAGGAGGGCATTGCGCGCGGCGCGTTAGCAGGGCAAGCGCGGGGCCGCCATGGGCCGCACCCTCCGCACCCCCGACGACCTGATCGAAGCCGGCCTGGCCGGCGCCGCCGCGCGCCCGGCGCTGGAGGCCGTCGCCGCGCGCTACGCCATCGCGCTGACCCCCGCGGTGGCCGCGCTGGCGGCGCGCGAGCCGGCGGTGGCCGCGCAATACGTGCCCGATGCGGCCGAACTCCAGACCGCCGCGCACGAGCTGTCCGACCCCACGGCCGACGCCCCCTTCACCCCCCTGCCAGGCGTGGTCCACCGCTACCCCGACCGCGCGCTGCTGAAGCCGCTGCTCGCCTGCCCGGTCTATTGCCGCTTCTGCTTCCGGCGCGAGGCGGTGGGGCCGGATGGCGGCCTGCTTTCCGAGGTGGAGCTGGACGCGGCCATCGCCTGGTTCGCCGCCAACCCGGGGGTGCGCGAGGCGATCCTGACCGGCGGCGACCCGCTGATCCTGTCGCCGCGCCGGCTGGGACGCATCCTAGGGCGCCTCGCCGCCATTCCGCACATGGAGACGCTGCGGATCCACACCCGCGTCCCCGTCGCCGACCCCGGGCGCGTCACGCCGGCGCTGCTGGAGGCGCTGGCGCTGGACACGCCGCTGTACATCTGCGTCCACGCCAACCACGCGGCGGAGTTCACCCCGGGGGCCGCTGCTGCCCTGCGCGCCCTGCATGGCGCGGGCGCGGTGCTGCTGGGCCAGTCGGTGCTGCTGCGCGGGGTGAACGACACGGCGGAGGCGCTGGAGGCGCTGTTTCGCGCCATGCTGCGCCACCGCGTGAAGCCCTACTACCTGCACGCGCTGGACCCCGCGCCGGGCACCGCCCGCTTCGCCGTGCCGGATGCCGAGGGGCTGGCCCTGCTGCGCGCCCTGCGCGGCCGCGTGACGGGCCTGGCCTGGCCGACCTTCGTGCGCGAGGCGCCCGGGGGAGGTGGAAAATTCCCGCTGGGGTTTGACATGGGCGCGGATGCCGCTAGAAGCGCGCCTCACGGATGGGCGCTTAGCTCAGTTGGTAGAGCAGCTGACTCTTAATCAGCGGGTCGTAGGTTCGAGCCCTACAGCGCCCACCATCCTCCCCCGCGACCCAGGCACGACAAGGTCAGGAACGTCCGACTACTGTCGGACTCGCTACGTCTGGCGTCCCTTCGTGATGACTGCGGCGCCCTCATGATGCCGATACATCGGGCCACTTTACTTCGGTTGCGTCCGCCGCAGGGACGTTTAAGGTGCAGTCGATGAGGAGGCACGGTGTGTCCCAGATGCAAACCAGCACCCCCGTTACCATCCGCGCCGAGTTTGATGAGGAGGCGCAGGTCTGGTGGATCTCCGAAAGCAGCTATCCCGGCCTGGTCACCGAGGCGCCGTCACTGGATGCCCTCCTGAAACGCGCCCGCCTCGTGCTGGAAAGCCTGCGTGAGATGAATGGGGACGGCGACGGTCGCCCCCCTGTCGAGTTGCACGCCGTGGCGGCCTGACGCCAGGGTGGGAGGCACCTTCGACCGGCCGCTGCGCGATGCGCTGAAGAACGCCGGATGTATCTTCATGCGGGATGGCAAGGGCAGCCATGAGATTTGGTGGAGCCCTGTCAGCCAGCGAAACTTCACGGTTCCCAACGGGACGGCCTCACGCCACACCGCCAATGCCGTCCTGAAGGATGCCGGGCTGCCCAAGCAGTTTTGAGGCTGGGCGCTGCGTTCGATGGGGACAAGGAACTCAGCAATGGTCCGGTCCGCTCGTCACCACCGGATGGCAGGTTCGAGCCCTGCAAGGCCCACCATCCCCTCCCGGATTCCCGCATGACCCACCGCCTCCTCGTGGACGCCGATGCCTGCCCGGTGCGCGACGAGATCCTGCGCGTCGCCGGCCGCCTGGGCTTCGCGGTGGTCTTCGTGTCCAACGGCTCCCGCCCCATCCGCCCGCCGGAGATGCCCTGGGCGCGGCTGCACATCGTCTCCGAGGGCGCCGACAAGGCCGATGACTGGATCGCCGAGACGGCCACGACTGCCGACATCTGCCTGACCAACGACATCCCGCTCGCCGCGCGCTGCATCGCGCAGGGCGCCGGCTGCCTGTCCTTCAAGGGCCATGCCTGGACGGCGTCCAACATCGGCAACGCGCTGGCGGGGCGCGAACTGGCCCGCCACCTGCGCGAGCTGGGCGGCGGCGGCGGCCAGGCGCCGATGGCGGGCGCCGACCGCTCGCGCTTCCTGGTGGCGCTGGACGCCATGGCCCAGGCCACGCTGCGCCGCGCCCGCGGCTGACAAAGGTTTCATTCGTCCTGCCTGGCTGGGCGGCCTATGATGCGAATAACTCGCAATCGCAGGTTCCACGCATGACCATCGCCCTCGACGCCTTCCTCATCCTCCTGCGCGAGGGGCTGGAGGCCGTCCTCGTCCTCGCCGCCCTGGCCGCCATGCTGCGCCGCGCCGCGCCCGAGCGCATGGCCGTGCTCGGCCTCGGCGCCGCGGCGGGCATCGCCGCCAGCCTGCTGGCCGCCCTCGCATACTGGCACTTCCTCGGCGGCGAGCATGATGACCGGGTGGAGGCCGTGACCCTCGTGCTCGCCGCGGCGCTGATGCTGTGGACCGGCGGTTGGCTCGCCCGCCGCGCCGATGGGCGCGCCTGGGCCGAATCGCTGAAGCGCCCGGCCGACCGCGCCTTGAACGCCCGCCGCGTGGCGCTGGCGGTGGGCGCCATCGGCTTCCTCGCCGTGTTCCGCGAGGGCGCGGAAACCGTGCTCTTCATCGCAGCCCTCGACGGAACGGCCGGCGCCATCGCCGCCGGGCTGGGCGTGGCGGCGCTGCTGCTGGCGGCGACCTGGGTGGTGGTGCAGCGCGGCACGCTGCGCCTGCCGCTGCGGCCGCTCTTCCTGGGCACCTCGGCCTTCCTGCTGGTGATGGCCGCCCGCTTCGGCGCCGCCGCGGTGGGCGAGTTGCAGGAGCAGGGGACGGTCGCCTTCACCCCGCTCGACATCCCCGACGCGCTGGCGGCGCTGGGCCTGCCGGACAGCGCCGAGGCGATGGCGTGCTTCGCCGCCATCCTGCTGCTGGCCCTCGGCGCACTGCTGCTGCGCCGGGACCGTCCGGCGGCGGCGCAACCCGCCGCCGCCGAATAGCCTCAGGCCCCCGGGATCACCGAGCCCTCGAACTGCCGCTCGATGAAGGCCTTCACCTCCGGGTGGGCGTAGCCGGCCGCCAGGCGGCGCGCCCAGGCGGCGTCCGCGTCGCGGCGGCGCACCACCACCAGCACGGTGTAGACGCTCTCCCCCGTCTCGCGCGCGAGCGCATCGCGCAGGGCGTTCAGCCCGGCCGGCTGGGCGAAGTTGCCGGTGATGGCGCCGGCATCCACGTCCTCCAGCGCGCGCACGATGGAGGCCGCCTCCAGCTCCACGAAGCGCACCCGCTTGGGGTTGGCGGTGATGTCGGCGACCGTGGCGCGGAAATCCACGCCCCCTCGCAGGGTGATGACGCCGGCCTGCGCCAGGATCAGCAGGGCGCGCCCGCCATTGGTCGGGTCGTTGGGGATGGCGATGCGCGCGCCCTGGGGCAGCGCCTCCAGCGTGCGGTGGCGGCGGGAGAACACGCCCATGATCGTCAGCACCGTGCGGCCGACGGGCACGAAGTCGTAGCCGCGCTGGGCGCGCTGGGCGTCGAGGAAGGGCATGTGCTGGTAGGCGTTGGCGTCCAGGTCGCCCGCGGCCAGCGCGGCATTGGGCTGGATGAAGTCGCCGAACTCCACCGCGCGGGTGTGCAGCCCGTCGCGCCGCAGCACCGCGGCCACCTGCTCGAAGGTCTGGGCGTGCACGCCCTGGGTCACGCCCACGCGCACCGGGCGCGCGGCGGTGCCGATCTCGGCGGCCTGGGCCCGCGCGGCCAGCGGCAGCGCGAGGGGGAGGATGAGGGCGGAACGTCGCAGCATGGTCGAGCCTTTCTCAGCGATGGGACAGCCGGCGCACGAGCCAGTCCCCCAGGGACTGCACCCCCTGCACCAGCAGGATGAGGACGAGGACCACCGTGGCCATCACCTCGGGCATGAAGCGCTGGTAGCCGAAGCGGATGCCGAGGTCGCCCAGCCCCCCGCCGCCGACCGCGCCCGCCATGGCGGAGAAGCCGACCAGCGAGACCAGCGCCACCGTCACCGCCGCCACCAGCCCCGGCAGCGCCTCGGGCACCAGCACCTTGAGGACGATCTGCATGCGCGAGGCACCCATGGCGCGCGCGGCCTCGATCACGCCGCCATCCACCTCGCGCAGCGCGTTCTCGAACAGCCGCGCCAGGAAAGCGGTGGCGGCCAGCGCGAGGGGCACGATCGCCGCCGCCGTGCCGATGGAGGTGCCTGCCACCAGCCGCGTGAACGGGATGATGGCGACCATCAGGATGATGAAGGGCGTTGAGCGCAGCGCATTCACCAGCAGCCCCAGCGGCCGGTTCAGCCAGGGCCTGGGCGACAGCCCGTCGCGCCCCGTGACGTGCAGCAGCAGCGCCACCGGCAGCCCCAGCGCCACGGCGATGGCGGCCGAGGCGCCGACCATGGCCAGCGTCTCGAGGAAGGCCTCCAGCATCAGCTCCTGCATGGTGGGCGTCAGCCAGCTCATGGCGCGATCTCCTGCACGTCCAGCCCCAGGCCGCGCATCCAGGCGAGCGCGCCGTCCAGCTTCTCCGGCGGGCCATAGGCGGCCAGCGCCATCACCCCGAAGGGCTCGCCGGCGATCTCGTCCACCCGGCCGCTGACGATGTTCATGTCCAGGCCCCAGTCGCGGCTCGCCTCGCTCACCACCGCGCGGGTGCTGTGCGGGCCGGCGAAGAGCACCTGCACCAGGCGCCTGGCCTCGCCCGGGCGGGGCTGCGGCAGGCGGGCGAGGGTGCCGGGCGGCACGGCATGGCCGATCACCTCGGCCACGAAGCGGCGCGTCGTATCCTGCTGCGGGCGGGTGAAGACCTCGAAGACTCGGCCCTCCTCGATGATGCGCCCGGCCTCCATCACCGCCACCCGGTCGCAGACGGCCTTCACCACCGCCATCTCATGCGTGATCAGCAGCACGGACAGGTCCAGGCGCCGCCGCAGCTCGCCGATCAGGGCCAGGATCTCGCCGGTCGTCTCCGGGTCCAGCGCGCTCGTCGCCTCGTCGCACAGCAGGATGCGCGGGTCCGACGCCAGGGCGCGGGCGATGCCGACGCGCTGCTTCTGCCCGCCCGAGAGCTGCGCCGGGAAGGCGTCGCGCCGCGCCTCCAGCCCCACCAGGGGCAGCAGCTCGCGCACCCGCGCCTCGCGCTCGGCGCGGCCGATGCCGGCGATCTCCAGCGGAAAGGCGATGTTCTCGGCCGCCGTGCGGCGGGCGTGCAGGTTGAAGTGCTGGAACACCATGCCGATGCGCCGGCGCGCCTGGCGCAGCGCGGGTTCGGCCAGCGTGTCCAGCCGCTCGCCCAGCACCTCCACCGTGCCGGAATCCGGGCGCTCCAGCAGGTTCACGCAGCGGATGAGCGTGGATTTCCCCGCCCCCGACCGGCCGATGATGCCGAACACCTCGCCCTGCGCGACCTCCAGCGACACGCCGTCCAGCGCGGGCGGGGCGGCGGGCGAGAAGCGGCGCGACAGGCCGGCGAGGCGGATGGCGGGCATCGCCGCCCCATGCCCCATCGCGGCCGCGCGCGGAAGCGCCGATCGGTGGAGGTGGTCATGCGCGTCAGGCACGCGGGGCCGCCGACGGGACAGGGCGTGGCGCATCCATGGCGAGGTCTTTCCTGCTGGCCGCATATTTCACGCGGCGTCTTGGCTCATCCTGCCATATTCCACGAACTATGAAAGCGCATTGCGCTTGACCAACCTGCATGGCGCGTAGAATATCGGCGCATGGCCACGCTGCACCTTCTCCTGCCCCTCGATCCGCTGCTCCTGCTGCAATGCGGCGCCGCCATGGCCGGCCTGCTGCTGCACCTGCGCGCGCCCGTCCTGCCCGAGGATGTGCAGGCCGCCATCATCGCCGCGACGGGGCATTGAGGATGCTGCGCTCGATCCCCCTGCTGGACCACGGCGCGCTGGTCGCCGTCGCCGCGCAGGGCGATGCAGGCTGGTATCTCATCGCCCTCGACGCGCGGCTGGAGGAGCTGGACCGCGCTAGAGCGCGCTGTTTTCATATAGAAGCGTAGCCTGAGTTCTTCAGGTAGTTGGCGCATTCGGTTGGCGAGACGAGGTCGAGGAGCTGACCTGC
>LNFM01010369.1_pt1 | contig 13150 bp, 11 predicted proteins | sample 596031 | NCBI WGS metagenome assembly LNFM01 (sample SAMN04254537, study PRJNA301005) | activated carbon metagenome | isolation source: dual media filters at the Ann Arbor, Michigan drinking water treatment plant | place: USA: Ann Arbor
GCGCTGACGCCACCGTGGCCCGCGCGCTGGTGACGCTGGCGGCGCTCGGCTTCATGCCTCTGACCGCCGCCGATGCGCCCGTGCTCGGCGCCGCCGCCGCGCAAGCCTGTACTGCTGCGCCCGGCCCGCTCGACGCCAGCTTTGCTGCGAGCTTCAACAATGTCACCACGGCGCTGTACTACGCCACCCGCGAGGCGCCGCTGACCGCGCAGCTGCGTGGCGCTTTGCGCCGTGGCGCCGAAGCCGCGCTGCTGTTCTGGCTGCGCGCCGGCGGCTGGCTGGAGCACGAGCGCGCCCATTACCTGCGCGCGAAGATCGCGCTGCGCACCGGCGAACCGGTAGCGGCGCTCGGTCATGCGGAACGTGGGCTGGCGATCGTTGCCGCCAACGGCGACGACCCGATCGAGAAGTGCTTCCTGCTGCAACTGCTCGCCGCCGGGGTGGAGCGGGCCGGCGACGCGGCGCGTGCGCAGGCTGTTCGCGCCGAGGTCGACGCACTGGCGAGTGGCCTCGACGACGACATGCGCAGTCTGCTGGCTCAGGACGCCGGCGAGTTCCCGGCGGCGGCTGCGCTGCCGCGGCTGGCGTTCATCGGTGGCGGCAACATGGCGGCCGCGCTGATCGGCGGATTGCGTCGTCGCCATGCGGTCGGTGCCGTGCACGTGGTCGAGGTTGAACCTGCCCGCCGCACCTGGCTGGCGCGCGAGTTTCACGCCACCACCGGCGAGCGCCCGAACGACGCCATTGCGGGCTGCGCTGCCGTGGTGCTGGCGGTCAAGCCGCAGCAGATGCGCGCGGTCTGCACGGCCTTGCGGCCGTACCTGGGCCATGCGCTGGTGCTGTCGATCGCCGCCGGAATCCGCGCCAGCGATATTGCGCGCTGGACCGGCAGCACGCGCGTGGTGCGGGCCATGCCTAACACGCCGGCGCTGATCGGTCGCGGCATCAGCGGCCTCGCCGCCTTGCCCGAAGTCAGCGCCGACGAGCGCACGCTGGCTGGCCAGATCCTGGCAGCCGCGGGCGAGATCGTTTGGTTCGACGACGAGGCGCAGCTCGATCCCGTCACCGCGGTATCGGGCAGCGGCCCCGCCTATGTCTTCTATTTCATCGAGGCGCTGCAGCAGGCTGGGTGCGAACTCGGCTTCACCGATGCTCAGGCCCGGCAGCTCGCCATCTCCACCTTTGCCGGCGCTGCGGAGCTGGCGACTGCGTCAGACGAAGCGGTGGCGACGCTGCGCGAGCGCGTCACCTCCAAGGGTGGGACCACGGCGGCTGCGCTGGCGTGCATGCAGGCCGACGAGTTGAAGGCCAAGATCGTTGCCGCCGTGCGAGCCGCCGATGCCCGCGCTCGCGAGCTGGGCAGCGAACTCGGCCGCGGCTGACGGGCGGCGCTCAGCGCAGCGCGAAGTCGAGCGCGATGCCGGCGAACACCGCGAGGCCGACCCACTGATTGTGGCGAAAAGCGCGGAAGCAGCGCTCGCGCTCGCGGGTGCGGATCAGCGTGAAGTGATACAGCGAGAAGCCCACGGCGATCGCCCAGCCTGCGTAATACGGCCAGCTGGCGCGGATCATCATCCCCACCACCAACAGCAGCGAGAAGTACAGGCCATAACAGGCCATCACGGCCGCCACGTCAGCCCGGCCGAACAGGATCGCCGACGAGCGCACGCCGATCCGCAGGTCATCCTCGCGATCGACCATCGCGTACTCGGTGTCGTACGCCACCACCCAGAACAGGTTGGCGGCAAACAGCCACCAGCCGACCTCCGGCACCCGCCCCTGCACCGCCGCGAACGCCATCGGAATGCCGAAGGAGAACGCGATCGCCAGGTACGCCTGCGGCAGCGGAAAGAACCGCTTGAACAGCGGATAGGTGGAAGCGACCACCACGCCGATCAGCGCCAGCGTGAAGCTCAGCAGGTTCAGCGGCAGCAGCAGCAGGGCTGCCAGCAGCGTCAAGACGGTGGCCACCGCCAGCGCCTCCCCGGGCGACACCTTGCCGCTGGCGACGACGCGCTCTGCCGTGCGCTTGACGTGACCGTCGAAATCGCGGTCGGCCACGTCGTTGACCGCACAGCCGGCCGAGCGCATCAGCAACGTCCCGGTCAGGAAGATCGCCAGGTGCATCGGCGTAGGCTCGCCGGCGGCCGCCACCCACAGCGCCGCCAGCGTCGGCCAAAGCAAAAGCAGTGTCCCGACGGGCTTGTCGAGACGGGCTAGGCGGGCGTAAAGGGCAAGTCGTTCAAGTAACACGTCGGTCATCACTGCGCGTGGCAGTTGAGTGCGGACAGGGACGACGGATCCGCAGGCGGCTGCGCCGGCGCCAATCGTAGCGTGGTCGCCCACCCACATGCAGCGCTTGTCGACCGATGCCGTCACGGGTCGGTCACGATGTACCCGTTACCGTCCCACCTGAGTCGGCCGGTGGTTGCAGCAGGTCGACCGTGCGGCCGCCGCGCGCTAGCATCCTTGCGCTTTAAATGACCAGACGCAGGCGCGGACCGTGAGTCACGCCCGTCCCGAAAACGACCAGGGGAAACACATGACGATGCGCAGAGCACTGATGGCAGCCACTCTCGGCCTCGGCCTGGCGGCCGGTCTGCCGGCAGGCGCCCAGACCAAGGGCCAGCCGACCGAGATCCAGTTCTGGATGGGTCTGACCGGCCTCGGCGGCGAGTTGCTCCAGAAGTACGGCGAGGATTTCAACAAGACGCAGAACGAGTACCGCGTCGTGGTTTCGTTCAAGGGCCAGTATCCGGAGCAGCGCGCCGCCGCCGTCGCGGCGTTCCGTGCCGGCAATCCGCCACATGTGATGCAGATGTTCGATGCCGGCAGCGGCGACATGATGAGCGCGAAGTCCGCCATCGTGCCGGTGAGCGAGGTCTTCAAGCGGGCCGGCCTGCAGTTCAATCCGGCCGACTTCATCGGGCCCGCACGCGGCTATTACGGGCTGCCCAACGGCGACCTGCTGTCGATGCCGTTCAACGTCTCCACCACCGTGCTGTTCTACAACAAGGACACCTTCAAGAAGGCCGGACTCGACGAGAACAAACCACCCCAGACCTGGCCCGAACTGATCAAGGCGGCGCAGCAGATCCGCAAGACCAACGCCGCCGCCTGCGGCTTCAGCACCACCTGGCTGGCGTGGATCATGCTCGAGCAGTTCAGCTCGCGCCACAACCTGCCGATCGGCACGCAATCCAATGGGCGCGCCGCGATGACGGCGGAGCTGAGCTTCAACACACCGCTGCACCAGAAGATGGTGCAGACCTTGGTGGACATGCAGAAGGACAAGAGCTTCGACTACGGCGGCCGCAGCAACGATGCCGCGGCGAAGTTCATCAGCGGCGAGTGCGCCATGCTGACGCAAAGCTCGGGTGGCCTGGGCGCCATCGCGCGCGATGCCAAGTTCGCCTTCGGCACCGCACCGTTGCCCTACTGGCCGGAAGTTGCCGGTGCGCCGTACGCCACCACCATTGGTGGCGCCTCACTCTGGGTGTTCAACGCACCCAAGCGCAGCGACGCCGAGTTCCGCGGCGTGGCGCAGTTCCTTAACTACCTGCGCTCGACCCCGGTCATGACCGACTGGGCCAAGCAGACCGGCTTCGTGCCGGCCACTGGCGCCGCCTTCAAGGCGATGCAGGACGAGGGCTTCTTTGCCAAGAACCCGGGGCGCGACGTGCCGATCCTGTCGCTCACGCAGGCGCGTCAGGGCGAGCACACCAACGGCTACCGCTTCGGCCGCTGGACCGAGATCCGCGACATCTATCACGAGGAAGTCGAGAAGGCGCTGCAAGGCAATCAGTCGGCTGCCGAGGCGCTGCATGCGGCGCAACGACGCGGCAATGCCTTGCTGCGCGCGTTCGAGAGGACGGCGCAGTAACAGCCCGGCTACCGCGGTCCCGTGAGGGCCGCTGTGGCCGGCGCAGCGCGCGCGGCAGGAGATCATTCCCCTGCCGCGCGCCGCATACTCACCGCGCAGGCGCCCACAAGCGTGCGTCATCGGGCGCACACTGCCGGCCGCCGCGGCCGCACTTGCGGCGAGCACTCTTTCGCGGTGATTGTCTGCGGTTGCCTAGGCAGCCGATAATTGTCGCTACTGACCAACAACAAGCGGAGTCAACGCACGATGTCCAGCGACCTTATTGCCGCCATTGGAGACCCGATGGTGCGCGAACTCGCCAGCCGCGGTGCAGTGCGCAGCTTCCCGAAGAACACCGTCATCATCAATGAAGGTGACCGTGGCGACTCGCTGTTCGTCATTCTGAGCGGCAAGGTCAAGGTCTACGTGTCCGATGACGACGGCCGCGAAATGATCCTCGACCACTACAGCGCTGGCGACTACGTGGGAGAGATGGCCCTGGATGGTCAGCCGCGTTCGGCCTCGGTGATGACCCTGGAGCCCACCTCCTGCGCGGTGGTCACTCGCGATGCGCTGCGCGCGGCGATCGTGGCCAACCCGGATGTGGCCATGGCGCTGATCGGCACGCTGATCGAGCGGGCTCGTATCGCTACCGACAACGTGAAGAACCTGGCACTGATGGATGTCTACGGTCGCGTGGCCCGCCTGCTGCTGTCGATCGCCAAGGAGCAGCCCGACGGCAAGCTCGTGGTGCCGGAAAGAATGACTCAGCAGGACATTGCCGACCGCGTGGGCGCTTCGCGCGACATGATCAGTCGCATCTTCAAGGACCTCACGATCGGCGGCTACGTCACCGTGATCGACCGCATCATCACGATCAACCGCAAGCCGCCTGCCCGCTGGTAGCTCGCGGACAGCAGCCAAAGGCGCGCCGCGGCGCGCCTTTTTTTGTTTCTGCGCTGCGCAAGGTCGACTCCCCTCCCCGCGAATCTCCGACAGCAGCCGGTTGAATTGTCGGCAGCGTCCGGGTGATCGCCCGGCCACACTGTCGCCATCCCCAAGCGTTGCTGGAGTGCTGCAGTGGTAGCGATCGAGCCGGTCAGGCAGAGAGAGAAGGAGCGTCGTCGCCACCCGCGCGCCGGGCGGCCGGCTGACAAGCCGTCGACAACGGTGTCTGGTGAGACTTCCCTTGCGGCAGCGCATCCGGCGTGGCCCGCCCGCTTCCGTGTCGAGGCTGAAGTACTGCGCGTGGCACTGGCGCCGCTGGCACCGGTGATCGAGCACGTGGGCAGTACGGCGGTGCCAGGACTGGCGGCGGTGCCGGTCATCGACATGGCGGTCGGTGTGAGCGACCCCACCGCGGTAGACCACTACGCCGGCCGACTGGCCAACTTCGGCTTCCTGCTGATGACGGGCGAGACGCATCGGACCATCGATCGGCGGGTCCTGATCCGCCAGGTACGCGGCGTGCGAACCCACCATGTGCACGTAATCAGCGCCTTTGGTCCCGCGTGGCACCAGCTGCTGATGTTTCGCGACATGCTGCGACTCGACCGCGACCTGGCTCTGACCTATGAGTCGCTCAAGCGCGAACTGGCGCAGCAGACGCGTGGACGCCCACTGATGTACGCCAGCGGCAAGGCAGACTTCATCGCTTCAGTGCTGGGCCGTCCTGCTTTCGACCGCAGCCAGGCCTAGCGCGCCGGACCGGCGGCGGCGGGCGGTGAGGCGGCACGATGCCGCGTCGCCGTCCGCCGGCCGCGCGGACCAGCCGCGCCGTCAGGCGATCTTGAAGGCGTCGGCGTAGCGCTCGCGCAGCGCGTTCTTCTGCACCTTGCCCATCGCGTTGCGCGGCAATTCACTGACCACCCAGACCCGCTTGGGCACCTTGAAGTTGGCGATCTGGCCCTTGAGGAACGCGATGATCGCCTCCTCGTCGATCAAAGCGGGATCACGCGCCACCACCACCGCAGCCACCGCCTCGCCGAAGTCGCCGTGCGGCAGGCCAATCACCGCGCTTTCCTCAACCTGCGGCATGCGATCGATGTAGCTCTCGATTTCCTTCGGATACACGTTGTAGCCGCCGGAGATGATCAGATCCTTGCTGCGCCCGACGAGCGTCAGGTAGTGGGCGGGCTTGCCCGCGCTGAGAACCGCCGCACCAAAGTGACCGACGTCACCGGTCCGGAAGAAGCCGTCGGGCGTGAACTCCTCGGCGGTCTTCTCCGGCATCTGCCAGTAGCCGGCGAACACATTCGGACCCTTGACCTGCACGCCGCCGATCTCGCCGGCCAGGCACATCGATCCTTCTTCGTTGACCACCCGCACGGCGACGCCGGGCAGCGGCACGCCGACGGTGCCGGCGATCCGCTCGCGCGGTGCGATGCCGAAGTACGGGTTCGACGTCAGCATCAGCGTTTCCGACATGCCGTAGCGTTCCAAAATGGTCTGGCCCGAGCGCCGCTGGAAGTCGGTGAAGGTCTCGGTCAGCAACGGCGCCGATCCGGAGATGAACAGGCGCATGTTGCGGCACACATGGCGGTCGAACTTCTCTTCGGCGAGCAGGCGCACGTAGTAGGTCGGCACCCCCATGAAGACCGTGCAGCGGGGCAGCCGCTCGATCACCGCCTTCGGGTCGAATCGCGACATGAACAGCATGCGGGCGCCGGCCAGCAGCGCCGCGTGCGACGCGACGAACAGCCCGTGAACGTGGAACAGCGGCAGCGCGTGCAGCAGCACGTCCTGGTCGCCGGCCTCGCGCTCCTCCTTGAAGCCCCAGAAGTCATCCAGCACGAGGGCGTTGGACGCGAGGTTGCCGTGGCTCAGCATGGCGCCCTTGCTGCGACCGGTGGTGCCGGAGGTGTAGAGGATCGCCGCCAGATCGTCGGCCCGGCGCTGGGCGGTGGCAAAGCCGTCGGCAAACGGCGCAGCCGCTTCCAGCAGCGTGCCGTCGCGTTGTTCGCCCAGGGTCATCACGTGGGCAACGCCCGCCGCAAGGGCCAGTGGGCGCAGGTCGGCGGACCGCTGCGGCGAACAGACGAACACGGCAGGCTGTGCGTCGCGCAGGAAGTAGTCGATCTCGGCGCGCTGGTAGGCGGTATTGAGCGGCACGTAGGCGAGGCCGGCGCGCAACGTGGCGAGATAGAGCATCAACGCTTCAGGCGATTTCTCCACCTGCACCGCGACCCGCGGCGGCGCGCCATCGGCGCTCGGAGGCAGGTTCAGGCTGGCCAGCCAGCCGGCGATGCGCGCGCTGGCAAAGTGCAGGTCACGCCAGCTGTAGATGAGTCCGTCTTGCGTCTCGATGCAGGCGCCGTTCAGGTCCCGCGGCAAGCGCGATTCGACGAGGGCGTAGAAGTTCTTGTTCTTCATGGTGAGGGGCGGCCGACGGTCGGCAGACTCGAGCGCGGCGAAGGCCGTGCCAAACACGGATTCTTGCAACTTCGCGCCGGTTTTGCAGGCGCGCCTATGGGAAGCCGTCGGGACGCCATTGACGCCACTGGATTCAGCGTCCTAATCGCCGCGTCAGACCCCGGTGAAGCGAGGCGCGCGCCGCTCGATGAAGGCGTTCATGCCCTCGGTGTAGTCGGCTGACGTAAAGAAGGCAAAGCTGGCATCGAGCTGAGCCTCCGTGTACTGGCCGGCCTGGGTGGAAAGCATACGCAGGTTGCGCTTGTTCAGCCGCGCTGCCAGGGGTGAACCTGCCAGGACCGCACTGACCATATCCGTCACCGCAGCATCGAAGCTCGCCTGCGGCACGGCGCGCTGGACCAGTCCGCGCGCCTGCGCCTCCTCGCCGCTGAGCAGGCGTCCGGTGAGCAGCAGATCCGCCGCCAGCGCCGGACCCACCAGGCGCAGCAGCGGCGCCAGTTCGGGCAGCGCCAGCGGGAAGCCCAGGCGGCCCACCGGCGCGCCGATCCGACTGCTCGCAGTGGCGATGCGCAGGTCGCACATGCTGGCGATCTCCAGTCCGCCGCCGACGCAATTGCCCTCGATCGCCGCGATCACGACTTGAGGCGCGGCGGCGATCGACGCCAGCGCCGGAGCGATCAGATCCAGGTGATAGCGCCGGCCAGATGGGACATCGAAGCGTTCGCGCGGGAACTCGGCGATGTCGGCACCGGCGGCGAAGTGCCCGCCGGCTCCGCGCAGCACCACGCACCTGACCGCCGACTCGCCGGCCAGGCGTTCGAAGATCGCGCGCAGTTCGCGCCACATCGACACGTCCAGCGCGTTGAGTTTGCCGGGCGAATCGAGGGTAACGCGCGCCGCCGCGCCGTCAGCGACAAGATGGACCGGCATCCGCGGCTCCAGGGTGGGTGCCGGTCAGTCGAGCTTGGCGCCGCTGGTCTTGCTGACCTGTGCCCAGCGCTTGATCTCGGCGTTCAGGAACTTCGCAAAGTCAGCCTGCGACAGCAGGCTGATGTCGGAACCGTTGTTCGCCCAGACTTCGCGCAGTTCCGGCGTATTGATTGCCTTGGAAACCTCGTCGTGCATGCGATCGACGACCTCTTTGGGCGTGCCCTTGACCGCCCAGATGCCGTACCAGGTCGCCACGGTGTAGCCGGGCAGGCCGGCTTCGGACGCCGTCGGGACGTTGGGGAAAGCGGGGACGCGCTGGGGTGCGGCCACAGCGATGGCGCGAATGCGGCCGTTGCGGATGTGCTGGGCCGACGAGCCCAGACCGTCGAACATCATGTCGACGTTGCCGGCGATGAGGTCCTGCAGCGCCGGACCGGCGCCGCGGTACGGGATGTGCACGATGAACGTCTTCGACATCTGCTTGAACAGTTCGCCCGCCAGATGATGCGAGGTGCCATTGCCGGCCGAGCCGTAGTTGAGCTTGCCGGGGTTCTTGCGCATCGTGTCCAGCAAGCCCTTCAGATCGGTGGCCTGCACCCGGTTCGGATTGACCACGATGACCTGCGGCGGCCGCGCGATGGTGGTCATCGGGATCAGATCAGTCTCGATGTTGTAGTCGAGCTTCGGGTAGAAGCTCGGCGCGATCGCATGGTGGACGGCACCGATGAAGAAGGTGTAGCCGTCCGGTGCGGCCTTGGCCGCTAGCGCAGCGCCGACCGTTCCGCCGGCACCGCCCCGGTTGTCGATGATCACCTGGCGGCCGAGCTGTTTTGACAGTTGAACCGACAGCGGGCGCGCGAAGGCATCGGTACCGCCCCCAGGCGGGAACGGCACGATCAGCGTGACCGGCTTGCTCGGCCAGGCCTGCGCCTGCACCTGCAGTGGCACGATGGCCGCGGCGAGCACCGCGGCGGCAAGAATGGAACGGCGATTCATGCGTGTCTCCTTGGATGGAATGGTTTCTTCTTATGGGTAACGTACCGAGAGCTGCGATCAGGCGCAGCGCGGGCAAGGTATGGTCCGTCAGACATCGGGCGATCAACCCGGACGCGCACCCGGTATCGCGGCGGTGCCGGATCGTAGAGGCAATCGCCCCCGTGGCGTAAGGTGCGGCGCGGTCAGTCTGCGTGGTTGCCACAGTGGGGCTGCCGCAACATCGACCGACCACGGCTTGTCGGCCGAAGCGGTTGGTCGAGCCGCTAGCGGCGGCTCGACGCCCGCGAGAACAGGACCAGCAGCAACACACCCAGGGCGATCATTGGCAGCGATAGCCACTGTCCCATCGACAGGCGCATCGCCAGCAGCCCGAGAAAGATGTCCGGTTCCCGTGCGAATTCGGCGATGAAGCGCAGCACGCCGTAGCCGATCAGGAACATCGCGCCCACCATGCCGGGTGCGCGCTGCCGGCGCGAGTACAGCCACAGGATCACGAACAACAGCACGCCTTCGAGTGCCAACTGGTACAACTGCGACGGATGCCGTGCCACACCGTCGTTGGCCTGCGGGAACACCATCGCCCACGGCCAGACGGCTGGATCGGCCGCGCGCCCCCACAGTTCGCCATTGATGAAGTTGCCGAGCCGACCCGACGCCAGGCCAAGCGGCACCAGCGGCACGACGAAGTCGGCCACCTTCAGGAACGACTTGCCGCGCGCGCGCGCCCACAACCACATCACCGTCAGCACACCCAAAATGCCGCCGTGCGACGCCATGCCGCCCTTCCACAGCATGAAGGCTTCGAGCGGGTGATCGAGGTAGTAGCCGGGCTTGTAGAACAGCACGTAGCCGAACCGCCCGCCAATGATGACGCCCAGCACACCCCAGAAGAGCAGGTCGTCGACGTCCTGCTTGGTCATGCCGCGCCACGCGTCGTTGGCGCGCAGGCGACCCAGCATGAGAAACAGCGCGAAGGCGAGAAGATAGGTGAGGCCGTACCAGCGTACGGCCACAGGCCCGATCGCAAAGGCAATCGGATCGAACTGCGGATGAATCAGGACGTCAGGGGTCACAACGTGCTCGCGACTAGAATCGGCCGATTGTAAAGAGCCGCGCGGCCAACCTCCCGGCGGGCGCGCCCGCTCCCCTTCAACCCACGCCAGATCCTCGACGATGCCGCATAACAACCGCTCCAAGAACGTGACCCAGGGCGTGGCCCGCTCCGCCAACCGCGCTATGTACTACGCGATGGGATATCGCGATGAGGACTTCGACAAGCCGATGGTCGGCGTGGCCAACGGCCATTCGACGATCACCCCGTGCAACTCGGGCCTGCAGAAGCTGGCCGACGCCGCCGTCGCTGCCATCGCCGAGGACAACGCCAATTCGCAGGTGTTCGGCGTGCCCACCATCTCGGACGGCATCGGCATGGGCACCGAGGGCATGAAGTATTCGCTGGTCAGTCGCGAGGTGATCGCCGACAGCATCGAGACCTGTGTCAACGGCCAGTGGATGGATGGCGTGATCGTCATCGGCGGCTGTGACAAGAACATGCCCGGCGGCATGATGGCGATTGCGCGCTGCAACGTGCCGGCGATCTACGTCTACGGTGGCACGGTCAAGCCCGGCAGCTACAAGGGCAAGGACCTCACCATCGTCTCCGCCTTCGAGGCGGTGGGCGAGTTCACCGCGGGCCGCCTGACCGAGACGGATTTCAAGGAAATCGAGCGGCGCTGCATCCCTGGATCAGGTTCCTGCGGCGGCATGTTCACGGCGAACACGATGAGTTCGTCGTTCGAGGCGCTCGGCATGAGCTTGATGTACTCGTCGACACAGGCCAACCCGGACCAGGAAAAGGTCGACTCGACCACTGAAGCCGCCCGCGTGCTGGTGCAGGCGATCCGCAACAACCTGCGGCCGAGCGACATCATCACGCGCGAATCGATCGAAAACGCCGTGAGCCTCATCATGGCGGTGGGCGGATCCACCAACGCGGTCCTGCACTACCTGGCCATCGCGCACGCGGCCGGCATCGCCTGGACCATCGATGACTTCGAGCGCGTGCGTCGCCAGGTTCCGGTGCTGTGCGACCTCAAGCCATCGGGCAAGTACGTCGCCACGGACCTGCACCGCGCCGGCGGCGTGCCGCAGGTCTTGAAGATCCTGCTTGCCAACGGCCTGCTGCACGGTGATTGCATGACGATCACCGGCAAGACGATGGCGCAGATGCTGGCTGACGTACCAGCCGAACCGCGCGCCGACCAGGACGTCATTCGCGCCTTTGACCAACCCATCTACAAGCAAGGCCACTTGGCGATCCTCAAGGGCAATCTGGCTCCTGAAGGCTGCGTGGCCAAGATCACTGGCCTGAAGAACCCGGTGATCACCGGCCCCGCGCGCGTGTTTGACTCCGAAGACGCGTCGATGGAGGCGATCCTGGCCGATCGCATCAAGCCGGGCGATGTGGTGGTGATCCGCTACGAAGGCCCGCGGGGCGGGCCGGGCATGCGCGAGATGCTGTCGCCGACATCGGCCATCATCGGCAAGGGGCTGGGCGAAAGCGTCGGCTTGATCACCGACGGGCGCTTTTCCGGTGGCACCTGGGGGATGGTGGTCGGACACGTGGCACCCGAGGCATTCGTCGGCGGCAACCTGGCGCTGGTGCACGAAGGCGATTCGATCACCATCGATGCCCGGCAGCTGCTGCTGCAACTGAACGTCGACGACGCTGAACTGGCGCGCCGCCGGGCCGGCTGGAAGCAGCCGGCGCCGCGCTATACGCGCGGCGTTCTGGCCAAGTTTGCCAAGCTCGTGTCGACTGCCAGCAAGGGCGCCATCACCGACGAAAACCTGTTCGGCTGAGACTTGCCGGCCGATGAATTGCCGGCCGCTGGCCTCCCTGCAGAACCGGACCGTTCTGCGGGCCGGCGAAACTGAAAGAGGATCCCGCGTTCAGGCGCTGCGTGTCAGCGCCGTCCGCGGAAGTTCTTGACCTCCTCCATGTTCTTCTTGATCCGCTCTTTCTTCGCCTTGTCCAGTTCGTCGAAGGCGCGCTTCTTGTCCCAGCCGAGCCGCCTTTCGAACACTTCGAACCAGATGAGCGCCAAGCCAAAGAGCAGCGCGATCCACCAGCCGTTGAGCTGCCCCACGAAGCCGACGTCGAAATACCACAGCAGCAGCGCAACGACGGCGATCCACAGCATCCACATGTCGGTCACCCTAACGAAACACGGCGCAGTCCGTGCGGCAATATAGCCTTGTCCCCGGTATGCCCATGAATATGCCGACAGGGCCTGCCGAACGGCCCGGCCGAGGGGTCAACGACGGCCATTGCGGCCCGTTAGAATCTTGCGCCTCTCCCCGGCCAGCAACCTTTTCGTCCTGGAGCCATTTGATGAAGACGTCCGCGCTCGTTGCCGCACTCGGCCTGTCACTGCTCAGTGGCGCCGCGTTCGCCGACGCTGGTCTGGCCAAGGACAGGAACTGCCTCGCCTGCCACAAGATCACCGCCAACGAACCCTTGCGCAAGCCAGGACCGACCTACGCCGATGTCGCCACCAAGTACGCGAAGGACAAGGACGCGGCGGCGCGACTGGCAAAGAAGATCCGCGATGGCGGCGTCGGCGTATGGGGGAACATCCCGATGCCGCAAAACCCGCAGGTCAGCGAGGCTGAAGCCATCAAGCTCGCGCGCTGGGTGCTGACCATCAAGTAACGCGGTATCGCGAACGCGTGCGATGCGCGCCACACTGTCGCCGGCCGGGGACAGTGTGCGCTTGACATCGTTGCCGCCCTGACCTTCGCCAGTACAATCGCGCGCCTTCGGACCGGCTCGGCAATCTGCTGTCGTGTCCCACCCTCCGGACCGAATCACAAAGCGACAGTTGCACGCCTGAACCAAGTCGTCGAACCCTGCCCCCGTCGAGGAGATAGTCAATGAACCACCTGTTCAAGATCGCGCCGGTCGCCATTGCGGCCGTTGTCGCGCTC